>Ga0056128_1001014_pt1 | contig 29456 bp, 19 predicted proteins | sample WorMetLIZISLAND2_FD_71113 | JGI IMG/M metagenome (GOLD analysis project Ga0056128, IMG submission 71113) | Marine gutless worms symbiont microbial communities from Max Planck institute for Marine Microbiology, Germany - Olavius geniculatus... ... | reverse complement strand
CTATAGTGCATTGCGTTCGATCACTGATAGAGTTCATTGGGTCACGGTGCTAGTGACGGTAAACAGGACAACTCAACTTAGTTTTCACGTAGCTATAAGATTAAAGTGAGTGAATTCTGGACACTTTTGTAAAACGGTTGTCACAGAACTGGAGTAAGACATTCTTTGACAATGAAAAAACTTTTATTGGAATTTGGAATTATCCAAATAATAGGCCTAATATTCAAACTTGCGCTCTGTCCACGTTTACTTTTAGTTTACAAACGTTTACAATCTTTTTCCTAATAAACGCGTTTATTAACGTTTGTTATAATATTTTTGACGTTTATCACATCTATGCTATGGTGACGCTGCTATATCGAAGACTGCAATTAACGCTAGGATACGATTTGGTAATTCGACGCACAATTAAGGTGATGGTTGCAAGCAGCAACTTTGCATTCAAAATTGCGGCCAAACTGCTGCAGATAAAGACATGGTTATTATTAGATGCCTACAGAAACTTCATCGCCTTGTTCAACGGCGCCATAGCTGATCTTCTACGACGTACCGTTTACCCGCAATAGTGCGTAATAACCCTTTAAGGTCATCCAAGATCAATGATTTTCGTGTCGAGTGAAAAAACTTATGCGACTTATTATCAGTGATTTATGGCAACGTTGGCTTTATCTCTCACCGTTTCTGAGATATGGCCGGTTTTCGGTTGAAAACGCACATTTTTCTTATTTCCCCGCATTTAACCCCAAATTTTAAAATAATTTCCTTGCATTGAATCGCTAAAATTCTGCGAGCTAAGAAACACCACACCAGGCTAATTATTCGTGTAAAAGTTTTTCGGTAAAACTTACCGTTGTGCCACAATACATGCGTGATAAACAGACAAATGACAGACAGTTAGCTCGTAGCAAAGGGCCAAATCTTTAAGCTTACAGCTTAACGGTCGGCTTAAAAACCTACGGGTTTATAGCCCATAGACAGCCCATAGCACAGCATGCAGAGAAGTGAATTTTATTTGCTCAGAGTTCTCAAATGCGATTTATATTTTTCAGTGTAAAATGTGTTGGTTTTTTGTTATTTTGGCTCACCTTGTATAGGCTTCACAGCGCATTATAAATTTATGTTCACGCTTGAGCGACTTCTCGGCTGTAGGTCTATAGCTGTACTTGATAATGACTGGACGCTCAACCGTGACAGTCAGCGAAGTAACAATCGCGTCTGCATATGGCCAGACGTACACTATTTACTGAGCGGAAACCTACAACATCAGGTAAGCAGGCCGTGGTTCTGTTTAAGATAAAATTATGTAGGCCTACACACTTTCTGAGATGATCTGTAATAATTTTGATAATTAACTATGCCTATATGGACCTAGTTGACTATACAGTGTATGGGCATAGCCTACAGGTTCACAACAGTCTGTCTGGGCTTCCAGTCGAACAAATGACTAACGTGAAAGGTTTTTCTACCTCCAGTGGCTCGATCAAGGACATTCCGCCTAGAACAATATTTCTTTTCTGGACTTAGCACATTTCTTTATTCACAAATCCACATGACGCCAATTCCGTTAAGCATAAATGTCGTCTTATTGTGTACACTTAGTTTAGGCCTATCGATCGTTATTCATCTGTTGCTATCTAGGACAAATTGTCTCAGGTTGCCATATAGTCTTCATTCTTAATAGTTAATAAACGTGTACATGCTGATCTTTTTTCTGTATATCGCGTTGCTTCAGCCTATATAAACAATTAATTTGAGCAAAGCTCACCTGACTCGCGACAGCATTAATTGTTGCTGCCATCGAAGGAATAATATTATAGGCCTACAGCGTGTAACAAAATGTTTCGAAAGAGTACCCACATTTGAGGTCTTCGTACGTAGGACATCTTGAGCCTAGGATGTCAAAACTCAAACGGTTAAAATTCAAGTTCTATGCTAAAAATTTCATACGCAGGTTGTTCTGGTGTAGGCCTATAGATCTGTAGTAATTTTGGTGCAATTTAGTGTTGAAATATGCGTCGCAGTTTAAACAAAGCATTCTACATAATAAAAACGCTTTTTACTGCTTTTAGAATTCAAATTCGTTCAAAGTCATATTAGTGTTAGTACATTTTAAAAATTCGTCAGCAGTGCTTGCTACGGGGAGCAAAAAACACTAAGTTTCGACCTCCTCTGTTTAAGGAGTTCTCCGTACGGCGGCCTCAAATCTGGGTAGCCTACTTTCAAAACGGATTGATTTTATTGCACGTTGTACACTGATTCCCCAGATGGCAACACCGATCTGCTGTCGCACGTCAAATGAGCTTTGCTCAGATTACTTGTAGACGCTAGACAAGCCAATAGCGGTAAAAACGACTTTTCGGGGATAACCACATTCAAAGGGTACTCAGCAAAAAAAACGTGGCGCGAAATTTTGTCACAAAAAACTAGAGTGTTTAATTGTGGCAGCACACAGTAAAAAATTCGTGATCTTAGCTTAACCCGTTTAGATACGGCTGCAGGGTGTGAGAGACGGACAAACGGACAGACGGCTGAGAGTGAGACGGATGCCTCGTGTGGAGCGTAAAATTTAGTAAGGGACGCTCACTAATTTTCTTTCTTTCCAAGTCACGTGGTTTTGTTTACAAACATTTTTGCTAGCTGTAGTTTTTTTAGTAATTTCCGAATTATTTCAGCATGTCTGATGATGATAAGCGAAACATAATACTAACTGACGATAAGAACGATTTGCTAAAATTGCCTCTCGCTGATAACATGGGCGGAATGGTTTTAAAGAGTTTATCTGAGCAGAAAGTATCCAGCATGAAGGAAGTGAGTACTATATTCATTAGGCTTTTGGCAGAGGTCTCGTACGTATAGTTTTCAAGTCATACAGCCATCTGGCAACCAGAAAAAACCCTGCATTTTGTTTTGCTTTTGTTTTACGTGAGTCATCTTCGTTATACATGAGAAGTCATCCTTTATTTAATTACTACTCTAATTTCCTTCTAATTTCCATGATCTCATTATAAGTTATACTGATAGTAGTAGTCAGTACACAGCAACTGTATTGCAAACTTCTTGCACAGCAATCTAGGATTTAAATTTTTTTTAAAATCACAGTAGAATATAATATTAATTTGTTAATTATGGTATATTTATTGTGTGCACACATGGTCAACAAGTTGAGAAAAATGGTGATCGACTGTTCATCTTTTGTTAGTTTCATACATTTTCCCTCACAGTTAGCATATTTACACTAGAATTACTTGCCAAAAATCACCTAAGCCATGTAGGCAGATCAGCAATATGTGTGTGATGATTGTTTCAGTGTAACAGGTCATTACCAGACCGTGTGAATGGTTGCGTGGACCTGACCGACACGTCCACAAGACAGATTAGCAAAACACGATCTCTTGGTGACCTCGTCATCACCATGGAACAAGTAGCTTCCAATCAGTCAACTATTATAGCGGCTGCTGGTAGGTATACATATGAGTTTGAATGACTAAATTTGTTTTATTTTCCACTTTGGCAAAGTTTTTATGTTATCCAGCCTAACATAAAGCAACTGCAGAAAAGTAGGCTCATTAAGCACAACATAAAAGAGTGCTAATATTTGCAGTGCACTTATTTAAGTTTGTATATAATTTTTTATGTCTTTGCTATCACTACACACTACACAATGCTGGAGGCTTTTGTGTTTTTATATTTTTTTCTCTTTGTCTAGGGTCTCATCTGTGATGCTGATGAACTGCAAAATTTCCATCTGGAATAGTGTCTGTTTAGCACAGTACTTGGGATTATGTTCTCTGGCATCAAGTCACAGATAGAGCTACGCTGCAGAAGTCACAGGATGAAGATGGTGATGCTGATGAATTGTATACAGCACTGTAATGTGTGGTTGGTGTGGTTGAATGGGCCCATGGCAGCATAGTGTGGATTGGTCTGACACTTATGGCAAGTGCAGGAGTGCAAGCCTATTTTGTGGGTTTAAGTGCTGTTCCCCACGGGGTTTAGAGGCAGAGGGTTCGGGTGAAGGGTTAGGGGTGAAAGCCCTTTGAAGCTGAATACTATTTTGCTTTAGGCCTATGAAGACATATTCTCGCAAAAATTGTCACCTGTACCGGTATTTCTTTTTGGTTGAATAGGTTGGAGAAAAATTTACACACACACCCAAACATTGGTCCAGCAGCTGCTAACCCTTCCAGACTGGTTGCTACAGCCCTGTTGAACATAATGGTATGCTTGAATTGATGTTGTGTAGATGATAAAGATGATGAGACTGATAACAGTTGTCTGAACATGCTAAGCATCTTCTCGTCCAAACGTCATGGAGAGCCAGATAACAAGTTGCCACGATCTGTTAGGTTAGTTATTATTGTTATTAATAATGTTGATTTAATCAAATCTTGTATTGTGTGTGTCAGTGGTTGTGGTCAAGTTTTGTCTAATTAACATGTCTACATATATGCATTGTCCAGGTTTCTAAACACAGCTTCATCATATAGACAGGATTAGGGGCTCAAGTTCTCGTAGCAAGTACTTGCATGCATACTCCCCAGTACTCTAATTCAGCTTATGATGTTCTGTGCAGGAGATATTATAAAAAGCAGGATGAGATGATAACAACATATGAACAGACGTTTGACCAAGAAAATGCTGAAACTACAGATGGCATAAATTCATTGCATCGACAGGCATATTATCTTGCCATTGCTTCGTTCATTTGTAATATGGTGTGTACATTTTCTGTGCATGTGTTAACTTGTTACTGGTGTGAAATTGTAAATTTATTATTATTATTAATAACTAGTGGATTAAAATACATGGTACATTATCTGCATTACAGTGGAACCCGCTTAATTGCATAGGGTCCGTTCAGACTAGCATTATGCTATTATTCGGGCTATGCAATTAGGCAGGAGTGAATGACGACAATACCGTCTGATCATTTATACTGTGGTAATTGTTCAAATAACTGCGTTGTCTCAATAGGTATAGGTTTTAATACTTATAATACGCCTAATTCTTTGCGTTAAGATAAAGAGTTCGCATTATGATCCCATCACTGCTGTCAGACTAGGCCTACATCACATGAAATTTAATGATAAAGAACAGTGAATAAATCTTGCATTTTCGTCTGGCGATGAACACTAGCCACACTCAAATGCACCACTTTTTCAAGTTTATAATAGGCAGAAGTTGGCTGACATGACCCCGGTGTCCTGCTGGGTGCCTGGGCTGGCTGTCCACCTGTAGGCCTACCCACTGTCCTCCATCTCTTCCCCTCACTGCCCCAGCTTAGTTGCCTGCTTGACCTGCCTCCCTTCAGCCTTCTCCCTGCATCACTGTCATTGCTTATCAGCTCATTAAGTCTGGAGTCATGAGAAAAATAGTCATCTGTTCATGGCTGACCAACACTGTAGGAGGCAATGGGCGACTTTACTTTTTGACTTAGACTTTCGCTGAGCCAAAGCTAAAGCTGAAGGCTAAAGTCTGTACTTAGACCAAAGTTCAACTAAACGATTAAAAATGGTCGAAAACTGGTAACCTAACAGGAAATAAATCAACCAGTTATGCTTGGACTTGCTTATTTAATTGTGGCGCGCATGCAGATGACGTAATTACGTAACATGTAACGTCTTACGTCATTGTGTAGCCATTTCGGCATTTACTTTTCATAACAGACTGTTTTAATGTACTAAACTATCCATGTTAGTCGCCATGTTTTCGCTCAGCAAAATCACTTCACTTTTTGACTTAAGTGAGTACTTAGACCGAAGTTTAGGCTCAGCGAAAGTCTAAGTCAAAAAGTGAAGTCGCCCAATATCATAGCTAGTGTCGGTCTGCACAGCTGACTTATGCGATTAAGTGGAAATGTTTTTGCTTATGGGTATTCAAATGCACGAGATTATGCAATTAAGTGGTATGCAATTAAGTGGGCATATTTAGCCCAGAAATGATGCTTTTTGGTTTTGTCATTTGGCATTCTATGCAAATAAATGGGATATGCAATTAAGCAATATGCGATTGAGTGGGTTGGCCTGTATTTGTAAATGAATCGTTATTGCAAAGTTTCGTTAAGTGTTGGGAGAGTGACACTATGCCAGTGCCAGATTTATTCGTGTATTCTACTAGTGCTGAGTTTGCAAGTGTGATGGGTGTCTGCTATGTTTAATCAGAGAAGGATGACTAGGCCGAGTTGATCATTCGATAGCTATGTTATTCGTCATTTTATAATACGTTGGTTTCGTGGAATGATTTTTCAAGTGTTAGAATATTTTTGTTTGTGAAATTGTGATATCCATACTTGGTGGCATAAAAGTGGTAAAACTGCTAGATTATTACGTGTGTGATGTGCTCAGATATTGTTGTGTGGCAAAGCTGTTGCGGCTGGTCTCTCTGGATCCCTGTCTGTCATTACATCCGTCATTGACAGTGCCATTGACGTTGTATCCGGTGTATTAATGTGGTGGAGTAACCGAGCCGTCAAGAAGCGCAACCCATACTGCTATCCCCAAGGTATCGTTGTTGGCCTTCAAGGTTAAAAAAAGGTTGAATGCATGTATAACTTGATATGGGAAACCCATTGCAGAGCTGCATAGTGTCACTTGCCATATGGAATCACACGGTATTACCTGCCTTCCAACACAGGTGAACACGCCTCACGTTAATCTTAGCCATGTAGGCCAATACTCAATTTACCTACTCCAGAGGGATGGATGGCTGAGTTGAACTAGGTTTTAATTATGTGCCGCGATGCTTTGCCTGTCTACAGACAGTAACCCATCCAAGTAGTACCGATAACCAGTTGATAGCGGGAGTTGAACTCGCAACCTTTTGATCATAAGTCTAGCATTCTAGTCATTACACCACCAAGGTTGCAGTTAGGATGTTGTTCTGTCTTTGTCACTTGTTTAGCAAGTTGTGAAATGTTAGTTGCATGCTAGTACAGCGAAGCAGATTTATCACAGAGATGAATTTCGGCGTGTTTCGTCACTGCCTTTAAACACATCTGAAACGTCTGCGGATTCACCAAAATCATAATGTTCTGCTCTTTTTGGCATGACAGAAGTATCAAGTAATCACTGGCACAGTAGTGAGATGAGTGATGTCTGGCTGAGATGGGCAGAATGCTACAGAGTTTGTGTGATTGTTTGTGTGAAGGCCGAACAAAGTTGGAGCCAATATCGATCGTGGTGCTATCGGTGGTAATGGTGCTGGCATCGTGTCAGATGATCTTGCAGGGAGGAACAAAGATTGTTCAGTTTATCATGTATGACGTGCACCACACAGATGCTGTCAATCTCACTGAGGTCTTGTGTGTCAGTATTGGAAACATGTCGGAGTTTGCAGTGTCAGAAGGACCAAGTCGGCCAGTATTTCTAACAGACAGCATTGTCATATGTGTCGTAACAGTAGGTTAGTTGCTCTGCGAATTTACTTTCTAGAGTGGTATAGTGGGTCAATAAATTTCTGTCTCATACATTTTTTCACTATTACTCTTACTGTTTGTCTCTGTCAGTCTTTTTTGGAATTCACTGCCAACACCATTCAAGACTCGTCGTCATCGTTCTGTTTCCGTCATCGTCTGAAAACTGAACTGCTGAGCAGGGCTTATCTAGACATCAACTAGCATGTTTGAATTTGCAAACGCAAATTATCCTGCTGTTCCTGTGGACTTTCGCTGATCTGAACTGAACTAAGTGGTATAACTGGTCGAAGTAGAAGCTACCGTATATGCTATGGTTGCAGTCATGTGCGATTAACCAAACTGGGCTTGTGTTGCTAACTGTTGGCAACCATGGAATAAGTGTTAAACTGTTGAGTGGAGCATGTTTGTTTATTCAACTTTTATCTGTCCAGTTGCAGACATTGGCTTGCTGTGCACCTAACTGTCCTTGTTTAACTTTATGATAGCAAATAGCTGTGCAGCATTGTTTCATAAATATATGTAATATGTTTTGCGTGGACAGCGGCAAAGTTTGTGTTGTACATTGTTTGTCGACGAGTTGCAACTCCTTCCACTCGGGCACTCGCACTTGATCACCGCAATGATGTTGTATCCAACACCGTCGCTGTTGCTTGCGGAATTATTGGTATTGGGACTTGTGAGCTTTATAATGAAATATTTAGCTGATATTTTTACTATGTCTTTCATTGTTATTTGCTCTAATGCTGTAGACATAATAAAATCAGTCATAGTGGCAGTCAGTAGCCTCTTTTCATGTTGCATGCACCATTAGAAAACTGCTCGCGGATTCACACAATGTACCAGCATTTGTTCATTTACATGTTTAGACTTGTCGTAATGGCTACTATTAGTGCTATCAGAATAATGCATGCCATTAGCATTGTCATTGGGTGTAACTTTGAAGACTTTATCCATATTACCGTGTTATCCAGTAAAATAGACATCCAGTGTTTTCTCAGGATAGATACTCGAGACTTATAGCTAACATAACTTTTGTCTTAGAACTGGCAGCTGGTTGGCGTGTACTGATGTTTTTGCTTACAAATCACTGCTGAGTGATTAGTAGTATAAATTGTCATCTGTTGTTGTTTAGGACACAGGCTTTGGAAATATGCTGACTCAATAGGTGCAATTGTAATCAGTATCTACATCATTGTCAGCTGGTTCAAGGCTGGCTGGGGTAAGTCTGTCTGTTACGCGCGATAGCAGAATGCTTCGCGCGTCTTAGCCATGGCCTGGACGTCTGTCTGTCTGTCCGTCCGTCCGTCTGCCTGTCCGTCACCCTAGGTGCAGGGTTTCCCCTCGGACGAGGGCGTCAAAAAGGGGCATCCCCCTAAAAAGACGTTATTTTGCCCATATTGGCTCGTATAGTGTGAAAACGATTGCAGATAGGTACAGACATGCTGCTTATCACAACAAGCACTGGTGACAGGCTTTTTAGATTAATCAACATCAGTGACCTTGAACGACCTTGAACCCCCCAGAAAGGGGTTTTTAGTGAATTTTTTGCAATTTTTGGATGCAGCGCACATTTAAACACTGAATTGTGATGAAATGGCTGGAGATAGACCAAGATAACCTGCATATGATATTTTCCACATTTAACGTAGATTTTAGCAGTCCAAGTCCCGACCCCCTAGGTTCAAGGAGGTGGGCACATGCGGGCGTTGAAGACGGCTACCCACCTCCCCCCTTAAAAGGTGGTTATTTTATCGCAGTTATCTCGTGTAGCGTGAAAATGGTTGCAGATAGGCACAGACATGCTGCTTATCATAACAAGCAATAGTGACAAGCTATTTATTGGTGTTAACGTCGATGACCTCAAATGACCTGGAACCCCAAAATAGGGGTTTTTAGTGAATTTTTGGCGATTTCTGGCTGCAACACACATTTTAAGTGTGAATTGCATCGAAATGGCTGGAAATGGACCTGGACAACCTGTATGTGACATTTTTAGCATAGAACGTACATTTTTAAGAATCTAAGTTTCGATCTCTTAAATTCAAGGAGTCTTTCGTACGGAGGCCTCAAATTTAAGTACTCTTTCAAGATGCATTAATATCTTATTGCTGTAGGCCTACACTGATTGCCAAAGTGGTAGAACTGCTGCTATCGTGCATCATGTGAGCTTTGCTCAAATTACTTGTTTTAATTTTAGCTATGCATGAACACAATGCTTTGACACTGATATCACTAACAGAAAGGGCATGAGACCTGTAGAAACCACAGTTTACTTCTGAGCACCTGTCTATACAGGAGTAAGTCCAGAAAATGAGCAGGTTAACCAAGTACTTGAAAAAAGCTCCCGCAGTATTTTATACATAAATGAAAGATTACGTACATTCTCTTATTTATATGTTAATTAGTTGAAAGTAGTGTAGCAGTACTGAGGTTTTTTCCAGACATGGTGTAGACATGCTGTGATATAATGATATTGGCTGGATGTTTGAACAGTGAGAGAGACATTAAGTATCTATTGAATATTGTTAATTTCTGTAGCTGATCATTGCTGAGAGAGCCTCTGATATCTAACAAGTTAGTTACTGCAAGTTATACATTGAGTCTTTTATTCAGGTGGCCACGAAGTAATGAGATGTGCAGTAAGAAAGTGCTGTTGCTAGCATCACAATGGCATCTGGATTCTGGACAAATTTAGTTGATTATTGTAGAAGAATTTCAGTTCTAGATATTTGCAGCCATGCAGCAAATTAGTTGACCGTGGTTTTATTGGTGTAATGTTTCAGAGCAGATAAAGATGTTGACGGGACACACAGCACAGCCAGACTTTCTGCGCAAGTTGACATGGATCGCACTCTGTCACCACGACAAAGTCACGCACATCGACACAGTCCGAGCATTTCACTTTGGCAACCGATTCCTGGTGGAGGTTGACATTGTTTTACCGAAGACAATGAACCTTCTTGAGGCACATGACATCGGTGAGACGTTGCAGGTCAAGCTCGAGTGTTTGGAGGAAGTGGAGCGAGCTTTCGTTCATCTCGACTATGAGAGTAATCATCGACCATCTGCCGAACACAAAGTTGTGTAGGTCAGACCAAGGGGGGTGAATTTCAGGAATCTCAGATATTTGTAATTTTGCAGATTTGATTGTTTTTACTGCTCACTGTACAGCATTCTTGTGGCAAGGAGACAGTCGTCTTTATTTTAGTCCTGATTTGTTGCTAGTGCATCAGTACATCATCATTGCTATGGTTATGCATACTCATGTGCCAGCTGCCTTACAGATGTTCTTCAGTTCAGTCAGTCTTGTACGAGTCTTTCAGCATTTGCCTCATGTCATTTCCAACACCCAGCTGTGGGTGATAGTCCTGCTTGGTTTTCCTGTATATGTATCGGATTTCTTTTGAAAATTGACCACCTGTTGCGTTTCCTCATTAATTTTATAATTACTAGGAATGCCGATTATTTTAATGAGTACCGTCAACATCGATACACATTTGTGATATTATGATGCAGTTTTCATTACTGTTAACTGACATCAGTAGCTAAGTCACAGCTTTCACAGCAGTGTTAGTCAAATTGCTGTTTGTAGTGCGTGGCAGTGTTTTATATTTTTAAGTGAAATTTTGTAAATCTGCCGTGTTTATATATTGTAAAACGGTGCTGCTAGAGGTATTCATCTCATGAATTTAGTCAGGGTTCATACACCTGGACACAGCCTCCAATCTCAGTGGGTTTAATAGGATAAACACACCTGAAACCCACTTCGTACTTAGTTAATTTTAGTTTTTTTGCCACTAATAATATTATGGTTTAAATTTGACTAATTGTAAATGTATGAATTTGCAGATATTCGGATTTTTATGTGATGCGCTCATTCCAATAACTCAAAACCCATGAAAACTCCAAAACACATCAAGTTGAGCCTTTAAAGAACCCAGGTTTTTCTCCAAACTGATAAAACTCACTGTGTTGGATTGCTTTTTTAGAAACCTGAGTTTTTCTAAACCCTGTCTCTCTTTGAGCATGCAACACATCACATCAGATCCTTACTGCATTTGTAATTTTTTGCAAGAAATTAATCCTGCTGTTGTTAATGTGGAGTCATAAATACAGTATCACAAATTGCTGTTACATACATTGTTTTGCACATCTTTGTGTATGATGGTATGTCAGTTTTTATTGTTTCTTTTTTTTCTCCTATTCAGTTCATCATTTCATCTCTGGCAAGCTTTGGGAAGGCAGATTTCGATAAAGCGAATATGTTCAGTAATTTTTTCAGCAATATTGCAGTAGGTTGTAAAATAGCTCTTTGACACTAAACTACTGACGATAGAAACTGTTGCAGTGGTAAAACCATGTTGTGCTATCATATAGGAGGTTGACATTACCTCACTAGATATTCCTTAGCAATTGGTTGGTTTTCAGAGTGGGATTAAAGCACGTTCAGCATCGTGTTCAGCCATGCAAGGGCTGCCACAAAAGGTTGCCCTATTAACCGCAGAAGTTGACATTGTCTGGCCTGTGGGGTCACTTTATGGTGAGTTGTGACCTTTAAAAGTTCACTTAGTGTAGCACATCTCTCTCTGACCTGTTATAAAGTCTCCATATTCGGAAAGTCATTTCAAATCAAGTAATAGCAGCAAAATTCTATACAGTTGTGGTAAATTTGTGCTAATTTTTGTATGTTAATGTCGGAAAGTTTATGTGAGGGCCCCAAATTTTTGCTGATCAGGCCTAATCGGGTTTAAATCTGGCACTGTTAGTTTTGAGTAGATTTTATAAATTTTAACATACTAAAGGGGAAACTGCAATGAAGTGACTAGAGAATTAAAGAATTTGCAGCAAGTTTGTATTTTGTATACACAGATGTTGAATACTTTTCTGTCACTGCTAAGTCTGCGGCTTAGTGGGACATATCATGAAATGGGGTGTGGGCATCTCTGGTGGTGGAAATGTCCAGAGAGAAAGTGTCATCTCTTGTCCATCTAATGTGAGCCACAAAGCATGTATGTGTGTCTTGGCAACATATTATCTCATATTGCTATGCTTCTGTGATGGCTTCAAATGTGACTGATAGTTACTCATGTAATATTTACGTGCTGTATTTAATTTCTGCGATAAAGAATGACTGTCTGTTGTTATTTCTGGTTTTGACACATCATTCTTGCATCAAACATCTTTGTTTAAGTTGTTTGTATCTTGTGTCAGTTGATTTTTTTGGAAGTTTTGAGCTGATTTTTTTGCTGGATCCAGCGGAGGTATCCATTTGATAAAAATAGTGTTTCATAAATGCAATCCTAAAGTTTTTGTTAGTTGACATGATACAACTTGTGATATCTGCAACTAAGCAATAGTGAAAGCTGCGATAGAAGTTTGTTTTGTTGAATGCACAATTTGTCTCTCGTTTTCTGTTTTTTACATATGTATTTTACTCAAGTTGTTGCTGTTTTACAAGAAACTTGGAACTGAGATTTCATGATGAGGAGCGTCCTAGTAGCAGAGGCAAGGGCTACCACCTCCTAAATTTTCACCTGTTGAGACATTTTCCTTCAAAAATACAAAAATTTGGGGCTGGATATTACCAAGTTATGGGCAAAATTCATATTTTGAACACCCGTATATCTTATTTGTCAGAAATTGCAGCTGTCTTTTTACCCATAACGCCGCTGCTGCTATGGTACTCTGTTAATCCTTTCTTAGCGTAAAATGTTTTATGTAACTAGTGTCTGTCACTGGTCAGAAAAGTGAATCCGAAGCACTGTGATGGAATGGATACATGGATAATGAATGCCATTCTTGGTTTACACAATGTGTTTATAATCCAACAGTGTCAAATTAAAAAAGGTTAAAGGGTGTGTATATCTCTTCATGGGAACACATCACAGAGCTACTGAGCGTCAGCTGCCATATGGGATCACACAGTGTTCAATGTAGGTGCCTTAACCACGGTGGTAAACCCGTTAAGCAGGCTGGTACTCTATTTGCCTACACACAAGGGATGGAAGGCTGAGTTGACCGTGGTGGTTGGTTTACTTGGTTATTGTCCGCGATGGTATGCCTGGCCAGAGTCCGTCAATCTTCAAAGTAGTAACCACTTGACCAGGAGTTAAACTTGTGACATCTTGACTGTAAGTCCAGCGTCCTAGCCACACACCACCAAGGCACTGTTTGTTCAAGTAGGTGAATTGTTTTAGTCGCATTTGTTAAGAATCGGATGTGATCCGTGATTCTGCTAATGAGTTACAGTAAATGCATTTATCATATTTGTCTATTTTTATCACGTGGATATTTTTACAGCCGTTTGTGGATCCGAGTATTAGTTCTGAATATGAGAATAAAGTTTTACAGCACTTTCCTTTCTAGACCATCGTCTGCAGATGTCATCAGTAGGCATGGTTATCCATTCTCTTATAGTTCATCATTTCAACGGCACTTTTGTTGTGGGCCAACATTTACGCAGACTGTTACATTGTCAGTCCATCAACTGTTGATAAACTGTATTCATGAGAACCATGTGGATGCAGCGAAGAAAACTTAAGCCTTTGGTACAGTGCTATTACAGGAGTATGTATGATTGATGACGTTAACACCACCTAGCCAACCTTACTACGATACATTGTTGAGTTTATGGGTCAGCAGCATCAATCCAACTTTTTTTCGGGGGACCAATGGAGGGGCCAAAATTTTATCTCGAGGCAAATTGATGTAGACTCGCATTTTACCCCGGTAGTTTTCAGTTGGGGCAATTGCCTGCTTGTAGCCTTGTAATCAAGGTAGTTCAGTAATTTGCATCACGTGATTTTGTGGGGATTATTATAGTGAACATTTATCATGGTGTTGACCTTGTCCAATAACGAATGGTTCTTTTAGGAACTGTCATCAAAAAATAAAGAGTAATTAATTTTTTTCATTAAGTAATTTAATCAATACTGGCCATTTTTCAAAATTCCTTCACCGGCACTCTGGGTTAAACATTTATTTGCAAAAAAAGCAATCTTCAAAGATCCCACATAACTGACATTCAAAGTTTAGTGTAGCAAAGCATTGTGGATGGTGTCACTTCTTAGTCTGGTTAGTTTGTCCGACTGAAAGTTGAATTACAGACTGATTCACAATAGAGCTGTCAAGGCGTTAATTTTTTTAACGCAGTGCGTTAATTTTTTTAATGCATTAATTAACGCGTAAATTAACGCACCCAGTCCCACCGAGATGGAGAGTAGGAGGTAGATTACCCCGGGCCCGAGACGTTTATGGGACCCGCCTGTAGAAAAATTTTTAAAAAGTTTTAAAAACACATAATTTTTATTTTTTAAACGTATTTAGACTATTTACTATTTAACTATTATAGTATCTCTATTTTGTATATCATCTCTTGTCCATGACAGAGTCCATCATGTTGTGATGGACTCTATTGGGTTATGCTTACGCGAATTTCTTGCTTACTGTCTTTTGTCAGTTTCGTGCATATGTTTGTATGTCTGTCTGTCCATCACAAAAAGAAACAAACGTCAGGTGAGATGGGAAACTGAAAGATCGTTTGATGGCAAGTTGTGTCAAAAATATTTGTGCCAAAAATTATCAAAATCTGATAATTGCTTTTCAAGTTATAGTCAAAAATGTCGGGATGTTTTTTTCGAGACACGATGTATACATACGCCAGAATGTCATGAAATACTAATAGTAATAAAGCTAAGTAGTTGAATAAGTGGGAGACAGGAAGAGTGGGCTAAGGTCTATGGGTCGAAAATGTGGACTAGTTATCGCGTGCACAGAATTTAGTAACTGAATGAAATAAATTTACGCATGTGCGTTAATTTTTTTAACACGCGTTAAGTTATTAACGCGTTAATTAACGTGTCAACTGTGACAGCTCTAATTCGTAACAAAAGTAATATCAGAAATAAAGTTGAAGCAACATCGTTCTTTTACACAGAAGAGAAATAAATACACAGCTTGCTCAGAGTCATCACGAAGCAAACAACTGCGAATAGAGATAGCAGACATTTACACATGACAAACAGCTAGAAGGTGTCAAGAGAGAATGAGTTGTAACAGTACACTACTGAAGGCAAATAAAGAACAACAATGACCGAAGTCATTTGATATGAGGCAGCATCGCTGTGAGAACAGTTTACATTTCGACTGGGGATTCCAACCCCTCAAATATTGTATCTGGTCTACTTGTAATACTGTCACTTGGGGGCGGGGGAGGGTACATGAGTGTCCCTTCCAAAATGCCATATGATTGCACTAAATAGGCTATAGGACTGCAAAAGTGCGACAAATAATATCATAAACGTTTCACTGTGATATGTTAAAAACAATATTTGTGTTAGTCAACTTGTCAGAAAACGATGCAACTTATTAACTGTAAGTGTACCAAATGTTCGATCTCAGAATAGTTTCTAGTTATTGCTGGTATCTGTCACTTATCAGTTATTTGGATTAGAAACACTGAACTGCAATAAATAAACCTGAATAAAACTACAAAACTTATGGTACATGTTATCAATCCAGTATACCATATTCTAGCCTGCAAAAATTGACAATATTTGCAATTCTACTAAAAACATTATTTTCAATTGCAAATGTAGACAGAAATCAGTCAATAAGGGGTCATCCATGGACGTCCGCACGGAGGGGAGAGAGGGTCAATCTGAATGCGGACAAGGGAGGGGAGGGAAGGTTCGGTGAAAGCAGACGTCTGCATTACACATGTAGGCACCTGATATTAAGAAGTGAGCATCAGCAGCTCACAGCAGCCTGCATCAGCAACAGGGCAAGTCAGACGGACGTAACTGACACCAGTTGTACCAAGGCCCCAGCAGGCAGTCCTGAGCCATTATCGCTGAGACCGTAGATAAGTGAGATGAGATTCCCTCCCCTACCATAACACAGCACTAACGTCAAACTCGCCGATGGGACGGACGTCGCACGGTTAGTACATTGACAGGATCATGGTTCCTAATACTCTGCAGAATTCATTTTCCCTGACTTTCCACGACAAAATGAATCGTTTTCCCTAACTAATTTGTTCACACGAAATACCAATGTTGGTTTGCAATCGTTTGCAATCACACTAGAAACAAAGGTGGCAGAATAAATTTAAAAGTGTAGATACAAATAATCTGTGAGCAAAGCGAGTGAAAAAAAATTTGTGAACTGTGGTACGCAGCCTGCGTAAAACAGTTCAAAATTTTTTATGCATCTTTGTTAACTTTTGCACCCTGGTACTTTGATTTTCCCCGACTTTCCCTGACCTTTGGAACCATGCACGGGGCCGATGTGCCGATGGGCACAGGGAGGCACAGTAGGCAGACTGCGTGCATCTTGCATCCAAGTCCAGGTGTGGACGTCCGCAGGGGGAGGGGGTGAGGGGTTGGGCCAATGTGAACAAAAGCGGACAAGGGTGGAAGAGGGGGTCAATTTTGGCTCATATTTTGTGGATGTCCTTTATGGATGACCCCCTAAACATGAAACAGTTTACTGGAACACACAAGTCAAGACTAAGGCTGCATTCACATAGACACGAGTATGAGTACGAGTCCGGGTTTCCGTTTATGGCCCGTAGAAGCTTCACTCATACGACTGGAGCGTTCACAGTCACTTGTACAAGCACATAACTTAACACATGTCAGCCATATTGAAAATTCGCGGTGAAATCGAATCGAGGAAATGCTTTGCCATTAAAACAACAATATTCCACTACAAAGTTACTATTTTTACAAACCGTACATCTCTAACAATGATCAGTTTTACAATGATGTCAGTTCTAACGTCAAATATGCACCACAGTTTGCATAAATTATATCAATGCTATTTACGAGTAGTTTACTTTCTACGAGTTGGATAAAAAACGACCTGCACAGAAACTACTCGTACGAGTGAAATTTACAGGTAACCCGTACTCATATGTATGTGAATGGCCGCCGTTGAAATACACGCAAACCTGTGTTTGCTAGAACTCGTATACAGGAACCCATACAAAGCCGGACTCGTACTCGTGTTTATGTGAACGCAGCCTAAAACTGAAGAATTATGACTGGTGACTGGAGTGACAATGGACTGAATCGGTGAGATAGGAAAGCCTATGCAGCAGTCATAGGTGGCCACTCATTGACTTTAAACCGCTTGAGTGTTCCCTCACATAACTTGTCCAGCCACATTCCGAGTCCACGGACCAAGTCCGACTCAAACAACTTGGCTGCATCAACACTGGAACCATCGGCGTCGGAGTCATCGGATTCTTCAAGACCCAAGAACTTGCCTCCGGTCGGCTTATGGTGCCGGTTGCGGAGGCCAGTGTTGCTGGGAGGTTGTTCGGTGTGGACCTCATGCAGGCGTCGATGCGTCACTGCTCTCTCACTGGCCGCGTGGTAGACGGAGAAGTACTGGCAAGGTCCGTTGACCGCCAGCACCGTGCCGACACAATTCTTCTGGTTAATGCTCGTCAGACTGCGCCTGAAGTCGATGGTTGACTCGAGGAGCTGGCGGAACCAGGGTAGATACTGTTCCAGCATCACGAATGAGAAGACGAACGCGTCTGACCTGCAGCCAGCCACCGACACATTGCCAACCAACACATTCTACTTCACACTCACAGTTGTACTGCTAGCAAGTGAGTACCAGTGGTGTTATACATCCTGCTCAACACACCAGATGAGTCATTCCAGGCAATCACTCGCGCCGGTACTGACAACAAGAATCAACAGCCAAAAAATAAACTAAACCAATCGAAAATCAAAATAACAACTACCAGTAGTGCTTGTATAGCAAGCCAGAATAATTCGCTAATTACTCAACACTGAACTTAAGAAGTATGCATCACTACAGCGTTCAAAACAGTTACTTACATTTATTCAGTAAAATACATACATGCACATCAACTAGTGCAATAAATTCTTTTCTTTGGATAAGTAACTTACATAATTAGGAAGAATTAGCTGGCAGTGACATAACCATTTGCATGGGATTAACACCTGGACGTAAATATTGTAAGAACTTATGACAGCAAAACCTGGAGTATGGCAGAATGACAGCTGCAAAGTTCTGTAGAAGGCGTGACTTGGACTGCTCATCCACGAGGATTATGATAAGTCGAACTCCAGGCCGAGACTGTATCAGCAGTCGGTCATAGTTCTCAGCACACAGTGGGTGCAGATGAACTGTCGGCCTGAACAGTGAACACCACGTCAGTCAATAAAAAAACCAATCAATGAATCAAATAATAACCTGTTGCAAAAATAACCAGCAAATTTTAAGCAAAATAGGCACCAATGCTTTACTATCAGCTGACATGTCACAGAGACAGATCATAGTACCTGTTGCAGTAATTCATTATGCTTCGAGATAACCCAAGGGCCTACACTACGAAAAATCATGTACAATTCAAAAAACACTAGAAACTGAGAGATGAGACAATTTAAATTTGCCAAAAAATGCATAGACACTGCCAGCAGAACCATAACATCCAGCTAAAAAGTGCCACTACAGCAAACTGCACATAATCCTTGGAATTCCGAGGTACAGTGGACGCAGGTCAGATGCATTTAAATTGTGACAGCCAATGCTATAGTTAAAAACCGCAGCATTCAAAGTACCTGGACTCATCATCACCAGACCCAGTGTTGCACTGGGCGGCTGGTTGTCGCGGGTGCTTAGGTTGTCGCTGTTGTTGTTCCAACTCCTCGGCGTGACGGTTTTCGGCTGCGACCAACATAGCGATAACACTGCCAATGACGACAACGAGGACCGCCGTGCTCAGCATTGTCAACCACATGCTCGGTTCAACACTGCGACAACATCAGACAACAGTCGTATGGCTAAACAATACCCTCAGACTGCAACATGTAAAACTAGTTGACTTATAGTATATTATCAATCCACTGCAGCATGTCATAGCCTGCAAAAATTGGCACTATTTGCCACTAAAAAATCAGTTAACAAAGTGTTATGTAAAGCATACCAAGAAACACATAAAACAGTTTATTGCTACAGACAAGTTATGACTAATGCTGTCACTGCAGCAACATTCATTACAAGTGTCATATGAAGTGGGCTAATGACACTGCTATGATAACAGCATCATTAACAAGATCCTATGATTACTATTGTTATTAAAAGGTAACACCATGGAAAACAAATGCACACATACCTCAACAGCTTGTCAACAGCTACATCAAACCAATCTCTTATTCTCTTGATGATCCGAATGAACAATGGCTACAGAAAAACATACAGACATTGATGAGAGTTCCATAAGTAAGCCAAGTACAACCCACATAATAAAAAACTATATAAAAAATACGGTGCACCACATGAAAAATTAACCACCTAAATTTTACGATAAATCCTTAGTGGATACACAGAAATGGCCAAGAAATGATGATTACAAACACCTTTTCCCACTCAGGCACTACAACACTGTACGTGCTCAGTTAACATGGAAAAGTGACAGATTTTAAGAATTAAATTCTACAATCACTTGCACGATCAAAGCCATGTAAATGGAATTAATAAAACTGTGCATTTGAAACACTATGCCTGCTTTATCTCAGCCAAGAAGTCACATACCTTAGCATGTTCATCAATAAACTCTTGAGGCAGTTGAACGACAAATGGCAGGATGTCTGTCGACTGCAGGCGAGCGTCAATCATGTGAACAAGCCTCTGCTTACACTGCAAAAGTTCATCACCATCACTGAACCAGCCGTCCTCAAGGTAGTCAAAAGACAGCTTCAGCTTGTCACGTCTCCACAGTATCACCACCTGTGCCCAGATACATAGCAGCAGCAATAGCAGTAGAAGTAAATAAGAAAAACAACTAATGTTCCAAGTAAAATCAGCATCACTGCATGGGGACTGGGCACTCTACGAACTAAAGGATGGGATAGGAAAAGTGAAACAGACTTTTCTTCTCAGCATGTGAACAGTCATCCAAGTCAACTCAGCAAGTCAACCATACCTCTCTGAATAGGCACAGTTAATGTCACAGAAAGCTGAGCCGTAAACGGACAAACAATGGCCATGCAAAACACTAGTACAGTATCTACGGTCTCGCAGTGTAAGCTTGTGTCTGGTCAAAGGCTAATAAAATGGAAATCAGTGCAGTCAATCAAAATCCAGCTGTGAAAAAAAAACAGATAAAAAATTGTCAAGAGAAAACCACTTTACATTTTACAGACTTTACATCTATGCTCTATCTCATGTGTGGATGAGATAAACAACCTTGAGAGAGCCGAGAGTGTCATTCACGGCTCCACGTCCCCACGTCACTGACTTGACAAACGGTGACTGTGTGTCCTCGTACACGTACATGAAACGAACCCTCTCCAACCAGTCTGCATGCTCTAGAGCAAACTGACGGAAACTGTCACGGTAAACATCATGCTCTGCAATCTTCTTTGTCAATAGCACGATGCATAACCTACAACGTCATACAGGATGGCACTTAAAAAAGTAAAAAATATACATGCATTACAAAGACGGAGTAATCATATGACTTAAAGCTTCTTTGTACAAAAAAACATATGTCACAATTTATATGAATTAACTGGGCTGACATATTGTGTAAAATACACTAAATATGGAATAGTACAGCCATATGCCTAGAGCTGTAACAACTCTAACCCAACTCGGACCTTAAAACTTAAAATCAGCACATTGCTTACTCCTGACCAGAAAAATGTACAAGCCAATGTTGGTTTCCTACATTTCGCTTTCAAGTTAGGTGCCTGTGTATTACAGATGATTACAGATGGACAGACAGATAAGTCAGACCCATAATGTGGCCGATTAAAAATACCACAGAATGACACTCAATAGCAGATGACTTGCCTCTTATTACGAGGGTCAGAAGATGGAGGACAGAGCTGATTGAAGTAGAGTTGACTGGAGAGTCGAGGCAGCTGGAGATATTTGTTTGCCTCAATCACTTCATCCATCGTCGACCGACTGATTGTCTGCATCTGTCACCCAATTTAGCAACAAACACGTGCTTTAGTTTACTTCATTTTGTTCTTCGGAGAATTAATGCCCAGGTACGAATGAGTATGTGCGACAAAGATGTAAAACTGTGTAATTTATTAATGTTAATGGCTATAAACTAAAGACCTTAAGACTTGTAATTATTACTCATCCTCAACTCAATACTGTATGATGCTATTATTACAGCAAATCCAATAAATCTTGCTATAGGCCTATACTTATAGTTCAGTCATTTGATACTATGATTAAAATACTTAATAACTAACTCCTAAACAAAAAAAAACAAATAAAATAAAAAAATATCACTAAATTTATATGACCACATACACCAGCAACATATAGAAGGTTTATCAGAATGGCCTTTGAAACATCCAAGCTAAATCCCAGTAGACTAAATGCAATGGTACTATCTGTTAGTCATTAACTGCATTCACAAGAAAGTCTGCACACTGTACATATAATCTTAAGACAACTCATCATTCAAATGTTATCTGTGCCTCCTAACATATATAAATAATTACAAAAACTAGTCAGAAAGCACAAAATGTTACAGTGAGTTAATAAACAAAAAATTTGAAGCTAGAAACACACTTCTTTTTCTGTAAAGTATCTTTAATTCGACTCAATCTCTGCCAAATATCTCAAATATGGCTATATACATACATTCTTATATCGTGGTTCTTGCCCATTTGTCAAATCAAATTCAAGGACTTTTAAGGACTTTCAACAACCATACGAAGAATATATATAGCACAAGGAGAACTGAATTAAATCAAAGCATATAAGCAGGTTCAGTTAACATTTTACAATTTATCACCTTCAAGCATTATATCAAAAACTAAAATTATCAGAAAAATTTACCAAATGCATCAACAGTTGTCACTGAATCCAATTACTATGAATAGACTTGTTTGGTCATGGCATTTTAGAAAATCAAATTCAAGCACTTTCAAGGACCTTCAGACATAGATTCAAGGACTTTCAATGACCCGCAAGAGCCCGGTTATATGAAAAACAGCACAAATAGCAGGCTAAAACTTACTGATACATGTGCCACGGCCATGTCCACATTTTCATTGAAAACAAGAAGCGTTTCCTGGTACCTCACAACTTTCAGTCGATCTATTATCTCTCTATTACCAAGTCTAAAGTACCGAGCAAAATATAACACATCAAACTCAGCCAGGACATAGTCGTAAGTAGTGTACAGTTAACAGAAGTTATAATACAAACTCACAAATACTAGAGCCTGTATAAAACCATGATGAAAGTATACTGACATTATCAAATATAATACGTAATTATAATGATATCAAAAACTACATTCATACCACAGTTATATCATGTGCAAATTTTCCGTGGCAACCAAATAGAAGAAAGATTAACAACTATGGCAGCAATGTCAAACTCTAAATAATCCTCCACAATGTAGAAATAACTGATATGAGGCATTCACTGACCTTGCTGTATTACAGTAGCCAGCAACAGCATGTTTATGAAAGCTGAAAGCCACTGCAACGTATCTCAAGCAGGGCTGCTTCCGGGTATCAAACATGAGTATTCTAACACGGTTGTCTTGCCAGCCACGAAGAAACTCATCCAAATTTGACTCATTCACCTACATGCAACCAAGTAAAATGTGAAAAAGTTATATGCCACAGAAAACTCAGTGCAGAAACCTCACCCTGCAGCTGTTTCACGACATCTGCATATGCTTAATGTGGTAATAAATAGATGCTATTTTAAAACATGATATCACATATTACAAATAATGTAGACATTACTTTGCAATGTAGTCCAAAAAGACAAAAAAACGTCCAAATCTGGCTAAACTACAACAAAACAGCAAAGTTATACCAATGGAGATTTGCTGTCTCATTCATCCTTAGCAATGACAATGGCAGTAAGCAACCTATCAGCAATCAAAGCTACATTCTTCATAAAGTTTTTTTTACCACAAACTGCTACTGCCTTCTTAAAATGCAAGCATCAGAATTATCACTAAAACTGAACCCAAGTAGGTTAATATAATCAAATCTGACAATACCTCTTGGATAAGATCTGGCGGATAGAGACCTCGAACAAAGTCTCGTAAGTTCTGCACTGAGAAATGTTTATCAAACCACTGAAGCTTGCCGCTGATAACAGCGATGACTGCAGGCACGGTAGACAGTCGTATCTTACGACTCATGACACTGTCCAGCTGCGCATTGACAACCCCAGCTCCGACCCCTAAGCACATCAACATACATCACCATTCTACATAATGCAGCAAGGAAGCAAATAGCAAAAGCTAAAAACTGCCAATCCGACAGTTAGTCACAATGTACAATGACATCAAATCCCATTAAAAATTTCTTTGGCGGCTATTAAAACTGTTCAAGAATAAAGATGTCTCAGGTGTTTTGGAGGTTTAAGTCAGCAGCTGCCAAACAGCTGTCTCCACAGTTGTTGTATGTCCGCATAAGTTTCAAATGCCAAGCTTGCTAGTGACTCTGGGCAATGGCAGATGATATCAAAGATATGTGCACTACATAAGCCTGAATTACTTGACACAACCGACGCCATTCACTTTCTGAACAATTCCGTTAAAAGCAACTGCATTTCTAAGCTCAGACATGACTAAGTCAGATGTGGGGATATTTGAAAATTTATCATCCCAATTCGGAATTTTGCATTCTGCAGCCACTGACATTTTCACTAACTTACACTTAAGCTGCCAATACTATCCTATGCCTAACTTCAAAAAGTGTTTATTTAATGATACAGAATGATACATGAAAAAAAAGCAGAAAACTGTGATAAATCTCCTGCCATATACTAAAGTCAGCATGAAATAGATATAGAGGATTCACTTTTACAGTTTTGCAGATTATCTTTAGAGTGGGCTGTACATTACACAGCTGAGTGCCACAGCAACATATTAGCTTGTTTTCACATCACGAACAGGAGATAATCTGTAGGGGGCCTATCACCAAACTAATTCAAACAGCAGTGATACAAAAAATACCAATTTTTTCCAAGTCCTCCTGGATCTGATCCCAAATTGGAGCAACTTGCATACAGTGAAAGCAGAAGTCGCTGTATGCATAGATGAAATAAGGCTTTGTGTCGCTTTCAGGTAGGATGGTGTTCTCATACAGTCTGTAAATAATAAACACACAAAACATACATTCACTACACAGTACACAAGACATGCACACTGCACAACAAGTTACTAGCTTTACTTCTACACAGCTCTGCACATTAATTGGCAATTCTGCTTCTACACACAATTGCTAATAACAGACACAGGTATCTAAGCTATGCGCACTAAAACCATTTACAACCTTACTATATTTCATACTGGCTAATTTTTCTTGTCGGCATTTCCAATGCTGAATGCCAAAAATGCAGCTTGTTCATATCATTTGTTACATGCAAGCAGTTCTGGAAAAAAACAAACAAATTACCGGGTAATAAAAATATAATATATTTGTGCACATATTATACCAAAAACCATGTCTGACAACTGCAGACCTCAGCGTAATTCGATTCTTGTAGTTTCTATCAGTTTGTCGTGGAAAGTTAAATGTGAATCCACCAAAGCTGAAAGAAGCTCCACGACCAAATGGCATGTCATCACCAAAGCCATGCTGTGCAGCATTCTGAGAACTTGACGTACCATATCGGTCATAATGACTTCTCTTCTCATCATCTGAAAGAGTCTACAAAATCAGCAGTAAAAAATTACTTATTTATACTAAATACTGATGATAATTATACTAACATGAACGACAAATTTTGGGATCTCAAAGAATGACACAATACAAGGGTTACAATATGTAATGTAGCTTTCTCAATGGATGCGGCCACAAACAGCCAATTGATTAAGACAGAAAATGTACTGTTAGATCATGCAGTAGTCTCAGTTACTGTATTATTTCATCTACCCTGATATTAACAAAGAATAACAGAACATAAAGTGTCCTCAAATATACTAGAAATTAATAGAGAACTTGATGCTGCAAAGTTGTTCTGCTTGCAGAATGTCAACATGATAATGATTTTATATGAATTCAGCACTGTATTTTTTACAACTTACAAATTAAAATAACGCTCAGGCATAACAAAATACATACAGGGTGCAGCAAAAAAAGTGAACCCCTAAAGTTTTTTGCTGATTTCTCAGCAACCCTTGGGAATTTTAAATTGAAGTTTTATTGATTTATTTACTGAAAACTTTCTACATCTAACTGCCAAACAAAATTTGATTCTGTTGAAAAACGACGAAGTTACAGACTTTTTAACATGACCGCCTACCGATTTTTCAGCATTCAAAAGTGTTCCGGCTACAACACACCTATTTAATAACATCATTGAAACAACACAGTTAAATAATGATCAGATGCCAGAATTCCATTCTCAATGCGAATGTTCGAAGTGATCACCGCCAGCTCCAAGCTACAACACCAGCCTCCAGTAACCTTATTTGTGAAATCTTTTACAGCCTTGTCGATCGGTCCCTATGGCAGGTTGCCCAGATAAACTGAAGCGCTTCCTTGAGTTCGGTGCTTGTTTTCGGCTTTGATTTGAGCCTGCGGTAAGCCTCCAACATTGCACCCAAACGTGATAGTCCATTGGGTTTATATTCAGCAAATTTAAAGGCCATTAGTCTTTTGTGATGATATTTAGACAGCTGGCCCGCTACCAGTTCTGTGTGCTGTGCGCCATTGCACGCTGTGTGTTCTGACGTGCCATTCTCCTGGAAGATAAATTTGGTGGGCAGCCGGCGGTTGCTTTAAAGGAATGAAAATTTAGTGATAATTTTTGAACAATATGAATTACTGTTTATCGAAACGTCACTGTGACGTCATCAGCAGTAACATGTAACCAGTTTTTAAAAATTAAATAATATTTTTAGCTTGAACATTTTTTAATGCTAAAAATTCTGTAGATGGTCATGTTAAAAAGTCTATAACTTCATCGTTTTTCAACAGAATTAAATTTTACTTGGCAATTAGATGTAGAAAGTTTTATTAAATAAAGCAGTAAAATTTCATATTAAAATCGTAAACGGTTGCTGAGAAAACAGCGAAAAACTTTAAGGGTCCACTTTTTTTGCCGCACCCTGTACATTGTGACAGCCAGCTAATAATAATTATGACTCTGCTTACCTCGTATGCTTCATTGATTTTCATAAATCTTTCATTTGCCTCAGGATCTTTGTTCTTGTCAGGATGCCTAAATTCCAACAGAACAAACTGTATGATTAATATCAAGAACATATGAAATTGTTAAAATAGTGCATCATGCATAAAAATATTCTTATAATTTACTGACTAATAACTATATTGTGTTTAAATTACTCAAGACACTTGCAGAAAGATGCGAGTATTTGTAATGTTTAGCAACTTCATTTTTAAAAGCCATGACATTTCTTTCTATCACTGAAAGCTTTTGCTGCAAGACGTAGGCCCACATAAATACAGTTCACACAGTAACTGGAACTTTCGTACCCGAGAACTTTTGTTCCCAGGAACGAAAGTTCCATAGGTGAAACTTTCGTTCCTGGAAACTTTCGTTCCATGGAACTTTCGTTCTCAATATCAAATTAGCATGGAACTTTTGTTCCCTTACATTGATTATTAGGCCTATACTGTACACAATTTTTGACGCGCTTTTTTAATTACAGCTATGCTGTAGGCGTTGATATTACCATTGTTGTCTGTCTCTCGTCCGTCCGTCCGTCCATCTGTCTGTCCATGACGAATGTATTGTGGATAAGCGTTGACTCATAGAGGAAAACTTTTTGCATGGATAATTAGTTCTGTGTCAATGCTTTCTGTGTACAAAATTTCGGGGATGCAGTGCAAGGCAAACATTTTCAAATTTCGGGTTTAATAGATGGGGGTAGAAAAATGTGCATTTTTTTCAACAGAAAACTAGTCGTGTCTCGCCCTTTCAGATGAGATAAAATCATGGAACTTGGATGATCCTGAAAGTCAGTACTCCAACAGGAACTGTATAAGCTGTAGTGCGTTTTCTCTAGCAATAGCTCGGCTTCCTTATTATTATTACATCCTGTTGAAACTCTAGCTATACACGTTTAGCATGACACAAAATTGGAGCTTTTTTCTTTGAACTATAAGCACTAAGTAAAGACAAGGGATTCAGTAATTATCGGTGTCAGGAAACAAAAGTTCTAGGGGACGAAAGTTCCTGGAAACGAAGGTTCCAGGGAACGAAAGTTACTGGGAACGAAAGTTCCAAGGGACGAAAGTTCCCGAGGATGAAAGTTCCACCTATGGAACTTTCGTTCCTGAAAACGAAAGTTCTCGGCTACAAAAGTTCCATGAATCGTTCACACTGCACTGTCACACAACATACAATGCGAAAAATAATTGATGTTATTTTCCACAAAACGTATTTTTTTCTCATGAAATTATCAGTGGCATCATGGCAAGGAATAAAAAAAGCTGTTAGAAAATTGTCAGAAAATCTTCTCTTTGTTGGAAAAATTTTCGTCCAAAAATTTCCGTCAAAAATTACTAAGTTCTTGGCTGAAAAACCATCATTTTGGGGAAGTTTAGGGGTAAAATTCAAATTTTGAGCACCTATAATCTCCTCTGTTAAAAATTTGGAATTGTCTGTCGGAATTCTGTTGGAAATTTGCGGTGTCTGTAAGAAAATTGCAACTTCCTGCCCTACCTATTTTTTTAACACACGACGCTGTTATAAATTATATTTCTGTTTATATCTATTTTCATATCTGGCATAAGCAATCTTTCTTCAACACTAAATTTCCAAGTTCACACAAAGAGCTACGTATTCATACCATTCCTTTGCCAACGTTTTATAAGCTCGTTTGATTTCAGCCTGCGAAGCCGATCGCTCGACGCCCAAAATGTTGTACAAATCTTCTTCACTTGCTGACGAACTTAGCAGAAAAAAAACTCCGATAAAAATAAAATGCATGTACATTGGAAAATATTAAGCGGCTAACATACAAGACCAAACGCAAAGCGATTATTATTTATTAAATACACTAATTACAATTCTGCGAAATTTTTACAACAGTGACACGCCCACAGGAAAGATTATTTAATTGCACTGTATGATTGTAATAATTGTAAGGCTGTGCTTTTCTAGCATTTTATCATTCGAATTCGAATATGGTATCTTTTAAAGGTTTTGGTACGTCATAGTTTCGTAGGGGGTTGGCGATGATACTGTACTTTAAATAAATGTACAAAACATTAGTTTATACACTTGTTAACGGCAACATTTAAGGACTTGCACATCGAAAACAGCAAAAATATTGGCCGTGAGTTGCCCCGAGCTGGCCAGGCCGCTAGGCGACTGTGAGTGATCACGTGTACTCTACGTCCACCTCTGATTGGCTAGACACGCAGCCAGACCTATATAAATTCAGACGTCTGGCCACTTAAAGGTCTCTGTGTAGTCCTATATAGTGGTCGTGGTTTTCTCCATGTCTGCGTGGTTTCGTTAGTCCAGAATTTAGTGATCAGCTGATTGTGAAAGCTTTTCCGTAAGTATGTCCGTCCGTTGCCCAACTGATGTAAAATCGGTACTGATACATATGTATTGTTATAATGCAGTAAAATCACATTCCGTATTTTGTGTTAGTTTAGCAATTTTTTGGCACATGTTCGGCGTAGACTTGTTGACATCTTCGGTTGTGTGCGCGAATTTTTTTTCATTTTGCATTTACTATTTACTCATTTAACACAGTTTGTTGTTGACATTTTACGGTAACATTGAATTGGTGGAGATTGACACCTGTTTAATGGGGTCTGTACCATTTGCTGACTAGAGCAGATCGCAGCCGGGCTGATGTGCAGATACATTTTCCATGGCTCAGTGTTATCCTCCGTCCGTATGGACGGAAGATAAGACCGCCAAACTGCTATCTTCCGTCCGCAACCCTAATCCTAAATCTAAACCTAACCCTAACCCCAACATTAACCTTTACTATAACCCCAACCCTGACCCTAAACCTAACCCTAGCCTTAAGTTCCTAATTCCATAACTCTATCCGCAACCCCAACCA
>Ga0056128_1001012_pt1 | contig 29481 bp, 19 predicted proteins | sample WorMetLIZISLAND2_FD_71113 | JGI IMG/M metagenome (GOLD analysis project Ga0056128, IMG submission 71113) | Marine gutless worms symbiont microbial communities from Max Planck institute for Marine Microbiology, Germany - Olavius geniculatus... ... | reverse complement strand
CCTTGGCGCCTTCGGCGCCTCGACTTGGCTCGCGCCTTCGGCGCTTGACCTTCCTGCCCAACTTCAACTCCTGGATCCGTCTATGCTGCAGATGGGGAGACATAGTTACTATTGACAGCCTACAGGAACTCGTCGTTGCTCTGTCCAACGGCACCATCGCCGACCCTTTACGACTTATCGTTTAGCCACAATACCGCACGATTGGCATAGCAGAGTGCATGATGACTAAGACTTGACTTTGGTCTTAGGCCAAGGTATTATAAGCAACCTCAGTGGAAACTCATTTTCTGAAAACAATAACATTGCAGTAATAACAATAAATATGACAATAAAATGCTACAATTCAAGAGAATGCTGACACTGTGGCCAAATTTCACTGCACAGCAGCATCAGTAACTGAAAACTGTTCAAACCCATGACAACGGTGCAATCTGATTAAAAATCAGTGTAATGTGTGTGAACAGCTAACACATGTGTGAATTAAACTCTGCTCCACTACTAATGGCAAATATACAATACATGCACATGTCATACGTACGTAGTGCTGCAAGCAACGATATGAAATTATATTAATTATATTATATTATTATGAACAATAAAGATAGAGTGAAATGACAAAGAAGTAAACAACAGTTTATATACAACATCTCAAGCAAACAACTCAGTTATGAGATCGTTGATAAATACAAAGTGCCTGCACTTACATGACAGCAATTAGCAATGACAAACCATAAATTCATATCCACACCAATGCAACTAAACTAGTCACCAGCAGATGCCGAATATACAACAATGTGAACAGAAGACAAAATGTGCCATGCTCATCTGTTACTTTGAAAAATCGGTGAACAATTTGTTTTAATCGGCCTTCAATTGTTAACATTAGTTTCCTAACACTAAAAACTGCAACGTTTTTTCTGCACAGAGCTTAAGGTATTTATTCAAGTTCCAATAAGTAAAATAAAAGTAAGAAATAGTGCAAAAAATGCAAACAGGATTTATGAAGCATCCTGGGACAAAAATGGCCAATTACACCTAATGATAACACTATTTCTGCTAATGCTAAATTTTGATTTGTACGCACAGTCTAAACTCCAGAAAGCAAAAAAGTATTATTTGAATGAAACTGAAAAATTCAGCCAAAAGTGTACAACAGTTACTTAGTAGAACTTCTCAACTGCTAAGGTCAACTGATAAGAAAGTCTCACAATATGGAAGCCAGCTAACAGTCAGTGTCTAATGGATTTTGTGAGAGTAACATGTGATTAACAGAGTGCACAGTAATGCCCAGGTTGCTGATGACTGTACAGAGAGACTAGTGAATGACTGGAGTTCAGCGGAACACAAACTGAGAGACAACATATAGCTGCAATGACTAGCACTAGCAGGAATGACTTCATCATTCACTCAAGCCTGAAACACATCAGCAACATCATCGGTTCATCACTCCTTCACTATTTGGCAACAGGAGTGCCATCTAACATTCACCAACAAGCCCACTTTACTAATTCCGCAAAGTTTCCCATCAGTCTTCAATTACATTCTATTTCTCTTTAACTACATAATTTTTTCAGAATTAGTCCAGATCTAAAATGAGAATTACTGCAGAAATTATCACCATTCCTGACACACAAAAAACACCAGTAGCAACAATTCCTAGCACCACTACTGATCACATACAATAACTACAATGCTATACTAATACTAATACCAATCATATTTATATAGCGCCAATATGCGGAGCTACAGAGGCACTGAACTTAGCCAATGCAGTATCAATCATTCAAATCAATCTATGATGATCATGGAATGGTAACAATGCAGGGCCTGACAGAAAAATATCTTTTAAAAGCGCACACAGCTGACCTTCATGAGTTCATTGATCTTCAACTGTAGCTCAATGATGGTACGCTCTCTGGTGTCAAGTGTTTCACGCAAAAGTCTATTTTTACTTCGCTCTTCGGCCAACAGCTACACACAAAACAATACATCACACTATACTGCAGTACATTAGACTACACAGGCCACAACAACTGTATACCACTCAGAGCTCAACTAAATGATAAAATAATGACAAAGAATAGCAAACTATCAGATATTCTCCTTTCAGTCTAAAATCAGATTATTTCCCTCCCCCTCAGAAAATAATAATGAAATTTGTAATAAAACTATCTTTTTTAATCTTTCAGCAATCTGTTCATTCAGCAGTTTTGTGGCAGTCTCCTCTTAACGTAAAAATGTATATTTCTTAAAGTAATTTTTGCATACTCACCTACCATACTAAACTTTCTTCATCTGTGCTCCCTATACAGTACAGACGTACAACCTATGCTTGCCTTCTACTCCGACTGACTAGACAAAAAAGAGGTAAGTATGTTTGTTTCAGATTCACTGTGTGACACAACTAATACATTTGCCCAAACTTCTGAATAATATGGAGAATAAATTGAATTTGGTTACATCTTGTAGTTAGTTCCTGCAGTGCAAAAAGATCGTGTGAAACACAGATACATTTCATGCAATAATTCTCAAATACACACAGCATCATGTTATTACATTCACAAAAAGTTTTCTAGCTGACAGTTTTAGCTTACCCTCTGCAGCTCGGTGGGGTCGGAGATGGTAGGTCTCAAAGCAGAGAAGCTGTCAGCTGATGTTGGGCTCTCCACTTCCTGCACGCTGTCAACATGTGACGATGGAATGAACATTGGAAGCTTCGTCTCCGACTGACTCACTGTGCTGTCGTAGTCCTGGTTGTCTTCAAAGTCTGCGTCCAAGTCCGACGGGCTGCAAGCATGCAACTAAAAATGACAAAAACAGTGTGGCTCACTCGCGAATACTAAAAGCCTCCATTAAACATGTGGTTTATTCTTAAACTACTATAAAAATTACAGCAGTATAAAATTTCATAAAACAAATTTGTCAAAACATCTGAGACCTGAATCTAAAATCCACCAAGACAGCAACCCACACAAGAAGCTGCTCCTACTAAGAACTAACTACTTCTGTTGCACCAAAACGCTTGCAGCCTAGACCATAGTAGAGCAATGTAATGACTGGCAAGGCCCTACAGTGGTCTGCGGCAGGTCAGTGGTAGAGCAGTGATATTGTCCTAATGATACTGCTCTAAATAAAATTATCAAATATTGCCTGATTCAATCAAAAGTTAAAACTAAGTTAGACAGTTATGCATACATAGGCTCTGTAACAATTACCTCTTACTGCGCACTTTACGCCCACTGAAACACTTTCGATCCTGCAGATATATATGTAGCACAGCAGCGATATTAACATCCACGTGGCAATGAACAAAACAGCATCAACAATGACTGCAGAATATGGACAGTGGACTTTAAACATTGAAGAATATCTCGAGAAAAGCAGGTCAATTAAGATAAGATGAGAAATGTGTGTTGATCTTCTATCTCCACACCCTGCTATGCACATTTTCTCAAAATTTCATTATTTCTTTTAATTAATACATAACCAATGCTACTAGTGTGGCTCGGTAGTCTATGTCAAACTTGTAATCCTGAGGTAACTCAAGAGGCACAAGTTCGACTCCGTACCGGGACACTGCAGGGTAACGACCTTAGGCAAGTTGTTCACACACATGCCTCTGTCACCAAGCAGTATAATTTGGTACCGGCTTCACCGATGGGATGTAAACAGGCACACCGTGCGATACACTGGCCCTGTATCCGTGATCTCACAGTGTAAAAACTGGTGTCTGGCTGAGAGCCTTAGAAAACGAAGATCAACGCCGCCCTGTGGGCCGTAAGGCTAGGGGAGGACTTTACGTTTTTTTACGTTTATGCTACTAGTAACAGTCTCTTCCCAAGCAAACACATTATCAAATCTTGCAAGTAACAGGTATTCTGCCACACAGGACACCAGTAACATGGGTAACTAACTTACTAGGTTTTTTCTTAACAATGTGTTTTCAACCATCAAAACTTTTCTATTGAAGGATTCTGGTGGTCTCCCCCATCCAGGGTTTGAGTGAATGAAAATGCTAATCCAAGCCTGATAAATTCTTCATATCATCTTTCAGTTGCAAAAAAGGTGACATACTACAAAAAATCTCGAAAGACAAATTCTTATCATCACTTTACACAAGTGAAGAACATATTATACATATACATAGCTAACCAAATATATCCAGCATAAATAAGAGCTAATGCCCCATTACTTGTTCATATACATAATGCTCACAGCTCACAGTCCCTCAAAAAATCAGATGACCTCTTCTGGAGTCTGTGGGTTGTCAGCATCAATTATTTCACTGTGTGCGGCAGATCGTTGAACTGGGTCATTATCAGCTTCATCTAATGAATCTCCTGTGCTCTATAACAAACAATACATGACAATAATTACACAATCTCATATACAACATTACACAGACATGCTGTATATAATAAGCAATACTTGGCAATGGTCAACATTGACGTGAACTGAGTTGTTAACATAATCAGCTTCATCAAGAGTCCCTGTGCTGGCCATAAAATAGTGTGCATAATATTTCCTACTCAGTGTTATAGTTATGATGGTGGTTTGGCTCAGCTGGTAACGTCATTGACTGCATCAATGAAGTTAATCAACACCAGGCTTGATTAGTACTTGGATGCATGACAATCCCGGTATGTAACCAGCCACCAAGGTCAACTCAGCCTAGCCATCCCTCCATAGGTAGGTGCAATGAATACCAGCGAAAGCTTAGACATAAACAAGCACACCGCACGATGCAATGGCCCCGTAACCGTGGTCTCACAGTGTAAAAACTGGTGTCTGGCTGAGAGCTAAGAAAACAGAGATCAGCGCTGCCCAATTTTTTTACGTTTTTACGCGCGAAAGCAGCTACTGCTTTCAGCGCGTCTTAGCCATCGCAATTCTGTCTGTCTGTCCGTCACACGAATGGATCAGTCAAAAACGGTGCAAGCTAGGATCACCAAATCTTCACCTTCAGCTTCACCTGCGCACGAGAGCATCAAAGAGTGGTACCCCTGTAAAAGTCGTTATTTTACCGTTGTTGGCCAGTCTTTCGTGAAAACAGCTGGAGATAGACTGACAGTTTGCGAACAGGAACTGCTATAGGCTTTCGCGCATCTTGTGAGCCTTAGCTCAAATTTCTTGTTACACGTTATAGTCATGAATTTCATAGCTATAATACCTCAGCAGACTGAGCATGGACCAGGCCTGAGCTTCTCCTCTTCTCACGCAGCTTCCTCTTATCCTTGCTTGGCGGAGCGGGAGGTTTGTTCTTGTGTAGATATCCTGGCTGCCAGCTTCGCTTGTCCTTAATCCTCATCCGGTTTGGTGACTCGTGGTCTGCTCCGGTGCTGGCGTAGAAGTTGACATGGCCAGGTAGAGGTGGACCCGTGGCACCAGACGTTGCAGCGGACGATCGGTGTGGCAGCCAACCAGCCGATCGGTACGACCGGTCGTCTGCAATTTCAACGTCACGAGATTCATCGTTCAGTTCAACACGTGGCTGGGAACCAGCTGCACAGCGGCTGCGACCTCCACGAACTCGGCTGCGACGAGCTGATATGTCAACGATGACATCTTCGTGATCAAGACTCTCCTGGCTTAACGAACTTGACGCCATGCGGCAGATATCACTCACATCAACAACAGCCGTCAACAGACATCGTCATTTCACTTTATTACGACCTGCAAACAACGAAAAAATACAGTACACTGCATAATAATAAGCGCTGTTGAGCATGTGAGCTCGGCATACATATATCGCGTTGCAAAACGCCGCAAAAGCTATGCTAAATAACAGAAAAAGTACAAATCATATTAAATTCGCACAACATTCAGTTGTTAACAATTCTGAGAACACAGAACAAGAAATATATCAACTTTATATCAACTTCAACTTTTTATTTACCAATAATGCGATGAGTCATATGTAACGTAAAAATCCAATAAATAATAAATAAGTAAAATTTCTAACATGGAAACTACAGATTAGAGTTTTTGGCCGACCGTACTAACGGTCGTGCGACTCGTGCCTTTGGTACAAGCTTGTGTCGGTCTGTCTGTCGGTCTGTAACGCATGTGTTGTAGCTAAACGGTTCGTCTTTCCGGACAACTCTCTGAACAAGTAAATAAGGCTGACCAACCCGACCGTGTTTGACGTCTAGCCTGCAATTGGCCTACCAAGTCAAAACCCTCTACAATTCCTCATTCCCCAACCGGATTGTAATTTATTTATAATGAATACGATATTTACGCCTGGCGAAATAACCGCGGGTGTAACGTTTGTTACACTGTAAAATTTGTGCTCATTTAGCGTTCCAGTTTTGCAGATTCGTGTCAATTGTGAGTAGCGTCTATGGAATTGTAGTCACATCGGACCTCCAAGACCGAAGTCGAACGCTGGCCTTCGGACACTGGGGGTGCACTTCGCCTTGCCTAGCGGAAACTGGTTTCTTGTGTTACTTGTAGTTAAGACCACGTACGTTATATATAAACGCAAGTTAGACTACTGAAACCGCGGTCACGAGTCATGACATTTATAACATGTGGTTAAGAACTTGAGATGTCCGTTACAGCCAGCATTTGCATGTCGACAATGCGTTCAGTGATCTTGCTTAACACTATCGCAGTTCACAAAAGTCACATTTACCACTACAATAATTCTCTCTTCTTTGTTGCAGGCTTGCAGCACTTGCGTGCAGTCGGTTACGAACTGACCATAGTGGCTAATGTAAATAGATTCCTGAGAGTGATGAACCAACGAAAGAGCACGTAATTCATTCTTTTCAGCACCCGCACATAATTTGCTTCAGTCAGATATTTACTAGGTCTCTTCAAACCCAGACTAATAGTCACCAGGTTTCTAGAAGTAAAAGACGTATTAATTGACGAGTTTGTAGCAACTCATCCATCATACCTGCCATTGCATTACTGCAGTCAGAGCAAGTTTCGAAAATGAAGTGTGTCGTTATATTGACTATAATATACACTGTGTCTCCAAAAAAACATCCCAGACTGTAACTTGAAAACCAATTAGTTTCCCACCTCACCCAACGTTTGTTTCTGCACTACCTGGGAAAAGCACAACCAGCAAAATGTCACTTTTTTCCAATGTGATATGAATGCTTAATTAAGATAATGCATAAAAACACATTTTGTTCACATTTCTGACGCTGTAGCTGACATTTCATTCAGTTGTCCATTTTTCAACTGCTTGCAGTAAAATTGCTTGAAGTGGTGGCCCACTATGCAAACACAGGCAAGGAAACGCTTTCTCCATTCACTTGACAGCAGTATTGATAATGTTCTGCTGCTGACCAATACAGGCTCTACCAGTCACTTCTGACTTTACAAACATTCCCAAACTTCATCTGGTAGACACACTGCTGCAAGACAGTCAAACCGTGTAATATACCTGCTGTTGGGGCCCACACATTAGGACAGATAGAATTTATTGACGTTTTTCCATTCATTTTTACACGTATTATGCCTCATCTGCTTTCCCCAGGTAGTGCAAAAGCAGATGTTGAGCGAGGTGAAAACTAAAACACTTATTTAATAGCCAGTGATGTCAGAAATATTTCTGCCAAATATTATTAACATCTGCTAATCTTTATTCAAGGTACGATCGATAATGTTGGGGATGTTTTTTTGGGTTTTCTGTTTCTTTTAACGCATATTTCACTTGATCTGCTTTCCCTGGTTAGTGCAGAAGCATACATTGCGTGAGGTGGGAAACTGAATGGTCATTTGACGGCAAGATGTGTCAGGAACACCTGTACCAAAAATTATAAAAATCTGATAATTGGTTTTCAAGTTACAGTCAAAAATGTCGGGGATGTTTTTTTGAGACACAGTGTACATATTTATTCATTATACATGTATATGTAGTATCACACTAACCATGGCTGGAAAAGAACTAGTTATTTTTGCAAACTTTTCACGGTTTTTCCAACCGATTTTTTAGGTTTTAATGTACAAAGAAGATGGAGCATAAATTCTAAGACCAGGGAAAAACATCTGATACACCATTCTCCATGTCACATTGTTCATTTTCGAGTGAATGGGGTGACATCAAAACTCAAATATTACAACGAAAAATATGAAATTAAATTTGATCTGTGTTAAAAATTGCACAACGAATAAAAATACCTAAAATTAAGACTAATGAACCAATTTTCCAGCAATGATGATAACATAAGTGACTACTTAAGTACACTTAACTAATAATAATAACACTAGTATAATAATACAAGTATATAAATAGTATATAATAACACAGTGCAATTCATTACTTTACATATGATCATTAATTCCCACCTATTTTATAACTGCCCTATAAATTTGATATAGATCCAGTCAACTCAATAGCCTAACAAACAGAAACACAGTTATTCACGTTGACTCATAACTGCAATACTATTTTTCTAGCAAAAATCAATCAACAAAATGACAACAGCTTACACAGCAGTCAACAAAAAATTTAAAACAGCTGACTGTGACCAGGGTTCCCACTCTGTTACTGAAAAAAAAATCCAGGACTTCTCCAGGACTTTTCAAGAACACCATGAAAAAATTTTCCAGGATTTTTTCGTAGCCCATGAATGTTTAAATATAACGTACTGCCAAAACAAATTTGAAAGTAGGGGACTACAAGTAATCTGCGCTTTCGTGCGCAGAAAGAAATGATTTCCATTTGAACCTATGAAAACAACGTGTGATTTTCAGAGATATTTTTCCAGGACTTTCCAGGACCTTAAGCTTTAATTTCCGGGACCTTCCAGGACCAAAGTGATTTTTCAGGACTTTCCAGGTCCTAGAATTTTTAAGAAAAAATCCAGGACTTTCCAGGAGGTGTGGGAATCCTGTGTGACTATCAACAGTCAAAATCATTTTTTGATTAGCAATGTAAAGCAGTGCAAAAATTGAACAAAAAGCAGCATGGTTAAAGATAAAAGATAATAGATCAACAGTGAGTGAGTGAGTAGGGTTTAACGTCCCACCCGACACGGTATAGGTCATTTCGGGGATGGCCTTTCCAGGCGGAATGCACACAAACACATAATAATGGAACAATAAGTTTAACCTTTACAGAAACACAAAACGCAAAATACAAAAAAGCTAAACCTATCATTGTAAGAACTCCATTATATGCGTGCATATGTAATTAACATAATGGTAGTTCTAATAATCTTCCCTGTTACCAGTCGAGTCAATGCAGTGTCAAGCTATCATGTTAATTCTGAACGCAAACATTTAAAAGCAGCTGACAGGTAACCACGTGTTTCAGACAGTGTTCAGTGTGTCATGCAACTCCACACATAAATAACATAAGGACAACCTCCAACAAAGAAGGGGATCTGATCTATCCTGGAGTAGCTTTAGAAGTGTAGGCCTGTTAAACCACAAACAATTGAAATGAGGTAAACTTCAGAAGTCATTCACTGAATCAAATAATCAAAGATAAGAGATCTCAATCGAGTAATTCAAGCAAGAGACAGTGGCCATTTTGTCACAGAGAAATGACAGAAACACTTGGTGCAACAATAGAAAGGCCACTACAAAAAAGGGGACTCGCAGTATTAAACCGCAGAAAATTTTGAGAATATGAAAAGTTACTGGGAGCATTAACCACAAGACATGGATGCAAAAGTGATGTTAATGTGCCAGACTATTTCAATACAGTCCCCATGCATTGCCTGCAAAATGACTACTTGTAAAAACTAAGGAAAACACATTGTATCACCCAACAGGGGTGACAACCATCCTAATAAGAACGTCACAAAGACCAATAATGATAACACTGCACTAACATGACCAAACGTTGGGAAATGAACGACTGGACATCACTCGGGGGCGTGTGCATAACGACGTTGTAACTTTACTTCCAAACTAAAATCGATTTACGTTGGACGTAGTGCTCTAAGGCGGTAAGCATAACAATGTCATAGCATTAGTCAGACGCCTACTTCCAAACTAACGCTAGTCGCTCCAGCGACCTGTCGTAAATATTTAGTCGGTCATTGTCAATGTAAACTAACGTCGCTAAGGAGCAGCTGCAATCACGTCATGCATCGTGAAGGACTTCTGGCGAGTCAGTTACAGTAATTGCAGTATTAAAAGTTGCTAAATAAAACTTTTATTGTTCGATAAATTTTATTTACTCGCATCGCGCATTCTTACTTAGCCCATGGAGCCGTAACTAGACTCGAGCACACCCGAGACTGCAGCAGACGACAAGTCAGGCCATATCTGTTTTTAGCTGCAGGCCAGCCGAGGCAGAGTGCCAAAAAATTCCAAAGTCAAACTACCCGACAACAACTACGTCGGTAGTAGCTAGTCGCTCACTATGACAGCGTTTTGCATGCCGTCAGACGTAACTTGTAAAAACTTGATAGTTTGAAAGTAGTTAGTCATGACGTATGCCTTACGTCCAAACTAAGCTATGACGTTGTTATGCATACCGCCCCCAGTGATAAAACAAAGTGTGTGATGCACTAGTGCCGTATCTGTGGTCTTGTAGTGTAAACAGGGGTCTTGCTTGATGGCTAAGGAAACAAAAATCAGTGCCATCCTACGGACCTTATCGGTTGGGAAGAATTTTACGTTTATGTCACACTAATCTGAAAAAGCAGATTACTCATGTCTGGCAATCAACCTGAGTCCATACTTTAGGACTTGAACTTGGACTTGCATTTGGACCTCCAAGACTCAAAACTTGAACCATTAGACTCGGACTCAGACTAAGTGGGCACAACTACATCCAGAGGGCCACAATTTCGGAAGGAACAATTCAATTACTTTTTGAGGACTTTGAAGTTCATTTTCCATACTTATTCATCAATGATTTACCAACTTACCGCAGAAGAAACAATGGTGGCAGAACAAATTTACAGGCAGAAATATAAATAATCTGCAAGCAAAGCAAGCAGAAAAAGATTTGAACTATTGCATGCAGAATTGTCTCAATAACTTCAAAAATTTCCAACATTTCGAAAGGCGACTAGATAATTTTCAGTCTGTAATAATTTGAATTTCAAAAACTTTCAAGGCAGTGAGGCCAGCCTGTACATCACTGAATGATGCCAAGCTACAGTTTGCAACAGATTGGTAATAACGCAATCGTCATCAGTCCAACACGACAATGTCTTCCTTCAACAGCTGGCGACGTTTCTCTTCAATCAGAGCTTGAACTTCCGACAGACCGGATGACGGCTTGTCCTGTGACACACACATTCAACACTCATCGTGACTAGCTGTCAAATTTTAACTTCAAGTTTACCTTATGTCACTCTGACAATAAAAGCAGAGTACGTCTGGCAATGTACCCGAGTACATATTTTTAGGACTTGAAACCTTTGGACTCGAACTTGAACCTACTATACTTGAACAAAAAATAGCAGAATGTGTGCTGAATCTAAACTGTTAAAAAGCCTTTGAAGTTTACTTACTCAATCACTAACTAGAATATGGCACAACAACGCTACTTTTCACATAAAAAATAGTAGCAAATTAACTATGATAAGTAAATTTATAGTATGCACATGTTGACAAGAAGCTGGTAAATCTGTCACTTGTAACTGCTAAGAAATCTGCTTTAGAAAAATTCTATACTAGAAAAAGCACTAAAACAAATTTCACTGTGTGATCCCATATAGAAGGTGACACTCCATAGCTCTGTGATGGATTTCCCATGAAGAGTGATATGTAACTAGTCAACCACTGATTCATTTGCGACATACGGCAACACACAAATGCGTTATGATTAAAAGCTTCACTGACAGGTAAACTCAACCTGGCCATCCTTTCATGCAATAAGCATGAGCAAAACCAGGGAAACAAACACGCCCACCAGTCGATGCACTAGTCCTGTATTTGGGACTTCAATGTATGCAAGTCGGTGGATAAGGGCTGAAGAAATAGAGATTATGCGAAGCAAGTAGCCTGAGAAGAAAGACAATTTGCTTAACTTGAGCAGTGAGTGAACTGCGTCTGACCTTGGAATGCTCAGATGTTGGAGATGAAAGCTGATCAACGCTGTCACTATCTGAGCGTCTTTCATTATCAGGCTTGTCACCACTAACACAGTACAGTGACAGACAACTTCAAGACACTGTGGCAATGTGTCAGCCCAGTGTCAACACACAGTGTTCAACTATTAGACTACGACAGCTGAACTAAGCAGCTCTGAGTCCAGGCCTAGCCAAAAGTCTGACGTATTAAACTAAAAACTGGCAGACAGAACAGCTACTTCTACACAGAAGTTGCAGGTGTGCAGACGCAGTCGCAGTATCTTGTTTATAATGTATTCGTCATGTGACTTTAAGCAAAAATACAGATGCCAAAGTTTTGTCAACTGCCAACAATTTGTAACAGTTGATTGAGTGATTAACCATTAATTTCCACAGCACCAAAAATAATAAGTTCCAGCAACTTAGGTGGATGTATGCTTAGAAATACAAACTGTTCATGAGAAGCTGTTTTAAGAAATCCAACTTAATGCGAATGACTGAGAGAAACTACTCACAGTGTTAGATCGATTAGATTCTCAGATGACAATCTCTGACATTTTACAGGACTCGGAGACCTGCACATTATCACTCAAATGGTCTCAATCATAATTTCATACAACAAAATGCTCACTACTGCTAGGAAAACAAGATGACAGTTATATGCACTTCTTTAGAGGCTTCATCCACCAGTTTTACTACAAGAAATTTGAGCTACATGTAATGCTCACGAGACGTGCGAAAGCCTATAGCAGTTCCTGTTTGCACACTATAAGTCTATCTCCAGCCATTTCATTGCAGTTCATTCTTAGAGTGTGCACTGCAGACAAAGACCACAAAAAATCAATAAAAACCCTTTATTTTGGAAGCTCAGGGTCTTTCAAAGTCAGCACTGTTGATACGACTGAAAAACTTGTCACTAGTGCTAGTTGTAATAGGCAGCATGCCCATGCCTATCTGCAACCGTTTTCATGAAAGACTGGCCAACAATGGTAAAATGACGACTTTTACAGGGGTACTACTCTTTGATGCTCTCATGCGCAGGTTTCCTTGAACCTAGAAAATCGAGACTTGGACCATCAAAATCTACATCCAATGCTGAAAATTTCATATGCAGCTTGTCCATGTCTATCTCAAATGATTTGACTTCTGCGCAATTCGCTCTTGAAATGTGTCGCAGCCTAAAATAGCCAAAAAATCCATAAAAATCCCTATTTTCGCATTCAAGGTCATCCAAGGTCATTGAATTCGGTAGCAATCGAGAGCCAGTGTACAACGTCCTATTAGTGATTAATAGTAACCTAGGCCCTATCTTGCACCATTATTGAGATACGGTGACTTATTAGCTAAAAGTCAAAAATTTGTCCTACCCCCTCTCACTTAGCACCCTCGTTCTGGGTGACCCCCTCTGAATTTATGGAAAAGCTTTATGGTTCCTGAAACTAAAGTTTTCCAGGCAGCCGATGGTGAAGATTTGGTGCTTCCAGCTTGCAACATTTTTGACTGATCCACCCGTGCAACGGACAGCGGACAGACGAACGAACAGAATTGCGATGGCAAAGACTGTAAGACATGCTATAGCAGTCTAGCTGCTTTCGCATGTAAAAACTGTAAAATACCAAAAATTTGTGCCTTTTTTTGGCATAATTAGAATTAACTGTTGCAGCGAAGACTGAATAAGCACATCATTGTAAAAATGAACAGGAACAATTACAAGAATGATTATTAGTTGACATTTGTACATAAATTTGACATGCTGAACAAATCACTAGTCAAAATATCTTCCGATGTAAAACTGTATAAAGTTCAAGTTCAAATGCAGCTAAATGACACAAACTCTAGTAAACAATGCAAACCTTGATGACGTTTGTGAGGAAGACAATGAACTGTGACGAGGATGAGACTTTTTCGACGTTTTGTGACGTTTCTTTAACCGATGATGAAGCCGCTTGCTGTCCTTCGGTGACAAATGTCGCTTTTTTGACGAAGACGCAAGAGAAGAATAGAATTTGGCGTCCGATGAGCCAACGTGTCGCGAAGACTTGTGTCGAGACTCGTGTGACAGCTTCGATTTGCGTGACGGAGATCGCGATGCAGAAGCTTTAGTAGGCAATCTGTTAACGTGTCAATCTCACATGCAGTAGCAGTGATCATCTAATTAGAATCTTTGTTAGTCAAACCTTGGTGATATTTTGGCAAAAGTGATAACCTTTACTAAACCATCACCAAGATTTAACTAACAAAAATTTCTCAATTTTTGCCCAGACAACAACTAACGGTGAACAGAAATTATTCTGAAACAGTGGCAGTGGTTGCCTAAGTGTCAAAACCAATTTAACTAATAATAACTGTAATCCCTGTATTAGTTTCACTGTTAATACTGTCACAAAAGACAAAATTTAAGCCAATACTAAAAAATTTCAATGCTTATCAAAATTTCAATGCAACTTATTTCTATTTTTTAAACAAAGGCTCTCTTACATAACCATGTGATCACCGTACAACTATTCTTATTTGCAGCTGAAGTTAATTTGTGAGAAATGGAACAGCAATACCAGAAACATGTTTAAAGATGACCTAGTACCTAATAATGTTAGTTAACCAAGACATCGCAAAACTAACAAAATAAGAAACAATTCTCGAAAACCAACCACAAAATGTCATAACACAATGCAAATGCAACATTCCCATCATACAAAATACAAAAATCATATTTTAAAAATAAAAAACTTCACCTATACACAGAGCAAATAATATAATTCTGGTACAGAATTTAGAAACCATAATGTTTTCTTTAAAAACGGAATGCGAACATAAGAAACAGCAGAACTAAACGCACGGTATCTCAGCATAAGCGGATGGCAGCTTCTTCTTGTGCTTGTGATGTTTCTTCGACGTCGATCTATGATGAGAACGTGACCGTGATCGATGGCGATAACGATGTCGTCGTGGTGACCGGGAACGATGTTTATGCTTATGTCGTTTCACTAGCAGCACTGGCGATGGTTGCCGAGATGACGTCAAGCCAGCGCCATCTGTAGGCAGGTCCAATGTGGCAGCAGCTGCAGAGGTAAAAGCAGCCACAGAGGGCGTTACTGACCTCGACCGAGATCTCACCGAGACAATTGATAACGGTGACATGGACGGAGATGCTACAAGACTTCCTGTGATACAAAACACCACAGCCACTGCCTTTCAGTCAAATGTCCAACAAGGCAGCTGCAGCAATGTACCGCTGCAGTATTACAGCCTGTAGTTAACCAAAGACATAAACAAAAATGTGTAATTGTGTACAAATTGGTATGTATGCAAACTCAAACTGAAAGGTTCTACTAATCATCTGCATCTGCTGCGACACAATTCGGGACAGAAACAAGGAACAAAATTTCAGACAAGAAACATACATGCACATACAAGTCACAACTGTCACTTTCTGTTGCTCCCCCATTGATATTTCTGCTCAACATGTTCACATTTAAATGCAACATATCCATTACTACATGCTGTACCACTGAGGACGTGACAACCATTCAAATCATGACAAGCCAAAATTAGTTTCAGCAGCTTTTTGATGATATCGTGCACAAATGTGGACGAATTCTAATAATTCTTATACTGCTACAATCTGAGGCACTGCGGCAACAGAGATGGTAAAGTTTACTGCAGCTACTCTTACAGTTTATTTCCAAATACAGTATGGAAACAATTACTAAATTCCATAGTCAAATGTAGAAATTACTGCAAATACAAAACTAGCACTATTTTATGCTGATGGAGTATTTAAATAACACTCAAGAATTACTATCAACATGACTTAGGACAGTTGCACAGTACCTGGATTAGAAGCATCTTCAACAGCAATGGTGGCATCTTCAAGAGTCGGAGCACCAGTAATGTTGTCAGTTTGTTTCATCCGTGTCAGAAACGCAGCTGCTTTCTGCTTACGCTGTTCCTGCAGCAACTGTCGGTGATTACGAGCTCCTGATGTCAATGGCTTCTCACGACTTGCTGACGACTTCTCATGAGACACAGTTGACAACTTGTGAGCTGACACATACACACATACATACACATGCGTACATGCACATACTGTAAAGGGCATGGCACATATTCAATAAAGTCAGCCAACTCTGCAGCCACGGATCAGCTTACTGATAAAATCGGCTGACAAAATAATTTCATCGAGAGCACGTAATCCTCTAATATGAGAAATTTATCACACAATTTACACAACGGCAAATACAACAATCATTCACCAACAGTCAGTCAACAAAAAAGTATGCCAAAAAACACACATTTTCAGAAATTTTTACACACAGAGTATGGCACAAAGCATCATGCATAACGTTTAACTTGCATAGAGGGTGATTTGGTGAGATCATATGACTATATGGAATCTGGCCAGTGTGGAATGAATTTGTGAGACAATCACTTTAGTGACAAAACCACTGGTTTCATCAACTGAAGTAAAATAGTGAAACTCTAACTGAACCATACACTAACAACAAAATATAAACGACCTAGGCTAATTGCTAGTGACAAGCAAACACAACTTCCTTAGCATCAACCAAGAAGAATTATTACAGCTCAAAGCAACCTTACATGCAAGTCTGCTGGACCCACTCAAGTTCACATTTTCCATAATGTTACCATAAACAGAAAAATGATGAAGTGAAAATAAAATGAAGACACTATTCACGTCACACGCTGCTGTATAAACGTGTTTTATTTGATTGGTTCAGGTTGGTTGACTGATCAATGAATTAAATAGCATGGTGATTTAACATGATTTTTGACACTGATTTTAGGCTCTGAAATGACAAACACAGAAAAAACCATGTCGAACAAATCCCAAACACACTTTAAACAATGCTTACCATGTTGACAGCTGTCGGCCACAGCAGGCGGCAGTTTTGTAGCATCAGTAGATACCAAAGACTTCACACTAGCATTGCTGGCAGAACGGCTGAGGGTAATAGCCGAAGTCGCCACTGAACCGGTGACAGCAGCAGAACTTGTAGGTCTGATGGAAGATGATTGGCGTGAAGATGCACTGGACTCATTATCTACACAAGCAGAGACACAACTCTGACTTAGCACCACTACATCAAGCACAACAATGCATCGCTTACACGCAACTCGTACAAAGATATGATTGGCTCTAGCCGTTTAGAATACAGTAACATCACTGTAGCTTGATCTACTCAAGCCTTCAATAAGTAACAAGATAATTCTGACTTACAAACTATTCGTTCAGAAGTGCTTGCTAAGAACTAAAACATCAGACTGACATGAATATTTACGTCAGATGAATGCGGCCAACAAATTTTGCAAGGCCGAATATGAAATTTACGATATAAATGTAAGTGAAAAACCAGTGATTTTTTGCAACAATACCCTCCCACCTATCATCTGCAGTGAACATATTAGCCCATTGGTAAAACATACCAGCATCTACAAGTTGACCACATCACTGGATAGCAGACGCGAGGTTTCACTGCTAGTCAAAATCAAAGCAGCACATTTAACACATCAAATACAAACCATGCGAATGATAGATATACACACCGACCCACATAAATGTTTTTGACAGCAAAGTTCTACAACAAAATGCATTCTTAGCAGCATGACTTCATACACAGTATACATTTAAATCAACTGCTTAAACAACAAATCAATAGAATAAGAAAGAAATCCTACATTCGAATCACTGAGCATAATTAATACTCTTGCAAAGAAACAAAAAAAATTAAACGTGTTAGAAACCGGTTGTTAAGATCATGGTTACGAAATATGCAAAATACTTACGTGAAATGTTCTAAACTAATGACATCTGTCTGTTCAAAAAACACCTTATCCTAAGTAAGTTTCAGCAGGTAATCATCATTATATTTTACAATAATCAATGCATTAAGCACATGCTGACAGTTGAGCTAAATAATACAAATTCTTACCATCGTAACCATCGTCATCGTCGTCGTCATCAGTTGACTCATACTGTAGCGCCGTTGCCTTCTTTAACACAGGAGCTTCCTCCTCCTTTGTCCTTATTACAAAGCTCACCGCTGCAGCCAACAACAATCCACCAAAACAATGACTACAGAGTGAATCTGGCACAACAGCTGGCAAGATACACACATGTTCACACAAGTTTATTATTCAACCTTTTTTTGGATGGCTCTTGTACGTGTGGCATGGTGGTGCAATGGCAGCATGTGGAACTATTGACCACGAGGTTGCTGGTTCGACTCTTGCCAAGTGCACTCCCAGCTAGCAGCCCTGGGCAAGTTGCTTCTGTTCACCAAGAGTATTAAAGTTGGTTGGCCAAAGAGTGGTGACGCTCTGGGGCTGGGAAGGTAACCATAGGTCTGGCGTTGCACTGGCCATGCATCATAGACTCAGTGGTCTGGTCTGGTCTGTCCACCTACGGGCTCATCAGCCAACGTCTGGGAGCTGAGCAGCCCAACTAAGCCCCTCAACATACGGCCCCTTTACCTTTACCTTGTACGTTACTCAGCAGATATGAGGCTCTACACGGTCAAACTAAATCACCTAGGTAAATGGATGGCTTGCTGACTAACAATGACCCAGCAATGAAAAGCTTTTACTACAGTGTGACGATATCTCAGAAACTACAAAACATCAAAAGTCAAAACCCTGCACACAAGCAGATTATGAAAGGACATTGCTTGCAATCATATTTATCATCCGAAATTGGTTGAAAAATTGCTGCATCTGCTCTGACAACAGTGACTTATTATTATCGCGATGATTATGACTATAACTAACCATTGTTACTATTATTAACAGTAGTCATACACATACTCTAGGTATATATTTACAGGCTAATTTTTCATAATTACTGCAGGACATGCGAGTCCCCATGAGTGAATTTTTGGGCAGAATTTTCACAGGTCAATTGGTGAAGTGACCTTCATGTAATCCAACTGAGTGACAACATCAAAGAAAGCAAAGCCATAATTGCTAATAAAATCCAAAAAAAATAAGACACAGTGCAAAATTCTCAATGGTGATTAGAAAAGAACGTAAAACCAAATGGAACAATGTGGTTAGAGACATGATCGCAAAACAAATATTAACAGCAGCCATTGCACACACATGTATACCTCTGTTTAGTGGCTTATTGTCACGCTTATTATCATCCACACTGAGAACTGTCTTCGCTGCAGTCGACGGCTGCTGAACGGTTTCAGTTGAATCTCGTGGCACACCAGTCTCTGTGGAATGTTGTGCTTGGGTCTGAGAAGCTTCACCCGTGGCTTTCTGTGCAGCTGCTTCAGACGCTTTCTTGCTATCCATCTCCTGTACAAGCAATAAAACGATATACAAGATGGGTTAATTGCACAATGGCTAGGACGTTGAACCTACAATCAACAGGTCATAAGTTCAACTCCCGGTCAAGTGGTTACTATTGGGTGTGGACAAGTAAACCGTTCTATCTAAGTCAATACAATTGCAAAGATATGCCGAAAAGTGAGCAAGCGATTCTGAGCAAATGCAATCAATCAGCCAACTAGTACGCACCAATGCATGAACAACAAATTCTGCAACAAATGCTCAAACAACCCCTCTGAACTGTTTGACAACATACAGCACTATATGCATGAGTTGCAACTGACTGACTTATAACAGAAACTAAATGAAATGCTTCATTTCTATACGATGTCATGCTTTATTATATAAATAATTTTTAAATCCACAGAGTATGTTCATTTGCAGGAAAAAAACAAACAGTAATAATTGCCAGTCATGCTGATAGCTGACACGAAGAAAGCACTCAGTCAACCACATATGACTGCATCATTTTGCATATTACTATAATGCATACACAGCCTGTTTGTCTGTCAGCGCCCTCTAGCACCTTCCCTGTCGCACTGTCGCGAACCCTGACCACGGTGTTTGAGTTCTTGGGCCTTTGGTACATATGTGCTCCACACCATGCCCCATGCACAGTCTGAGAGGGCCCCAAAGTTGAAAATTTTCCATTACAGCCAATGGAGATTTTCACTGCGCCAGTCTCCAATGATTCGTGGTGCCATCTGGCAAATGACATTAAAACTCCCATAGTGTAGCGTGGAATGCTGCTAGTTCAACTAACTCAAACCTCTTTAGCATCCACTTTTTTCACCTAAATGGCCATAAGAGCTATTGCTGCATGCTCCATAAAATAGAGCTAATATAAACAAAACACAGCTTAGGCATTGAACTGTTTGAAACACTCTAACAGAGACTAATCCTATTTCCGTTCCAGTGATTCAGATCATGGTTCATTGTAACTAACTGTTAAACTGTGCCATCCAACGTCTCTCATACTCAGTCACTATTCACCATCTCACATACTGTTAATTATTACACAACTGTTGCTTTACTCACTTGCAGGAAAGCATCTTTCTTATGCAGATAGTAAGCATGGTGCGGATGATTGATGTCGACAAATCTGAACCGGCTGTCATTGCGACGACGTACAACAATCTCAAACTCGGGACCATTACGAGCGACATAGTCGGCCATCTTGTCTATGATCAGCCTTACATCGGGGGGCGGCGGCACAGGTACTGAAGGTTCTGGAGGTGGAGGCGGAGGTATTAGAGCTATTGATGCTGGGTTTCTACAGACACCATACAATTACCGATGTGTTATGCCATTATCATGTGCTACAACTTTATTTTTACACGTGATAGCAGAATGCTTTGTGCATCTTAGCCATGGCCTAAGCATCTGTCCGTCCGTCTGTCTGTCACACCCTGGCACTGTATCAAAATAGTGCAAGCTAGGATCACAAAATTTTTATGGTGGGCTGCCATGGGAGTCTAGTTTATTGTGACAAAATTTTGTGCCTGTAGGTGCAGGGGTTCCCCTCGAACGAAAGCGTCAAAAAGGGGTACCCCCTTAAAAAAACGTTATTTTGCCGTTATTGGCTTGTATAGTGTGAAAACGGTTGCAGATAGGCACAGACATGCTGCTTATCATAAAAAGCAAGAGTGACAAGCTTTATATTGGTGTCAACGTAATAATGACCTTGAATGACCTTAAACCCCCCAAAAATACAGGTTTTCAGTAAATTTTTTTTGGTGATTTCCGGCTGTGACACATATTTTAAGAGTGAATTGCGCTGAAATGGCTGGAGACGGACCTGGACAACCTGGACGTTTTTAGCACAGAACGTACATTTTTAAAGTTTTGATCTCTTAAATTCAAAAAATCTTCAGTATGACGAAAATATTTAACCCTAGAAACTGGAAACATAGCAAACCACTAATAAAAAAACTTCTTACCTAAATCAATACAACTTTCGTACAAGCATTTTGCAAAAAAGAATCTATAAGTCACAACTCTTGTTTTCACAGCGCTTAATGTTGTAAATTGTTTTATCGTACAACCCTTTTAACATGCATGATAGTTGCTATTTGTAGTTAATTCTACTTTTCAATTCAGTTATGGTCTGCATGCATGGAACTACCTGCTGGAGTCAATACGCAGAGCATCCTCCCAGGCAGCCTTCAAGCGACACCTAAAACCACTTTCATTCTCCAATGTTAATCATGATCTGGTATGACATTCATTAAACTGATGATGTGGTCTACCTCTGTGAATGACAGCACAATAAACTTTTAAGACAATGATGATGATGATGATAAAAATTTTTACGCGTGAAAGCAGCTACTGCTTTCAGCGCGTCTTAGACATCGCAATTCTGTCCATCTGTCTGTCTGTCCATCCGTCCGTCTGTCACACGGGTGGATCAGTCAAAAACGATGCAAGCTTGCGATTTTTGGTCAATAAGTCGCTGTATCTCAGTAACGGTGCGAGATAGGGCCTAGGTTACTATTAATCACTAATAGAAAGTCGTATACTGGCTCTCGATTGGCACCGAATTCAATGACCTTGAATGACCTTAAACGCCAAAATAAGGGGTTTCATGGATTTTTTTGGTGATTTTGGGCTGCGACACAAGTCTGTATCATTCACAAGATGGCTCCACGGTAGTATTGTTACCAGTATGCAATCCAGATAGAGAATTTGGTATTTGTACATTAACTTAGTGTGAACACCCCAATTTTCAGCTAAACTACTGAATCGGAACTGCTATAGGCTTTCGCGCATCTCGTGAGCATTAACTCAAATTTCTTGTCTATAAACGATAACAAAAGACGTACATTTTAGTTCTATTCTCGCTGGCAGATGAAGACATTTCAGTGGAGCTAGTGTGCAAAGGCAACGGCTGTGAGACAGGCTGCACGCCAGGCACCGCTGGAAGACTGCTGTTAGCTGTCATCACCCTACAAATCATACACATCAATACCATGTACTGCACTACTAATACACAGCATATTCACATTCACAATAACATTGTTTATAATACATATAATCACAGTTCCATTTTTTGTAAATATGAAAATATGTTTTAGGATAAACTCAGTGAACTGTATCACCATTTCATTGTACAGCAACTCAGAAAAAGCCATTATTACGCATGTCAAACCACAATGCCAATCTGCAGCATAATCCATGTGACAAGAATACAATATCAGATCAAAAACCATCCTGTACACCATACTGTATGCCAACTAGCAGCCTAATTTACAAAACATCCTAAATCCTAAAATCCTAAAACTGTCATAAAATTCTCGCAACTTTGTCATATCTTTGTTGCAAGTCAACAAGTTACGATGTCAAAAGATTGTCGTAAAAATGTTGTATCCGAATTTTGAAAGCTGATTTTACGACATCGTAACTCTCTCGCAATTTCGTTGTAACTCTGTAGTCACTAAAATAGCCAGCCAATCCACCGCTGTTACGTTGATCTCAACCACGACCTCAACCAATCGCGATGCAGTGTCACTGAGCTAGCGACGCACGGCGCTGCACGCCAATCGTCTATTTCTGCCATTGCCAATGGACACAGATGTCAACAATACAAGTGATTGATTTTGCGGAGATTTCGGTGCCAAAGGTTACTGCAAACAAAATTTATACGTATTACGGCACTATGTGAAAACAGTGAAAACTAGAAAGCAGTCATAGCCCGCAGGTACCTCCGCCAAGGCAATGTCGTTCGCCAGGTGGCGTCACCATATTCGCTTTGCCAGCAGTTCCCTTATGCCCCTTTTAACGCAATGGTAATAAAAATTTCAAAGTAATCCAGAATCCAGGATTCCTGCCGGATCACCCCCAAAATTGAATCACTTGTAGCTTATGCCATGCCCAACAATCCCTCAAAATTTCAGAAAAATCTGTCCATAACTTTTTGAGTTATCTTGCTAACACACAGACAGACAGACAAACAGACAAACAAAAACCGGCAAAAACATTACCTCCTTGGTGGAGGTAATTATATATTGATGAATAATCGAAATAATTATTGCATGCATGCTTGATGCTGTCGTCCGACACCTAATGAGGTATCAAACGTTTTGTCATAACTTTTGTCTTAACTTTCTCATACGATTTTTTGTAAATCGCATTTTATCGTAAATCTGTCATGAACCTTCCTCAAGTCGTAAGATTGTCACAAATTTGTCTTACGATGTTTTATACATTTGCCCCCAGGTTAGTTCACTGCTATCATTGGACACCTCAGTGAGATTGTAATGCATGGTGCTATACACATCAAGTGTAGATTAGATTAGTTTTGATCAGTGTGTTCACTAGGCTAAAGAATGAAACAATCTTAACCAATTAGTTACTTATTGGCCATGTCTAAATAATTATGAAATTTGCTAATAACATCCTCGGACAAATTAGCAAAAACATCGTGTGCTCTGTTGCACTAAATATTCAGACTCAGCATGATGCTACAGCATACTGTCAAAAGACTATCACAGTACATATATATGCCAAAGATGTAGTAAGCACATGACCCATTGACGCCATGGTAGCACTATTTTGGCTCACCATACCAAGCTCACGGCACTCAAAATGATCATTTGACCAAGCCATGGCAATGCATCCATAGCAACATCGATGTTGCAGCATTATGGAATACTGCAAAAATCCGTCGTTACAGAGTGTTTGGATGCTGCTAAATAATCATACGTGTACTGTTACATCATATTCATTATTTTTCACAAAACGTAGAGTCCAATTAAGGTGAATTTAACCGGAATTGGTGTCAAGTTTGCGATCTGCGAACTCTGCGCATACGAAGCGACATACCCGATGAGCTGAACGTACTTTTTCGCTCACAAAATAGTTCCATGCAAACTGCACTTTGTTTTGTGTTTTAGCACATACTTTATGTAGTGCTAATATAATAATAACACAATAAAGTAAAAACAATATTGTATAAGCACACATGGCAATGAAAATATGCGGCAAGCATATCCAGCTCGGCGTGTGAATTAGCTTGGCAGATATGAAAAGCCGGAGGTGACTACAACCACAAAATAATATACCCTATTGCAAATACTACATGCCTTCGGCACGTATATATGTACTGCGGTAATATTGGCACATGCACCGTAAGCCATAAAAATGTGCCACTGTACTATTGTCCATATCTTTGCCAATCATTGACCGATTTTCAAAATTCTTTCACTGGCACGCTCTGCAGAAAATTTGCAATAATGTGATTATTAAATAGCCCACCACACGATAAATGCGTTTCTACACTACCTTGTGAAATATAAATGTAAGCAAAAACTAACGATAATAGCAAAAATTTAGGTAAATGAAAAAATACTTCAGACCAACATTGCAACGAATGATTCGTATGACACTAAATTGTGTTACATCCACACAGTCTAGTGTCATACAGACCATTCACTGCAATGACAATGTTGGTCTGAAGTGTTTTTTTTCAATTTTACCAAAATGTTTGTTTCTTATTATCGTTATGTATGCATATTTCATTTATATTTCACAAGGTAGTGTAAAAATGCATTTACGTTGTGGTGGAATCTATAATAATCACATTATCGCAAATTTTCTGCAGAGTGTGCCAGTGAAAAAATTTTGAAAATCGATCAATAATTGGCAAAGATATGAACAAAAGTAAAGTAGCACATTTTTTGGCCCACCCTGTACAAACTATGACCAGTACAAAGAATCAAACTCATAGACGGCTAAGTGAGCAGAACTTGCCTTGACGCAGAAGATGAAGCAACTTGCTGGAGTGACGGAGCAGATCGAACTGAAGGCAGCGATGTGTCACTAGCAGCAGTTTCACTGTCAACAACACAGCACCGCAACACACTCAATGTCTTAGTCTATAATCACGGACAGCCAGTTATCATCCTCTTTTTCAACAACACCAGCAGCAGCAGCACAAGTACTCTTGGCTCAACTCTGACAGAGTTGAGGCACCCGGTCAGATACCCAAAAACCTGGTGGATTTTTTGTAAGTAAATCCACCTAAAAACCCACTGAAACCAACTCAAAACTTTATCCAATTATAGCCACTTGTTGCACTAATAATAAAAATAGTTTATTATTGCCAATGCTAAGTTTCTGAAACATTTAAACTTACGAATTTGCAAAGCAACTCACAACACCACCCAAACCTTCTGTCGCCTGGCTGCTCAACTGGCTTCGGCGAATGCGTTCTTGTATGCTTGCTCAAGTTGCTCAGTAGCTTGGCATATGGCGTGTTGGCAATCTGTCCCACAGGCAACTTGGCAGAAATAGATTCTAAAAACTCCTGTAAAAACATGCAAACAAAACAACTGCATAAGTCAACCACTGTAAGTCACAAATCTGCCTAAGGGCAGCTATAACATCAACATCAACCATCAGTGGTTACTACAACTCCATTTGAAAGCTAATCCTTATTTAACTATACCAAGTCTGCATCAACCTGGTGATTAGTTACAGACCAACATGGTTTACCTAGATGCAAATAGTCATCCATCAAAGTATTTCGCAAGCCCAACGGCGTAAAGTCATACCAACTTAATGTGATATCATGGTTATAATTATGTGACTGATTTGGACATTTAAATGTAGTGCAAAATGTTAGCAAGAACTAAATATAGTGGTTCTTAACGCAATTAGCAGCGAAGCAAAAATGATTTTTGCCCTCACTTAAAACTCTTACAAACTACACAGCACACAGACCTTCCTGCTGATTTGCTGCTGCTGTTGCTGGCGATTATCAGATGATGATGAAAGATTCGGATGCAAATATGCCTCTTCTGCACCTGAAGCAAAACATCACAAAGATGCAAAAACAATGGATCAATAAAAATGAAATAACATGCAAATACCTGAATGATGATTAACTCCACACATTAACATCAACTATTCAACTGCTTATCCTATAACTTGTATATAACATCAATACTCATAAATTAATGTACAAAACATAAAAAAATTTCATTGGCGGCATTCGATAGCCCAACTCTGAAAAACCCCCTATAGATGCAAAAATCTTTAGCAGAAGCGGAGTTATAGCCCATTTTGTCCCAAATTTCGTTGCCATGGCAACCACAAAAAGTCCGGAGTAAATTTGAATGACACTGTTAGATTGGCCATCCCCGAGAACCATACCCTAGAGCCAAAAATTACGACTCTATCTTAAGTTATGACCGTTTATAAAATTGTTTAATTTTCCCCATAGGTGCTATTGTAATTTTTTGAATTCTTCTAATAGTATTTAAATATCAAATTTTACTTTTTAACCTTGAAAGGTTTGAACCTTGCCTGAGGTTGCATTGTTTGAGCCATCGTGCATAAAAATCCCCTAAGAGGTCTGACCTGTAGGTGTGTTGAAGAAAAAAGGTATATTTATATCAGAAAAATTTAAATTGTGTATATTTTACCTATTTACCCAGAAGCCCCCTGTAGACGGATTTGCATAAAATGTTGCACTGGGGGTCATCTCGCCGATGTAATCAACCGTGCCAAATTTCATCTCAGTTGGGTTAAGGGTTTTGATTCTGTGGGGGTCAAATTTTTGGCTTTCCCATAGGAAAGGGAAGTCACCGTTAACAGAGGGCATGAACTACCGTTCAGCCTGTGATGTCTTGGAAAACAGTGCTGTACAATTTCGGCCAAAACAATCCCTAATGGCTTACTTTTCTGACTGGCAAGAAACCAATAATCAACCAAAAGTATTGCTGAAAAGTACGAAAGTTAATAAAACTCAAGCATGTGGCTGTGGATGATCAGAGAGATCCTTGCCTTCAATGCACGAAGAGTCACAAATAACAATTTAATAAAACACTTTCATAATCATTTCAAACATCATGATCATAAACAACTAAAAGTGATCAGCAATCTTAAACCTCCATCAAGAATGGTGCAGCCACCTAGTGAATACAAAGCACTTAATACAACTGCTATCTACTGAATCATATAAAATCCGAAATAATTATTGTGAATCCACAGAAGGATGAGATCGCCACCAAAATCTATCACTTCTTCTTGTAGCCATATTCAAACCCTCTGCGAAATATCATCAAAATATGACGTTTTTTCAGTAATCCAGCTAATAAGAATAGTGTGACCCAAAACATAACACTGTTCGCTACTTTGCATTGGCAGAAACAAGTAAAAAACAACACTGACCATCAGCCGGAGTGGTCTGCAGCGCTGAAGCCGGTGTGTATTTAGAATGCTTGATCGCATACAATATATGCTTGTAGTAGGCATTCAGCTCATCCTCATAGTTGAGGAAACTGAAGTGTGCGTTGTCCTTCTGCTTTGCTTTCATCATTATCTCCATCTGAACGCCGTGCTGTGCAATGAACGCCGCTGTACGCTCAATGATCGCATGCATTTTCTCAGTCTGTGGCTGCAGCGTAACACAGAAATAATTAAGTAAATAATTTCATGGAAAACTGTGACTTATATAAAGCAGCAGTAAACATGAACACATGTGCTCACTGTGCTGAACTCAGTGAGTGCAAAGACAACTAAGATACATCGGAGGAGGGCCAGATCGCCCATATACTGCCGTAAACTTCCTGGCGGTGAAGCCTATACCAAAACTGTTCAGTGACAGAGGCACACATGTGTGAAGTTGAACAAACTGTGGAACAAACGTCAAACCAGCATTTCCAGCAACCTCGTAAATGCGCGCCACCACTACACTACCAAGCACGACAATGCTAATGCAATGGTACACAACGTGATCAGAAACAGCAACTAAAGTACACTGATCTAACGAAAGTACCTAAAGATAGAAGTTTGGCAAACACTAAAAAGTGGTTGATTATAAACCTGCAGAATCAGCAGATCTCTGAAAGAAGAAGAAGACAAGCCATAACGAGAGTACCACAATTTCCAGAAACACTGACAAATGACACGGTTACACTATGCTATTACTACTGCTAAAACTCCAGACATAATTTAACGCTGGTGTTACAAAAGACATAAATGTAAACTGACTGTTGTTATATGTGGTGGCAGCTGTAAAGCAGCAATTGGCACATAGGGACGAGTTTCTTCATCATCTTTTATACCTACAATGTGACAAAACACAGCCAACTTCTATCACACTGTGCCAAAGAAGTACACTAATGCCAAGTGGCTGGAACAACGTCCCAGACTACCTCAGAAAACACTTTAAACGGCTATTCAAAAACTTATTTTTTGTTCGCTATTAACTCTATTACCGGTAACTAGAGAATAAAGAATTAAATATACACAAATTCCTACAGTCACCGCATTACCATATTATCAAGTACGATCGACAATAGTGTTTGAAACAACTGGTCTGAAAAATTCTCGACAATTTCTAACTATACAAGGATGCCATAAACAACCTTGGTGACTGGCAACGCTTCATGCCAGTCATTAAAACCAGGCAGGTTTTGCAGAGTATGTCAGTCTATCCAGCTAGTGTGCTGCTGCTGCAGGCTTACACCCCTTCATTTATTGGGATGGCTGCACTTCACATCCTGTCACCCCATTTGCCGTGCAGTGGGTCGCTTGTCTGGGCATATCGCCAGCTGATCTGTGAACTGCAGTCCTCGTCTGCTAGGCTATATTATTTTTTTTCATTTATTTATCTGTCGTAATACTCAGATCAGTCATAAGGGCCTACAAAGCATGCACACAACATCTGTTGCCCAAGTCCCACTTGCTTCGATTTATCGTGCAACAAAATTTTCGGATTTTATCGTTGGGAATCGGTTAAATTTGTCCAGTTACATTGTGAGGGGCTAGATTTGGTAAGAATTGTTGAGTTGCATAGGTTTAATTTTTAAAATAAACTTATTAACAGTAGGAATCAAGTGATTTGTCAGTGTGTGTCATGGTGTCAACAGAGCAATGGGTAGAGAAAATTGTGCAACAAATCTGACACTTTTGATTGTAGTCCACTGCGTTTTGACATATTTGCTAAGTTTAGGTATGCGTATGAAGGTCGATAAATTTGCTTTTATTTTAAATTTCACTGGTCAGTTTATTTTATTTTATGTGCATGTATATCTTTATTGACTTGAACATTTATCTGTCAGTCTATCTGTATGTCTGCCTGCCTGTCTATTTGTCTGTCATTTCATTTTTACTACCTGAGTGG
>Ga0056128_1001011_pt1 | contig 29490 bp, 17 predicted proteins | sample WorMetLIZISLAND2_FD_71113 | JGI IMG/M metagenome (GOLD analysis project Ga0056128, IMG submission 71113) | Marine gutless worms symbiont microbial communities from Max Planck institute for Marine Microbiology, Germany - Olavius geniculatus... ... | reverse complement strand
GTCTGAGTCTATTGAAAAACGCGGCGTTCGCCCCCCCCCCACGACGTATAGCAGAACCCACACGACGTTGAGACGTCATCAAAATGCCGCACTCGATCGTTTACATCAACGACTCCGACGTCAAATTTGAGCTCACCGATTCCCTGACGCCGTCCTGCGCCGACGATCCAGCCATCATGGTTCAAGAATGTCCGTGTGCCTCTTTTAATAGCAACAACAGCAGCTGTAACTCGACTTCCGCCGAAAACACGTCATCGCTGTCGTCACAGGTGACGTCACAGAGTACGCAGTCTGTGACCTGATGACGTCAGCATTGTCTCAAGTTCCACTAGAAACACGTCATCGGTGACGTTGGAGCAGGCGGCGTGCGACACGACCCAGTACGCGCTCGGTTGGCAGTTCCAACTGATCTACGTCGTCGCGTTTGTCTTCATCGTCGTCGTAGCTACCGGCGGCAATGCGATCGTCCCTGGCCACTCTGATCTATCTCTGAGACCTACGTGAGGTGATTGGTGTCAACTGAGTCGTTTCGGATATGCAGCCAGTCTCTTTCATCAGTGCATGGGGTTATATCGGTAGATACGATCCACAGACACAGGGTCTTCAGTGGAGGAATTACTTGAGTAAACTCCTTCATTACTGACAACCTAACAGCTTTTCTTCCTGGCTCTGATCTGCTTGTGTTGTCTTCTGAATCGTTTCTAATGTAAGGACAATTTCCACCAGTGCATGGGGTTACACTGACGACTCGTCGTGCATCTGTAAACCTGACACTCAATCTATGTGGGTGGCAATGCGATCGTCATCTGGGTGGTCGTTGCGCACAAACGCATGCGTACCGTCATCAACTATTTCCTGGTAAACTTGGCCGTCGCCGACGCGCTCATCTCTGTTCTGAACACGCTGTTCAACTTTGTCTATATGATCAACAACAACTGGCCGTTCGGTCGCGGCTATTGTCGCTTCGCTCAGTTCATTGCTCCGTGCACGATCTCCGCAAGCGTTTTCACCTTCATGGCCATCGCCATCGACAGGTGCGATGGAGATGTACAACTTTTTTCATTAGCTAACAGAATGTCACGAATACGCTGATATTTTGATCTATATTTACAATTGAAGTGTCCGAAATCGCGCCAAATTTTGAACGTTTTTGCCGTTTTACATTTTAAGGGTGCGCCCTCAAATGTTGAACAAATTTTTTATACTTGCCTCACAACACGTTATGTAAAAAGTTTCGTGAGGTTACTCGCGCTGACTCCAAAGTGAACAACAAATCGAGGTAACATTGAGTTTTGCCCAAACTACATTAACTAGACCTCAAACAACAAACAGCAAATCGTGCAACAAATTGCATGGCCTTTCGTACAAAACAAATCGGAGTGATGAAGTTTCAGAAGTTCGGGCCAGTATGTTTGCGGAAGAAATTAGCAAGGACTCGCGATAGGCGCCGTAAGCGCGCGCTTACTACTGCTGCGGTTTCTTACAGATTGAGTAAGTCAGTAAGTATGTAAGCCCTTTGTTACACATATTAATGATAGAGCCTAATGCTACATGCACATGTTCGCAGTAAAACGCGAGATATATAAACACACAAAAATGTAACACAATGAAACAAGTACATAACGTGAACACAGCAAAGCAGTGAAATAATCTACAACGTAAACTAGATATAGCCTAATATTATAAAAAGCTTGAACAATACAATTCTTTTTGTTAAAGTCGTATTTATAACGGATGGCAGTGTAAACTCATGTGCTTAAGTGATCATCTAGAACAAGTTTGAATTTGTGAAAAATGTAGATTTTTCACAGATTGATTTATTCTTTTAATAACACTTATAATATATACGCTATTTAAAACGTGTTTTTAAACAGCAGCGATTTTATGAAAGCAAAGCATCGCAGCGAACAGATATTCTGGTTTTATCGCACTATTGGCGCCGCTTAAGTCGAATTGCGTCCTCTGTCTGCGGAGCCATGCAAAACAGCTACCATACTTCATAAATAGCAAAAAATTGCCCGACGTCCGTCATTTACTGCATAACCAATGATTTTGTAGACGTAACGCTTACACCAAGAAGCGAAGTACGGAACTGCTAACGACTGTTTTTGCACAGAAATAAATTCAGTTAGCTTTTTTTTCTGTATTTGTTTTATGGTAACTAAGACCAGCGGAGCATTATGCAGTCAGTGGTGTCATTTTCCACGTTATGGTTAATTATCTGTCCTATTGCTATAGCACAGCAAGGGACAGATTATAAAATCACTTGCGTTTTTCTGTCATTTTGTCTTACGGCCTACGGCCGCAATTTTGATTCGATTTTGATGAAATTTTGCACAGTGATTCGGGGCCCGAAAAGTAAGATCGAGTTTGTTTGGGATAAAAAATCTCATAACTTTTTTCTTATTTTATCCCAATTTTATTGTTGAATATATTGTGTCCCGAAAAAATAAGACCCTAAATATTTTGCAATAACAAGAAAAAATCTGCATCGTGTTGATTGGTAATTTACACACATAAAATAAAATGGCATCTTTATTCTCAACACTACAGCGTAGTTTTGCAAAAAAATGACTGTGTTTTGTCTCTTCGGACACGCCGACTTTTAAATTTTAACACAATTAACACTGCCAACCTTGAGAGCTTTCATACATGGTTAATGTCGTTAAAAACAGTCAAACTGTTCAAATTAGATGTTCAGTGTCTCCTTTTCGCACGGATAAATTTAGGCAGTCGATCACGACACAGATTCATTGCACTGTCAATAATGTTCTGATCAAAGCGACGAAACTCTTCTGTTAGTCGTTCTTTCAGAATCTACAACGCGATTAACGTTCTCGTTGTGGGCTAGGCTTATAGTAAGCTACGCGCAGTGCGCCGTCGACCACTGCCGCTTTTGAAATCAGAAGTTTTATGGAAGCAAGAGATAAATTATTTTTTCAGAACATTAGCCACTACTTTTCTAGCACAGTATGTATTGTTTAAACTTTCAGTATTTTGGTTAGCCCGCGATCTTCGTTTTACACTACTTTCAAGTCATGTTGGAAAGGCAGATCTGCGACAACACTTAAAAAATAATCTTTTAAAACAGAACGACGGATGCTTGTTAAATTTTGCGTTCATGCACAAACGAATGGCTGATTGTTGTGTGTGTGTGTAATTTTTATTTGATTTTATGCATGCCTATTGTTGTTATTTCAAGATATTTAGAATTCACTTTTTCTGGATACATTGCATAATCGTTGTAGCGGTGGCGACAAAAGCTGCCAGTAAAAGTTGATGATCGTGCATCCGAGCAAAGTTGGAATATTTGTGATAACTTCTGACATTGAGTGCTCTTTTGCGGCGTTAAACGAAAAAAAATATCTTTGCGCTTGCCTGCATCTTACAGTCATTTGATATATTCATTAAAACAGGGCCGGGCTTTATGTTTGTTTTTGTATATGCCTAGGTATTCACGTCATTTCCTGTCCCATGTTTACATGTACCAGTATGAGAATTGCAGGGTAGGCCAAAAATGTATACTGCTTTAGCGTTGATAAATGATAATTTAGCGACTGTTCTTGATAGAAAGACGTGTGATAATTATGTCGAATGTTTTGGAATTTAACGTAAAAACAGTGCAGAACTTGCATAGCAGCCCGTTTAAATATTTTTCGTTCAATATTTATAAATTTTTCAACACTACTAAAGTTATACTGAATCTGGCAATAACATAGATGTGGAGCGATAATAACTTGACGACTGTTACCAATAGAAAAAAGGGAGTAATACATTTAAAGCTTTGAAATATTTTTTGCCTAAATTAGCTAACACGTTTTATAGTTATGCGCAATTATCTGACATTGGCTCGATTAATTTTGGCCCACCCGGTATAAGTTTACAAGTCATTCCGTCTTTTGCGTTTACTGGTCGCTATACAGTCTAGCTGTTTTATTAGAACTTTATCGCAGCGCACAGTTCCTAGAAAAGTTTCATAACTGACTGTACTGAAAGGTTCCATAACCTAGAGCCCTAAACTGGTTCCAAATAATTACCAAGGCATTGAACCGTAATGGGAGAGTGTAACGGAAGTCCCACATGTGCAATATAAAACTGCAGTAAAACATTTGGATGCGCGCTTGCCGTCGACTTCGTTTATCTGAGAGTATTATAGTCTACAGGCCTGTCAAGTCACTCGCACGAAGCTGGTGAAATGCACAATTTAACCTCGTCACCCGCGCAAAGTCAATTATTACCCGCCGACAGTGAATGTCTCTCATAGACTATCTGTGTCTTTATTGTTATGCTCCGGTAAATTTGGCCAGTTGATTCTCAAAAAAATGATCAGAATTGTTGCCACCAGATGTCATATTTGGAGGTTAAATGCACCCAGTTCGATTTCGGCTGGGGCTGCTCTTTTGACTCCGCTAGGGGAGATTACAGCGCTGCCCCAAAGACTCCCTAGCTGGATTTCATGACGTTTACTTCTAAGGCAAAAAAAGGGAATGCATACTATAACAAATTGCAAGACAACTGCAATAAACTACGACAAAATATTGCAGAAATCTGGTTTAACTGTGAAGATAAAGCTCACGTTATTCTCACTGTTTTGTGATCCACTAAACCCTGTTTTGTGGAGACGGTAAGTAAGTAAGGAAGGAAGAAAAACATGATTTACACTTTATTTAAAGGAGGAAACTAGACGCGAGAAAGCCTCGTGTAAACGATATAGCCAATCAACGTCAATAGAGCCCCTAAAGCGTTGCGTACACACGCCGTACTCTGAAAAATGTCTTAAGTAATCGTCTAAAGACGGTGATGGAATAAACAGGCATATGTCTCAGCCGTGAGTTCCATGTCATCAACCCGACGACAGAGAAAGAACGAACTCAAGCAGTAAGACGGGACAACAAACTGATGACTGGCAGCAGAACGAAGATGATGTCCTGAGGCAGTCGCAGAAACTAGGGCACAGTGCACCCGTAATCTCCTCTGTCGGAAATTTGCAGCTATTTAACGAGAATTTCAAGTTGTGACAAAATAGTGTGTAAAATAGACCTATAGCCTACGTGAAGTTAGTGCGGCGTCGTAAAGTAAATACGACTGTGAGTAAGATAAATTTAAGTATATACGTAGGTGATTTACGGTCACAGATACTCCATCTACGTCAGCCATAGATCAAGCACTTTGAGAGGGGGCATTAATATTTGATCGGCGACTAAGCGTCCGTTCGGGGCTAGCATACTTTGAAGCCTCAGATAGCTGCCTGCTGAACATTCGTGTCATTTCCCGTTCATTAACCGATTCAAAGCGCAGCCGCTAACGGTACATTAGCTAAGACACGTGCAATGTTTAGTGGCCACTTTTCTCCTCGCCCGCAGACAAAGTCCCACCTCGACGGGCGGCGGTGGTGGCTTTGTGGCGTGAAGGTTAGGACGTCGGATGTGCGATCAAGAGGTCGTCGGTTCGAATCCCGGTCGGGCTGCTGTCATGTGGTTACAGTCATAGTAAACAGGCGTCTGTATTGTATATAACCAACCATTAAGGTCAACTCAGCCTTCCATCCCTCCGGGGTAGGTAGATCGAGAACCGGTCTGCTTGGCTAAGGTTAAGGCGGGGCATGTTTACCTGTGTCGGGTTGTAGGTAACACTGTGCGTGATTTAATGTGGCAGGTGACACTCCGTCTCTCTACGATGGGTCTCCACGAAGAGTATACACAGCCTTTCACCTTTTCTTTTAACTACTATTTGATGACTGTTATGTTAATTTTTTGTGGTCGGATTACAACGCTGTGGGCTATAACTTCTTCTTACATTGCTTCATTTTTCCCCAATTATTTCCGTTCGTTAGCGTGATTCTGTGCCAATTTGCGCGGCATAATTATCTGTCTTGTTGGCCACTTTTGTCACAATGAGGTTTCGTTCTGAGAGCGTTTTGTCGGGCAGGGGCTGAGTGCAGTCCACGAAGGCACGTTGTTGGCTTCCAAATGTCTTAAGACTCTCTAGGTCACACTTGCAGACCATCGAAGCCATCCGGTCTAACAGGTCCCGACAAGTACAGCGGACGTATAGCCGTGCAGAAGAATGGAGCAATAAATGGAAAACACAATCCGCAAACGCCAATGCGTATAAATACGCATTTGCAGAGATGATGGCTAATTGCTTTGCGTAAATTTTATCCAGATCAAACTGCTCAGAAGCGTTCTTTAGACACCACGTGATACGATAGTCTTATGTGTCAAAATCGTTTTGAGCGCATATGCTTACAGTAGAACACATAATAAAATCTTGACAAAAAACGCACGACCATATTTTGACAATTACAAAACATGAACTAAAAAGCAGTGGCAACACTCTGTAAATTTTCCTGTCAGAAATTGCTGAAGTCCTACTACACACTCCCGCTTCTAAACTTGTTTTCCTCGCCGCAGAATTTCATACTTCGTTTGCTACTGTCGATATTTTACTGTCTTTGCTACCGACTTAAATTGTTCTTACTTTGTCATTGCGACAATCCTCGCTGATTACGGACAGTCGCAAGCTCCTAAGCTGCCGTAGAGCGCACGTAATGCCGTGGTTACACTCACCGATTTCCTCGTCCGAGGTGTTGTCCGACGTCGCCAAGTCTTCCGAGGTTTAAAAAGCTCGTCCGAGGAAATCGGTGCGTGTAGCCACGGCATAAGTCGCAAACAGCCGTAAATTTCTGTCAGCTTCGCCGTTAAAAAGTGTAAGCCGTCGCCAGTCGTGTAACAATAACTGTAACCGTCGAAGCTAACGAAATGCATTATACTCCATGGACGGTGTACTCTAAAACACTTAAAAGAAGAAAGCCCTGCTGTCGCAGCGATACCACCGCGCGATGCAGCAATCATTTGTACGCGATTGTCTGTGAACGTGTTACATCATTCGTGGGTTAAATTTCGAAAGCATGTATACAGGCAAAATCCTATTAGTGAGCAATAGTCCTGTTAATTGCACCGTTTCATATATATCGCATCAAGTTTTCTGCTTAAAGCAGCCACTTTCAAACGTCAGCTAAAGACATACATTTTTGCGACATATTGACGACAAAACGTATTAAACGCAATAAAGATATTTTTGAGTATGCGCCATATACATGTACATTTACACTTTACTTATTTAGTTACTTACTTTCTTACCCGCCGTCCCTATTGCGGCTTTAATTTGGAGATGTGCAATAATATTTACAAAAACTATGCGTTTCTGCCAAAGAAGTTGTGCAGCAACAACGACTGCATTCTGCTACTGACGGTGACCTCTGTGTTTCGAGTGTCACAATGGACCGTTTTAGCTGGCGAGCCTTTGCTGTAGGTGGTCCACGGCTGTGAAACCAGTTGCCCGTTAAATGCGAGCTATACCAGCATCAACACGCCGACCAAAAAAAAGTACTGCTTTTAAAAACGAGCACTGTTACTGACGTCTTGGTGCAGCATACAATGCAGTTCAGTCCGTTGCATTAGCATAACTTCCGACTCAACTGCTCCTTTTACCGCATTTTCCAGTCCTGCATTTTCTTTCCACGTTTGCATCTTGGTGCCGCAAGTTCCAGTCTCTCATTTTCTGTTTCTGCATTTTCGGCGTCCCCGATGGAATGTGCAAGAATGCGCGGATAGTGGCTGCAGTCAACTGGTAGACTATTCTACGGACTCCCATATAGACCAGACTGCAGGTAGAGTGCTAGTGACGGACAAGACAGCAATTATGGTAAACTACAGCGGTAATAAAGCAATGGACAGTGGCAGTTATACTCGAACTAACGAGCGGTGACCAGCCAAACCCATGGACGTCGCGGGTTATAAAAGTAGGGAGAGACGTGCGCAGAAAGTTGCAATTTTCCCGCAGTCAGCTGCACATTTCCGGCAGAAGACATTATCGTTTATTAAAATGTTAACTTTGCCTTTAGGTTCTTTAAAATAGGCAATTTTAACCTTGCATCTTGTATCTTCGGTATTTTTGAAAGACTGTTCTTGACACGAAAATGTTTTTACCGACGACTAAAATACAAAGGTACATGAAGGCAATTTCCCCGTATTTCCTTCCAAGACGCCCTTACGGCCGTCGTGAGTGACTTGGTGACAGACGCACTGTCACACTGTGGGAGCAGTTAAGTGTTCTTTATGGTAACTAACTATGCACATTGTTTGTCCCGCGGTAGAGATACCGGCTGTGCGGGTAAGCCTACTGTATGACACAGTCAGATACAGCAGCGTTTAAGGCCGAGATACTGCTCTGGAATAATTAGGATGTACAACAACTTGCAGACTGATGAACTCGCTAGATGGCGCGTGGGCGGAGTTTGAAGCTGGTCCATAACGCTAATGGGACTCACAAAATGTGCAATAAAAAAATAAAATGCTGTAGCCGTCGACTCCGTTTGCTGTTTAGGCTGTCACGGAGGAGAACGTGGTGCTACAAACTTGCGAAGAAGTCATGACTTAGGAAAAAACTTGAGAAAAAAATGGACATTAATAAAATGGGAACTAGAGAAAAAAGAAAGAGCACAAATTTTGGTTACTGTCTTGGTTGTCTTGGTGATTAAAAATAGCAATGAGAAAAACACCGAACATCGCCACCGTTTACGCACTCAACATTGGTTGTGATGATTTGGATGTATATTTAGCATGTTTGTTATATAAATTCGTAAATAAGAAAAACTATTATTGTGCGTAAAACACGAGCGTCCGTCGTCAAGAACGCCTTGCTTTGTTGAAAACAATCTGCAATAGGTCGTTAGCATAACGTTACCGTGGTCTTTTTCAACGTCTGCTCCCGACAATGATGTCATACAGAATATGCATGCGTACAGAGATTGTCAGTTCGAACTACATGGCCGAATTATTGCAATTTTCTTTTCTTGAGTTCTGTCAGAAAAGGATGTGTCGGCGTAACTCCCGATACCGTGTCGTTAGTTCTGTGTCAAAAACACACCGGATACTGATTTGTTGGCGATTAGCACGAACGCACCTGGAGAAGAGATTGATTTCTGCGGACAAGTTCCGTGCACACAGTTGCGTGATAAGCTTCCGGTACGTTTCCATCAGACAAAGGACTAGTTCAGACGGTAGAGTGGCGTCACTAATTGGGAAAGGTAGACAATCGGTTCACATTACTTTTTAATGATAATCTTTATTCACCAACACAATGTGGTAGAAAACAAAACAAAAATACGTAAAACAGTTACTGGGATATAGCGTATCACAGACACACATAACCTTAACTATAAGAGTATTCTAACAGCTTAACGTACAGCGTTGAAGTTCAAGTTTGTTTACAAATTTCTAAAATTTACAGGGAATTATCTCGTTAGGTAACTTAAATTTGAAATAAATGCAGCAATCTCCTATTACATCAGTGTTACACGTGCGAAATAATGTTGGTGCTACCAACAAAATTCTTACTATAATGCGCGGAAAGTTTGTTTGTTTGTTTGCTTGTCTGTCCGTTCGTTTGTCTATCATACCTTTCTGGCGTCTTTTATGTGGCACGGTCGTGGACCCCGACCGCGGCGTTTGAGTCTTTGGCCTTAAGTACGTGCCTCCACATTGCCCCCTTACTTCCCCCACGGGCAGCCTGAGAGGGCAGGGTTGAATTCATAGATGCGATGAACGTCAAAAAAATTATAATAAACGTTAATAAACGCGTTTATTAAGAAAAAGATTGTAAATGTCTGTAAGCTAAAAGCAAACATACACCGAGCGTAAGTTTGAATATTAGGCCTATTATTTGGATAATTCCAAATTCCAATAAAAGTTTTTTTCCATTCTCAAAGAATGTCTTACTCCAGTTCTGTGACAACCGTTTTACAAAAGTGCCCAGAATTCACTCACTTTAATCTTATAGCTAAGTGAAAACTAAGTTGAGTTGTCCTGTCCACTAATTATCTTCGTCGCTGTCATAATTTTGCTTCGTTTCCCTCATGTGATTTTCATTGAGATAAACTTTGACAAAATAATAAACGCGTTTACAAAGATTTTTTTTGTAAACGTTGTAAACGTTTATCACATCTATGGTTGAATTGTCGAGTAAAGGAGTGGACGTTTTCGGAACAGAGTGGACTCGCCCGTAGAACGAAAAGGTTGTCAGTTAATATAAACGCCTGTTTAAATTTATTTTTCTTACTATCCAGAAAATTGTCAGTTTTTTAAACTTCGGATACAACAAAACGGCATAAAGTGGTAAATTTCGAAAGCAGATTGTGCATGGTTTAGTAAAACGTATTATCAAGATAATTCATGCCAAAAACTATAAAATACGTTTACATTCGTTATAGACAGAAAAACTGTAAGATATTTTCGGGACACGGTGTTCATTCATGAATGAAAACTATTATCGCATACGTAAAACGCAAACGCGCTTTGTTATAACGCACAGGATATTAATTCGTCGGTGATTAGCACAAAAATACTTGGGAAGGAAATGATTGATTTCTGCGGAAAAGGTTGCGTGCACGCGGGTGCGTGATACCGATACGTTGCAGGCAAAGGACTCCGCGCAGAACAGACGGCAGCACTGCGATTAGCTTACACTTGAAATCGACGTCAGGACAATTTGTTCAATCCACATTTCGCTATTTTAGTCGCACTCGGTAACATCATGGCAAGGGACAAAAAAAACAAACTTTTCTCCACTAAATTGTAACCTGTTGCAATTTTTGTGTACATATTTTTTCCTCTAAAACTACAAAAATTTGGGGCCGAACCCGCCCAACCATTTTGCCAAAATTTAGGGCGTAGTTAACACTACAAGCATTCGTAATTTTTCTCTGTCGGAAATTTGCGGCTGTTTGTTTGTCAGAAAATTGTAACTTTCTGTTGTCTCTCTACATTTTACGGTATTTCACGACGCCGCTGGTCTCACAACAGGGGTTTCAAATTAATTTTATCCAGCGGAACCCCAAGAGCATTTTTACGCGTGAAAGCAGCTACTGCTTTCAGCGCGTCTTAGCCATCGCAATTCTGTTTGTCTGTCCGTCCGTCCGTCCGTTCGTCACAGGGGTGGATCAGTCAAAAACGGTGCAAGCTAGGATCACCAAATCTCTACCGTCGGCTGCATGGAAGACTCTAGTTTCAGGAACCGTGAAGCTTTTCCATAAATTCGAAGGGGGTCACTCCGAACGAGGGCGCTAAATGAGAGGGAGTGGGCAAAATTTGCGATTTTTGGCCAATAAGTCGCTGTATCTCAGTAACGGTGCGAGATATGGCCTATAGGTTACTATTAATCACTAATAGAAAGTCGTACACTGGCTCTCGATTGGCGCTTAATTCAATGCCCTTGAATGACCTTAAACGCCAAAATAGGGGGTTTTATGAATTTTTGGCGATTTCGGGCTGCGAGACACATTGCAATAGCGAATTGCGCCGAAACCAATTGAGATAAACATGGACAAGCTGCATATGAAATTTTCAGCATTGAACGTAGATTTTGACGGTCTAAAGCTCGATTTTCTAGGTTCAAGGAAACCTGCGCACAAGGGCATCAAAAAGCGGTATTCCCGTAAAAGTCGCGACGAAATGGCTGGAGATAGACTGACAGTTTGCGAACAGGAACTGCTATAGGGTTTCGCGCGTCCCGTGAGCATTAGCTCAATTTTTTGTGATAACTCACGAAACACGAAAAACCGACAAAGAAACGACTGCTGGCGTTTTTCCCGTGTTTCATGTCAAACGATTTGATCGCATGACATTGTCGTTCAGCCATCTCTGTGACTTAGCACGCGAGTCTGGCCATAGACTTGAATAATTGGACTCAGGTCGCTTTATCTTTTAAGACTTGGAGTCAGACTGGACACCGACTCACTGCTTCGTGACTTGGAAGTAACTGCACCGTATTGATTTTTGCATGTATTCTAACTAGGCCTATTGTTTTGTTAGTTTAGCGTTAACGGACATAATATTTTAAACGGTTCATCGTGTTGTAATTTTTTAAAGTTTATGTTCATATTATTGTAAAGCAGAAAATTGGGTTATTTAAAATTGATTTAAAATCGGACTCGAATTTTTGTGACATGGACTCGGTCTAAGTGGACTCGACTACGTCACTGATTTAATTGTGAGAAAACTAAAAATATACGCGAAAACATAATAGAGAACTGAACAATGCAAATACAGGACTATAGGAAATGCAGGCTGAACCAAGTTGACAATATGGGTATTCAAAGCCGCCGAAAGTAATTTAATTTCGCGCTCAAAGTCAACACATAAAAAAGATTCAATGCTCTGTAGTCCGGCAAGCTTGCAAAAGATAGACATCACAACCGCGGCTGTATCAGCATAGAATAGCTATTCGTCGTCTTTATTGCCCACGAGAATACTCGTTTAAGCCTAGTTTCCATCTAACGCAACGCACGGAATGCAAGCCCTTGCGCATTTTTTGACGTAACTGACGCATGCAGACGGGCACAAAAGTACGCAAGCGAGTAAAGGGGCGGGCCAAAAATGTCCTAACTTGTTGTCTGTCTAATGCAATGCATAGCATTGGACAGAGTATAAAATCATCTTTGTGTCCGTCCGTCCGTGCGTGCGTGCGTGCGTCCTACATTTCTTAAGCTGTCTTCCTTCCACCTACCCTTTCCCTTTCCTCTTTCCCTTCTCCTTCTCCTTGTCCAGGTCCTTTTCCCTTTCCTTTCCCCTTTTACTTGCCCTTTCCTCTTCCCTTTTTTCCTGTCCCTTCCTTTTTCCCTTCCGCTTCTTCTTTTCTCTGCCTTCCGCTTTCCCTTTCCTTTACCTACCCTTCATCTTTTCCCTTCCCCTTTCCCTTCTTTTTCCCTTTTTTCCCTTCCCCTATCCCTTACCATTTTCATTCTCCCTTCCTTTCCCCTCTCCTTTACCCTTTTCTCTTCCCCTTTTTTCCCTTCCCTTTTCCATTTCCCTTTCCCTTCCCTTTATCTTTCTTTCCTTTTCTCCTTCCCCTTTCCATTCCTTTTTCCCTTCCACTTACCCTTTCCCTTTCCCTTCCCTTACCTCCCCCTTTCTCTTTCTTTTTCTCTTTCCCATCTTACATCTTTCTTTCCGTGATCGATAACGTCACGTAACCCCAAAAGGTCAAACTCGTGACCCCATTATCTTTGAGGCGCCATATTTCGGTAACGCTACAAGATAGACACATGGTGACGATGGACCTTTTATAGTAAAGCGCTAGTGACGAATCGAATGGTCTCGTGACTGACAGTGTCTGTTGTTTAGTTTAAATAATACAGAAGGATGAAAGGATCATTGCTGCTGTACAGTTTGATATTAAACTATTTGATTTTTTCTTCCTCTCTAAACGGCTCACTGATTATATTTATACGGACATATACTGCAAACTGTCGAAATGGATTGGACAGACTCCGTGTTCGTATGAACATTATCTTGTTTTTGTCAGAATTGTGTCAAATTTTCATCGTGTTTGATATTTTTAGCACACGGTAGCCAAGGCGATAGAATTATGTGAGATACGCTCATTTTCCACTTCAACTAATTTATGTCAGCGCACTACCGCGTAAAACGCAGATGCTCCAAATTGTTACATTACGTTGTGATTATCAGTATCAGATTGCTCATCTTTTCATTATCAATTCGACAAGAGGCGCTGGCCACGTAATTAGCCCGCCCTGTATATACGCAACAAACGTAGTGGACGCAACAAACGCAAGATAAGTACGCAACGGACGCAGCTGACGTAAGGGACGCAACGACCAAAATGCAAGGATGGAAGCGGTGTCTATCCTATTCTTTGCGCTGCGTTCGTTGTCTTTAATGCTTTGCGTCGGTTGCGTACGTTGCTTTGCGTTGGATGTAAACTAGGCTTCATAGTTACGTAAGTACGGCGTTTTTTGCGTCGTGATCGACAACGGTACTGTGGCAACTATAGCGTCGGTGCCGAATTCGCAAAGACACTGCATGAATAGAGGGGGTGCCGACAGCAGCTGCAACCGAAAACCGTTGTCTGTTTTTTTCCAAAGAAGACTATCTCCCTGGAGGTCCAGTTTCTGTGTGGTAGCGACACAAGTGCGTCTCAACCCGTTTTCATTTTCACGCTTTTAGCGAGACTACGTCCCGGCTGGTTCTGAGTGTTGTTAAGTTTTTTGGACCGAGTCGGCTCGAACGCACTTCGCAAGGGGCGTTCTCGTGTGTGCGATAAAACAAAATACCGCAGAACAATAATAGACGGTCGCGAATCCGGTGTTCTAACCACTGAGCCACCGTGCAAGTTGTATCCTGACAGGAGAGGAAAACGAACCAGTGTTTCGTCCGTTTTTCGCTGTGTGCTGTAGTTATTTTGCTACCTGTGGCTTCGCAGTTACAGCAACGGTTAGGATGTTAGACTTGCGATCGCGAGATCCTGGGTTCGACTCCCGGTCTGGTCGTTATCAAGTGGTTACTTCTCAGATAGTTGACTGTTTGCGGACAGATGAACTATAAGTCCCTGCGGTATATTCTACACCGAGGTTAACTCAGCCTTTTGCCCCTCCAGGGATAGGGTTTACTTGTGTGAGTGGTAGGTAACACTGTGTGATTCCACGTGGCAGGTGACGGTCTGTAGCTTTGAGATGTCTTGACCATGAAAAGCTCTGCGCTTGAAGTCTTTCAGACCTCTTTTAATCTAAGTCATACTGCTGACAAAACATATGATACGTGATTTCTTTTGGAATGCTTTTTATTCTTTATTTTATTTCAACATAAACAAAGTTTATGCCAAAGCCGTAACTGGACGTCTAAAATATTTATTCTATTGTCTATGCTATTGTCAGAAAAACGTCGACAGTGATTATTGTGCAATGTTCATCACAGACGCGTGGTCGTAATGCCAGCACTGTGTCGGTCCGCAAACTGCTGTTTGTTGTAAAACTTTAATGCGGCTGAACAGCTGGACCACTGCTGTCAGCAACCAGTAAGCTTTCTGACTAAGCTTAGGCTATGTTTGTTGTCGAAAAATACAACAACAAAATTGCAGTGTGTAGGCGGGCAGTGATGTGAACTCCAGTTGCATTGGTTTGACAGCATTACTTACCTACACGATATGCCAAATGTTTTAAAGACTTCAGCTATACGGTATTGCGTTTTATTTACGTCGCAATTGTGTTTTGAATTAAAGTCATCTGCACAATTTTTTTGCTTGTCTGTAAATGCAAAATAAACATAGGCTTGACGTTCTTAGCATTATTTATTTATTTGATTGTTTTTATTTATGCATTTTATATCAAATATTCCATAAATAAAATGTATAGGCCTATATAATGCCAAAGAATCGCAGCAAGCACTATCTAGTTGACAGCTGCCATGTTGTTGCTTTGTGCTTTTTAAATAGATTATCCACATAAAACTTGCAAAAAAACGTTAGGTAGGCCTACAAAATCATGCTAGCGAAGAGAGATAATGGCGGACATTCGGTCCATCAAATCATCATTAGAACGCATTTGCGAAGCCGTCTCAGCATTACGCTGATGAAAAAACTCCTAGAATTATTGATGGCCAGAGACAATAAGAAATGAGTGACGCATGTGCTGCCCTATACGTACGGCGCCATTTTGGCAAATTAGTCCGATATTTGATTTGAATGTAGGACAGTTGCTGCAGGTCAGGGCCGGATTTAGGGGTCTGCCACCAACAGGGGGTCTCCCACCAAACCCCTCAATATTTAAAACCCTGTAATTCGATAGCCAAACCCTTTCTGAAATCCCAAATACGCCACTGGGCCCAGGCCTCTCACCAGGGGCCCCAGGCCTCCCACCAGCTAAATCCGGCCCTGGTGCAGGTAAAATGCAAGAAGCGCTAACGAAGAAGAATTGTATGATGACATCTTTGGTGGTATTAGGTCACACCACGTACGACACCTTGCATGTTTCCTTGGGCGGCGTTTTTTTGTAAAAAAAGTATGTAAATTTTTTTGTATCAGCTAACGAAAATACTTTGTATAGTTCGAATTGCTACAGCCGAAACCGTGTTCACAACGTCAATTATTAATTTTGTTCTCCACAGTTTGAGCTAACTGTTCATAAGTAATTAACAGCAGCACTGTGGTTTGCGTAAAAAGCGTTCGTTTACGAACATGATTGTAGCTTGACAACCTATTGATGCCTATTGAACATCAAGATCAAGTCAAAGGTCAAGATTACATTTTTGTGCATGATAGACTACAGCGGCTACCCGCGGGCAGTGCTTCGCCTTGTTGAGCAAGGCTTGACAGTTTTGTTATTAAAGGACGACTGTCCACTATCAGTACTCTACGCCTACTGACGCCGTCGGTGCTTTCCACAACTTACTGTCCTGCCACCCAAAGTGTCCGCACCCAAGGAACAATAAACAAGAAATTTGAGCTAATGCTCACGAAACGCGCGATTCAGTATATTACCTGAAAATTGGGGGTGTTTCGCGTGTAAAAATATAACAACTCAATCAATGCAATCAATCAGCTTTAGTTAGTGCTGGGCGTTGTAAACCGATTCCTGAGGTGGCAGCACCATCGAACAGAATTTCACAAATTACCCTGTAAGAATGCAAACCGTTTCAACAAATACTGTGCATCAGAAATGTACTAGATAATAAATTATTGCGCTCACAATACAACGAAATCGTACAACGAAAATCTGTCGCTGTTTGAGTTAGATTTGCGGGAATTTGCGATAAAATACAACACTTATTACAGTCATGCCGAAGTGCACATAATGATAGTACCGTGGCGCCTCCTTGTGAATGATACAGACTTGTGTCGCAACCCGAAATCGCCAAAAAATCCATAAAACCCCTTATTTTAGCGTTCAAGGTCATCCAAGGTCATTGAATTCGGTGCCAATCGAAAGCCAGTATACGATTTCCTATTAGTGATTAATAGTAACCTAGGCCTTATCTTGCACCGTTACTGAGATACAGCTAGTTATTGGCCAAAAATCGCAAATTTTGCCCACCCCCTCTCATTTAGGGCCCTCGTTCGAGGTGATTCCTTCGAATTTATAAAAAAAGCTTTACAGTTTCTAAAACTAGAGTTTTCCAGGCAGCGACGGTGAAGATTTGGTGATTCTAGCTTGCACCATTTTTAACTGGTTTACCCGTGTGACAGACGGACAGACAGACAGAATTGCAATGGCTAAGACGTGCTGAAAGCAGTAGCTGCTTTTGCGCATAAAAACCACCCAAGCTCTCTAGTTAGCATCGTCCGGCCTGTCTGTATACGCCTAAAGCCCAAACACCACTTGCCTCGTTCGGTCGGTTATGGGTTATACAACAAGCTGGAAACAAAATGAGTCCACAATAAGTTGAAACGATGGAGTTTGAGCTCAAGGCGATACAGCTAAGCAGCAGCTGTGACAACGAACGCAATAGAACAAAATTATCTCTGACACGACTAGCGTATATGACACGAGTCGTCACGTCGTTGCTGCTGCAGCTGCTCTTTAGAAAAGTAGGCCTACGACGGTCGTATGGCTAGCGACGTTTGGTAGAGTGCAGAGTTTCTTGCCGAATAGTGGCAGAATTTGAAAATATTGTCGCCTATTAAGACAAGCGTTGCTTTCATTGTTTGATGTTTTAGCTTGTATTAGTCTACGTCAAACAAATGTCTGTATTCGGAGCTAAACAAATAATGTGGCGTACTCCAGCATTCTAGACAATAGTTTAACACACACTATAACACATGGCCTGTACGGCGTCGTAAGTTTAACAGTTACGCTAAAGCAGAAAGTTGCAATTTTCCGACAGAAAGTCGCGCAATTACGACAAGCAAGATTATGGGTGCTGAAAACGTTAATTATAATCTCAATTTTTTTTACATTTTTATTTTTAACTTTAGTATTTTCGGGAAAAAATTTTCAGACAAAAATAAAATATTCGGACAGTTTAATGTAGCGGTGATAATAATACATTGCCTTCTGATATGACGCCATTAATGATGATAATGCTGACGATGACGATGATGATGATGATAACTAAACACTGTCTGGTAGAAAAGTTCTGACGGTGCAAGTTTGTCCCAGCCGGTGGCACACAGTTTTGTCACGTGTGTACTCGTGCTGTCATGACGACGTCGCATCTACTATGGAACCTTAGTTAATTTTTCAGCGCCGGCTGCTTATCGCGATTAATATTACAACTGCGTGGTCTGTCTGTCTGTACTTATTTTGTGTGTCTGACGCAAGGTGCGCCCCTGTGAAATCATTGGACGGATTGGGATGTCATTTGGGAGGGACGCTTATGTTACCCCAAGTAGCACTGTGGTAGACAGGACGTCCCGGTCCTTACACGAAAACAAAAAATTAGGGGGAGCTGATCGCCGTTGACACCCAAATATTTAGACTGTTTTATCTGCAGCTGAATAAAGCATACAGATGACGAGAAATCAGTATCGACAGAAAAGCTGTTTCAGATTTATTCAATAAGATGACAAAAGAAAGAAAAACGAACAATAAAGCTAGAAAGTTGTCTGTATATGTTTATTCACTTCAAACGCGTTTTACTGGTTGCGAATGCGACGGCGGTATTGTTTTAGCGTCGTCTGTAAGTTTGTTTTGCTAAACAATAATTCGTAAACCGTTCCTCTCAGCCTGATGAAATTTCGCATGATCATGTATCTTAACAACCGCTAGAAGCCTATTGAATATCAAGGTCATAGGTCAAAGGTCAAGTGACAAGTTCACACAAGTTTTTTGGTTTTTTTGCGCGCACGATACTGTGGTTACCCGCGGAAAGTGATTTTTCATGTTGAGTATAGTTATTGAACAACGTTTGTTCCCCCGCACGCAAGCGGACACTAACATTTTGTAGCCTAAAGTCAATCCTTTGAATTGGATTATACAATTTGCAATTGCAATATGTGTATGCTATGTGTAATTTTGATGTCGAATTACTTCTGTCTTTTGACGATCGCCGCAGCTATGTAATGCATATATTGTCTTGCATATATACGTCTTGCGTTCACGCTGTGTGTCAGGCCAGGCAGCGTTGACAAACGATTTCTATATTTCACGACCCACTTTATCTTCTTCCCACTACAGTGTCTGCGATGTTATAACCGCTCGTAATATCCCTCCTGTCAAGCACGACAATTGAAACGTGTTACTATTTCTATTACATTATTTGCCATAACGTAAACTTCGTTAACAGTGTGATTTGCAGAAGTTATGATATCAGCGGTCAAATTATTCTTATATAAACCGTTAGGCGATGCGGCGCGCGACTGCTGCATACGATAGTCGAGCTGCGGACAGACAGACACGTAAAATCGGATACAGACACACTGTCTGACAAAACGGTAGGTTATAGCAGTCGCGAGCCAAATTAACCATTAACGGTTAATACCTCACAGAATTAAACTGTCGCGGAAAACTTTGTTGAATTCAAAGCTGCGTGGAGTTTCTTTTACGGATAGATCCTGAATGATATTGATTAACAAGATCACATTTTACGGCATTTAGCCTACCATTCAAAGACATTAAAAGTTAAAAGCACTTGATTAACCTCATACCCTCGACGAAGTTGATCTGCATTAATAGCGATATCATGCCGCTAATCGAATTGCGTAATTTAATGAATAATCGGCGAATAAATAATTTATTACAGCAAGTAATTGAGCCTTGAATAGCTTGATGGTCTCTGCGGGCGATGGTAATTGAATCTCGCTGTGTATCAGTCACACGTCTCTTAACTAAGTCTGATTGCTAGGCCTAAGCTTGCAGTGTCCAGTCGATATTACTTCCTGTCCGACGCACTACGCTGTTCATTATATCCGCTAGAGGCCGCTAGGGGGCGCGATTATCAACTTCCTGTCAGTGCGAAACATAGGCGACGACACCGTAGGAGGGTGGCCGCGCCAGATGTTTCTAAACGGGGTTGTATGTCCTGTATAAATTTGCTTTTTACTGACTTTTATTAACTAACTTATTAACTTAAGGCCAAACGCAAGCGTGGTCAACGCACCGACAGGTGTTTGATTTTTGAAGACATTCGCAACTGCGTAATATTTGAGCCACTTTTTGCATCCCGGCGTTCGGTTAAATCTTAAAGGCTCGTATTAGCTTACAGAGTAAACGAAATGAACTAAAGTAACATAAAACAGAATAAACTAAAATGGAAATAAAATTGAAACAGCAGAACTGCGTGATTTAATTTAATTTTAGTTTAGTTTAGTTTAGTGCATTTTATTTCATTTCACATTAGTTTATTTTATTTTTGTTGCGTTAAACATCGCCGTTTTATGCAGAATAAAAAAAGAACGATAAAAAGGTTCAAACACGTCGTCGAGCAAGTGACGAAAAGTTTACAGTTTCTGCCTCAATATGAATAAATTAACTAAGAATCGTTTTGCCGCCAGCTAGACCGACGACAATTTCTGGTTAATTTTGAAGCCGAAACCGAGCATTTATAGCATTCCAAATGCAGCCCCAGCGCTGAGGTAGAAAAAATGGAGAAAAGAGATAGAACGGTTAGAAATGAGAAAAAAAGAGGGGAAAGTGGCGAAAAATGCTTACAGCAATCTTTATAAAACTTCGTAGCTATGTTTGTTAGTTCACTTAGCCATAAATAGCACTGTTAAAGCTTCATTATACATATCAAACCTTCTTCAATCAGTTTTGGCACTACCAGATCGTCACACCGTCTTGCGATCAGCCACGAAATCGGATCTGCAAGTCCCAAGGACACGCCTGAACTTTGGAGAGCGCGCCTTCAGCGAAGCGGCCCCAAGGCGTGGAACGATCTGCCACTGCACCTGCATGCCATTACTAACACTGACACATTTAAGCGGAGACTGAGAACTCACTTTTTCTGCAAATTTCATGACTTGGAGTATAATTTTATGTAGACTTAGTCATTTTATTGTATTTTATTCAAACGTATTTTATTGTTATAGACTGTTCAGCTCCGCTGTGAGTTGACACTGTGAGACATCATTATTATCATTATCATTATCATTAGAAGTAGAAGTCATCATCATCATCATCATCATCTCTCTTTAATAAAACAGATTGACAAAATGCAACCATACATAGCACACAAAAAGACCTAAAAGTCTGATAAGTGTAGGTTTACAAAAAGAAATGGGAAAAAGAGAAGAAAGGGGAAAAGAGGAAAGAAAGTACGATGAGAAAAGGTTGCTCCCTACGGTGATTTCTGATAGTCAGACTTGTCTATAGTCTAGACGGTCGGTCGGTCGTGGACTGTGTTGCATTGCATGGCTGAGTGGGTAGCGCCCGGCAGTGCGTACAGGTCTGTCCGGCAATGGCGAGTAGTCCTACAATTGATCGTGGGGGCTTCTTTTTCTTCTTTCTTCTCTCGTTTCTTAGTTTTTTCCCCGTGCACCTGCTCACACTAATAAGCAGTCCGCATATTGCAGCTGTAAGCTTTTCCAGCTTAGTGGAATACAAAATGCGTCGATTTTTGTGTATTATACATTTTGAGACAAACTGTGTAGCTTGTGTGACGCACTTGTGCAATGACGCGTTTGCATTTTCAGTTTATATGCTACACAAAAACGGCGACACGCGTCGCGATTGAACCGGACTCCGAGATGCAAAAACTGGTTTATTCTGGGTTTGCAAAAGATCTTTACGAATCAAACGCCTGTAGGGGAGTGATTCCCCATGTTGTTGACGCATATGCTGTTGTCCCGCGTGTCGCTGTCTAAGACCGGACACAGAATCTATTGACTCTGTCTACTGTCGACAACAGACTAATTCTATGTAGCAATTAACTGCTGTTGAGTTGCGGGAGGAGGGCGTGCCGACCGACAAGACGACACACCCTACCTCATCTCGTCACGTGACCTGGTGATCACGTGATCACGTCACGTGCAACGACGCCTCTGTCCGTCCGGGCTTTACTTCCTGCAGCCTTCGATCCCTCAGTCATCAGTTTCTATGGCGTTCAGCGGTTGACAGAATACGAAACAATGTTTCGACAATTTTTTGACATCTTAAAACTTAGAGAAAAAAGCATTTGCCTCTTTTGCCTCTCCTCCCTGTTACAATGCCACTGCTGTATGGACCAGACAGACGGACAGACGGACGGACGAACGACCAAGATCCGTATGGCGGCCAATTACTAGGACAACAGCACAATAACAACTTTAGCCTGGAGTCTCATAACTGGACCAGGAAGTAAGTCGGACAGAGTTACCCCGTAAAACGATGACCTCTGACATTTGACCTTTGACCCACCCTACCCATCTGATTGACTGCGTTTTCAGCACAAGTAGCACTGGGCTAGAAGATAGCTACTGTTGACCCTATCCTTTTTCACACAGTGATTTTTGAGACACGTCGAAATGTTTTTAGAATAAAATGTAGTCTAGTAGGCTATTTTTAGTAATGTAGTAATAAAAATGTGAATAATAAATCGCATATCCACTATTGCAGTTTCTGTTTATTTTTTTATTTTTTCAGGATAACGTTTACGAGATGTTTAAATAACAGGCTGCTTTCGTTCTAGCGGGTGATCAAAGTGACAGCAGCAGTAGCCTAATTATAATAATACGTAATGCCTCATATTCGGCGATTTTCTCGCTGACATATTGTGGGCTATATAATTTTTTGCTTGCTTACTTACTTACGTTTTAATGACCGTCACATTTTTACGTTGACAAACGTAGTAGTAGGCCTAATTTATGTCCACGCGTCTTGCTCTGATGTTAAGGTACTCAGCGATCCGCGTTCGCTTTCGGACAAGTAATTATCCTTCCATTAGTCGGCCGCCACTCCTAGCCTTGTGCTATCTGCTCAAAGATGACGCCCGTGTTGACGATACAATTATAGGCCTACATACACTCATCTTCTCTCAGTAGCAACAAAACGTTGCACGCTGTCTGTCGTTAGTCGATATTCATGAAGACATCACCGAGATAGACCTGTCTGAAAGGTGCGTCCACGCGACCGTACGACAACAACACACTTTACGGTAAAACCTCTTCTAAGACATAAAACCCAGGCCATGACAAACTAGAGTCCTTCACGAAAATGACAGATGAAATGTCGTAATCCTAGTTTGCGTCTTTTTGCGTTTTGACACAATACAGTAGTGTCACGTCCACACGAACAGACGGACGGACGGACGGACGGCACTGCGATAGTTATGATAGGACATCTTCATAGCATGCTACAGTAAAGCCCTGTAAAAAGTTAAAAACCCTACGACAACGTTTTTCGTCATCGACAAAACAACTTCACTGATATTATCAGATACTATAAAAAGCGGATTTGATCCGCCGACAGATTTCAACCAGTATACACGATGTTTCATAAAAAAACAACTCCTTTTTTCTTTCATAATTTACTCAAATGATGGTCAATTTACATGAAAATTTTATCGGTTGTAGCTGAAGAAATACTAATTTAAAATGTTTCAACAAAATATGGCAGTTGATTAAATATTCCTTGCTAGTCGTGACGTAACGCTGACGTCGTAATGTGTCACGGGTACAAGCTTGCTACTTTCAACTGGTGCTGTTAGTTGCTACTCTGCTTTGATGGCAAAATTAATCTGGTTTGCTGATGAAAAATGTTCATCATGTCAGCACTAAGCAACATGGGGACATGAAATCAGGCATATCGCGATCCAAAAACTCAACCATTTTGCAAGCTCGATGTGCTAGTGCACTGTCTTGCTCGAACATGTGAAAGTCCAGCTATCCCCACAGACAATGTCATGTAAATGCGATCGCTTTGCACGTTTTTTGTAGGCCTATCTGCAACTGTAAAACTGCAAAAAATTTGTCATCAACGAAATTTTTACCATCGGAGCAGGGTTGCAACTGACGACACCAGTTGAGACTTGCAAGCTTATACCCGTGACACATTATGACGTCAACGTTACGTCACGACTAGCAAAAAGTATTTAATTAACTGCCATATTTTGTTACAATATTTTGAATTAGTATTTTTTCAGCTACAACTGGTAAAAATTTCATGAAAATTAGTCGTCATTTGAGTGAATTATAAAAGAAAAAACGGGGTTGTTTTCTATGAAACACCGTGTATTTGGCATTTTTAGATAACCGGTCCAAAGTTTAGTTTCGGAGTTTTGTCATAGAAGGGTGTGTCACTGGGGGGGGGCTTTGTCGTGGTTGTCGTGTCTGTACCCGGTTCACGTACACTACTATTCAGTCGCTGTTTTGCTTCATTTGTCTCCGCTTCAGACGATGTGTTCGTCACTCATCTTTTCAAACATCGCATCGGTCAGTTTCTTTCTTTCGTGGATTATCGACTTTCCCCTAATCAGCCGGCTCGCAGATAACTCGAGTGTCCAGAAACAACAATTATCCCAGTAGTTCGTCCACTCCTCTCTGTTCTGTCTCATCATCTGGCAATAATCGTATATAATCATCTTGCTGTCTTGTTTCTCGTGGGATTCCTTTCATCCGTGGAGTGTATCATTACGATATGTATGGCAACTGTCACGGACAGACAGTCTCTTGATTACTTGTGGCCTACGTGCTGATGGTTGGTCGGTCACGGGTCAGTGAGCTGACCGGACACGGACAGTCAGAGATCCTAGAGGTTGTGTGGCCGGCAGACCGGCAGGACGTTTTTCTTTTGTTGGCCGTGTTATGGCCGTATTGCTTTTATTTGGTTGTTATAACTGATTGTTTTCTTGTTTACTGGTGCTCGCTACTGTATTATATTTCTGTTTGAAAAGTTTGGACTGTTCTTTGCTCTTCGAATGAGTAGCTAGGGCTATAGGAGTCTATTGGGCCTGCAGTGTAGGCTAAACAACCGACTAATCTGTAACAGCAACTGATGATTGGAGTGGTGGTGATGGAACCGGGGCATGCGGCAAAAGAAAGAAAGAGCAAAGTCAACGAGGGCAAGAGCTTTCTGGTGCAAAATTAAGTTAGTAGGCCTTAAGTTTGAGTAATAAGTAAACATTTATAGTGCGCACAAAAGCCAGCTAAGTTGGCTTAATTTGGCGCACTTGACTGAAATTATTAGCTGCCAAAGATTTCTAACTCAAGACACGAGCTGAATGGTGATCCGTAACTTTTATCCGTGAAAGTGAAAAAGACAAACTAATAAAAAAAGAAAAAAACTTGGAAAAGAGATAAGTTTTCACAGGAGAACAGAAGACACTGCGAGACGGGTTGACATTATAAGAGACAGAGTAGCAGAGGATGAAAACTGAGATGAGATATATTATATAACTCGACTTGCTGATATAAGCGATATTACGTTTCACTTATTATTGCAGTCTAATAAAGCTAGAAAAGCAACCAGGGAGCGCAAAGCTCCACTACCGCTACGTAAATTTGTCCGTTATGTTAGCGAAATGTTGATGTTAGGCTATAATGCAATAATACACTGTGTCTTAAAAGAACATCCCGAACATTTTCGATTTTAACTTGAAGAAGGATTATCGAATTTTAAACTTTTTGGTCAGAATATTCCGGAAACAATTCTCCATCAAATCATTTTGCAGTTTTCCACCTCACCCATCGTATCTTTCTGCACTACCTGGGAAAATCAGAACCAACGAAATGTTGTATTTTTACCTAAGTAGTATTACTACTTAATGTAAATAACGCACAAAAACACATTTTGTTTACATTTTTGACACTTTGGCTGACACTTTATCTAAATGTTTTGTTTTTTAGCTGTCTGCAATAAAATTGATCGAAATGTTGGCCCATTGTGCAACCACGGGCATGAAGACGATTTCTCCATTCATTGACAGCAGTATCGATAATGTTATGCTCCAGACTAATCCCGACTTCACCAGTCGCTTCTTGAATTCATAAACATTCTTTAGCGTCATATGGTAGACATATTGCTGAATGGCAGTCAAGTGTTGTAATCGGCTAGCTTTTGGAAGCCATAAATCAGGCTAGACGGAATTTATCGACGTTTTTTATATCTTCAACGCGTATTTTGCTTGGTTTGATTTCCCCAGGTAGTGCAGAAACAGACATTGGGTGAGGTAAGAACTCAAACAGTTATTTAGTAGCCAGCTGTGTCGGAAATATATATGTGCCAATAATTATTGAAATCTCATAATCTTACTTCAAGTTACGGTCAATAAGGTTGGGGATGTTTTTTACGTTTTTGTCTATTTGAACGTATTTATCGCTTGTTTTTTTCGAGGTAAAGCAGAAGCAAACATTTAGTGAGATGAAAAATTAAACGGCCATTTAATGGCAAGTTGTGTCAGAAATATTCATACCAAAAATTATGAGAATCTGTTATTTTTTGTTCAAGTTAGAATCGAAAATGTCCGGGATGTTTTTTGAGACACAGTGTAGAATAATTTACGCTAGAGAAAAAGGCTAAAATTTGTTTAAGATCGTGAGCTAGTTGCTAGAAGATATTTTTGTTTTTTATTAGATTTTATTCCTGCAACATGCTGGCTGTTTCTGACTTTCGCTGAATTCTGTCCTCATTGTCATAAGTTGGTCGAAACTAAAATTGAGTTAAAAAAAAGTAAGTTTCATAGGTTTTTAAAAACCAGTAAACCTCAAAAGTACAAATTTTGTGTTTTTACACCTTTCAATTCATTGCGCAATTTATAATACAGATTAATTTTAATTTGATATTTAAGTAATTTACTTAACCAAAACGATGTGACACAGATCTTTTTCTATAACTAGATTTTAAGACTTGTGTTTCGTTTTCTTTGTACACGAAAACTCTTTTTAAAAATTAAAAACTTAAAAACTTTTTTTAAAAAGCTAGTTCTTTTTAACTCTGATGTTTGCAACAGAATCTACTAAACGTTTGCAACAGCATTGAATAATGTGCGTTTGTTTTTCGGTCAATGCTGCACACATGAGACATCGCCTCCTATTCTAGTCTGCAGCAGCAGCAGCAGCAATAGCAATATCAACGATGATGAGAGTCTGGAAGCAAAGAGCTGACCCACAGTCACAGATCTTCATCAGTGGACAGCGCTTAGATAATAGCCACCGGCCTGTGGACATCACGTCAATGATGCTATAACATTGATCATCGGTTTTTGCCTCTCAACCCGCTGGCTACAGTTACAGTTATTGCAGCCGAGTGGTGTTACATCGGCGGGGGTTAACACTACTAACACTGATGCATGGCCGTGATATTCTGTAGATGGAGGTGTCGCCTGTTTTTTTTCTCATGATGATCTGTTTAAAAAGCGAAATCCACACGTTGGCATGCTGCTGTTTGGTGTGACATCTAGTGTCAAGTCAAGAGAACGGTTTCTTGTAGCGCGTACACGATCAAAATAAGCGCATACACCGTGTCTCAATTAAAACGTGTCACTTTTATTTTTTTGCGCTACCCCGTATAGATTCATTGTTGTAAACGTCAAAACTACGACTTCTGAATTTCGCAAGGTAGTGTAGCAAAAGTATTCAGTTGAGGTGGTCTAAGCTAGTCTCATTTACGTCAAGTTTCTTCCTGATGTTGCATGTCAAAAATTATCAAAATCGCCTAATGTGTCACAAGGTTATTCAAAAAATAAAAGCAGCATGTATTTTTGAGACACGTTGTAGTAGAATACAAAGCATCGTCCAGTACAGCGTTATGTTAAATCGTCTGATGTGTGCGCTTTTCCAGAAGTGTGGCTTGCGTAATTATTTCAACAGTTTGTCGTTGTCGTTACGACTATTTCACGTGTTATCTAAATTATAATCTATTTTAGTTTAATCTGGAAGGAATTTATACAACGTCATAATGTCCTGAAGTGAACAGAGGTGCTGGCATTGTTTGCTTTATTGTGAGCTGCCTTATTTTGTTATCAAGTCTGAGTATATTATGCTAGACCACGGTCTGGATCGTCTGGTTATGTGAATGCTAAAAAACTCACACATCTCAGAGAACCCAGACAGTGATTTAACCCACTTATTCTACGGTCGCCGTCGGTCGATAGTACAGGTTCGGTCGGTCAAGCATGACTGTATCCATGGAGTCTGTTATCGACACTTTGAATCACTCGAGACACAACCGTAGAGAAAAGTGCGATTGTATTATTTATTACTGCATTACACTTTTATACAATAAGATTATACGTGATAGAATACAATTATGTGCTGTTGTGCATATACAAAGTTTATTTCGCATAAATGCAGCAAACAAACAAAAAAAACACACGGAGAAAAACAGAAGAAAGCGCAAAGCAAACAAGAAATTAAACATACAGTCACATAGCCAAGAACAGAAATCCACAACCACCGTCACAGATCGGTCAACTGATAAACTTCGATCGTCTTCCTTGAATCTCGGCGTCGAGTTCTTGTTTGATTTTAATATAACACGAAAGTAATAAAAAAGATGCCACAACGACGTGATAAAGAAATGTAGGATAATACCAAAAAAATTGTCGCAAAAAAATGGCAACAAAATCCGTCCTAGGAAAAACTGGCAAAAGTTTACCAGCGACGACTGTTACACCACGTGGTAATTAAAACTCCCGCTATTAACGGTTTCAGTTTCACTCGTATAGCGTTGGTCCAGCGAGGGTTGTCGCTGTCGGCGCTGTGCACCACGCTATTATGAAGCAAGTTGTCTACAGTGCAGTCTGTAATGAGAGCCCACCGGCGGTGACAAGAGATAAACGACGCTAATTCTCGGCAATTATGCCCGACGTCGATGAATGACCGGTGTTAACTGTGGTGTGGCCTATACCGCTTGGCTTGTCACAGGCCGCCCCCAGGCAGACACGGCGAGTGCATGTATCCATAAACGAACGACTAACGAACAGTCCTGAACCGTTCCCGTGTTCCGCGAAACCGTCACTCCGGTACTGTCAAGGCGTGTAATACCCCGTTTACACGATCAAGCTGGTTCGACGAGCTGGCTATATGTTAGCTGGACGAGCCAGCTCGATGTTTGCTGGACGTTTGCTCGATCGTGTAAACGGGGTATAAACCACACTCAGCGTGCACTAGTACTGTTTTCGCATCTTTCAACTGTAGTCGTGCGTCATGAAGCAAACGGTGGTGTAGTTTATGGGACCCGAGCGTGGTTTAAACACGCTACAGGACTGTCTGGAGTGGTAGTATATAAGCTCGTACCGCGTACTTGTTTACCCGCTTCAGCAGTGCCATAACTAGTAAAAAAACTCAAACTAAACTGCATTGACATATTGCAGTTTAGTTTAGTTTATTTTTTTTGTCGCACACTGACACACAGTCAGTGCGATGCGGGCAATATCACCTTTTGTGACTTTTGCTGTTTTCAATGTGCGAGTTCTTTAATATTGCCGTTAACAAGTGTATAAACTGATGTTTTGTGCATTTATAATAGTAACACTTGATCTTTGCCATAGTATCGGGCCTTAACTCGGCCTGCGGCCTCGATACACAGCGCTGCAGCGTAGCCGTTATCTACACTGTGTCCCAAAAAAACATCCCCGACATTTTTAACAGTAACTTGAAAACCAATTATCAGATTTTGATAATTTTTACAGAAATATTCCTGACACAACTTGCCATCAAACGACCACTTAGTTTTCCACCTCACCCAATGTATGCTTCTGCACTACCTAGGAAAAGCAGACCAAACGAAATATGTGGTGAAATAAACAGAAAACCTGAAAAAATATCCCCGACATTATTGAT
>Ga0056128_1001009_pt1 | contig 29508 bp, 29 predicted proteins | sample WorMetLIZISLAND2_FD_71113 | JGI IMG/M metagenome (GOLD analysis project Ga0056128, IMG submission 71113) | Marine gutless worms symbiont microbial communities from Max Planck institute for Marine Microbiology, Germany - Olavius geniculatus... ... | reverse complement strand
ATTTACAATATCTGCTTTGTGCACTTTTTAGTAATCATTTTGGTTGCATTATTCGTCTGTCTTTTTGTTTGTTATTATTATTTTTATTATATTGTTCACAGTTATTGGTTATAGTTATCACAGGTGGCCAGCTGTGATGGAGTTTTCCTTTCTGGCAGCCTGCCGTTGTGTGAAACTGTTATTGTATTGTTTGTGAATGATATGGCAAATAAACTTTTCTCTCTCTTTAAAAGTTAGTTTTAATTTGTCCGCTTACGCCGAACAGAGTCTTTCTACTGTAGCAGATGATGGCTGAGGTGGCACTGCTGTAGACCCCTATTAACCCATTACTGCGTGACTTATTTTGTGATGTATTGTCAAAGCAGGTGTATTTTTGGGGACGTTTTGTAGCAGACGTTAAAAGGCCGAATATTTGTGCAGCAGTGTTAATGATACATCTTGATCTGCGAGTTGTAAAGACTAAAGACAATTGTATCGGCAATTAACAATAACCGAAAATAACCGGTTTAGTCCAGTTAAACTTTTGTTGCGGCCCAGTTGGCCAAAGATTTGTTGACTAGTTGTAAATCTGAAATTTTAACCATAAACTGCCAACATGCAGTGAGTTAAATTTAAACACCTAATAAACTCACAACTTACACAAATACTAAATCAAATCAAACTACTAAATCACACTTGTTGAGATAAGTTAACTTAAACTCAGAATAACTGAGTTAACTCGTGAGTTGAAACTTATTTAAGTTAACTTATGCCCAACACTAAATAACTGCCAAAATAATCCAAATATTTTAGAAAACTGTACCTGGCAAATTTCCATTTTATTTATTTTTAATATTTCATAGTCGTATTAAGTTAAACTTACAGAATACTCATAAAACAACTAATGATACGGAAATATTTCGCCAGCCGACTTGGCGAGCTCTTTGCGCACCAAGACACGTTGGCCTAACACATTAATGGCGAATGAATATCTGCCAAAAAATTTGATCAAAATAATCTAGAAAACTGTAACTAGCAAATTCACATTAAATTTCTCAAAGGAAGCTTGTTGTCAGATTCATTTCTACTGGCACAATAGCTAAAAAATATAGTACGAAAATATCTCGTTAACCAAATTGGCTAGTTATTTGCGTACGAATTCGCTTAGGCCCAACACGGTAAATGTGAGTGAATAGCTGCTTAAAAATATTTGGTCAAAATAATCTAGAAAACTGTGACTAACAAATTTCCATTTTATTTATTTTATAAACTTCATAGCCATATTAAGTTAAACTTACAGAATACCCATGAGACAACTAACGATACGGAACTATCTCGCCAGCCGACTTGGCGAGCTATTTGCGTACCAAGACACGTAGGCCTAACACATTAATGGCGAGTGAATATCTGCCTAAGCTAATTTGATAAAAATAATCTAAAAAAACTGTAGCTAGCAAATTTACATCAAATTCATTGAAGGAAGTTTGTAGTAAGAAAAGGGCTGCTAATCGTTATGCTGTCAGACAGGTTAGACGTAATGAGAATGATATTGTGAAAAATATGTTTGCTAATGCTGTTCTTGAGAATAATGTGCGTAATTTTTGGCGTGAAGCGAAAAAAAATGACATCTATAAGAAGTAACTTTGTTAATTCTGCGGTGGATAGTGTTACAGGGAGTGATGCTATTGCTGATCATTTTGCTAACAAGTAAGATGAATTGTACTCATCTGTAGCCTATGATATACAGGACATAAACGATTTAAAACGGGATGTTGATAATTAGTTGTCACAGATGCAGGGTCGGAATGATGTTTGTATAATTACTACTAATGATGTGGCTACTGCTGTTAGTAGTTTAAAGCATGGTAAGCGCGATGGATTTTGTGGTTTAACATCTGACCATGTCTTGCATGCTGGTCAGGACTTACACAGTCATATTGCACTTTTATTTTTAAGTCTGGTTACTCATGGTGCAGTTACAGATGACTTGGCATTTAGTACTATAATACTTATACCAAAAGGCACTAGTAGCCGTACAGTGTCAGCTAATTACCGAGCCATTACTCTTAGTTCTATACTTGGCAAGTTGTTTGATCGTATTTTACTGAATCGTTATGCTGACTTCCTTGCTACATCTCAGCTGCAGTTTGGCTATAAAAAAGCATTCTACTGCTATGTGTTCATTAGTTTTGAGGGAAACCATTGAGTATTATACAGCTAATCGTGGTACTACTTACTGTGTGATGTACAAAAGGACAGACTTGTGGCAAATTTACAGCAAAATGGAGCATATTTGCCACAAATTTGTAGTAAAAAGGGGAAAACTTACGATAAATTTACGGCGGATAGGGGCAGACAGCACGGTAAAAAAGGCATATTTGCGGTAGATTTACTGTAGAAAGAAAAAAAAATGTGGTTAACTTGCGGCTAAAAAAAGAAACATGTTGTAAACTTTGGACAAAAAGAGACAGACTTTGCGATAAAAATATACATTTTTGTGGTAGATTTGTGGTAAAAAAAGGAAACACACAAAACATATGGCAGGTGACACTCCACACCATGCTCTATGAGAGTATCATGCACCAGGCCCTTCATTTTCTACACATACACACACAACATATGGCAAGTGACACTCCACACCATGCTCTATCACACACTGCACCCCTTCATCTTTAATACACAAAGCATATAGCAGGTGACGCTCGACGCCATTGTCTATTACGCACTGCACCCCTCCATTTCTACACACATACACACACACACAACATATAGCATGTGACGCTCCACACAACATATGGCAGGTGACACTCCACACCATGCTCTATCACACACTGCTACCCTCCATCTTCCATACACAGAGCATATGGCAGGTGATGCTCCACACCATGCTCTGTCACACACACGCACACGCAGCAACCCTCCGTTTTCCATACACACTGCATATGGCTGGTGATGCTCCACACCATGCTCTGTCACAAACTGCACCCCTCAGGCTTCCATACACACAGCATATGGCAGGTGATGCTCCGCTCCATGCTTAGTCACACACACACACACACACACTTACAGCACCCCTCCGTCTTTCATACACACACACAGCATATGGCAGGTGACGCTCGCGCCATGCTCTGTCACACACACGCACACACGCAGCACCCCTCCGTCTTCCATACACACACAACATATGGCAGGTGATGCTCCGCGCCATGCTCTGTCACACACACACACACACTCACAGCCCCCCTCCGTCTTTCATACACACACACAGCATATGGCAGGTGACGCTCGCGCCATGCTCTGTCACACACACGTACACACGCAGCACCTCTCCGTCTTCCATACACACAGCATATGGCAGGTGATGCTTCTCTCCATGCTCAGTCACGCACACACACACAGCACCCCACCGTCTTCCATGCACACACACAGCATATGACAGGTGACACTCCGCGCTATGCTCTGTCACACACACACACACAGCACCGTTCCAGGGCGATGTCCAACGCCCGGACGGCGTCGAACCTCACCGAGGCCGTCGAACCACCAAAAAAACACCAGCCGACTGACCGTGGGCGCCTGATCGTCGGGCCAGACAGCAGCGGTGGTGCGTGCTAGACCACACAGCGTGCGGCTGAACGGCATCACCATGCGGTCTGGACATCGACCACGTGCCGGCATCTGCAGTGCCAGACTGTCCAGCAAGCGTTACACTCGTCTCAACGTCTCGAAAGCGCTGCACGTACGCGGCTCCACGCCACTGGGTGCCGCACATTTCCACGCGGCGTCGTTAGGAGGCGACTAGCGATGATACCGCCGGAAACAGCGGTACTTGTAAGCGAGAACATCGAAGGCGCTGACGTCATGGTACAGAGTGACTGCGCGCATCGTGTCGACCTGTCGCAGCAGACGCACCACGTCGGCCTCTGCCAGCCAGTACTGCGTCGACACAATGCCGTCGACCTTGTCACGCAGCTCGCGTCGCCGCCGTGTGGCAGACAGACGCCACTACGACAGCTAAGACGCTCTTAGCATAGCTGTCGCGCGTAAAACCGAACTATGCTGTCAACGCATCAGCATGCAAAATGCATCCACAAATGTATAAAATGTAATGGACTTACCGATATAACAGGCAGCGTTTCCAGGTCAAACTAGGCCATCCAGGACCGCATGTTTCTGTTTACTGTTATTGATCCATCTAGCACCGAGCCTCGAACACTACGTGCCAGCCAACCAGCTATAGATTCAACTTCTAGCTCCAGCCTATAGCGCAGGTTTAATTATAGGGCTACCTATACTGCAACTAGGCCTACTTACGCGAATTTTATTTCCTTTACGCTGTGTTTTTGCCAATGCTTATACAATTTAATATTTAAGACCTATAATACATTTTTGACGCGCTACAGCTACGGTGTATAGCGCGTCTATGGCACGATTGTCGATTGTCGTCCGTCTGTATGTAACAGATGTATTGTGGCTAAACGTTAAGTCTTAAAGCAAAACTATTTTGCACGAATAATTAGCCATGCGTCGAGGCTCAATGGGAACGTAATTAGGGGAATGCAGTGCAAGGGAAACATTTTGACCGATCTTACTTAAGTAACGGTCGAGCTTTTGTCATGGTTGGCGTCTGCCCGTAACGGATGCATTGTGGCTAAATATAGCATCAATATAACTTTTACACCAATAATTAGCCATGTGCCTTAAATCTAGATGTGCATATACACACAGCATATGGCAGGTGACGCTCCGCGTCATGTTCTGTCACATACACACACACACACACACACACACAGCACCCCTCCGTCTTACATGCGCCCAGCATACGGCAGGAAACGCTCCGCACCATGCTCTATAACACACTGCACCTTCCCCCCGCCTTACATACACCCAGCATATGGCAAGTGACGCTCCGCGCCATGCCCTATCACACACACACACACACACAGCACCCCTCCGTCTCACATACGCCCAGCATATGGCAGGAGACGATCCGCACCATACTCTATGACACACAGCACCCCTTCGTTTTACATTACACCCAGCATATGGCAGGTGACGCTCTGCGCCATGCCCTATGTGTACACTGCACCCCACCGTCTTACATACACCCCGCATATGGTACGTGACGCTCCGCGCCATAACTTTTTACACCAATAATTAGCCCCGTGCCTCTGCTAAGGAGCTAGACGAGTTCTCCGGGAAAAAAGAGTGGGCGATTCACTTCCGCCAGCCAACAGGCAACACCGCGCTGACAGGCGCGCTTATAAAATATTGCGACGCCGGCAAAAAGTGAATTTCTATCGATTGCTAACGAACGTAAGGCGTAAAGGAAGACGATACGCGACGACGGTCGCCGGTCGTGACCGTACGTCCTGGCGAAGAATGATGTGTCTAGGTCTTATTGATCATCATCATCATCATCAGCAGCAGCAGCAGCCATGATGAGATATTAATTAGCTATAACCGCCATGAGCGACAGCAAACGCGTCGGCATCTGGCAGCTGATAACCGCTGATTACTGCAGCAGCAGCAGCAGCATCAGCAGTGAGGCGTTAACGAGCGCCATTACCCGGAAGCGTGAACCGATAATGAGCTATAATGAGTCGGTACCGCAGTGTACTACCCCCGTAAAAAGCGTCCCGCTTTAGTAATATTTATTTTTGTACCAAAACAAAGGCTAGCGAGGCTAGAACAAGGCAGAAAGGCAGGGGCTGAGGCTAGGCTAAGGCTAAACAAAGAGGCTTAGGCTGTAGGCTAAAACAAAGCCTAGTAGACTGAGGGGGATACTTTATAATGGGGGCCAAAGCACGTAGAAACTTTTCCCGCCAAATTCCGTTGTCCTTAATTTTTTTTTTATCTGCTACTTACGTTGTTTTGTGCTCCCGTTTATGCATGTCACCGCGGTTAGCGTACGTGCCACGCGATAAACTTGTCTCGGGCGTGTTTTACGCGCGAACTTTAGTGGACCAATTCCTGAGACAGTTTAGCTTTTGTGTTGGCTGCTTCAGTCGTACGTTTGACTCAGTAGAGTTAAGACCGCTATTTAATATAGCGTGAGAAAGCCACGTGTTTTGGCTGTATATCTAGTTGGCTGAGGAACGGTTTTCGGCACTGGAATAAAGGCTTAGTCGTCAGTGATTCTGAGTTAAGCCGTGCGTTGCCAGAAGCTGTCTGGCAAGATTCGTTGTGAATCTGCGTTTGCCGCTGAAAGCGGTGAGTTGAATTTCGTACTTTGTCTGATAATTAGATGATTGCTAGTTTTGTCGATTATTTGGTATCGTTAGTCAGACACTTAGATAGCTGCTTAGAGCTATTGTGTATATTTCGGTACAGTCTGAATCTATCCGTATGTGATAAACGGGGTTAGCCGAAAGTGTGTCAGTTTGGGATATCTTTCGATACAGATCTCGTTGTGCAGTGGTATGCTAAACTGTGTGTCGACAGTTTGACTTATTATTTTGTAATCGGTTGTGAGGCAGCTGGTCTGAGACGAGAGGAGATCGTCCGAATCATTCTGGGAGCTGATTGAGCTGGTCTAGAGCTGTGTGCTGACGCCATCGGTCCAGGAGCCGTCTGAAACGATCCGGGGATCGCGAGGATTCGATTCGGGACTGCTGCCGTCTTGCTGTTGCTGTTGGACGACGTCGCCCTCTCTCTCAGTCGCGTCGCTAATACGTGGGCGTCGACACTGTAGACTTTTGAGGAGCTGCTTCGCCGTCGGGAAGACGTCAGGTTAAACGACGTCGTCGATGCTGCTCTGTGGTGAATTTGGCGAGCTGCCGTCGCCGAGGACTTTTTCCCGGTTGCCGTCGTTGCGGGAAACTGTTTCCGTGAGTTGTTTCGCATTGTTGTACACCATGTAGTGTGTCCTTTCTTTTGTGTTTGAGTTATCGTAGCCGAGTCTTAAACTCCGAAGTGTCTATGACATTTTGTCATTGGTGCGTGCGCTTTATTTGCTTTTCATAGTTCGTGAGTGTTTAACATAGAATTTGACAGTCTTCTCCTAATTGCTAAGATAGTCGAAACTGTCGTTAGCTTAGCGTCTATCGTTGTTCAGACAGTCGTTTACTCTGCTAAGTTTGTACCGTTAATTGTAGGCACCAGCTGTTTAGGTGCTTAGCGCGATCTGTCGATGACACAGGTCATTGTGTTCGTGTGAACTCTGTCTTTAGTTGTTTCGTAATTTCTCGTTGTGCGTCTGTCCCTTCTGATTTTAAGAAAAAACCGTTATCTTTTACTGCTTGTGTGCAACTTTGAATTTATTTAGGCTATTAAGTGTTAGGCCTGGTAGTTCACCCCTAAAACAATGTACGATCTCGCTCGTCACGGGAGTAGCACGTGACACTACCTGAGTGCGGCACTGCAGCAATAACCTCGGTCATCCAGTCACTCGACACAGTCGGTTTCGGTGTGGCTGTCTCCAACCCACCCTCGGATTTCATCGGCTCGTCTTGGGGTGTCGAACGGTCACGTTCGGCCCCTTTCGGATCTCTCCTTCTTCGATCTCCAAATCGTCATCAACAGAAAACATGGCCGGGGTCTCTGGTCTGGAAGCTGTAGTCGCAATGTCACTGCCGCTCGAACTGGTCATCACAAAGTCGGCTCGCAAACATTTATAAGAATCGACCACAGAACTGACAGTCGACATCGGAGGTGCGTCGGACGTCGCCGAGCGAGGTGGTGAATTCGGAACATCGAGAGTATGTTCGTGCATCGTTAAGACATGCTAAGTTAGAGTACGAAGGTTAACGTACGTTTGAATGGAAGTACACATTAATCCAGGAGTATTAGGTCATATTGGGGTCAACTAAGGAAAAAATTAGTATCAAGCTAATTTTTTCGAAATGGTTAGCCTAAAGCACTAGGAATAGCATACCAAAACTCCCTAAGTATCCCTGCTGTGATTTCTTCAAAATTTGAATTTGAAATTTGGAACAAAATTGAAAAATAGGTCAATTTTTAAGTACGTTAAAACATATGCATATTTCATATCAAATCAAAGGTAATGAAAATTAGAATGCGAATATGATATTAATATGCCAATATAATGATCGTATTGTCAGTACGGGTCAGTACAGTAAGCTCACAGGGGTTAGATATCTTCATTCAATTCAGTGTCAGTCACTTGTACATTAATAGTGGGGTAGCTTACAGCCAGATTTGGGATGGATGTGGATGTTCTAGACAAAAGCGTCAATTTTTTCCTGGTGTTACTTATCCCATGATCTGTTCATTTTTGATAGAGCCACTTTTGCAAAAAAATGGCATGGCAGCCATCTTGAATTTAAAATTTACGTAAAAACGTATTATTAAGAATATCTTGGCTTTCAGGTCACGTAGGATCACAATTTTTATGTCTAAATTCACATTTTCCGGGTCAGTGACTGCAAATGTGCCACTTAAAATGACACCAAATGGTTTTAATCATACTAAACAGAAAAGCCCAGCTGTCGCTAGAAAAGACGCACTACAGCCTATACAGTTGCTGTTGCAGTACTGACCTTCAAGATCATCCAAGGTCTATGAGTTTTATCTTATCTGAAAGAGCTTAAGCCACTTTCTGTTAGTGATTAATAGTAACCTTGGCTCTATCTTATACCTTGAAACTTTCCATTAAAAATTGTGGCCGAACCGCTGCAGATAAAGACATGGTTACTACAGGAAGCCTATAGAAAGTTGCCGTCGCCCTAAACGATGGTACCATCGCTAACACAATCAATGAAAATGCACATCAGTTGCACATGCCATAATTTCGATTTTTTATTTCGATCTTTTGCACATTTGCTGACTTACCGTTTAGCCACAATTGGCTTACCACAAATTATCTAGTGTCAATGATTTGCTTGCTATTTCAAAGCCAATATGCGACTTTCTGTTAGTGATCAATAGCAATCTACAGTACACTGTGTCCCAAAAACATCCCCGACATTTTCAACTCTAACTTGAAAACCAATTATCACATTTTGATAATTTTTGGGAGAAATATTCCTGACACAACTTGCCATCAAGTGACTATTTAGTTTTCCACCTCACCCAATGTATGTTTCTGCACTACCTGGGGAAATCACAACCAGCGAAATATCACGTTTTTTATCCAATGCGATATGATTGCTTAATTAACATAACGCGCAAAAACACATTTTGGTCACATTTCTGACGCTATGGTTGACATTTTATTTAGCTGTCCATTTCTTAACTGCCTGTAGTAAAATTGCTAAAAGTGTTTGCCCACTATGCTAACACAGGCAAGGAGATGCTTTCTCCATTCATTGACAGCAGTATCGATAACGTTCTGCTCCAGACCAATCCAGGCTCTACCAGTCGCTTTTTGACTTCACAAACATTCCTGAACTTTATCTTGTAGACACACTAACTGTACGAAAGTTAAACCTTGTAATAGACTGGCTGTTGGGCCCACAGATTAGGATAGATGAAATTTATCGACGTTTTTCATTTATTGTAACACATATTATGCTTGGTCTGCTTTCCCCAGGTAGTGCAAAATCAGTCGTTTAATGAGGTAAAAACTAAAACACTTATTTAATAGCCAGTTGTGTCAGAAATATTAGTGCCAAAAATTAGTAAAATCTTCTAATTTTTTTCAGGTTATGATCGATAATGTCGGGGATGTTTTTTCAGGTTTTTTGTTTATTTTAACACATATTTCGCTTGATCTGCTTTCCCTAGGTAGTGCAGAAGCATAAACTGGGTGAGATGGAAAACTAAACGGTCGTTTGATGTCAAGCTGTATCAGAAATATTTATGCCAAAAAATATTAAAATCTAGTAATTGGTTTTCAAGTTACAGTCAAAAATGTCTGGGATGTTTTTTGGGACACAGTGTAGGTCCTGTTTTGCACCGTTTAGCTACAGTACATCCTGACAGACAGACGATGGACAGACGACAACCGTGCCAAAGACGCCCTATAGCATAGCTGCAGTGCGTCAATAAAAAGTGACAACAAAATTGATAAAACTAGAGATTTGGGGCAAAGCCCAACGTGAGTCTGCCCGGCGCCCTAAGTCCGACTGGAAGGAAATGGGAGGGGGTAAAATTTCCCCGGCATCAAAGTCACGTGGCCCGAACTCAAATGCACTGGCATACGCCGAACGCGCATTGTCGACTTACGGTAGATCAACATGAGCGCTTATAACTTTGTTCGTAATGGACGGAATTTTACAAAAAATTTTTTGTTCAACGCCCAACTGATCCTTCTCGTCAAAGCCGTTTAGATTATGTCGCTAGAGATATTTGCACTTAAACTCAAAAATTGTCGTAAATCGCACCGATTTTTAAACGTTTTTTGCCCTCCCAAATTTTAACGGGGGCGGTGCCCCCAAAAGTTGTACTTGCATTTACACCCTAACCTAAAGGCGCGTCAAGTTTCAAAGTGTCGTCGGGCTACACCCCCTAACTCCGAAGTTATAGGCGCTTATTTATTGCATTTTAAGCCAATTTTTGACCCCCTTTTAAAAAAGTTGTAAGAAGGGCCCCCGTCCCCGTTGGGGGGTGGGCTAGTAAGACTTGGTCATTCTCAAACGCGTGTAAAAAATTGGGGGCGCAACACCCCCTAGAGGCCGAAATGTGTTTTTTCCGAAAAATGTGCTTTGGGTGGGTAGGATTTCACATCTAAATCTCTAAGGTCACTTGACCGAACTTCACCGGACTTGTTTCGTTCAACGCGGGAGGAATCGCGATACACAATAAGACTATTCGATTTTAAATATCTTCACTTATTTTGGAGATATTCGCAGCCAAACTTCAAAGTCGTTCGAAATCGGGCTAAATTTTGCATGTTTTTGGCCCCTGAAATTTTTTTGGGTTGTGCCCTCTAAAACGTTGGACGGTATTATAAAATTCGGCCTAGTACTGATTATCATGCAAAATTTCACGCCGGTTCACCCACGCATCTCGAAGATCTCGCGCGGGAGAAATAAAAAAAATAAAAAATAAACATCTGGGCTAAAACATAAGTCCTCCCGAAAACTATCGTTTCCGGGCGGACTAATAAAGCAAAACAAATGTCCTGTACCTATACTGGCAAGACTGTAACATAAAAAATTGCAGATCTGCACACTGCTCAACTCGCACATTCGTGGACCGCTTGACCGGTGCTGGGTCGTTGCGGCCTCTAGATATCGCAATCAGCGACCATGTTTTATGCAACATCTGCAGTGAGCCTGACGTCGGTCGATGGAAAAAGCCCTTCATGAAGTGACTCTGAAGGGTTGCGCTAAATAGGCCTAATGCAAAATAAAGCACCGTGGACCAACAGTACCCAATAGCAAGTTCTATGAGGTAGCATAAGAAGGTTGACTCTCCGATAACATAAGGTGCTGATTTGAGGTAATACCGTCAGTTGCAGTTCAAGAAAGTTTGATCTTTCAGTCAGCTAAAAGTGCTGATTTAAGATCGTGCCTTGCTGGGGCTTATTGGGATCGTACAGATACCCATGGATGATTGCTTGGTTGGTGTCTGCCTTTTCTGGTCATGTGCGCTGGGTGCCTTCACTGTTCCTGTCATGCCTTGGAGTCGGATGGCGCGTTGGAGAGACTCTTGCCGTCTTGCGAGATAATGGGTTAGATTAGGATTTCCGACAGATATTAAACTTATTGCAGCTTGGGACTGGAGTATATGGCTATCTTGTCAGGCTTAGAAATTCTGTGGGGGCTTCACTTTACCCCTTTTGGCTCGGAGGCATGGTAGGGGTGGTGTGGCTGCACTGCTCATATGGCTGGTCTGCTAATAAGTTGGGTCGTCTGCTGGGTGGTTTTCTGTGGGGACTGGAAAATCTTTTGGTGAGCCCTACACTGATGGAAGTAGTCATGTGAGTGGGGGCAGTTGTGTTTTTTTGCTATTCCCACCATGACTTTCAGTACCAAGTATAATTGCTGAGAACTTTCTAGGGATGGCTGATGGGCCCACATGGCGGCCTAAGCCTACGGGGTGGCACTGGCTACACTGCCCCGCATTGAAACGATGAAACGATGGACGGTTGCTTTGCTGATGGTTGTCACTTTGCTACTGCATTTTAGTTTGACTTCAGAGAAAACTTTTTTTGTGATAGCATTTGTAACCCATTTTCCATTTTTGGCTTAATCGAACTGTGAAAATTTGTTCAAGTTCTAGAAAGGGTCACCACTCACCATCTCTGATATAGAAAGAAATCATTTTTGTACCTCCTTCTAGTTCATCTGAAAAACCCAAAGTGCTTAAAATGTCAATCAGTTCACGAGATGCATGCTTTTGATAAATGCAAACTGCAATGGCCAGCAGAATAGGTGAAATAAAAGATCGAAATTATGGCATGTGCAACTGATGTGGATCTTCGTTGATTGGTCTGTGTTGCTTTAGATTTCAAAACTTCATTCAATAACAGGGAGAGACTGTCTGAAATCATAGATAATCTACTGTTGGCACTTTCCATGGCACGATATTTGAAGCAGTTATATATCTGCATTTTAATATCATCTGAATGAATAAAGCAGACATACTACTTATACTGTCTTTATCGTTTTGTGCATCAAATTTCTTTTCTAATTTCCACAAGCTTTGTAGAACTTCATCACCCTTTTCCCTGAAGGTGGCATCATTTTATCAAGAAGGAATGGTTGTAATTATCACTTGATCACCATATTTTTTGTCGGTTTCTTTTTCAACGTTTTTTCTGAATATTCTTTTTTACATTATTTAAGAAAGACTTGTGAATATCTAACAGTTCGGATAACGAATATTGGCATTTGTCATTTTCTTTAAAATGCAGTTTTTTGCCTCTACTGGCAATAGAGTCATTGTATTAACACGTCAATATTATATTCACATTCTACCCTTTATTACCTTTGATTTGACATGCAATATGCTTATGTTTTGACGTACTTAAAAATTGACCTATTTTTCAATTTTGTTCCAAATTTCAAATTCACATTTTGAAGACAGCACAGCTGGGATTCTTGGAGAGTTTTGATATGTTATTCCTAGTGCTCCAGGCTAACTATTTTGAAAAAAAATCAGCTTGCTACTAATTTTTTCCTTAGTAAACCCTAATGCTCCTGGACTACATGGTACAATGGAAGTCAAGCATTGCTTGACTTCCATTGTACCATGTGCGCATGGTACAATGAAAGTCAAGCAATGCATTAATATGCGCCATTGCCTGATCCATATCGTCCAGTTCAGTCTGTGCGTTCGACTCGTCACGGTCTACAGAAACCTGTCGTCTGCGGTCTACGCCTTTAGGCTAATTTTTATCTCGTTTCGGCATTTTCGAAACTGACACTGAAGATATGTTATTAAAATCGAAGTATCTCTGTCAAACTCTGACTATCGAATGATGTCAAGTAGTTTCTGTCGATGTATTTAAGCTGTCTGCTAATACTGTGCCTAGGGCGTAGCTGCAGGCATGGGGCGGGGGTTGTTGCGGCTGATAGCCTCGCTTCTGGCCAATCAACGCAGCACGGGCTGTCTCGTCCTGGGAGGCAGTGCGGGTGCGGCAGCCAATAGTGCGCACGCTCCCTACGCTAGGCCCACCCACAGCGGCGTCAGGCCATGACAACTGTTGATATTGATATTTTCGTGTTTTTGCATTAAATTTCCCCTTATTTAAAGTCGACATAGAACCTCACGGCTTATGCGGCAGCAACAAGCTGTTGTATAAGCGATGTGCCAAGTCAATGGGAAGGCCGAAATTTCGAACCCCCACAGCTCCCACACTTTTCAACCGATCTTAATGAAACTTCGAAACCAAAAAAGATGCCCGGAATCCGACCCCAAGTGCAAAATTTGGCTGATGTGGGACAAAGGGAAGGGGGTTTGCGTAGAGGGCATTTTCCGTTACTTTTTGTGTTCTATCTATCTATTCTTTTTTCTATACTTGCCCACGCCTACAGGTCACACCAGAAGACCGATCACGACCGTTTATGGCTCAAAACGTGTGTTTCCGCGTAAGGTAGGGCCTTCGGGGGTTAAAAAATTTAAAATTAATACTTAACATATTTATTCAAAAATTTCCAAAAAAAATGGAGCCTATAAGAAAAATTAAACAATTCTTAAAACGGTCATAACTTTGGCTGTGTATAAGATAGTCGTAAATTTTGGTTCTAGGGTATGGTTTTCGGGGATGGCCAATCTAATGGTGTTATTTAATTTTAACCCCGGACTTTCCCTGGTTGCCATAGGTGGTTTTCGGGGATGGGCCATCAAATGCTGCCACTCGCATTTTCCCCCGATCGACTCCCGTTGCCATGGCAACGAAGTTTGAGACAAAATTGGCTATATCTCGGTCTGCGTAAAAGATATCTGCGAGATTTTAGCGTCTATTGGGGGGGGGGTTGTGGATAAGCCATTGAATGCTGCCAATTGTATTTTCCCCCGACCGACCCCGTTGTGGCAACGAAATTTTGCACAAAATTCGCTATAACTCAATCTGTGTAAGAGATATCTGCGAAACAAGATCCAAGATCTTGGAGGTAGCATAGTACTAGTAGTTGTTGTTGTTGTGTACAAATTAACTGTTTACTGACTTTTCAAACTTTAATAAAACCGCAAATATTATATATAAAAAACTGAAAGCAATTCATTTAATGTTGTATAAGCGCTGATGTAGAACGGCAAAAATCAAAAAAATATAAGAACGAACATTATGCATTAGTTTAGACATTTTTATCTGGCTACTGAGAACATATCAAATGTCTAAGCTAATACATTAGTTCGTGCTTATACTTTTCGATTTTTGCCGTTTTACATCAGCGCTTATACAACATTAAATGAATTGCTTGCAGTTGTTTTATATATAATTTTTGATAGATATGGTTTCTCTCTTGGTTTTACCTAAGAGAGGTACTTGCCATAGAAGAAAAAATAGTCCTATGTGATTCGTCCGTTTTGTTAAGCAATTTATTAGTAACCGTCTGGTCAGTCCTGAGTCGCTTTTGATTTTGACGTCCAAGTTCAAAATCAGAGTATCCGCTAGGTAAACGCGTCTTTCGCTTGGAGTATTTCCGACTCGAGTCAGCATTAGACTTGGTATCGCAAGTCATAATAGAACCTGCTACGTCAGATTGTCTAAATTCTTCAACACCTGACATATTATCACTGTCATTACAGCGTGTTTGAATCGATTTATCAACGATCATTTCGCTGATTAAAGTGGACCTTTGAGACTCGTGGTCCCGGTCACTTTCATTAAAGTGCCGATTGCTTAGCGCACTTTTCTCATTCGCAAGTTTTTGAGTGGCAGACGTCGAATCTCTGACCAAGGTCGGTTGGAAATCCTTCTTGGCTTAATCGAGACGACTGTGTCTGTCTATCCATACAGTCAAAGCTAGATGTAGCAAGGTTTTGCCTTGTGTCACTACCTCCCATAGTAGATGACCGTTGAGAACCCTGCTGTGGTTGTTCCGCGCTTGTGCTCGTCAACACGTTGTCAGAAGTCAGCCCTTCTACTTGCTCTCTTTCATAATCGGCCTGGTCCTGCTGAATGTAAGAGGCGGTTACACCAGTCAATAGTGTTTCAAGGTTTCGCCGGTCTTTATCTCTACTCTTCTTTTGAACACCAAGTGTGACTACTTTCCCTTTTTTATTTGCCGTCACATGATCAGCAATCGGGGTTGTAGTCTTCTCGCTTTTATCGAGCTCTCTTCTGACATGACCATTGCCTATGTATAAAGCTTCATCATTTACACTCTCATTAATGACATTGTTCGGAACTGGGTCAGGAGTCACAGAGTACTCAGTCATAGGACTTGAAGCAGCTCGTGACGGTGACTGTGCTTGTCCAATGGATCGTGGCAGCTCATACTGTGTTGGACTGGCCATTGACCCGGTTGTCAAAAACAAAGCTCCTCGCGACTGGTCAGTTAGCCAAGACCGTGGTGGTGTACCTAGATATTCCTTAAGCTTATCGATATGCACCACCTTTGGCTGTGACTTCGCTGAATCTTCGCAATCAACACAGAAAGAGTCTCGACGACAAAATACGGACCTTCGTATTGTCGTTGCCACTTCATTTGTTTTCCTCGCAGTTTTCTGGAGTTATAGTAAAACACCCACTGTCTAGGAACAAAGCGTTTTGGCTTTAAACCAATGTCATAGTATCGCTTGTTTCGTTCAGCACTGCGACGAAGTTGCTGTCAAACCTTAGCGTAAGCAGTGGTAGTTCGTTCACGTATTTTCTCTGTACAAAATCGTCATGGTCGTCAGCTAAATTTTCACAAGCTGCTTCGTGCATGAGGTCAACGAAAACACGGATCTCATGATGCAAGACTAGAAAATTTGGCGAATATCCTATGGTATCGTGTCTTGTCGCGCGGTAAACTGCCATAGCATAGGGTAGACGCACATCCCAATCCTTATGATGATCGGCGACAGTCTTGGCCAAGATACTGCTCATCGTTCTATAAAAGCGTTTAACCTGGTTCGTCGACGGTTTGTAAGGCGTCGTACAAAGTTTTTCGATTCCAAACAACTTGCAAACTTTAGCCATTATTAGACCGTCTACTTCTTTTCCTCGGTCATTAAGAATCAACAAAGGGCAGCCGAAGCGGGTAAAGATTTGTAGGACAAGAACCTTATCGATGGTTTCTGCTTCTTTGTTCTTAATAACGAACGCCTCAGCTCACTTGGTATAGCTGTCTATACAGGTTAGAATCCAAAGGTTTTCACGATCCGACCGTGGGTGCTGACCGGTAAAATCGATATACCATCGTTCGAACGGAGCCCCAGGCAAAACGGGCTTTAATGGTCCTTGCTTCGTCAATTTACCTCGATGGTAACTCGTATATTGTAAACATTACCGGCAAAATCGTTCTACATCAGCCTTCCATCTATTCCAATAAAATTTTCGTGCTACTTGGTCCTTAGTTTTCTGTAGTCTAAAATGTCTTGACATTATTCCACCATGACATTCATCTAACACGTTTTGCACATGCGATCGTGGCAATAATAACTGTAAGAAATCGGGCTTTCCGTTTTTGGTATTTTTCTTCCTACGATACACCAAACCGCTATGAACTTCCAGGGCTTCCCATCGCAAAAACTACTCGTTTAGTTAACTCAGTTTCAGTTTGCAACTTTTCAGCACTAGATCGCTCCTTTTTTTATTTTTATTCTGACTACATCTCCTAGCTCCGGGTCTTGTTTTTGTGCTTCGATCAACGTCTGCAATTGCGTCTCTACTTCCCTCTTTACTTGCAGCACCTCTTATAGCACGTACAGTCACTTGACAAGCACCGCTTTCCTCTTGTTCACCTTCTTCCATAATTACTTCAAGTGCCGGGGAAAATCCACAGACACTATCATCTGAAACCATCGCTTTCATCATTACTTGAGAAATCGTTTTCTTTAGTGTCCACAAAGTCATCATCACCGAGATCCGCAAAGATACAACTACAACCTTTATATTCATCGACATCGTCTTTCTGAACTGGTTTACGACTCAGTCCATTTGCATTTCCGTGTTTGGTACCAGGTCTATGCAAGACCTCATAGTCGAATTGTTCAATATACATCAGCCGTCGGGCAAGCTGTGGCATTGGCTCGGGGGTTCGTCTATGCCAAGAAAGAGCAGCATGATCTGTACGCATGGTAAAGTGTCAACCTAGCAAGTATTGGCAGAACTGTTTCAGTCCGTATACTACTGCCAAGAGTTCTTCTCGAGTTTTTTCGTACTTTCGTTCGGAAACTGAAAGAGTTCGAAAAGCATACGCGATGACTCGTTCTTCTTCCTGCTGGATCTGAGACATGACCGCTTCTAGTCCAGTGTCGGATGCGTCTGTATCCAGCAAATACATTTTTTCATTATCCGGTAAGGCTAACACAGATCCGGTCATTAATCTTTGCTTGAGTGCATCAAAGGCTTCCTGACAAGCGTCTGACCAACAGAACCCTACCCCTATCTTCATCAGATCATAAAAACTAGATGCGATGATGGAAAAGTCTTTTACAAAGCGACGGTAGTAGCCACAAAGGCCCATAAAGGCTCGCACCTTAGAGACATTTTTACACGGTGGCCAATTTTGTATAGCTGCAACAGGAATGTTAACAAGAAGTCAAGCCTCAAGGCCAAGAACAGGACCAAGGACTAAACCTTCAAGGCCAGGACCAAGGACTCAAGGCTCAAGGCCAAGGCTAGGACCAAGGACTGAAGGTTCAAGGCCAAGGCCAGGATCAAGGACTTAACCTTCAAGGACAAGGACAGGACCAAGGAACAGATCAAGGACTTATTATAACACGCACTAATTCAATACTCAATACACGAAATATCACTGTTACTTACACGTTCGTTATACTACAGTATGTCAAAACAGCAGTATATTACTGAAAAATCACACCAAAAAACTTAAATAAACGTCATGATATCAGTTTGTTTGTAAACCTATTTTTCACTCTCTGTCCTGACACTTTTCTTGTTTACTGTTTCAGTGATTATTTGTAAACTTCAAATCACCGCAATTTTTACAGTTATTAGCCCGTCCTGGTAACAAGTCAGCTGCAGCAACACATAGCAAGAAGCCAAAGATTTAAAGATGTGAGATGTTGCACTTCAGAAAGACAAGCGTTTCTAAAATAGCATTTGACATTCTTGCTCTGTTTGGACGCATCAGAAGGCCGCTCTGCAAAAACACACTTTTCACAGGTGCGGACGTCGCCGCCGAACACAGAACATTGCCGAGCAGTTGTTTGACATAAGGTAACTGTTGACATAGTGTTGATAGTGGAGTCTTCATTGGATTGAAGGTACAAGAGTTGATGCGCTGGAGATATTCGGTCAGCTGTGTATTGTAGTTTCAAGGCCAATGACAGGACCAAGGACTGTGATTTTGTCCTTAAAGACAACCCAAGACCAAGTACCAAGGCCAAGGACAACATCCCTGAGCTGCAACCTTGTCATCTTGCATGGCTATTCCTTTGGCGGACACAACGTGTTCTATGAACTCAACATCATGTTGGAAAAAAGAACACTTAAAAGGTTTCAGTTTCAGTTTGGCTGAACGCAGTCGCGCGAACACTTCATCTAGTCTAGTCAACTCTTCTTCAAAGGTACTACCAAAAACGATTACGTCATTAAGATACACTAAACAAGTTATGTACGAGAGTCCACAGAGAACATAGTCCATCAATCTCTGAAACACGCTTGGGGCACAAGTCACCCCGAAGGGCATAACCGTGAAACAATAACATCCACTTCGGGTGACAAAAACAGATTTATCTAGGTCCTCCTTTGCAACTGAAATGTTGTAGTACCCAGAACAAAGGTCAAGGGTGCTATACCACTATGAACCTGACAACGCATTTAAGCAATTATCGATCAAAGGTAGGAAATAGCTGTTCTGTTTAGTCACTAAGTTGAATCGGCAGTAATCAAGGCAAAATCTTAATGTTCCGTCTTTTTTCTTCACGAGTACTATGTTGGATGCCCACCGACTAGCTGCAGGCTTCACGATTCCATGCTTCTGCATTTCTGTTACTTCTTGGTCAATCCATTCTAGATATTGAAATGGGTGACGCCGAAACGGCTGCCGGATGGGTCGATTATTGCCAGTGTCAATATGATGTTCCACAAGGCCGGTTCGGCCAATATCATGGTCTATGACTGAAATAATAGTTCGATATTTCCGGAACAGTTCCCATACTTTCTGCTTTTAAACCTCAAATAGATCTGGAGAAAGTCTCTCCATTATCTTTTTTAGTGTATTTCTCTATAACTCACTTAGTTCTTTGGACTGTACTTCCTGATCTATTACTTCTTCTGGAACAACTTCAACCACCTGCACCTCTCCCAACTCGGTATCTTTTGCCAAAATCTGAATGCGACTCTGTGCGTTCAACAGTGCAACTTTAATGCCGTTGTTCTTCAAGGGTACTAGGCAGCGTGCGTTATACACATGCGACAAACCTAAAACCTTACCATTTTTCAAGGGACCAAACCCTTGTTCTATCTCCTGATTGTTCAGATCGCAGCCTACATGGACATTTACTTCTACCTGCTGAGAAGGTGGCAAAACTGTATTTCGCGGTACATATATATTCCGGACCTTCTGAATACTAGGTTCTCGTCTCAACTTAACACATTCGTCATTAATACGAACCCGTTTCTTTTTACAATAAAACACGCATTTATTTTGCTCTATTCAATCGATCCCTAGGATCAATTCTGTCATGTCTGAAAATACAAAAACTTTTGAATCAACGTCCTGAGTTCCAACACGCAAAGTCACATAAGCAACACCACTAAGAAGCATGTTTTCTCCATTCGCCGCTTTTACACTGGTCAACTCATGCGGAAATACTTTCCACCGCATTTTGTGAGCCAAAACGGAACTAATCACCGTGATGTCACTTCCTGTATCTAGTAAAGCTAAGACTTTGTACTTCCCAAGCTGCAAATTCACGCAGGTCCAGGATCGTTTTTTGAAAATAGGGCGAACATTTTGCGATCGTTCTGCATAAAGTGTACTCGGGGAAGGACGCAAGACTGGTTGTTATTGATTCGGATGAGGTAATGGAGGTGGATTGTTTGGACAATTCCGCGCAAAATGTCCTGGGTTTCCACACTGAAAACATCGATACTGTCTTGCTTCTGTAGCTTTTGTATTACTTTTTAACTGAGTAGATCTCCTAGCTGCTAATCTGGCTTCTAATTCGGCCATTTTTTGCTTGTTTTTTTTCTATTTTTCTCTTTGCTTCTAGCTCAGCTTTCTTACTCCGAGCAACTGCTTTCTCCGCCTCAATCACCATTCTGCAATACTTCGCTACGAGCTTCCATCGCACCACTCAAAGACGCTTTCGCCTGATTTACTTTTTTTGTCTCTTTCGAATCTCCAGGGGGTTTAACATCCAAGGACTGATTATGGCTATTCTTAGCCCAAATTTCCAGAAAGCTCCTTGGTCCGTATCTTCCGCCTCTGAGTCGAAACTAGAAGATCGGAAGTACCGCAAGCTGCTAGTTTTCTGACCAGTACTAGCTTTTTGACAGAACTTAAGACGTTCGTGATCCAGTGAATACTCGCCAACAGATGGGTTTGTGCCTGTTTTTCCCTCCCACTTACTTCTACGGTTTTGGCCGTCGGTCGTTGGCTTACGCACACTAGGTACGTAAGGGGAAAATTGCACCTTGGCGGACATAGGTTCGTCTTTAGTCGTGTATTTCTGTCGGGCTGGCAAGAGGTCTGAAACATCAGGACGCTCGTTCCCAACGTTTATTCCTTGCTTAAAACTTAGTCCCCTTCTTACTGAGGATGTTGGTTGGCGAATAGACACAAAATGCCTGTCATCATGTGGCGTATCGGTAAAGTATTTATCTTCTATTGACATTGACGCATTCTGCCGACAAAATCGTTGCAAAAACCCGACAAATTGCATTTTTGTCTTGCCTAGTAGCTATGGCAAATATTATACAACGAAACAAAATAAAGCAAAACTGCACTTTCGTGGCCACTGTTCCCTCCACGCACGCCGGCGCTTCATCGGAGCTTTGGTGCCGTAGACACCTTTAGACCATTACGGTCTGGGCCTGACCAAGCCCGCCACCTTCCTGAGGCTCCGGTCCCCCGGCCACGAAAAAGCGTGCAGTCGCATACACGAGGCGTCCCCCGTGCTGCGAGCCACTATTGTATACCGTGACCTGCTATATATGTACACTAGAGGTCAGCCTACGAAATAATGGTGTTTCATTGATTTGTCAAGTTTAAAACGTGGTCCCCTTCTTACTGAGGATGTTGGTTGGCGAATAGACACAGAATGCTTGTCATCACGTGGCGTATCGGTCAAGTGCTTATCTTCTATTGACATTGACGCATTCTGCCGACGAATCGGCAGGGGCGAATGCCGGCCATATGAAGTGATGCCACTGCGGTGAGCACTCTGCTCTCTTTTACCTTCAACACTATTTTTTCATCGGACGTACCTACGAACATCTTCCCATTTGAGGTGTGATCATAACGCATGCATTCATCTCCGGAATCTATCGGACATAGTTCATACTTAGGGGGTGTTTTAAGAGAAGGGTAACGAAGGACATCAAGGACGCCTGGATACTTGCTTCGGTCCACACCTTTCCCCATGGTTTCCCCAGACAGACCTATTTTCGTCTTGACAGAAGGGTTTCTGCTAGACGATTTGATATCTGACATGTGTTTGCGTGATTGCTCTTTACGGGATCGTTGAAAGACATTCTGTCCTTTGGCACTACTCCGTTCATTCGAAATCCACCCAAGGTATCAATACGTCGGGGCATCTCCCATCGAGCTAAGCAAATTCTATCATCAGGTTTTCTGAAGTCAGACACGGTCGCAAGACCCTTCCCTTTTGAGACGCCAGACTGGGTTTCCGTAAGAGTGTCTTCGTCTACTGTCTTTGAACTTACAACACCGCTTGGAGATATCACAATGTCTTCGTCGTCACTGAGTATATCATCCTTCACTGTCGGACAAAGGTACCTAGTTGAACAAATCTGCCTTTTCTTCGGACAACGAAAAGCATCGTCAGTAGTCGGAATTGTCCCATAAGCGGAGTCTATAGGCCAAGTTGGAAAAAACAACTCGGGTGACTGGTAAGGACGATTACCGTTGTAATCAGTACTTACCGATTGCCGATACGGCTGAGTCGCACCTACCTAAAGTAGCAGTGGATCGTATCAACCTATAGGTTGTCTAGTCACCACGCCGCTCTGTTGGTTAGTCGTCTTCTCTATTACCCTATCGAACTCCGTCTTAGAGTCCGTCCACTCGTCCGAGTCTACGTTAGAACGGTCTGCGCGTTTTGTCTGAGTATACTCCCAGTAACTGTCAGGATCGTCAGATATGGCGGACGACTTTGTTGGATTTAGTTCCAACTCTGTCTTACTTCTCTTTGGTCCTACGTCACAAGTGCTAGCATAACCTGCAGCACTTCCAACGTGTTCTTTCCGAGAAGCATTTGTCGCTTCTTCGTGGCCCCACGTTGGGCGCCACTGTGACCTACCACGACTTTGCTCGAACCTACCATGGTCTCATTTTGTCCTACGTCACTTTGCTTACTCACTTCTGTGTCTGCGGCACAGTTCAAGCCTCCACCCACTGTACCGTTTCTACCATGGTTAGCCGGGGACCTATCGGGTGTCGCATCTCGTTTCCACAGGTTAAGTGACTTCCTGGCAGAAGTCACTTGGTTACCCATGGTGGAAAGGAGCTCTTGCCGGTAAGGTGTTCGGCAAAGCTATTGTTCAATACTGAAAACTCTTATATGTCCTGTTCAAATAAGATGCTGTGCTGCGATTGTTAAACACGGGATTTTTCCTCGTAGTACTTTTTCACAGACAGCGGTCGGCCAGTATGTGGCAGTTAGAGTGTATGGACCTTGTCCGTTTGTGCTCTTAGAAATATATTTTGTTTTGTGTAAAAAAACAATTTGGTTGTTTTTAGTGTAGGTTCGTTTCAGTCACCTTATCGCGCGGTTTAGACCTATATATCCTAAGTAATGAACGATCCCCGCCACTTTTAAGGCCTACTTATGACAGACCTATCGACAGACCTTATGATAGACGACAAACCTACAAAGGTCTTACTTATGTGCACTTTTCAAGAGCTTTTTGGGGCCAACGACCAACGAAATCGACGGCGACGACCTATACGCAAGTGAAAGAGTGACCAATTTTGCGTACTTACCATGCGGGACCACCAGACTACCGTGCGGTAATTCGGTGAGAATCGAATTGGTCAATTTTTCCTTTGACAGCGTCTTTTGTACCCCTGCCGAAGCCGCGCATGCGCAAAGCGCACGTTTTTCGACCGCGGGGTCTGCAGCAAACAAGTTTCGCCTATGTTTTAGAGCTATGGACGCAGGCTACTCTTTAACTCTATTTGAGAAGGCTCTATCGAATGGTAAGGCGATATTTTTGAGGATATTATGTTGTATTTTTTATTAATTAAAAGACGCGAAATTATTATTTCTAAAGATATAGATGGGAGTTTGCGGAAAAATAGAAACATTTATATGAACCTTATCGAAACTGTTTGTTTTGGGCGAATCTTAGAGTTTTTGGTGTTGTAAACACCCATGTTTTTACGTCTAATCGCTAGAAACATATTAAAGCTCAGATTATACAAACAACATTTTTAGATAGCTAAATGTCCGGACTTTCTTCGACATCGGGCCATTTTTCTCGGAAAAATGTTGAAATAGTATTTTTATAGGCGTTTTTGGAAGTAAATCAAAAGGTCTTAACGCTGAAGATTGGATTTTCCTGACTCGGAAATTTTGGCCAAGCCGAGTTGTAGAAAACGCCACTTCCGGGATAGAAATTTGTGTCTTATTTACTTTCCGGTCAGAAGTTCGTACGAAAGTGTTATTAAAGTTACGCTACGTGGATATTTCGATATTCCAACTTAGCAATAGTGAATATTCTACGATATTTATGGTTAGTAGAGATTTTGTTACGATTTAATAGATAAAGAGTGCTAAGTGATATTACTGGGTACCGAAAATCTGTTACATATTGCATAGGGAGAGGATTTGTCTCAAACATGGAGTTGACGCGAAAAAGAGTTAAAGTTAGAGCCTTATGAGCTGGCACTATGTGTCACCCATGGGTACGACACATAACTCACAACACGGAAACACCAGATGGGAGAGACAATAAATAGCACCCACGGGGATGACAGACAAGTTCATTCCAAAGTCCTGATAAATTGTGTATCAGCCATGAGGTTGACAAAATATTATAAGTTACTATCGTACAAACGTACCCATAGGGTTGATATGTCCGCCCCATGGGTTTATTGGTGCTGTCATTCATACTCTCAGCCCCATGGGGCATACATTTATCCACCCCATGAGGTCAAACATAGCATCTGTTTGTAAATAAGTTCGTCCACCCCATGGGCCCTGACGCTGGAAGATGGTGTCAACCCCATGGGCCCTGGCAGTCAACGTGTTAAGGAAAAAAAAACATGAAAGATAAATGTTGAAACCCCCTAAGAAATCAATCCCTACCGAAACACGTCATCTAGTGCAAAGAATGCGGCGATACTCCCAAAATGTTTTCTCCAGAGCTTAGCAACATAAGTAAAAAACCCAATTGAACATTACATTTCACCCCTTTGCCCCGTTGACACCGCTGGGTCGATTTGTACCATTTTTGGCCCGTAGGGTTAGACCGCCGACGTAATCATGCAAGCCAAATTTTAAGTCAATTGATTCAGGGGTTTGAAAGCAACGGGTGCCCAAATTTTGGGATTTTCCATTGACTTTAACAATCGCCCATACAACAGTGTTACGCACTACCGTGCTACGCTGTGATGGCGCATCTGATCCAACATATCCCATACATTTAATGAATTCCGTCCATGTCCCTAATTATGTGAGATTTGTTTTTAAGAAATGCAATCAACATACATTTTTATCAACGATTTTTAACATAATTTTGACAAAAAGATATTTTCACAGTCATCATATGTCAATCACGTTTCTCCCTACTAACTGCCAGTACGGCCCTAAGCTCACATAACGTAGTATACTAGTTGCGGTTTAAATAAGCTTACATTTGACAAATCCCCAAACCATTTTGTTTTTTTCAGATGCTGACACATAATGTATTGTTTTTACGTATCTTGGTAGACTGTTAAACATTTTTTGCTATTATGCCTCCACCATCGAAGTGGTTGAAAGCATTATGTTTTTAGAGTGGTCGTGCGTGCATGCGTTTGTGATTTTCTCTCGAACAAATATTGTTAGCACAATATTTTGCGTATTTGTTGACAGAATTTAACCAAGTTTTCCCCACTAAGAAACTTTGGGACAAAAATACATTAATTGTTTAAATCAAAAGGTCACAGTTTAAGGTCAAACATGCTTCAAAATGCATTTTTGTGTTGTAACGTGTTAGCAAAGACATAACAGTCGACGAAATCGCAACCAAAATTTACTTTTATTTATGATTTGGATTTACTGTTGTTTTATTTTTATTACATATTTCGTGACGTTTTTTGATTTATGTTCAATGTCCTACAAATAGAACACTCACATTGGCAATAAATAAAAAATAACTTGAGCACTGCAACGTTAGCAGGGAGTTCGGCGAATTGTATGTTCCGAGCACAGCGCCCGGTGCGCACCTGTCAAACGGCCATAATAGGCGCACAAGTGTTGATTGAACAACGTGTGTAATGCTGTCGGATTGTTTTGATGTTTGTGAGCGAAGTTAGTGTTTGTTGTTCTTTTTTTTAAATATTTAAGTTTTGCAAATGATAGATATTATTAAACCTGTCAAATGACTATTTTAGTTGCATTAACGCATAGGAGTATTTATTTAAAGTACACGTTATTAACGTGCGAACGCGTTAATTAAATCGTAAATTGGACGATACTATTTATGTAGTAAATTGCCGCCACTCCACACCTTATCTACAAAAATAAACATGCTAGCAAAAATAAATAACGTTATTGCTGGCACACAAATCTATTTTATTAATTTGTCAACTAATATTTATTAAAGTTGTAATAAAAACCGCAACATAACCATAAAAATGTCATTTTTCTGAGCTTTAAAAAGCATTGGGTGGCGTTGATTTTCGTTTTTTAGCCCTCAACCAGACACAAGTTTTTACACTGCGAAACCACATGTACGAGACCAGTGCATCGCGCGGTGTGCCTGTGTACGTACCAGCGTTTCTGGTACTCATTGCGTCTACCCATAGAGGGATGGCCAGGCTGAGTTAATCTGAGTAGCCAGTTACATACCGAAATGGTTTATCCGTTTGCCGACTGTCACTCATTCGCCGTTGACGTTAATTAACATCGTTGATGCGACGAACGACGTTACCAATTCAGTCAAACTTTGAACATAATAATTAATCAAATATTATTTTATCTTCAAATAGCCGCTGTTTAAGTTCAATGAAATATTTAAACTACTGTTTTATAGAATTTCTTTATGTACGTTATTTTGTAAGCTTACGTTATCTTAGAGCGCTATTTTTTGATCGCGGTTGATTTTTTTTCTTTTTAGGGGTAACCGCGTTATTATTTTACAGCTTTACAGAGTGCCCAAAAGTAATTTATCGTACTTTGTTTATATGTTTGCTAGATATTGATCAATTTTTGCTATTTTTTTACCAGCAAACTTTGTAAGTAATTTGCAACTCAGCGCCTTGCAAGCCACACCTATTATGTCGCTAGTCGTTTCCTACTTTGCAAAAAACATATAATACGACAAATGGCATTAAATGATAAAGGCTTTAGATTAGTGATTACCAACTAAGGTCGGCTTGTAAGAAAGCCCCATCTATAATTACCAAAATAATTTTGTTGTTTAAAAAAAATAATATCATTACATTGTTTTCCACACTTTTAAACTGTTAAGTTTTCACATTATATAGCTGCAGTTTTATTGTCGAAAAACAGGGAATAAGTCTGACTCATGTAAAAGCGCTATAGCGATTAATGGCAAACTAGTGTAACCAACCGATGCTTTCGCTTCGTCTTTCGTACTGGGTGATTGCAAAATATTAGCTTCATGGGTACCTTCGGCCCCGAAAGATAGGCGGTTACTCATGCTGGTAATGAGTTCGTGTTAAACGAAGGGTTGCTGACAAAAGTGTCTTCGTAAAATGACCGTGAATGGCAGAGATATAGTTATTATTAAACAGTGGATTTCATTAAAACAAAGAGTGCTTCGTTAGTTTTCGTTGTTTCCTTTGGGAAGGCGAAGACTCAGCACTTTGTCAGTAGATGTGCTCTGCCCGAGCACTCGATCAAACTCATCAATTGTCATCACTGCGCTTCGCCTTTTATACTGCCAGAGCCAGCCAAAATGGCCTAGGCTGCCTATCGCGTGACTGCCACGAGCCAGTACAAGGTTTCACCACTGTCCGCAGGGGCTATAGCAAGCATCACGTAACGTATTCTCAAGGTGCTCCGACAGCAGTCTATATGTGGCTTTATACCACACTAAAAGGCGTGGTGACTTTTTTAACAAAAGATATAAATTTAAAGTATTTGCTATTTATATCAGAAAGATAAATAATTTTAGAAAAATAAACTGAGGATATTTTAGTAAGAAAAATAAGTCCAAATTTCATTTTATTTTACCGAAAATACGAAGGTATATTACAACACAAAATACACTACATTCTCCTTTACCAAATTACCGTTTTGTTTCGAAGAAAACAAAAAAAAAACAAACGAAAACTTGCAAACAAACAAAGCTGTCTTTCCTCCGAAGCAACTAAAATAAAAACGAGCTTTTCTTACGATGACAATAACTGACCTTAACTGACTTCATCCTCCCGCAAATTTAAAATTTAGGCTATTGCAATTACTCTAATTATAATACCGAAAACATCATAAGAAGTACAACAGCCAGGGGTAAAATGTCTTCGTTCGCGTGCAGGTGTCTTTGGCCAAGCCTGTACATCTTAATATCTACTGGCCAACTTTAGCTATTCGCCCTTTTATATGAAAAAATAAAAATAAAATAAAAATAACATAACTGAAAAAGTCAAAATGTTCTCGACGCGATAAATGTCTGTTTTCGTTGCAGCATACGACCGAACTTTAGCTGCATTGTTGTCTTCTCTGCTGGTCTTCGTCGACGGTATACACGCCAGGCTTCGGGAATAAGCCGCAGAACAAAACATCAAAACCCCCTAATTACGTTATCTAAATGTCGTAATTATATTGGAATGCATTTGGCTATATAATACTAACCTTGTAATGAAAATAAAATACTACTAAAATCAATAATAACAGTTTTTACGCGCGATAGCAGAATGCTTCGCGCGTCTTAGCCATCGTCCGGACGTCTGTCTGTCTGTCCGTCTGTCCGTCCGTCCGTCTGGCACACTCATGGACTATATCAAAACGGTGCTAGCTAGGGTCACGAAATCTTCACTTGGCTGCCCCAAGGTCTGTAGTTTATCGTGACAAAATTTTGTGTTACTCGGTGCAGGGCTTCTCCTCGAACGAGGGCGTCAAAGAGGGGTACTTCCCTAAATAAGACGTCATTTTGCCGTTATTGGCTCGAATAATGTAAAAACGGTTGCAGATAGGTACATACATGCTGCTTATCGTAACAAGCACTGGTGACAGGTTTTTTGGATCTGTCAACATTAATGACCTTGAACGACCTTGAACCCCTCAAAAAGAGGTTTTTAGTGAATTTTTCGCAATTTTTGGATGCTGCGCACATTTCAACACTGAATTGCGACGAAATGGCTGGAGTTAGGTTCAAGGAGGCCGGCGCAGGCGGGCGTTAAAAACAGCTACCCCCCTAAAAAGTGGTTATTTCACCCCAATTATCTCATGTAGCGTGAACACGGTTGCAGTTAGGCACAGACATGCTGCTGATCATAACAAGCACCTGTGACAGGCTTTTTAAATTTATCAACATCGATAACCTTGAATGACCTTGAACCTTTCCAAAAAAGTTTTTTAGTAAAATTTTTCCAATATTTGGATGCTGCGCACATTTCAATACTGAATTGCGACGAAATGGCTGGAGTTAGACCAAGACAACCTGCGTATGAAATTTTCAGCATTAAACGTAGATTTCAGCAG
>Ga0056128_1001007_pt1 | contig 29528 bp, 20 predicted proteins | sample WorMetLIZISLAND2_FD_71113 | JGI IMG/M metagenome (GOLD analysis project Ga0056128, IMG submission 71113) | Marine gutless worms symbiont microbial communities from Max Planck institute for Marine Microbiology, Germany - Olavius geniculatus... ... | reverse complement strand
CTTTCCCTTTCCTTCCCCTCCCCCTTCCTTTTTCTCTTTCCCTTCTTCTTTCTTTCTTTCCATGCCAACGTCCATGCATCCAACATTTGAGGCGCCATATCTCCATAACGGTGCCAGATGAACCCATGGTCACCATGGACCACCCATAAGAAGTCGACCCCCGGGAGTCGAATGGTCACGTGACTGATGACGTCACGTGACCCCAAAAGGTCAAGTTCGTGACCCTATTATCTTTGAAACACCATATCTTCACAACGGTGCAAGATAGACGCATGGCGACGATAAATCATTTATAGTAAAGCCCTGGTGACGAATCAAATGGTCTCATGACTGACAATGTTTATTTAGTTAAAATAATAGAGAAGGATGAAGGGATCATTGCTGCTGTATAATTTTAAATTAAACCATTTGATTTTTTTTCTACCAGTCTAAACAGCTCACTGATTACATTCATATGGACACATACTGTAAACTATCGAAATGCATTGGACAGACTCCATGTTCGTATGACATTATCTTGTTAAGTAAACGTTCTGAGCAACAGGAAAAATGAGTTGCTTCATTGACTCCTACACAGTTTGCTACAATGGTTAAATGCTGACAGAAAATGCCATTAAATCACTCTGTGTGTATCAAATGAATAAAATTAAAATTAAGTATAAATAAATGATGCACTATTTTACTTTTTCCTAACTTAATATTTAATATTTAGTGCAATATCAAAAGAGCTGCTTCATTAATTTAATGCACACACATGACTATGGACTGCTACGGTCAAGTCTGGACAAAAAATACCATTAAAACTGCATGTGTAGGTGTTTGTCCAAGTAAAGCAAAGTATTACTTATCTTGATTAGTTTTTTACTCAATAAATTAACATCCAGTGCAGACTGATAGATGTACCTGGTAACTGAGCACATCGCCTGTCCCTTCTTGTCTCGGTCGACAATCATGCGATTCTTTGACAACTGTTCCTGAATGAGAATGACCTTCTCAGCACCTTTGATGACAAAGTACCCACCCGGGTCAAGCGGACACTCGTTGGCTTTAGCCAGCTCCGCTGTGGACTTACCAGCCAGCTGGCACTTTGAGCTACGCAGCATCACCGGCATCCTGGCATACCAGACAGACCCAATCATGGCGTTCAGCTTACTGGACTCACAACTTCGGAGACACACAGTACAAAACACGTCTGAATATTGTTTCACCACTTTGCTCAGCCTGCCATGGGGTGCCAACTTTTGGCATGCGGATTAATACCGTGACATAATCCCTCGCATCAATTTTCAAGTCAACTGCTTATGTGCTTAAGAAGTTATGCGTGACCACAATCTAACGTTTTCTATTAACACACTACTGTGTGATACAGTCATGTATTTGGATCCTAGTAACTTCACTTCATATTTCAGCTGACTTCATAGTGCTTATTCTGCTATCTAGCCTCTGTGTTGCTGATCTGTCGCTTTCCCTACTAGACGTCTATCTTGTAATTCATCTAAGTTTGATCCTGACAGTCTGGGAATTAGTCTCAGAGGGTAGCGTAAACGGGTTTGTATCCAGCTATAACCTAATATCATAGGTTAGGGTTAGGGTAAGGGTTAGGGTTCGTGTAGTGGGCTAGTTTTGACGGTCCAGGTTCTGTTGGTCCAGGTTTTGACAGAGAACAGTATAACCCAACCCCTAACACGTCAGTCAACAGACAAAATCATAAGCCGACTTCTCATGATAAATGCTGTTCATCCACCTTTCTCTACTTACCAATCAAGTAATTGTGAAATCTCAAAGAGTTGCTTAAGTACTCAAAATTTCATGTCTGCTAATGGTACAACATTTTTACACAAATCAGACACAAACAGCAATTTATGCACTACAAGAACCTTAACAGACACAACACCACAATTCTCACAAAAACATGCAGTACTGGATAGTAACCTTCCAATAGTAACTTTATTGACGACAGTCTTTCCCTGTCGCATGTACTCAATGTCCACAATGATTGGTGCAGAATATGTTATGTCTCGCAGGCGACACTACAATTATTCACCAGCACAAATATGCATGCTATATCAACTATGACACAAAATACATTGTAATGTTTGGTACCAAAACTTGAAAACAACTTAAAATTGGCACACCAGTTATTCCTGCTCGAGAGTATGTTCACACTAAGTTTAGTTTTTATCTGCTTTTCAAATTTCAAGTTAAAAGACCACACGGGACAGAATAACGGACAAACAGACAAACAAATAGACAAGCTGGTAAACAATGTGGCTCGCGACCGCTGCAATAGCCAATAGCCAACATGCGAACAGACAGACATGCAAGCAAACCAAGTCAAGCAAAGACGGAGTCGGATACAGACACACTGCCTAAGAATAAGGGTCGTTTATAGCTTACAGCATCACAAGCCAACAGAGAATGGATAAAACAAAAGATGACAAATGGGCAAGACCTATGAGGACAGATGTACAAGAAATGAGCAGCACAAAATTAATACGAGAAAATGAAAATATCTGCAGATGACCACATTACAACTAGTAATGCAGATATGGTCAAACAACTACCAGTATAGCTACAGCTAAATGCTGACAATAACAGAAAGTACAGGAAATTCTAAAGCTAGTTTCATGTATTTATGATAAATTCTTTAAAAAAACAAATTCTTAAAATGTACAATTCTGGTATGATTGTAATGTATGGGCATAAAATGCAAATACCTCGTGAGGAAACACAGGCTTGCTGACACCTAGGCCTTCGTCAACATCAGCCATGCCTACTGATACATTTGTGTATCTAAAACAGTATATGACAAATAGCAGTTGTAATAGCAGCAAAATATCACTATAATAGTAGTCAAAATTTGAGTTTTATTATTCACCCAATACCAGTCTAATATCATTGTGACAACAGCATAATAACAGTTTACTACAAGTCTTATAATACAAGTCTAACAGATTTGACAGACTAATGTTAGTACAATAATGTCCTAAATCAGTCTAGACATCACTGTGTCTCAGCTTAATGAATATAGAGCTATCAGTTAACAGTAGTCTAACGGTATATCAGTCAAATACATGCAAAGATTATTTTTAACTAAGTAATAAATTCATAATCACTCATAAATTGTCTTAACTATACTTAGCTATTACTGTTATTTAAGAAAACAATGATGCAACTATTTCAAAGTCAGAATAATTTATAAGAACAATGAACATGGACCTGCACATTTTGCTATATGCAAACTTCAGGCATTTAATATTAGCACCAACAACTGTGCAAAACTAATAAGTTAAAGGAGAGTTCTGGCTTTACATTGATGTACTAAAAACTAGTACTCCATTGGGAACAGTCCACAATAGTTAATGCCCTCTATGGCTAAAGCCTGGTTTAGCTAGACTCTATGTAATATAGTGAGCGTGAGATAAAATACTTAAGTGAAAACTAAGTAAAGTAATAATATAAACCATCTCCACTGTGTACAATGGTGTGTTTATGGTGACGTAACATTTGTGATTTAGGCTTAGAATCAGGTTAAGGTTAGTTATAGCAGGCCCTAGCTAAAACGGACCCTCCCCACCCGACTGTCTCACAAGATGACTAGAGTCCAGACTCATGTAATGATGATGATGATGAAGTGTGATTGGAAATAATACACACTTCAGGTAGAATCTTGGATCAACGTCGCTGGTAATCTTGTCATTTGCTCTGACAATGTTTTTCATCTAAAACATCATGCAATACCAGAACACTCTGCATGCTTCAATGAACAGTGCAACAGCAACAATATAACTAGTTCAGTTTTTCTAAATTAAAAACAATGTTTAGCATTAATCAAGTTCACAAAAAAAAGAGGACCCTTACACCAGGACAAAATTGGACTATACACATGCTCAGTAAAAAAAATCACAGCAGTTACTTTAAGTATGATTACTAATCTGCTTAAGTCAAAGTGCGATCACACTAGCGGTCTGTACAGCCATCCGGACGGCTGTTTGAATGGTTGTAGTTTTTAACGACAGTTTTTAACGACCATTTAAATGGCCGTTCGGACAGACGTCTGGATGGCTGTCTGGACTGCTAGTGTGACCGCACTTTTAATGTAAAGCAGGGATGTTAGGCCTTAGCTTTGGCCTGGCCTTAAAGACTAATATTGGTGGCCTTGGCCTTGACACTCAAGGCTTTGGCTTTGGTTGTCTTGGCCTCGGCTTTGGTCTTGGCCTTGACACTTAGGTCCTTGCCTTAAATGGCAAGGCCAAGGCCAGGGCCGAAAAAGAGTTACTGTGTCTAAACACTAAGTGGATTTGTTAGCCATAGTTATTGCTAATATTCTCACAAGCTTTACTTCCTATTCCTGTGCCCATAAACGAAAGCGGTAGGCAGTAGTAATTAACTACTTTGTAGTTAACTACACGCAGTCTATTTAGGCTACTAAAATGTAGCGCTGCAGCCAGAACAGAGTTAATTGCATGTATAGGCCTAGTCTAGACCACCAGCTGAACAGGAATGACTTTACGACCTTACTGTATAGTCGCTGGTCAACTGCAGGCCACTGCCGAGTCTATCATAATTTTTGTCTGTCTCTGCTTTGATCTACAACAACTTGACGCTCTCTCTGTTCTTAGCTTTCAACCTGTCCTTCGTGTGTGTCCATTCCATTGACATGTTTATGATGCTTGACATAATTACATGCTCAATTATACACAATACTCATATCGTAAAGGGTGGTTTGTTACGACATCTCGCTACACAAAATTAAAGTGCATGCAGTGTAGTTATAAAAGTAACTACTTAGATACAAGGTAGGCCTAATTGAAAAATTAGTTATACTATAGTTGAATTACTTTTAAGTAGTTAACGCCCATCACTGACCATTTGCAATGTTAAAGCAAAATTAAATGCCTGCGATCAGGCATATGGATTGGATTGGATGCAGTTCAGCATTCAAGTCATCATCATGGATTGTGTCTTAAAGGTGATGGATTGGATTGGATTTTAAAAATTGGACCCACATCCAACTCTGTGCTATACACTTAGCCTTGGCCTTGGCATTTAATGCTATGGCCTTGGCCTTGGCCTAGCCTTGGAGGTATTTTTGCGTCCTTGGCCTTGTACCCTGTGGCCTTGTTAACATCCCTGATGTAAAGCACGTTTTTTCCTCACTTAAATACTATTATCTCCCAATTACTGCCATCCAATTAACAGTTAATAATGATCAAGCACAAACACTTCCATGCAACGACAACTTTACTGAAATATGCTTGAAATGATTCTATCACTCACATTGTTGTCACTGTTAACATCATTCATTTTTAATGAGAGCTAACAAAACTAAAAACTTACTGTAGTATACTGACTGATTGATAACTATGCAATTTTGATTGAAGACAGTCATTATTTCTCACCTCTACATTGACAAAATGATTATAAGAGTCAATGTGCTGTTTGACTAGACCTCTGACACTCAGAAATGCTGGCAACAACTTCCATTTCTCCTACAGATGACCAACAAATCAACATGGTAAAAAATCAATGGAAAAAAAGATTTTTTATTTCATCAATATTACAACAATGATGGCACATGACTAACGAACAATATGCTTTTTGTTTAATAATTGTATTTTTTCAGTTTTTATTTCTTAACTTTTACTGTGCTTTTAACTCCATGTACATGTAATTTACACAATATTTGTACCAGTTGTAGCTGAAGAAATGCTAATTCAAAATATTGCAACAAAATATGGCAGTTGATTAAATATTCTTTGCTAGTCCTGACGTAATGTTGATGTCATAATGTGTCACGGGTACAAACTGGATAGTCTCAACTGGTGCTGTCAGTTGCTACCCTGCTCCAATGGTAAAAAATCTGGTTCATTCATGACAAATTGTTCTCAAGTTTTACAGTTACAGTTAAAATACATGCAAAGCGATGGCATTTACGTATCTGTGGAAATAGGTGGACTTTTACGCGTTCGAGCAAGACAGTGCACTAGCACACCGAGCTTGCGAGAATGTTGAGTTTTTGAATTGCAAGATGCCTGATTTCATGTCCCCATGTTGCTTAGTGCTAACACAATAAACATTTTTCATTTGCGAACCAAATTAAGTAATGATAAGTAATGATAAGGTTTAGGTTAAGGCTACTGTTAGGGTTAAGGTTAGCATGCTTCAGAGAATTATGTGATGATGGATGGTCACCCGAATTAAGGCTGTAATACTGGTCACACATTGCACGTACTGTGGTACTGTGGTATGTCAGAAAATAGTGAGACCGGATCTGAAAGGTGTTCAAATTGGTAGGTTCAGATCGCCGATCTGAACGTATAATTATCGATTACTCTGTTGCCAAATGCAATACAAATACCTCCGCAGTATTTATTGGCCGTGACTGACTTTCACGGTCCATCTTCATAATATCTGCAATAGTTTCCATGGCTCAAAATAACTACTTTTCACACTTTCATACTCAGAACCACAGAATACAACCACATTTTGTTTACATTTTGCGCCCGAAGAATATATAATTCTGAACGGCTACTGTTACTGCGGCCGTGCCCCTAGACTGTGCACTACGGACCCGGCGGCGGCCGTGTCAGTAGCATACACGCTAGGCTCACGGCTACTGTTACTGCGGCCATGCCGAAGCATTTGCACATTTCCCTTGAATGCAGAGTCTAATGCAAGCGGCCGTTGTCCAATAAAATGCAGCTGGCGCGTTTGTTTCTTCTGCGCTCTGTTCAGGCATGCCAATATTTAGGATTTACTACTATATTGGAGTTATAATATTAAGTTTCACACTATTAACTATGTTTAGGTTTAAGACTTTAAGTCGACAATTTCGGCCGACCGTTTCAAGTCGAGTGTCTTGGGCGCAATATGTCGTCTGTCTGTGGTCTGTCTGTCTGTCGTCGTCTGTAGCACATGTAGGCCTGTTGTGGCTAAACCGTACGGCGTAGAGAGTCGGCGATGGTACCATTAAATAGGACGATAACGAGTTTCTATAGACTGTCAATGGTAACCATATGTTACCATCTGCAGCAGTTTGGTCACAGTTGCTGCCTTTTTTCTTTCTCTTTTTTAGGGTCGAGTACAAATTTTGCATGCTGTGAATTACCGTACCGTAGCATATTTTAGCGTCGACTGTAGCGTTTGATATAGCACCATTACCTTAGCGTATATGATAGGGCCTACTTACTCACTTTGGAAAATCGTTTTCTTTATGGAAGTCGAACAACTGCAACAACTGCATGGAGTTCTTGCCTGTGTTTCATTTCCGACTTGGTTTGAGACTCGAGTCTACCTAGTGCCTATACGCCCGCCGTGGCAGTAGCTTCAGTGCAACCGGCAGGCCGCCATGCCCCTAGTCCTAGCAATGCTTGGCACTACGTACACGGCCGCCGTGCACGTAGTCGCGACATTAGGGACACGGCCGCCGTGCCCCTAGCACTGTCGAATTCTTAATCGTACCAGCGTAGTCCACGTAGTCTGTCTTGTTCTGGTCTTGTTGTGTTTACTTTTCATAAATGTTTGATATAATCATTCATGGTGTACAAACAAACACCGTGATTTTATCGAGCTTGTTTTGTACTAAGTACAGTTTAGAGGCACACATGGTAAGCGAGAAAGAAGAAGACAGAAGAAGAATAGCTGGCAGCTGACAGGAGAATACGTCATCACAGTACACTGAAACTGAGAGTAGGCGTGGTACGTTGATCATCGGTTCCTTCATATCACTCATCATGGTTTTATGTGGTTCATACGTTTGTGCTTTTGCTGTAGTTAATTTTATCTGATTGTGTAGGATGGCCAGCAATGTCGGTTTAGCATTTTGACAACCTGTCACTCTTTTTGTGGGTCCTATTGCCATTGCCTGCAGTTTAAGTTCTGACAATTAATGACAATCAGTCAGTTATTTCATTTATTCGATAAAACATACAATCTACCAATAAAAGTTTACACGAAGAAAACGAGACAGATGGTCTGGATTAACTTTGCCGTTGGTGGCAGCCTTAGAAGACTTTATTGATTTTGTGTATTTTGGTAATATTTGCTAGATTGTTAATTACTGATTTTAAAAAGACTAGACTGCTGTCTCTGTCGATGTAGCAGTATGGTAGTGAGTGTATTATGTGTGTTTGCTGCTGTTTTTCTACAGTGTGATGTGCTGCCGCAATGGTCTCCTGACATTTGCTGACATACTGATATCCCTCTTCATAGTATTTCCGCTCTCGGTCCTCCACTGGCGCGGAACATGGGAGCTGCAGGACATCTACTTTGTACCGGAAGACCCGGTGCAGACAGTTTGGATCAGCTTTGCTATTGGTGGCAACATCTGCGTGCTGGAACTACTGCTGCAACCACTTCTCATCGAGAACCTGAATCCCGACCGGCGCCTTCTCTACTTCATTGTGTCCCGACTGCATCTGTACGTCCACGGCTGGGCAGTGATGTGCTACTGGCGAGGTCTGTGGGATCTCTGTGACCTATACCTTGGAGATCACTGGGTGAATGCCGTTGTTATGTATGCAGTCTGCCAGCTGATGATGGTTGTGACAAAGACAGTGAGAACAGCTGTTGGAGTACCAGCTGCTCTCAGTCTTGACATCGATGATAGTCTGCTCGAACCAGATCTAGTCTACAAAACACCGGTAAAGCTGCCTCACTTTGTGTTTGTGTTTAATCTCGTTTATTAGTCCGCTCGAAAGCGATAGCTTGTGGAGCGGACTTAACTTTTAGCCCAGATGTTTATTTTTTTGTCAATGCAAGATTTCCGAGATGTGTGGGTCGACCGGCATGAAATTTTGCATGATGGTCTATACTAGGCCCAATTTTATAATGCTGGTCCAAAATTTTGGGGGCACACCCCAAAAAAAATTTCAGGGGCCAAAAACATGCAAAATTTAGCCCAATTTCGGATGCCTTTGAAGTTCGGCAGCGAATATCTCTGAAACGGATGAAGATATTCAAAATCGGATTTTTATTCCATCTACCGCGATTCCTCCTGCGTTAGGCAAAACAAGTCCAGTGAAGTTTGGTCCAGTAACCTTGGAGATCTCGATGTGAAATCGTACCCACCTAAAACGCATTTTTCGGAAGAACATATTTTGGCCCCTAAGGGGTGCTGCGCCCCCAAATTTTTACACGTGCTAGAGAATGACCAAGTCTTACTAGCACACCCCCACCGGTGACGGGGACCCCCTTTACAATTTTTTTCAAAGGCTGATGAAAAATTGGCTTAAAATGTAGCGTATTAGCCGCAAGAACTTTGGAGCCAAAGGCAGTAGCTTCATGAGACTTTGCCACGTGACGTGCTGCTAAATGGGGGTGATAACGCAGGTACAACTTTTAGGGGCACCGCCCCCTCAAAATTTGGGAGGGCAAAAAACGTCCAAAATTTAGTACGTTTTAGGACAACTTTTGAGTTTGACTGCAAATATCTCTAGAAGGAATAGAGCTATCGACAAGCGGTAAAAAGCATTATCAAGCACAATTAATTCTGCGTTGAATAAAAAAAATTGCTGAACTTGGTCCACTAACACCAGAGATTACGCGGCTAATGTTTACCGAACCTAGGTCGACGGTGCGCGTTTTGCGTATACAGATGCATTTGAGTGCGGGCCACGTGACTTTGCTACCGAGGGAATTTCACCTCTTCATATTTTACCCCAACCGGACTTAGGGCGACGGGCGGACTCACGTTGGGCTTTGCCCCAAATTTCTAGTTAGTGTTTTATTGTATGTGTTGTACTCTTATTTGTTGGCTGTTGGCTATCAGACTGTCAGTAACATGACCAATTGGTCAGATGTCTTAATTATCACTGACATTTTCATTTATTATTTATCTACTGTTGCATTATTTTATTGTTATCTTGATTATTTTCATCTTTCTCATGTTGTATATGGCAATCATTTTTGGTTTTGCAATGCAAAATTCTGACCATCTTAATATGTTGTAACAGAATCTGTGTAATATTATGCAGTCATGGGAAATATGACAACCACTCAACCAGCTATTGTTGATCAAATAGCACTGCTTTTTAAAACAATTCACTGGTCACATTATCTGTTGTCTGATTTCTAGAAGCAGCATGTGATAATTTTTTGAGCCAGTGACTGGTGTTGTGTTTAGCATTCGCAGGTCTGTGCATTCGTCTGTGATTGTCTCTTCACCCAGTTCGTTGTCGTTTCATCTTCAATCTGCATCTGGCGAAGTATTTGGAACATTCTCGATGCGTTCATATTTCCGCAGCGTCATCTCCGCTCGGATGTTGTCAGTCTCATTGCTGGTTTTATTGTCACCGTGATCATCCTGCTTGCCTATTGGCCGTTGTCCGCTGCATCTCGGCGGCTGGATCGTCGGCCGATGTTGAAGCTGTTGTTTGAAGACTTCCTGTTCCTCGTGCTGACCTGGTCAAACCTGCTGCTGTGGCGAGGCAGTTGGAATCTGTGTATTCGTCTGTTTCTGCCGCCCGATGGAGTGGCTGGGCCGGCAGCCGGTGCTTGGGTTTCACATGCCCTAGGTACTGTTGGACTAATGACGATACAGGCTTTCAACACAGTCGGTCTGAATGGCATCGAACGTGATGGAAGCTACAGTGGTGGCAGTGGCATCTTTGCTATTACCTTCCTGCGTCAAGTCTTGCCACGCAGCTGCTTGGTACATATTCATCTTTATATCTTCATGTTTGTTTAGTTGTTTACCTTATTATTTGGTGTCTCTTACATCTATAGCTTGCTTTTTTACTGACTTACATGATATTTCCAGGTTATATTTTAACCCCCAATGAAAAAGATATTATTTTTACGCGCGAAAGCAGCTACTGCTTTCAGCGCGTCTTAGCCATCGCAATTCCATCTCTCCATCTGTCTGTCTGTCACACGGGTGGATCAGTCAAAAACAGTGCAAGCTAGGATCACCAAATCTTCACCATCAGCTGCCTGGAAGACTCTAGTTTCAGGAACCGTAAAGCTTTTCCATAAGTTCAAAGTGGGTCACCCTGAACGAGGGCGCTAAATGAGAGGGGGTGGGCAAAATTTGCGATTTTTGACCAATAAGTCGCTGTATCTCAGTAATGGTGCGAGATAGGGCCTAGGTTACTATTAATCACTAATAGGAAGTCATACACTGGCTCTTGATTGGCGCCAAATTCAATGACCTTGAATGACCTTGAAGGCCAAAATAGGGGGTTTTATGGATTTTTTGGAAATTTTGGGCTGCGGCGCAAGTCTATATCATTCACAAGGTGGCTCCACGTTACTATCTTTATGCGATTCAGATAGAGAATTTGGTATTTGTCTATTAAATTTGCATGAACACTCCAATTTTTAGCTAAACTATGAACTGGAACTGCTATAGGCTTTCGCGCATCTCGTAAGCATTAGCTCAAATTTCTTGTTTGTTTTCTTAAAAATTAAATAACTTTGCAAAATTTTATCAAAAGTGAATAGCATCCCAGGGAGATACTAGTGATTTTAAAGTTTATCCCATGCTGTGCTATAGCAGTGAGACTGACATAAAGGTAAAGGAGGAGGAGCAGCAACAGCATGTTTTTTTCATACTAGTACTTGTTCCCTTTCTCTCACTTCACTTTTGTTTAAACAGTTTCACCTGATAGTTCTTTTAGTTTACGTCCCAGATTAAGCTAGCAAAACTTGTTTGCCAGTTTTCCAGAGCAAAACAGTCATCGTATTTAGCATGTGTGTTTATTTTATTTGTTGTTGCAGGTTGCTTGGTTAGGCCATGATAAAGTCACTCACGCAGATGGTGGACCAATCACCGGCAAGTCGTCAGCATCCCCAGATGGCACTCAGCTTATGGATGCTGTGAATGACAGCGATGTGTCGTCAGACGACGAACTGTTTGGTTTGCTGGATAAGTCTGTGGCTGAGATGAGAGTGAGTAATGGTGGTGGCGGTGGCAGCAGTTACACAGTGAGTGCAGGGGACGATGTGTCACATGGCGTGCAGCAGTATGTAGGTGGCAACATGTCCAGCATGTTGTCTGGCATTAGCATCAGTCAATCCACACCCGTTCAGTGATTACTTCACAGCTCTGCAATTGTTACGGTTTTATCATGTTGTAGCAAAAGTAGCAAATGCTATGGGTCCCACACTTGTAGAGGCCTTGTGGTCTTAACATTTGTTCTGTTAGCCTAGTATTTGATATTTCTGTTTCTTCACTTACAGCTCTCCACTATGAATAGACGAGTTAGTTACCATTATCACAAAGTCAAAGGTATATGGCCACAGTTGTGTCATCATTTCTTTTAAATTGCAAAAGAGCAAACTGGTTATTGCGGTTGAACTGAAACAGGACCCCACTTTATTTTGTTTTGTTATAGGCCCTGCCCTACACTTAATTAATCCAGCACTGGCTTTTGTTATGACTGTTGTCAACCCATCTGCTGTTTGATACAGTTATTTATTCACTATGTACGTCCAACTTTTGTGGTTTTAGCAAAACAACAGCGTGTGTCTCCATACAATGTGCATACGGCCAACACTTTTCTTTGTATGTTAAACCATTTTGCTGTGAATTAGAAGTGTGGGAGCAGCAAAATTTCTTGGTGAGATTAATACATAGAAATTTCTACTACCCGGTAGTGGAAAAATGTTTAATCATCTTTCTTCAAGGTTTTGTATATAAAATGATTGATATTTCAGAGGAGGTGATACTGGGCAATGTACAGCCAAGTTGAGTGAGCTGGGTGGCTGGATGATTATAAGTGAAGATACTGTTTTAAGAACTGCAATTTGATTAAGCGATTTTGCTAAATTTGTTTGATGTCGTAGACTCTTGATCTAAACAAACTGGCATTATAGCTGATTCAAGTAAGCAAAAGAATTATTTTGCAGTTTATTTGGTTATTTGGGCTGAGGCATAAATCACAATTGAATATGCTTATGTAGCCAAAGTTCCAGTGAGAATATTGGAGATATACGAACCTTACATGTTTTATAATAAATATAAACATACATATTTTTAGACACTGTGGTATTTTTATAGAGAAGCACTGATTATTGATCGTAAAAACATTATGTTGTCTTCCTGTCATTAATTTAACGTATCTGTCAGTTTGTATAGTTACTGTTTTGTGACATTATGTTTTGTGATGTGGTGGATATTTCTGTTAATACAGGCCTTACATTTCACAGGCTTCGCTTAATGTCGATCAACATATATTATGATATATTTTTTCTGATAAAATGATGGTGTGTGATCCGGTACTGTAAATAACTCTGTACACTTTTGCTGTTATTTTAAAAAATTAATGTCACCAAAGCTTATAAACCACTAAATGGTGTGTACAATTCAATGACCTTGGATGACCTTGAGCGCCAAAATGGGGTTTTTTGGATTTTTTGGCAATTTTGGGCTGCGACACAAGTCTATATCATTCACAAGGTGGTGCCACTTAACTATTGTTATGCGATCCAGATAGACAATTTGGTATTTGTATATTAACTTAGCGTGAACACCTCAATTTTCAGCTAAACTACTGAACCGGAACTGCTGTAGGCTTTTGTGCGTCTCGTGAGCATTAGCTCAAATTTCTTGTTACTTTAGTTTTTATGTGCGACAGCAGGTACTGCTATAGCGCATCTTAGCCATCGCAATTTTGTCTGTCTGTCTGTCTGTCACATCTGTGGATCAGTCAGAAACGGTGCAAGCTAGGATCACCAAATCTTCATCGTCGGCTGCCCGGAAGACTCTAGTTTCAGGAACCTTAAAGCTTTTCCATAAATTCAAAGGGGGTCACCCAGAACGAGGGCGCTAAATGAGAGGGGGTGGGAAAATTGGCGATTTTTAGCCAACAAGTCGCTGTATCTCAATAATGGTGCGAGATAGGGCCTAGGTTACTATCAATCACTAAAAGGAAGTCGTACACGGGCTTTCGCTTGCCACCCAGAGCAATGACCTTGGATGACTTTGAAAGGCAAAATAGGGGGTTTTATGGATTTTTTGGCGATTTCGGGCTGCGACACAACTCTATAGCATTCGCTAGGTGTCGCCAGGCAATTTTCAGCCAATATTGGTGGAATTCATGCATTTGATATGGTGCTAGGCATCATCCGCCGTCGAGTCTAAATGAAATATTGTTGTGAACTTAGATTTTGTTCGCACCAGGCCTTCACACATGCACCGCTGTCACGTGTTCCCCTTTGTGTTAGCTGGGCTTTTCTTGTTACATACAGAAATGGCTTTTATTCAGGTGTGCTTAGACTAGCTTACATTGCATACAAATGGCTACAATTTTGTCCAGAATTGAACGTGAAAAACTGGTGCAGAAATGAGGCAATTGGTCAGTTAATATGAAGTTAATAGATTAGAGCTGCAGAAATTGTCAGATGGCATATGACAACTATTAAAAATTATGGGTGATAATTACCATACTCCTGGCAGATGTTGTTACTAGCTTTATAATAAATCGTGTCAAAATGTAACAAACGTACATTTGAAGTTTGATTGTTGTTTTCTGCTGAGAGCACTGTGTAAGTGTGAGTGGTGCTGTTTAGTGTCTGCTTCGGTTGTGACGTTCTGTTGCTGCGGCCTAATTTACAAAACATCGTAAGGCAATCGTAAAGTTGTCAAAATCTTCGCAACTTGGTCTTATCTTTGTCCTAAATCTGCAAGTTATGATGTTGTAAGATTGTCGTAAAAACATCGTATCCAAATTTTGGAAGCCGATTTTACGACTTTGTAACTTTGTTGCAATTTTGTTGTAACTCCGTAGTCGCTAAAATTAGCCAGCCAATCAACCGACATTACATTGACCTCAACCACGACCTTAGCAAATCACGATGCAGTGTCACTGAGCTGGCGGCGCACTGCGCTGCACGCCGATCGTCTGCTTCCACCATTGCCAACGGTCACCAATGTAAACAATAACAAGTGAACTGATTTTGCGGCGATTTCGCTGCCCAAAGTTACCGCAAACGAAATTTACATGTATTACGGCACTATGTGAGAATTACATACTAATGAAAAATCGAAATAATTGCCGCATGCATGCTGATGCTGTCGTACAACAACTGAGGAGCTGTCATACATTTTCTCGTAACTTTGTCGTGCAATATTTTGTAAATCACGTTTTATCGTAAATCTGTCGTAAACCTTCCGTATGTCGTAACTCTGTCATAAATTTGTCTTATGATGTTTTGCACATTAGGCCCCTGATTTGCTTGTAGTGCAAATTTTCTTTTTTGGTCAATGCTCAGAATGCACCTGAATTTAACCTATGCATCTTTACATGACATTGTGGTCCTTGTCTCTGCTGACTTGCTCAGCTCAATAAATTGGTAATTTTTTACTGCAGTTTGGGGGTTGCTTTTGGCTTTTATGCTTTCTGTGGGTCCCACAAGCTGTAGAATGGCAGGAAAAATGTGCTTTTGGTTTTGCTTTGTTAATTATTGAATCTGTATGAGTGTCTGTGAATATTTTCATAGCTGACATTATGTTTATTCATGGCAGTATAGGTAGTTTATTATTGTTATTTGGGAACTTCGATCTTTGCTTGATTTCTGCTGTCAGTGCTGGCACAAGTGATGTGTTTCCAGAATGACCTAGTAACATATTGAGCAGTATATGAACTTACTCACTCACACACTTATCCAACCTTGGTTTTTTCTTAGCCAGTTTTCTAATGGGTGAGGCAGCTTTACACACTTTGCACTCTATGGGAAACTAAAGGTAAAGGTGCCATACCCAGAAGGGGCGTAGGCGGGGTGCTCATCTCTTTATGGCTGTTGAGCCCATAGGTGGATATTCCGCATGGCCAGTGCAACGCCAGACCTACGGTTACCTTCCCAGCCACAAAGCATCACCGTTTTTTGGCCAGTACCAAATTAAACTGCTTGGCAAACAACTTGCCCAAGGTTGTTACCTGGCAGTGCACCGTGCAGGAGTTGAACCTGCAACCTCATGGTTACAAGTTCGGCATTCTACCGTTACACCACCGAGCCACATGGGAAACTAAGAAGATTGATAAAGTATATTTTAGCGGTTGCAATTCTCTATCAGATGCCAAACCAACAGCAATATGTTGTTAATTATTTATATCGTTGCATCATAATGGCACACAGTTTGGTTCAGCCACCAAAGCAGTTATTGGAATGAAAAAGCATATGATCTGTAAACATCTTGCTATGTGTTGGCTTTGTGCTTTTTGTTCTGGACTTCCAGACATTCACAGACTTGTGAACGGTTGGTCGACCTGCTATGTTTATGTTTTTATTGGATTCTTTTAGTTCTTGTTGCAGCCATTTGTACAGTGTAGGTGATGATGGCGTTGTCACGGGTGATGGTGTGATATGTTTATTGTGCCTCCATTTGTTCACAGTGTAAGCTGTTTCTTTTTTCCAATCAAATGCACATGAATCAACGCATGCTAAATACTCATTGTACAGTGTGGGTCAGAAAAGTATGCCAGCACATTTTTGTCACAAATCTGTCAAGTATTAACTGACTTTTTGAATTTTTTAACTGGCACACTGTCTATGAGGAATAAGCAGTAGGGGATCATTACAGATCTCATCGCATGCCTCATTTGCTGCTACACTACGTTGTAAAATGTTAATGTCTGCGAACTATCGTATTCTGTGCAGAGCCATGATTCTGTGGACTGTTGCAACGCTGGCATGCAACTGAAGTTTGACTTGACCGATCTTCATGAATTTTTCACACGATATTCTGTTGTTGATTCTTTTTCTGCAGTTTGGGTAACACCCTATCCCCACCCCCAAATTTTTTTTTTTGGGGGGGGTAAAATTTCGATTTTTTGACTTTGTCATTTCTAGCTACCTCACATCGAAACTTAGCACCATTGTCTTGTACCTGCTTTCTGTTCCTCCCTTTGACTTCAAACATGCTGAGTGTTGCAGTCTTGCCAGAATTACCCTTATTCGTGATGTATGGCTTATAGCAACTGAATTTTTTTACTCCGCACATGCATAGCGAAGAGGAGTATATGACATCAGTATAATATTGACGACCCACTGACGACTGACCTCCCTTCCTGGAAGAGCCTTTCTGTAAGAACTTCAAATTGCCATTATCTGAGAAGCGATCATTCGATCTACTTCCAGTTTGGTTCTAGGGTATGGTTTTCGCAGTCGGCCAATTTAACAGTGTCATTTATATTTACTCGCAACTGATCCTTGTTGCCATGGCAACGAAATTTGAGACTAGTGGGCTATAACTCGGCTTGTTCGTATTTCTAAACAGTTTTGTTGCAAATTTTTTAGAGACTACATCATTGATTTTTTTGTGGAAATCAGACAATATTTGAAGAAGTTATCACAAAAACTTCTGGCATATTTTTTGTCTTGCACTGTAGATATTTTGGTGCATATTGTTTACTTCTCAGCTCAACTTTGGTGCATAGGTTTTACGTTTTGTTTCTTTTTGCTGCACAGTGTTTTGAACTTTTGAGTGTCACGCCACATTATTTATTTCAGTCATCGTGTGTATATACATGGGGAGTTCAAAAAGTTTGTAGACCAACATAGTTATACAAAAGAGATATACATCATATTTTGCTACTTTTTAACATACTTTTCTGGAACAAAACTGCACTTGGTCTAGTGTCTCACCAATGATCTGATTTTGTTGCAGAATAACTTTTGATGTTGGTCTTCCAGCCAGCAATTTCCCTGCAGACTATGTCCTCATTGTCAGCAAATGTGTCTATTTTCATGAAGTCTAATTATAGCCCAATAATACGTTGTGCAGTATTGCGGTACTAGATGGCACCAACCAGTAACAGTAACACATTTATACTGTCCATCATCCATCAGACTACAAACTTGCTGAATGCCCCTCGTAATGTGCATGGCAAATTGCTGGCCGGAAGACCAAGGTCAAAATGTTTTTAAATGGACTCCAGGTTTGGAGAAACCCTGAACCAAGTGCTTTAGGTTGCATTCACATAAACACAAGTACGAGTCCAGCACTGTACAGGTTCCTGTATACGAGTTCCGGCAAACACGAGTTTGCATGTATTTCAATGGTGGCCGTTCACATACATACGAGTACGGGTTACCTGTAAATTTCACTTGTACAAGTAGTTTCTATGCAGGTCATGTTTTTATCCAACTCGTAGAAAGTAAACTACTCGTAAATAGCATGAATGTAATTTATAAAAACCGTGTCGCATGTTTGACGTCACGACTGACGTCATTGTAAAATTGTTTATCGTTAAGAGATGTGCGGTTTTGTAAAAATAGTAACTTTGTAGTAGAATATTGTTGTTTATTCACGAAGCATTTCCTCAGCCTTAGGCTGCGTTACACAGACACGAGTACGAGTACAAGTTCAGGTTTACGTTTATGGCTCGTAGAAGCTTCACTCATATGAGTGGAGCGTTCACAGTCACTTGTACAAGCACACAACTAAACACGTGTCTGCCATATTGAATTAAATCGAATTGAGGAAATGCTTCGCGAATAAACAATATTTCATCATATCACTAATACTTTTACCAACCGCGCATCTTTAACGATGAATAATTTTTTAGTGACGTCAGTTCTGACGTCAGTTCTGACGTCAAATATGTGCCATAGCTTTTGTACATTATATTATTGTTATTTACGGGTAGTTTACTTCACACGGGTTGGATAAAAACATGACCTGCACAGAAACTACTCGTACAAGTGAAATTTACAGGTAACCCGTACTCGTATGTATGTGAACGGCCGCCATTGAAATATACGCAAACTCATGTTTGCCGGAACTCGTATATGGGAACCTGTACAGTGCCGAACTCGTACTCATGTTTATGTGAACGCAGGCTTACAGTTGCAAAGGAATATGTTGATGAGTGGCAAAATACCATCTGAATATCTTTTTTAACAGTATCAGTCTACGAAGTTTTTGAATGACTCGCGTAAGAGCAGATCATTGCTGTTGTAATGGTGATTGTTTGGTGACTATTGCATTGTTTCCAAGTGTACATGGTGGCGCAAAACTTGTGTGAGCAGTCTGTGAGTTGCGAGCGGCAGTGTCAGAAATGTGCACTGAAAGATTACAGTATGAAAACTTATACAACAAAGGAAAAGTATTTGCTTCATCACTCAGAAAGTCTTAGTTTATCAGGTAGATTAATTTTAAAAGCCACCAGTTGAAATTAAGTGTTTTTGCGCCACTGTGAATGTGTTAATTTATTACTACATGTGCTATGTAAATGATGTGCTGCTTATAAACAGTTCGCAGTAGTTAGAGGATCGAAGTTTGTTTTGTTTGACTGCAGACTGCTTGCTGTATGATGTTTTTATGTAAAGATCGACTTTTGCGTCAGTTGCTGACTAATTCGTGACTGAATAATTCAGATGGCATGCATTACTTGAAGCACTGATACCAAGAGAGATTTATTGTAACAGTGAATAGTGTATTAAAGTTGTAAGATTTTTGGCCTTGGCCAGGAAGTCTAGAGCCCACCTTCTTAAAATTGCCAACGTTTTTATTGGATTCTTAAAACTTCCTAAGTATTTATGTGCCTAAATTAGAAAGTTAAAAAGGTGTACAGCTTTTTATGGGAAACTAGTTACAGAGCTACAGAGCATCACCTGCCATGTGGGATCATACAGTATTATCTGCCACTTGACACAGATGAACGCATCCTGCATAAGTTTTTTTTCAAGATTTTCTTCAGATTTTCACTAAGAAGTTTTCAGCATACGCTTTCTTTTTTAGTTTTCCTAATTTAAGAACTGTTTCAGTAATCTTCCTAGGAAGTTTCGATAATGGGAAATGGATTTGGCCTTGTTCTTAATGTTTAGAGCTTAGATTTTGTTGTGTTCAACCATGGCCTTGCTATGTGATTTTCTTCGGCATCTATCTATAAATTTATGTAGAAGTGAATAGACCACTTTATAGTGCACAGTTGTGCTCGTTTGAAACAGTGTGGAAGTCTAATGGCTTTTTGGTAGTTATACATTGTGACGGTATTTGAGTTTCAATTTTCGTTCTGCCTGCTTCTAGTAGCATTGCATAACTGTTGTTACATTAAATTTCGTTTTCTGCTATCTGCTCGCTGAGTTGTTCATAGTCTGCCGTGTTCGATGCCTGTATTTGTAATTGCTGGTCACATTAATGTTACATTTAATACCTTATCATCAGCATGCTATAGGTTGACTAAGTTAGGACTGATGACAAAGTGTTCGACAATCAACAGTCTTCCAGTTTGTAGCCAGACTATGATGTTGCATTCTGTGACACTTAAGTTCACGATTAAATGTAGGACAGTGGTTCGACAGAAGAAAACTATTAATCATACGCCGATAAACGTCACCGTGGCGCGCGAGTAATCTCGACACAAGCAGACTGTGTAAAGGCGCATACAGAGTGACGTAACTGAACCGAACTGAAATTTTAGTTTTTGAACTGACCAGTGGGCTAGCCCATTGGTCATTGGTTGTCGCGTAGGTGCACGTAGTCACCGACGCCGTTAGACGGTCCATACTGTAATTCATTACTGCTTGTCCATTGGTCAGTTTATCAAAAAAACTAAACCATGTCAGTTCAGTTTAGTTACGTCACTCTGTACGCGCCTTTAGACACAGTGATCAGTGTTAGGCAACTAAGGCTACATTACGTTCACGTGGACACGACTTTGAGTATGTAGCTGTTTGTTACCGTACTCGTGTGAGCTCCACCACTCTCATTGTGATTCGCAGCTAACCCATACTCATACAGAACTTGTATCAGTGTGAACGGCCGCTGCATGTTGGAGAATTTTCGTCCAAAATGCAAAATTTGGGCTAGAACCCCCCCATATTGAGAAAATTTGGTGGCACCGTTTCAATGTTGAAATTCATTCAGAGCACCCATAATGTCTTCTGTCGGAAATTTGCGGCTGTTTGTCGGAAAATTTCAATTCATGTCCAGCCTACTTTTTTAACTCGAGACGCTGCTACCTATAACGTGCACACACGTAGTGACGTAGGTCTATTCAGACTCGTAGACCTTGCCTATTCGTGTCAATATGAACGCATCTTTGTAGCACGTACAAGCGATGAACTCGATGCAAATCGCAGAGAACACACAGCCGTCTAACAAGTCACATAATTCAGACATATAAAATTATGCCATTAGCTGCGTCGTGCGTTAGTTGTCGCCTGCCGGCTTGGGCACAGCCAGCGACACTTGACCTTTGGCGTTCCTCGTCGTCTGCTGAGCCAGGAACGTCTGCCGCTGTGTGGCGCCACGCTCTTCGATGAAGATGGATCCACGACGTCCGAACCAGACGTCGAAGTCGTCGCCGTCATCTGTCGTCAGACTGACTTGCGGCGCCTGCACGAGCGGCACGTCAATAGCCACTCCACAGCGCTGCGTGTTCTCCTGGTCTGTTGTCTGTCCTTCGGCCGTCTGGTCCGGAGACTGACATGGGGTCACCGGTGGCAGCTGGACTGTATCGCTCAGTCTATGAACAACCTGAAACGCGACACATCCGACTTGCACTTTAACACCTCGTCCAATACCGCTTAAAGGTGTTAAATTATAACAGCTAGCCGATCAGTTAAATAAGAATAGCAGTATACGTGCTGGATTGAAGCTGGTTGCTATAGCCTAAATATTATCCGTTTACAGTTAAACCAGAACGAATACGAAACACGTACACAATGACAGATAAAACATTCATCCTATAACCGTATCCCGTTAGCCTATTTTGAAATGATAAGCTCAAAGTCTATGCATAATGGTAGTTGCGGGATATGCGATTGTCTCTATTTATCGCAGAAAGCAAGAAGACTTATTTATAGACTGATGTATTATCATGACCAAAACTAAAAGGTTATTTTTAATGTTGTGAGTGCGCTTTGACAATAATACTGGCTTGGCGAGTAAATATGCTCATTGTTTTCTAATAATGCTTTGTGGCTGTTCATGCTTTCAAAGAAGAAAGACGAACAGAACAATGATGATGATGGCTGACTGAATGACCACGGTCACGTGACAATAGTCGCGTGATGATAGTCACGTGACGAGGTCACGCACCTGGTGTTGAAGGTCGCGCTCCTCGGTGACCACAAAGATGGGCGTCTCGACCGGCGATTCAGCGATTGACGGCGTCTCCGTAATGTCAGATACCATCGACGGCGACCGGTCACGACCAACGCTGCACAACTACGACAGTCGCCGTGCTACTACGACAATAATTATTATTGTACAACTGTCACAGTCTCTGTACCGTTGACGGTGACCGGTCACGCGGCTGGACGAAGAAGATTGGAACGTCGAGCAGATCGCTGCCAGGTCGACTCATGACGCTAGAGTCAATAGAAGACGAGCGACGTTGCAGTACATGTCGGTAGAACGGCGACCCGGGCAGCGACGTTATCTCGTCGACAGCGATCGACGACGACATACTGGGCACTACAACACCACTAGCACACTGCTGCTCCTGCTGCTGCTACTACTACTACTGCTACTACTACACTTCTATTACGACACAACGACGACATGCTGGAGACGGGTCGACTGCAATCAGTGACGAGGTCGACGGGATCTAGCCGCGCAGGCGTCGAGGACTTTGAGTCGAACGTACACAGACCAGCGTCAGTGGTTCGACGGCCTGGAGTGCGGTAGATGTACCAACTACGACAGTCGCCAGTGGGCACGGACTGCTTGCGTGACAGAATCTTGGTCGTAATGACGTCCATTGCTTCTCTCATCTGCTCGTCGTCGTCCGACCGCGTTTCGCTGCTGTGCGAAGCAAGCAAGTAAGAATAAATAGGCAAACGGGAAAATTAAAGTATAAAACACAAAAATAAAAATAGCGAATTTTAGACGTTGCGGTAGTCGCTATAGCGAATACACTGTGTCTCAAAAAACATCCCCGACATTTTCGACTGTGACTTGAAAACCAACTATCAGATTTTGATAATTTTTGGTACGAATATTTCTGACACAACTTGCCATCAAATGACCATTTAGTTTCCCTCCTCACCCAAAGTTTGTTTTTGCACTACCTGGGAAAAACAAAACCAGCGAAATAGCACTTTATATCCAATGCGATATGATTGCTTAATTAACATAACATAACGTCTTCTATTGACTCTAGCGTCATGAGTCTGACACTATGGTTGACATTTCATCCAGTTGTCCATTTTTCAACTGCCTGTAGTACAATTGCTTGAAGTATTGGCCCACTATGCGAACAGAGGCAAGGAGACGCTTTCTCTGTTCATTGACAGCAGTATCGGTAAAGTTTGCTCCAGACAAATCCAGCTGTGCCAGTCGCTTCTTGACTTCGCAGATATTCCTAAACTTCGTCTGGTAGACAGACTGCTGCATGACAGTCAAACCTTGTAATAGACCGGCTGCTGGAGCCCACAGATTAGGACAGATGGAATTTTTTTCATTCATTTTAACACGTATTATGCTTGGTCTGCTTTTCTCAGGTAATGCAAAGGCAGACGTTAGGTGAGGTAAACACTAAAACACTTATTTAACAGTCAGTTGTGTCAGACATATTTTTGCTGAAAATTATTAAAATTTGTTAATATTTCTTCAAGTTACGATCAATAATCTCGGGGATGTTTTTTCAGGTTTTCTGTTTATTTCAACACATATTTCGCTTGATCTGCTTTCCCTAAGTAATACAGAAGCATACATTGGGTGAGGTAGGAAACTGAATGGACATTTGATGGCAAGTTGTGTCAAAAATATTCGTACCAAAAATTATCAAAATCTGGTAATTGGTTTTCAAGTTACAGTCAAAAATGTCGGGGATGTTTTTTTCGAGACACGGTGTATGGGCGTATTTATATCGAGTTAATGTAAATAGGTTGATAGTTGTCGCTCATACCGTGTTAAGTCGGCAGATTGTCGCGTGTTGCCGCTGTCGACAAGATGCACGCAGTTGCTAGCGTCAACGCTGCTCTGCCCGTGCATCTTTTTCGAGTTCATCTCTTCATCGTTGTTGTCGGCGTCATCCTCATGAGTTCTGTCTGCGCTGGGAGGACGATTCTCGAGAACGTCTTTCAATTTCTGAAGATCGACGTTGGCTGGCGTCACCGACTGGTAATCGGCGGTAGTGCTGCGCACAGCCGCGTCCGACTCCAGGCCGCTGTAGCACGCTTCCGGCTTCTGCGGCGCGTTCGTGTTGACTGTCTGCTCATGTGCTTCCGGTCGCGGCGGCGTCTTGTGTGGCATGGTGTGAGTTCTATGCGAGTGGCGTGCCTCGGGAAGTGTCGACACTGTAGACGCACATCGGTTCACGTAGGACGTGTAATCGATCGCTCGGTATGAAACTGCTGCCGGGACTTCCTGGTTCTGCTGAGTTTGCTTGTGACTTGATTTGCTCCTAGTTCGTCTGCGGCTCGCCCCGATGTTATTGTTCGACACAACCGACGGTCGCTCGCAGATCGGCGGCAGAAACGCCGGCACGTGGTTGTTGTATGATTTCGTCGCCGATTGAATTTCGCCACTCAGCGGCTGCAGTTTCCTGTCTGCCGACGATGCTGTCGTCTGTCTGCTGACTTGTCGGCGTCGTGATGTGGTCGCCACACTGCTTCTACACTGCTGACGGTCTGGGAGCCCCGCTTGTTTGGTCCAGCTCACTGGTATGCCGGTCAGGCAAGCTCGACGCAAGCTGGCGCGACGCAGGTGATAGACTTTCTGTCGGTTCCACTCGGCGATCGAAAAGTAGCGGCGACGAGCAGCGTCCAGGTCGGCTCTGCTGGCAGCGCCGTCAGCGTCGCCTCTGGTGGTCCTTCTCGATCGCACTGGACGGTGGTCGTCAGCGTGGGTCTGACGTGACGACGTGGCGGACACCTGTTGTGACGTCATTAACGGCGGCGGAGGATCAAAGCGGCGTGGAGATTGACAACGACGATGATGATGATGATGATAGTGGTCGTAGTGGTGACGATTTCTAGTCACGATAACGCGGGATATAGCGACGAAAGAAAAAAACGATAGCGATTGGTTTTATAGGAAACAAAGAAAATGAAAGCGGATCGTCAAAGCGGCGTGGAGGGGATGGATCAAAGTCCGGAGTGACGTGCGACATGCGGCGCCGACTGTTGGTCGACGGCAGGCTGCAGTCACCGTGCTCTGTCCTCGGCGAGCTGACTGCACCACTGAGCTCCGATACAACGTCGTCCGGTGCACCCATAACTTCCTTCAGCTGACCCAGACCAAACTTTGGCGTCGTCGCGGCGGACGTTGCCAGCATCAGGCGCGCAGGACGACGTTCACTGGTGTCGCTAGTTGTGACGTCACCGTTGACGGGCCGGCGTGACGGCATGCTGACCGTGCGTCCACCACGTACACCGACCCTTGTCCGACGCGCTGTCACCGGACGTGATCTAACTGCTACCGCCGGCCCGTGAACACGTCACTACCACTGGCAGGACCATGAAGAAAAAAAATGAACAGTAATAACGATAAGAAGCGAAGAAGGTAAGGAGAAAAGATAGTAGTAGAAGATGATAACAAAAGGTTATAGCAAGGTTAATACTAGTGAAAATATTTATGCTGCTGTTGCTGATGATGATGATAGTGATGACGTGATCTGGCTGCTACGATAGCCCCGGGACTGCAGTTCATTCCTGTGGCAGCGTCAGCAAGCTGTTGACAGACTGACGCAGCTGCAGGTGTCGGATCCTCTTCTATGGTAATCGGTATTGCCGGTAGCACGACGCCGTCGCAGTTACCTGCGCGGCGCGACGACGACGTCTCGTGCAGTGGCGACAACAACGACGACGACAACAACGACAACGATTTGACGACAACAAAAAACGACGACGAAACAACAACAACGAGAATGAACTACGACGAGGACTACACAGTGGCAACGACGACAATGGCGACAACAACGACGATGCTGAAGTCTGTGAGCTAAACGATGTCGTCACTGTCTTCGTCGGCGTCATGGAGTCAGCATGACGTCATCAAACAAAACGAGCATAACGCTATCAATGACAGTGTGTGACGTCACGCGGAGTCTGCATGACGCGGGGTGGCTGACAGAAGCGGTCCGTTGGCTGATGGCGTCTCGCTGATAGCTGCACACCTCGACTTGTATGAACCAACAGCCGCCGAGCGACCTCGCGCCGGCTGCTGCTGCTGCTGCTGTTGCAGTGGCTGGTCTTGCGGCAGGTGGTAAGACCCCGCAGCTACAGTCCAGTGATGCGGATGCTGACGCAGATCACTGATGCTGCGGTTCAATGACGATATCTTCGTCGTGCGTGTCGGCATTGTCCGTTTAGCTGTCGATGCGTCTGTAGTTCAAGTCAGCGCTTCCAAAACATCTTTCTTGCTTTCATGGCGACGTCTAGTAGCAGCGAATGAAAATCGTTCTGTGGAGATCAGCAGCTGTTGCCGAATACCGAAACTCAACAATTTAGCTTATAAAAGACATAATTTGAAGTGTCTTATTAGCCACCGTGTTTTCTTAGAAACAGCCGAATAACACGCATGGAGAAATGCACAAATGAAACTTAGGGCTTATATGTGTTTTTTGAGAGCGCAAAATAAAGCGCCACTCTTTGTAAGACTGACGTGAGACGAAACTGAATTAACTTTCTATCACGCACTTTGCCACCACGGCAAAAACAGCTATATCGTACATAACTACGTCATAAGTTATCATTTATATACTCCGCCGTTGCTGTAGTCCGCAAGCAAGAAAAATGGTCGACATGATTTAGCCGTTAGTCGATAGCCGGGTAGCAAGCGTGCAGTTAAGTGCTAACGCTCGTTACCTGGAGGGTTAATAATTGCTAATCAACACGCGAATGATTGTAGGATATAATGTGTCTGTCGTCAGTAACTCTTGACTATTTTTTTCTATGTTATAAGTCGACAGTTTAAACCCTTTTTCTTCAGGGAACCCAATTCCGTAAAAATTTTCATTCTTGTATTGCTAGAAACTATACAGATTTCGTGGGCAACATATTTGGCTCGATAGTACGTATTTGTTGCATTTAGAATAATCGTCGTAGGCTCCGAAAGACACACTGTATTGCGCAGTAGAATGCGTAAACTAATAATTGCCGTCCAAGATCATTCCAATTTACGTGTGAAATCCTATCGGTCAAAAACGCGTCTGTAGGCCCACTCGTGAACTTTGGCAACGTTTGTCCGGTTTGTTTGCGTTGTTTCAGAATATTTCTTGCTGACAACAGCCACTTAAATCTAACTGCAATTTCGGCCAAAATTTGGAAACGCTTCCATTGGTTTGAATGATTAGTTACACATAATTACTTGTAGATAAGTGCTCGATTGACGATTCAAACCAATGAAAACGTTCCCAATTTCCATTGGTTTGAATCGTCAACCGAGCGCCTATCTTTACAAGTAAATTGCGTGTAACTAATCATTCTCAGAGTAACCCAGGCAGGTAAGCTTACTGCAGGCAGACAGACGGACATACAATTATTTACGAGGTAAAAAAAATACTACGTTAGGCACGTGAATGTGACGACAAAAATGTAACAATGAAAAACTTACGCATGCAGCGGCAATAGGTTTCAAGTTTACAGTGTAGGCAGTTGTTATAATTTACATTTTACAATTCACTCTCAATTTAAAAGACAAAACGAAAACCTCAGTGCCGCATAAATTGAAACAGCTATTGTGTCGATGATAAGCTACTAACAATGCTGTATAGTAGGCCTACAATCTATGACGCAGTAACGTACAGCGGCGTCGTTTTTGTTCGCTTTCAATGGCGTCAACGACGCAAGTTTTTTTGCGGGCCATAGTTGTATTTTTGAGTTTTTTCTGGTTCGTTAACGACGCCGGCGGCGGTAAAGTGAGACGCAACAAGCACGTAGGCCGTGATACGTTGGACCCTGGCGGGAACAATTCACAAACGTAAAATGGAAGGGTGAGTGCATATTTCATAGATCTATCTAATCTTACATAACATTTTTAAAAGTGTTCCAACATTATTTATTTATTTATTTTGCGCTTAAAATTGCTTAATCTGATTCATGCTGCAAATCAGGTATCATATTCAAGTGCTTGCTGCATTTCAAAGAAAAATTACCTTACTTTCTTAAAAACTATTTTTATAAACAAGCGCTAACTATCGTTTTATCAGTGAACTGGAAAAGATCACAAAAAACAAAATTATTATACATAGGGCTATAACATAAACCGTTTACGTTAAGCTTGGCCTACTCTTCATATGATTAGCAAGGCCCCCAACATTGGCCAAATGCACCACCGGCGAGCGTTACTTCAGCACTGCCGCTGTCAATCTGTTGAGCATTGTGCAAGGCGTCAAGCCCACCGGCTACATGACGTTTATATTATAAGTATAATTCTACACAATGACACAACATGAACAACAAGTCGCTCAATAGTCTCGTGCCTCAGGACCAGCCTGCATCCATAGGCGAGCAACCGTCGTCCCCGCCGGCTAAAAAAAGACACGGCACAGCACTGCTACCTTTGTTTCTCGACAGCGTGACGGAAGTTGCTCGTAATGTCTTGCGACCATTCATTCAAGTGTAAAATACCCCCGATTCCGGGCTTGAAGCCTATTCTGCCCCAACGGGGCGAGTCTGTCGAATATAGCTATCTGATAGTTGATTGGCAACAAAAATTCATCCCGTGGCGCTAAGTTGGTATGACAGCCATTGGCGCGCGGAAAATTGGAAAATCTCATTCACAGCATCGTTCGGGTACAAAGCGCTTACAGCAGGTTATTGTTTGCTGGGGTCCATAAACCTGTAGTTTACAGCAAGCAAATGTATGCTGTCCAGTTACAATGCTTCGGTAAAAGAGTTGTGACGTAACTTTTTTGCTGCCACTGATTGTTATTCTAATGCTGGCCTTCCAGTAATTCACATAACCTATAATGACCGAAGCGACCGTAGAAAAAATCTGCACCGTTCGGTAACTGTACAGCAGCGCGGTTAGGCCTACCTGTGGCACAAGCCTTTGTTTGTTTCCTTATAGAACCGACAGTGCTCATTTCCATTCCATATTATTTCAAGTCACGCGCTATCTTGCTATTTGAGGACTGAACCTACGATTCTAAGACCCACACACAAAAGAAACGATCAGCAGGCTAAATAATGTCAAAACGCAGGCAGGAGGGTTGGCTATAATTTAAATCAGGGAGACCTATTTTGACATATAATGTGAAAAACGCAATTTCTTTATAAATCATTATCATTATCATCGTCACCATCACTTATTATGCCAACACGCACAAATGTGTAAGCCTATATCATCATGATGATGTCGTCCACTTTTTTTTCTTTCGGCTTTTTCTTATAAAATCTCGTATTATACTGTATATTATGAAGAATTTTTACGCGCGAAAGCAGAATGCTTCGCGCGTCTTTGCCATCGTCTGGGCGTCTGTCCGTCTGTCTGTCCGTCTGTCTGTCTGTCACACTCGTGGGCTGTATCAAAACGGTGCAAGCTAGGATCACGAAATCTTTACTATGGCTGCCCCAAGGTCTCTAGTTTATCGTGACAAAATTTCGTGCCACTGGGTGCAGGGGTTCCCCTCGAACGAGGGCGTCGAAGAGGGGTACCCCCCTAAAAAGACGTCATTTTGCCGTTA
>Ga0056128_1001005_pt1 | contig 29547 bp, 13 predicted proteins | sample WorMetLIZISLAND2_FD_71113 | JGI IMG/M metagenome (GOLD analysis project Ga0056128, IMG submission 71113) | Marine gutless worms symbiont microbial communities from Max Planck institute for Marine Microbiology, Germany - Olavius geniculatus... ... | reverse complement strand
TTTTTTATTTTTGCCACGTTTTTTTACGTTTTTTAACGTTTTTTTTATTTTCTCAACGTTTTTTATTTTAAAAAAAACGTTCATCAAAATTTGAAAATTCCACCGAGAACGTCGATAAAAGCTTTTAAAGCCACACAAACGAATTAATATGCTATAGTAGTAGTAGTTTACTTACTTTGTCTAGTGATAAGTGGTCTTATCACGGTTGAATTGAAATTGAATAAAATTTCATCTCTTTCTTTAGTTCTAGCTGTACTGCAATTACAGCATTAGGTTTTAGGCAAAAAGTCGAACAAATTAAGGCTAACGTTTGTTATCGACGTTTTTAACGTTTTTTTATTTTTTTCTGGAACGTTTTTTACATCTATGATCTCAGTACTAACCTGGCTCAGCGTGGCAACAGACGTAAAACTTCGTTGATGCAATCAACAACGTTACCTTAAACCAAGCTGCCAATACAAATTACAGCAGTAAAACAAAATACACAAATTTATGAAACTAAAATTTAAAAAAAGTACAAAGACAGTCTGTTAGACTAAGGTAAAAAAAGACACAAAACGATTCAAAATAATCTGAAACGAAACTGCGATTAACTCTGCAGACTAGCCGTGGAATGGGCTATTCTATCGACAACTCTCAGTATTGATAAAATTTCGTTGCGGATATACGCACCGTCACGATCGGTTCGTGGATGGCGTCGCCGCCAAGAAGGACTTTTCCGTAGACGTGGACGCCGCCATGACGAGGCACATCCGGTGGCGCCGGTGTCACCGGTGTCACGTGACTATCGGTGCGTATCACGTGATGCTGGCGAGTCAGCAGCGCGTTGCGGGGGGTCGGTAGGCGCGGAGGTACGCTCGACGATCTGATGACGCTCCGAGTCACCGGGGTGGGCGGCATGTCCAGCAGGTGCTCGTCGTCGTCGTCATGGTGATGGTCGAGGGCGACGATACGACGCACTGATCGGCTGGACGGCAGTGGTGGCTTGGTCGTTGTCGTCGTCGTCGTGCGCTTCACCGTCACAGGCTGGTTGAACGACGCGCTCGCCTAGACACCCGGCAATAGCCAAATCAGTTTCAGTATTCATATGTCCGTTTGTGTTTGGCGTTTTAAGTAAGTAAGTAAATAAGTAAGTAGTTTAAGGCAATTTGTATAGCGTACAGTGTTGACAAAAAACTCGTCGAATCTGAATCAGTGTCAATAGACACTGCAGTGTGTTATGCAACTGCAGTGTATAGGTTGTTGGTAATTTTCAGCCGTGTGGTTGCACTTCGTTGCATCGTATCTCATTTTATGATTTGTCCTAACGTCTTTCGTGCAAGTACGGAGGGCTTTAAACCACAAAAATTAGGCTTTTATGTGAGTATGATAAGGCAAGGCAAAGACGCCAAGTAAGATCGTCAGTAACCACGGCCCTGGTCAACAGTAAGTGAGATTGCTCTTGTATCAATCAAGCTTTTACCGCTATTACACTTATGTTATTCACAAGATGAAAAGATTTTGACGAACAGCCAGCTTAGCCTATCGTACGGAAAGATGCATGTATATAAGCCTAGAAAGTGTACGAGTAAAGACTAAACGAAAAATAACAATCTCGATTACAACCCGAAGCTCGGAAGAGGATGTAGCCTACTTTGCAGAGTGTCGTAGACCTACCAGTCTGGCGTTGATGTCGTTGAGCAGTTGCTGATCGTGCCGGCGGGAAGCTGCCATCATAGCATCAGTGTCATCAAGCGCTGCTCCTGAGATGCGGCGTGCTGCAGCCACGTCATTGTCCATTGATACGTAAGACGTCGACGACACGTCGTACCTTGGCGCTACAAACAACACCACCGATATGATCTGTCTATTCACGCCCTCGCTACGCGCGAGGTAAAATGTTCCAAACACTTTCTGCAGAACTTGCAAAACATTTCTGGCATCTTGGACACACGGTAAAGATGGGACTCGGACTCGGTTATTTGTAAAGTGAAACATTTCTGCACACATTCCGTTAGTCAAATCGCAGTGCACAGTCCACAGCGTTAGTAGCTATTGCAATCTGCATATGAATCTATAACTACTTACTCCACTATTTATTCATAACTTGATATGCTCAAATCAGTTTGTACCAGTAACCGTGGCAACTGATTTATAGCAGAGCCGTAGAGTTCACCGCAAACAAAAGTGAAAAAACTATTTTGCGGAGTATATATCGCCTGTCACGAGAACAAGAAGGCTGGCCTACCGACAGGGACGGAGCTGGCGCGGACCGTTCTCTTGATGACAACCATGACTGCCTTGAACTACAACAGTCTGAGCCTCGGCACTCAACACTTAGCACCGTTCCAGCTACACACAGAACAAAACAGTAATTACTGCAATCTGACAGACTGAAGCAGCACAACCTTTGTATATCCAAACACTTTTTACGTACATCCGTCAAAAATGTCCGGGTATTGATTGATATATCCCAATTCCGGACGCCAAAGGTAAGACCTGTAAGTTATATGCTTGCAGCACAATATTGAATTATTATTATCATTATCACAGTACATTTAGTTTGCCGGTTGCTATAGAACGGCATAGAAAAGAAAGCACATGGGCGCTGTCATAAAAGATTATATACACATTACACAAAATATTCTATACACGTTGGACGATATGTAAAAGCCAGTTAGATATCGATATGCGCTACAGACAGCAGTCTGCTCTGAAGACCAGCTGCATGCAGCGAAAAAATCTCAGACATTTTGTACGATGATGAGTGAAGCATACACTGAACAGAAACTCCAGGAATTGACCGGCCAGCATCCGCAGCAGAGACCATTAACTCTTCAACGCATTGTACATTGGTTTTGTGCCTGCATTTGCTGCTTATGATAAAATAAACGATGATTATTATTATAGAACAGGATGATTGGTACATTGGCCATTGATGCGTGTAGCTGCTGCCGATACAATAAAGACTAGTCGCCATTCGAATTTCGCCCTCAGTGGTGCATCAAATATAGAAAAAAGTTTACTGCGACAAGTGCATACTATTTCGCAGAGTATATCTCGCCTGGGCCAATATAACAGTTTTTGACTAGATACTGACGAAATATTGTCGTTACTTATTAAGTGCTGGTCGCTGTAATTGCGGCTTCAATATTTTGTAGATATAATGCATGCACACAAGAAAGGGTTAAGCAGACAGCAGGTAGCGGAGCCCGCGGACGGCGACGTCAGCACATTTCACAACACTTCGCGGCATCCTCCGTTACATACACTGTTCGTACATCATTATACGTCACGCCAGCAGCAGCTGCAGCAACTTGCAAAGTCTAGCTGGAATGCCGACACTAAGCCACGTGACGCAACAGCCTCATACGTAATATTATGACTGCAGCCTGGGTAATACAGGGAGGTATGGAGCCGCAGTTTTAGATCTTGGCGTCAGAATAAACATCTTAATAAAGTTTAGCATCGTGACGTGTACATTATCTACTACAAGCTTAGTAGAAATGCGAGTTTCAACTACTTATAGGCATAAGCCTATAGGCAAATTTGTAGGCTTCAAGAACTGTGTTCGCTGACTAGAGGACGCAGTTTGACTCCACTCGCTGTTTAACTTCTTAATCCCAAAGCTTCTTAATCCCAGTAGCTTCTTTGCTAACGTGACGTACTTTGTGTCGCGATTTACTTATTAGTTTGGCCGCTGGTGCCAATTATGTAAATACGTCGACGTTTTTTTTGCATACCACGAAACGAAGTCCCGCAAAACGCAAAAATCAGTGAATGATTTCTCGTTTTAGGTTGGCGTGAGATGATATAGCATGCTGTTTGGTCTTTTGTCGTTGAATTTACGTCGATCGCAACGTACTCCACTAGTCGATTTGTTCACAAGTTGCGTTTTGCGACAAAATTCTCAGCGAGACTAAGTATCATTTTTTCGTCACTAACCGTTCCCGTCTCGTCAATGCTGTATAATATGCAGCACGGCGGTGGACAATGTATTCCAGAACTGGATTGGCAACTTTAAAGACTGCGGCGACTTGGCGGGGATCACTTACAACCGGGGCAGTGATCGAGATGCACGTATTAGGTCGGGCAGGCGGAGGACGTGTACGCGCACATGCAGATGCAGACGTCGGTGGTAAAGATGCCGCGCTGCAGCGGCAGCAGCAGACAGCATCGGGAACACTCCTCTATATCGGGAACACGAGCAGGCGTGCAGCGGACGGGCGAGGTCTGAGGCGCCGAGAAACCACGCGCACTGGTCGAGCATGCGCACTGCGCAGCGCGCTCTGCTGACGACTCGCGAGCGCACTGTGGAATGTCTGCCTGTCTGTCCGTCTGTCTGTCTGTCCGCGCAACTCTTCCGTCCGCCGCGAACTTGCCACTTCGACTACGTGATACGTTTGGGGCGACTTGCAGGCAACTCTCTGGTGGTTTCTGACAACCAGGGCCGTGGCCGTGGTTGCGTGAGCAAAAAAAATGTCGAAAAACATTTTTGCAACTTTTATTACGTGAGCACTCAGCCTCTTTTAGGAACAAGTTAACGAGAAGTTTTGAGGAAAATCGGACGCCGCCATTCTGCAGATTTACTCATAGCTCATGGCTCAATCCTTGCCCCAAAATTACGCTTCTCGGTTGTATGTAGCCCCACCCTCTTAAATCTTAATCGTTATAGTCTTCACGCCGTTACGCTTCAAACTATACAGAAATAGTGTAGTCCCCAGTGCGTGGCGTTGCTGGTGCGTGCGTCTGTGTGTTTGCCGACAGCATGTTCAACGGTGTATGCCTGGTCTCAGCCGAGGAACGGGCCGTTACTAACATCACCGGCGCTGCTGCTGCTGCTGATGCTGCTGCCACTGATCCGCTGCTGGAGCCCGCGCCGCCGCATCACGCCATCGCCTACAACAACATTCTAGGCGGCAGCGCCCAGCACTGATGGATTTGTTACCGTCTCATCCGCAGCAGTTTTTAACCCCGACCAGACCCAAGTCTTGCATGCCGCTTTGCGCCGGCGAACAATACGCTGTCAAGTTCATGTTCTCATTGCACACAATAAAATATGATCCACTTTCTATCGCAACTATGATGTATCCTCATTTATGTAGGTTAAGATATGTTGCCGATCATACTGGTTAAATCACACTTATAATTCAACCTGCCACTTGTGATCTTAACCTTGATTCATTGCGCATCTAAACGTATTCATTCTGACGCCATCTTTTTCTGCCACCTCCGCCACCCGCCAAGTACACTGCAAGTCAGTGTTGACTGATGAATGTACTTCTGCGGTGCACATTGTTGTTAGTCCATCGAATCCTCTCCCTTATCTTATCTAGATTTTTTAACCTGACTGCCTACCTTTTTTCAGGATTACAAAAATGTTCAAGCTACAACACCAATTCACTAGCATCGTTAAAACCACAAAGTAAACTAATGACCAGATGCAAAATTCCATTGCCACTGTAAATGTTTGAAGTGTCCACCGCCAGCTCCAAACTCCAACACAAGCCTTCAGTCGCTTAATTTGAAAAGTCTTTTACAGCTTAGTCGATAAGTCTTTGTGGCAGGTTGCCCAGATAATCTGAAGCTTTTCCTTGAGTTCTGTGATTGTTTTCAGCTTTGTTTTAAGGTTGCGGTGAGCCTCCAACAATGCACCTCATACGTGATAATCCATTGGGTTTATATTCAGCGAATTTGGAGGCCATTAGTTCTTTGTGATAAAATCTAGACAATTGGCCCGCAGCCAGTTCAGTGCGCTGCGTATGCTGGCGAGCCGTCCTGCTGGAAGATGAACCCAGTGGGCAGCCGGCGATTTCTTTAAGAAAATGATAATTGAGTGATAATTTATACACAAAATAAATTACTGTTTATCAAAACGTCACTGTGACGTCATCGGCAATAACGTGGTAACCGGTTTTTAAAAATTAAATAGTATTTTTAGCTTAAACATTTTTAATGCCAAGAAATCGGTAAGCGGTCATGTTAAAAGTCTATAACTTTGTCGTATTTCAACAGAATTACATTTCACTTGGTAGTTAAATGTGCAACGTTTTACTAAATAAATCCGCAAAATTTCAGATTAAAATTTCAAACGATTGTTGAGAAAACAGCAAAAAATTTAGGGGGCTACTTTTTGCCGCACGCTGTACATTCACCCTCTGCTAAGAAATGGCGAACAAAATTATTGCGAAAGTCGCACGAATCGTCTACTATAAAAATAAACTACTGACAAGTTTTCATAAATAAGCAGTTACAGTGGTGCGTGCAACACTACGAAAAGTGCATATTTTATTGTTATACAATTTATTTTTCCGTTCGCATAAACTCACCTCCGTTCTAGACGGGCGATGTTAGGACGACTATCCGCCAAGGCAGACTGCAGCCGCTGCAGCTGTGCGTGAAGCCGAGATGCAAGCAGCACGCATCAACAAACCACTGCCGCCGCCGCAGCATCTAGGCTGCACTGTTGCAGACTTCCGTGATTCCCTGTGTGCTTCTTACGAGCCGTCGCTACTAGGCCGATCTGTAAGAGCTGTTTTTCCACCTTTTCAACCAATTTAACTGTGATGGGCAGTGGGTGATAGCCTTAATACGGTAGTTAGATTGTTCAGTGTATCATTGATACATTTTTCGCGCGACAGCACGTAGTGTATCTTGTCTTACTATTGCAATTTGCAAGGCCGTCCGTCCGACGGTCTGTTTGTCCGACACACCCTGCAGCCCTATCAAAACGGTGAAAGCTAGGATCACAAAATTTTTACTGTGGGTTGTCACAAAGACTAGTTTTTAGTAACAAAATTTCGCACCGCTAAATGAAAAGATTTTTTTTCAAACGATGACCATTGATTCGCTTAGAGTGGAAACGGTCGCAGATAGTGGCCTAGTCACAGACATGCTTTTTGGCATAACAAGCACTGGTGACGAATTTTTAAGAGTATCAATATCGATGATTTTGAATGACCTTAAACCCGCAAAATAATGAATTTTACTGTTTTTTTGCGATTACTGACTGCGGTGCACATTTCAAGCGTGAATGGCGCCGAAATTGTTGCAGATGTACCAAGACAACCTGCACATAATATTTTCACCATTAAACGAAAATTTGATCGGTCTAAGTTCCGACTTTTTTGGCTTAAGAATGCCTGTGCACGCGGCGTTAAAAAGGAATTATTTTACCGCTGTTGGCTTGTCTAGCATAAAAACGGTTACAGAAAGAAAAAAAATTGCTGCTTGCCTTAGCAAGAACTGCTGACTAGCTTTTAAAGGGTATCAACATTGGTGATCTTAAACGACCATGAACCTTCAAAATATGAGATTTTGGTGATTTTTTTCGTTTTTTGCTGCGGCGTACACTTTAGAGTAAATTGCAAAGAAGTGGATGAGGACAGATCAAGACAACCTGCGACAGGAATTGCTATAGGCTGTCGCGCGTCTCATGAACAGTAAGTCATATTTTTTGTTGCATTGGGGTCCAGAAACAAAACCTCGGTGAGGGATCTGGGAGACGGAGTTTCCACGAAGCTGATCTTTTTCTGTATCATAGCACGGATTTTTTTGCAGTGGCATCGGTAGGAATTTTTTCCTGGGTGAGCAAATTTAGACATTGTCCCACCTTTTCTTCCTTTTCCTTTCTTCCTCTTCCTTCCACTTCCCCCTGTTTTTTTTGTTTTTTTTGTTTTTTTTTGTTTTTTTTCTTTTCTTTTACTTTTCCTCTTTACCTTCCCCTTAAGAGGTTTTCCGTAAAAGGTTGTCACATTTAGGTATCTTATTAAAGTGAAAACGCTCGATTTCTGCCACTACCCATCGGTTAATCTAGCGTAAAAAAGCGTAAAATTTGGGTACCCTTTCAAAACACATTGTTATTTTATTGTACGTTATACATTGACTTTCCGGGTAGGTGTTTTGTGATTTTTTTTGCGATTTCATGCTACGACGCATATTTCAAGAGCTAATTGCACCGAAATTGCTTTTAACCGATGCTGTCGCGCGTCTTATGAGCTTTGTTCATATTTCTTGTTTTACATTGTTATTGCAAAACAATGTAGCATATTTTTGTGCGTATCTATGCATGCATGTTTTAGACTTTTGGTAGTAGGCTTAGTGTGTGAAGTATGATTGTTTTTTCTCCGTATTCTTGTTTTTCTTATCCACTGTTGGTCTATGTAAAATGACTGTAAACTGAATGCACCGCTTTTAATAAATTGTTTGCCAAATTAGCAAATAAATCGATTCGTCTATAGCATGCTATAAACCGTAGTTCAAAATATAAGATAATGATTTTTGTAGGCCTAGCTAATTTTGACACAGTGTGTAGTCTCTCAACTTTTCCAAACATCTGATCAGTGACCAATATCTTATACATGTCCATACTATCTGCAGTTGAGAGACAAAGGTCTCGTCGATGATGTTTATCTAGGTCATATCGGTGCAAAAGCCTCGTGACGTTATGCATCGCGGTCGGTAGCGTCTTTCGTACTTTGACGCCTACTACCAGGCTGAGCCGCGGCGCAACACGTCTCGATGAATATTCTGGCTGTGCCAAAGTACAATTACTGTAGTTTGCTGTCAGACTGATGACCATTTACCAGATCTGCTAAGTAAAGCAGGGCGCAAAACTCCAGACGTATGAACGGGCATGTTCTAGTGTGCAGTGTCGTGCTTGTGCACAATCGTCGACAAAAATGTGCAGGTGCAAAACATGAAACATGCAATAGCCGCAGCTGCACATTTTTTTTGAAATTGCACATTGTCGGCTAAGTTGACTACATTTGTAGCCTCGTGAACTGAAATCAGAATAAACAACGGACAAATTTTAATCAGTAATAGGCTTTAGTGTTGTGATACAAAACTAAACTCGGCATTTTAAGGATTTGAAGTCTTTTTATGCTGCATGAATTGCTCGAAGTCGCTGCATCATTCTTTGACCGTCTGAACGACTGCACACGAGTCCATTGAATCAACTCTTGTCATCTGCACAACAGATACATTTTCACTGACAGTAATTATTAATACAATAGTAACATAATAACATACCGATTTAGCACCAATCCGAACCAAAAAAATACCACTTGTTAGCTTTTGCTTGATGGTAATGACTAGGTCTACTGTGTGGCTCGGTAGTCTAACGGTAACGTGTCGGACTTGTAATCCTGAGGTAACTCAGAGGCGCAGGTTCGCCTCCGCACCGAGACACTGCCGGGTAACGACCTTAGGCAAGTTGTTCACACACGTGTGCCTCTGTCACCAAGCAGTATAATTTGGTACCGGCTTTTCCGCTGGGACGTAAACAGGCACACCGCGCGATACACTGGCCCCGTATCCGTGGTCTCGCAGTGTAAAAACTGATTTCTGGCTGAGGACCTTAGGAAACGAAGATCAGCGTCGCCCTATGGGCCGTAAGGCTCGGGAAGGACTTTTTATTTTTTACTGTGTGGTAGTAACCAGCCATTTGTCTTTCGGGGTCGGTAAATCGGGTGCTCAAGTACCGATCTGTCTGGCTGGAGTTAAGTCGAGACACGTTCACATGTGTCGGATGGCAGGTAATCCGTGTAATCCCATATGGCAGGTGACGCTATATACTTAACTCTAAGCTCTAAGATAGGTTCCGATGAAACTATATAAACATTAGCATGATATTGTGGACAGAAGATGAAGACGATTCATTAGTTACGTTCTACGTCTACCGTCAGCCAGAACAGTACATTAGACTTCCAAAGGTGGAAAAAAGAAAAGTGAGAGCTAAGAAAACATGACAAAACACGCCACAAGTTACAAGCGATGGATGTCAGATGGAAAAAAACAAAATCTGTTGCTGGTTATCACAAAGAGTAGAAAGCCTTCGTCGCCTATCTTCTTGCGGGAACAGGAGCTAATTAAGTAAGTAAGTAAGTCACGTGACGTCACGTAAGATGGTGTGGTGACTGACCGACGGTTTGTGTCGTGGTTGAGAACCCGTGCCGCTGAGGTCGACGCTCGAAGTGCGTCGTCCGTACTGACTCCAGTACGACAATCTGACTGTACGCGCCTTCCCCGTCCTCTGGTCGAACGACTGGCACAACTGGAACGGCGGAGAATACAGATGCAGGCTGACAGCTGGGTTGGTGTGACTGACATTTTCCACACGGTGCAGCCCCATCAAATCTACATGACATTGTATACGCACTGACAGATTTACGGATATCGTACGCAGCTGACGGGAGGGAGAGAAATAGAAAACGGGTAAATGAATAGATGACGTTTATGATGACAATGAATTGATAAAGTTAATGTTCGCCCGCTCTTGCAGCTACAAACAGCCACGAGCGTCCTAATGATATAAATACCCCCCCCCTATATACATGTATGTACCTTGGCAACAGTGATAGATAGCAGCGGCGTCGTGGGGCCGAAAGTTGCAAATTTTTGACAGATCAGATTATGGGTGCTCAAATTTTCATTTTTGTTTATTTTTTTTTGCTTTCACAAATTTTCCGACAGTAGCAACTTTTTCCACAGTTTTCTGACAGTCAACAATTTTTGGGGTGAAAGAGAATTGCCCCTTCCACGACGCGATTGCTAAATAGTACTGCTTGTGGTTCACGAATTACAAATGAGGATGCACACGTAGCTAGGACTTGCACCGATGGCCTCATAATGTGGTCACATTAGCTGCATTCTATGCGATTGGAAAGCCAAGATACCAAGACACTATTTTATGTGATGTAAGCCTGTAGATGCAGCCCATTGTGGAGAAACTGGACCGTTCGATATATAGAATTATAACACGGAAAAGACTGGATGAGAAAATGAGTTGCTGCAGACCGTTGATGTACGTGACTCCATCTTTGTCGTAGTAGTTGACTGCAGTTTCTGTCAGAGGCTCGTGGTCCGGCAATACTGCACTGGATATGTATCCATCAGTATTGTCGTTTTGTGACTGGGTGAATAATGAGCTGGTGCAAGGCCAGTCAAACATGGTTTCTTTGAGTTGTCCGTCGAGTACTTTGACGAAGCAGTGAGCATCGCTGTGGTCATGCACGCTACTGCCGTGACCCTCGCCCCAGCACACGATCATCAGGTTGAACCGATCGTTGCCAGAGTCCACCAGGTTCCGCGTGTACCTGCAGCCACGTTCAGACGAGACCGGACCAGACCGCATCGTCTAAGGTATTGGCTACAGCTCTCTCTAACCTAATATGGTTTTAGCTTGGCTCGTAATGCGCCGTGCGGTTCGCACAAAAATTCTTGCATTACAGTTGTATTGCACTTGCACGATTGTACTCGTACGTCAATAATAAAATAATAGGCCTACGGGGCGTTTGACTGACATAGATGAACGGATTAACAATGTGCGTCATTAAGGCGCGCACAGAGCAATGTAACTGAACTGAACTGACATGGTACTAATGCATTACAGTAGGCACCGTCTAACGGCGTCGGTGGCCTACGTGACTGCGCTCACGTACGCGTCAACTAATGACCAATAGGCTCGCCCTGCTGGTTCGTTGGTCAATTCGTCAAAAACCAAGCCGTGTCAGTTCAGTTCAGACCAGTTCAGTTACGTCGTTCTGTACGCGTCTTTAAATAACATTTCAACGGGACGAAATCGTTGCAACAGAATCGGAGTAAACGTGCTCGTAGCGAATATCGTGCTATATCGCAGACAATTGCACCAGAATGACCAAATCAACAATTATTTTGCAAACAAAGCAATAGGCCCATAATAGCCCGGCCAAAGTTCTTGTTGTTGCCTTGCGACACTAAAATAGAGATTGGAAATTAACTCGCCGAAATTTGTAATAAATAGCAATGGACATTCAGTATGAAAATTTGCTGCTTGGAACCAACAGAACATTAAAATGCTTGCGCATTTTTTGGACAAAACCTACGAATTAAAAACAATGTTAAAATAGTGTATTTTTATTAATGTCAAAACTTAGGTCTAGTAAAAATAAAAATCAATATTACCGTTTTGGAACGAAAATGCAAATTACGTGAGTTTTGTCTGCATTTTGGAGCCAGAATTGGAGGTCACGGTTTTTAACGAAATCGGCTCAGTCAATCTTTTCTGTCGTGACAAACCTTGCAGGTATCATGCACAAATCACAGGATCAAGAATCTGCCAAACTGCTTTGAATGATGCAGAACTGAATGGTATTTCTGTTTTTCGCTATATCCATGCCAACTTAATAGCGTACTTAATTCAAACTGCATCGAAGATTAAACGACATCTAAAAATTCTTTTACTGTCACAATCTGCAGCAAATTAGTAAGAGTCACGATACTGAGTGGCGCATAAAAAGTAGAACGCAGGCCTAAGTCCACTTGCGTTAGCTTAAATAGAGAGATCGAATCGAGACAGTTTAGACAAGAAATCTGAGCTAATGCTTATGAGACGCGCGAGAGCCTATAACAGTTCCTGTTCGCAGGTAATCTTGGTCTATCTCCATCCATTTCGTCGCAATTCACTTTTTTGCAGAAAAATCGTCAAAAATCACTAAAAACCAATATATGTAGAGTTTAAGGTCATTCAAGGTCATCAATGTTGGCATTCCTAAAAAGCTCGTCGCCAGTGCTTGTCATGATACGCGGCATGTCTGAGCCTATCTGCAACTATTTTCACGCTAGACAAGCCAGCAATGGATAAATAACCACTTTTTAGAGGGGTACCCCTATTTGATACCTGCTTGCGCAACCCTCCTTGAACCTAGAGGGTTCGGACTTGGATTATTAAAATCTACATTCAGTGCTGAAAATTTCATGTGCAAGTTGTTTTAGTTTATCTCCAGCCATTTTGGCGCAATTCACTCTTGAAATGCGTGTCGCTGCTTATAATCGCAAAAAAAATCACTAAACCCTCCTACTTGGGGCTCAAGATCATCCAAGGTCATCGATGTTGACATTTCTAATAAAGCTTATCGCCAGTGCTTGTTATGATAAGCAACATTTCTGTGCCTATCTGCAACCATTTTCACGTTAGACGAACCAATAGCGGTAAAATAACTCCTTTTTAAAAAAGGGGTGCCCCTTTTTCGCCCCTCTTTTGTAGGGACCCCTTTTACCCAGTGGCATGAAATTTTGTCACGTAATACTAGAGACACTAGGCTATCATAATAATCTAGAACTCTCTATCTCACCTGGGCTTGAATTGGTACCGGGTCATGGCGGACAGACGGACAGAATTACCGTAGCTAATACGCGCTATAGCTATGCTAGCTCTCGCGCGTGAAAACGATTGGCTTCAAATCGAAATCGCAGTGCGATCATGTTGAATTTGGTTGTTCGAATGCTAACCATGGTCGCCCTCCACTGCCAGGCAGTCACTGCCAACTATTGCTCGTATAACATTATGCTACAGGTATACATTTTATGCGCCTCTCTGTATTGAAAATCGCAAACGCGTCGCTACACTACCTTGTGTAAATTAACGACAGCTTCAGACTAAAATCTTAATGGCTTTCGAAACTACATCCCCATACATGTACTCAACGCAGCTAGATGGAATCAAAGTATGTTGGCAACGTACCGATGAGGGTCGAAGATGGCGTACTGCTTCCAGTCCTTGGAGTTGCTCTTGTAGGCGGCGAGCAGAGCACGCACATAGTCGACGTCAACGCAGTCGGACTGGAAGACCACACGCAGCTGGTTGATGAGGTCATCCAGACAAGTGACCGAGGGCACCTGCTGGATGTCCATCGTACCGTGCAGTGATGGTATCACCTATCACAGACTGGCAACAATTGGTTCAACCGAGCCTCATAGGCTTATAACAGATACACATTACACAGCACTTAGGCCTACTATACGGGCACAAAGTCCGTCTTTAGTAGGCTACTTAACTACTTCTGTTCTGTTCTTGCTGCCAGTGACAGTGGCAATTGGTATTGAGAATGAGAAGCGCAAAGCAAATTGATCAACTATACTGTCGAGGTTCGAGATCGAAGTAACGAAATATACGCTTATAGTGTAAATTCGATTTAGAGGGTTATCTAATTTTTAACATTTTCGTAAAATGGGTCTTACGTTTATCGAACGTAAACAGATACGAAGGCAGACAACCGAAAGTGGCAGTGTGGCCACCATGCATAATTTTAGAAACTGTGACAAAATGCGATTATTTATTGCGATCTAAAAAATTTGGGGGTTTCGACCACGGCGATTTCAACGAAAGTATTCTAAGGCGACTGCGACAATGTCTGGCAATAGAAAATCTGTTTTCGTGACCAATTGTCTTGTCAATTCGGTTGTCCTCATATAATGTTGTTGCAACCAACTTAATCCAGATTATCATAGTCAAAATTCCGTATTTGTCGTTGGAATGTTGACAGAGTAGGCCTATGTCATAGTTTCGGTTTTTATGTCGCAACTGGCAGCTGTCGGTCGATGTTGCTGTTACTTGCTGACATTTTCGTCGAGCATTCTATAATCGTATTTTGCCTCATAAATGCCGTTGAAATTTTACTACTGTCTCTCGCAGTGTTAAAAGTACCCCGGTAGGCTATGTAGGCCTAGGCCTGCTTTCTGATGTGGCCATCATGTGGCGGCCATTTTCAGTTGGTATCTTTCTTCGAAACCAATGCCTTTGAAATCGCAATAGTTGATTCTTTCAAGGCTCACAGTAAGAAAAAATACATTTTACGCTATTTTAATTAAATACCCGAGAACTCTTTACCCCAAGGCGCAACAGCGTGCATAAGCATGAAAATAGAAACGCAACATAAGGCCTACGTAAATTAGCTGGCATAAGCGCAAATTCCATTACGCCAACTTTGCGACAAAGTTCGGGACAAGTTCCCGACATAGTCGCGGACTTGTCGCCGACTTTCCCCGTGCATTGTAACGGACTAAATTCCATTAGAGCGACACAAACGGGCTGGTCGCGGACTTGTCACGGACTTTGTTGCAAACATCTCGACATGCCAAGATGGTTTGTGTCCGCGTCTTTCGTGATTTGTGTCCACGACTTTTCCCGCGGGGAAGTTTCGGTGAAAGTCGGCGTGATGGAATCTGGGCTTTAGCCAACATGGTTTTAACCAGTCCAGTCCAGCCACTTGCATAATCATGTGCATCACTACATGGACTGTCATGAAGAGACGAGTAATTCATGGCTCTGTGCACTTGCAGTAGTGACTACTGACTTCAATTATTCATGCATCGAGAACATATTGAACATTTGGTTTTGAATTGCAATCTCTTAGGCCTACAGGTGATAAAAAAGCGTAAACTTATACTTTATAAAATGTCTGATCTTGTAGGCAACACTAATTGACAACAACAAAATGTTTACTTTGTAGCTACAAACAGGTTATGTCAAAAATGTGTCGCTTTAATTTGCAAAGCAAACTGGCTGTTCGAAGCGTTCCGCAGCAGGCGTTTAGTAAAACATTTTTTGTGGACTTAATGAAATGAAACCGGCAATAATTTTCAACTCAAGAGGTCAAAGTTGAGGCCGGCGGCCGCGCAATATTATGCCTGCCATTCTAGTTTTTTGCTGGTAATCTAGCTAAGCGAACGAAAAACATCATTTGTCTGTTTGTTAGGATATTGACTAATGGCAACCATTAGCGTATTTTATTTTTGCATGTATGGCATTCGAATTTTTAGCCGACTGTACTTAAGTAACGGTCGAGCTATTGGTATGAGTTGTCGTCCGTCCGTCTGTCCGCCTGTTTGTCTGTCTGTCACGGATGTATTGCGACTAAACGGTGCGAGATAGGGGCCTAGGTTGCTATTAATCACTAATAAAAAGTTGCATATTGGCTTTCAAATGACATGTAAACCATTGACCTTAGATGACCTTAAAGGGTCATAACACACTAGGGTATGTCAATGGTGCAGTATTATGGCTAAACGGTAAGTCGTAGGGGGTCAGCAATAGTACCATTGAATAGAGCACTGGCGACTTCAAAGTCAATAGTAACCATGTCTTTATCTGCAGCGGTTTGGCCGCAATTTTTAGTGGAACGTTTCAAGCTATAAGTGGCTATATCTCGAAAACGGTGAGAGATAGGGCCAAGGTCATTGACAACCAGTACGGTCGGCTATCTTAGCGACAACTGGGCTTCTTATATATCATAACGTGTGCGTATTTATCGTATTTTCACAGAGACTTATTTAGCATTAAACCACACTCAGTCAGCTCGCACCTGTAGGCCTACTGTTTTCGCAACTTTTGGCTGCAGTCGTAGGCTACTTGCGTCATAATGCAAACGATCTGAGCGTGAGTCAAATACGATACCGTACTGTCTAGAGTGGTATAAGCTCATACTGCGTACTCGCTTATCCACTCCAGCAGTGCGGTATCTACTACTAACTTAGTCCGAAGTCCTTTATCGCGACAGTCTGCACTGTTGGCCTAGACCCATAGGTAGGCCTACATTGCTGTTAGTTGTTCGCGCGTGACTGAACACGTGGAGTCACTGAATTGTTATTACCGGACATTAACGGCGCGGGTAATCTGTACGACAGCCCTACATTTAGGCTACTTATAACTGCAGGCAAGGAGACAAGTATAGCTTATAATACAGTTGAGAGTTGAGAGAGCGGCCAAGATGTTCTGGATTGTCGCGTATCTGCTGTTGCTGCTGCTGCTGCTGCTACTGCTGCGAGTGTTGTACGTCATCTGGAAGGATGTTGCTGATGCGGACATGACGCTGTTGTGGAAGGAACGGTTTGGACTGCAACCTGGTAAGATCGCCACCATTGTCGTTGTCATGTTTGACCACGGTCATTATTAATGTCTGTTGCCATTTGTCGTTCCTCATGTACATGGTGTCCAAAAACTCAATAGGAGATCAATTTCATGGCCAACCAGATTGATCTGTATAATATTACTAGTAGTGTATTCCGTCTCGGTAACCGAATACACAATGAATATTATTAATAGGCCTACACGTTGATGCGAAGGTATAGAGAACTATGGCTGATGCTATACTAGTATTTTCGTAATTTATACATTAAGCACTTTGTTTCTGATAAATGCACCGCGTACAGGCTATGTACGATGTATCTAAACTTGTGCGTCCATGCGTAGACCCAAATGATACAGGAAGTGAAATAAAGTTCAATAGCTAATATTAGTGATCTTCTTTGTTCAAAAAAATTAAAATCATTTCATACAGCAACTATACGTTCGTTGCTGCAGCAGCATACAGTCGACAAGTTTTTGCAAGTGACTAGTTTTGGTAATAATTTTCATAGCCTGTGGGGTATAAACTAGCCTATATGGTGGCACACTACATGTAGTTTACGTTCACATTATGCTCACGTGACGATGCCGCTGTTGTTTTGATGCAGATGTTCTAAAGGGTCAGGTGGCGTGGATAACTGGAGCATCAAGTGGGATTGGTAAACAGTTGGCGTATGAACTTGCCGGTGCTGGATGTAAACTTGTGCTGTCAGCACTCAACACGGTGGCACTGGAGAATGTTCGCAAAGATTGTCTCAGTTTGTATTCATTTTTCCCCAGTTATTCTCTAAGTTACCGCAAAACTTCTAGCTCTTTTTAACATAAGCTGGGTTTGAGTAAAAGTCTGGTCTGCAGCACTAGCCGGATGTCTACTTGTTACGTACAAAAGCTACAAACTTATCGGATATGAAGGTCACGTTAATATGTCTTCCAAGTTAGCAATTTAGACGCTTGCGGAAATAATTCACCCCATACACTCTTTCGACCAGCTTACCCAGTACTACCCAGTAAACGTGCTTTGCAGTACTCGTATATGAACGCTGTATGCAGGAATATCCTAGTTTAATGTGGCAAGTTTTCAATTTCGTAATATTGAATTACAAGCCGGATCTCTATATTAGACCTACAGTTTACAAGCCGGAGCGGAAGACGGCCCGGGTTCAAGCGCATTAGAGATTTTTTTGAGTATGAGCTATATAAATTTACACTTTACTTACTTACTCACTTACCTTCTTCTGGGCTTTAGAACACTTTCTTGGCTCGCGACTGTTATAAGCGACCCTTATTGTCAAACAACGTGTCTGTGTCTGATTCCGCGTATGTGTCCGTCCGCAGCCTATATAGCAGTCGCGGGCCACGTCTCCTACTGACTTGTTACATTATACATACTGCGTCTTTTATTAGCTGTCTCATCGGGGTACATGCCGAGAAGCAAATAATCGTAGATGCATGAGCAGACGCTGTGCTGTCGCAGCGTACATACGCGATGCGATGTTGTTTATGTTTACGAGTTTGCTTTCAGGTCACATGGCACCTCGCGATAGTATATCGAGTTACCTCCCCATCGTATGGATTTACTCGACCCGAAATTTTGGAACTTTCCCGTTATTCTAAGACTATTAGGTCACTGGGTACAGAAAAGCGAAGACCTAAAGCTAATTGTTCGTTTCCTTACCTTCCAGACAAACCATTTTATACGGTCATGATACATCCCGTTATACAAACGGACAGTCGGACGGACATACGACCTACGGTGGCAATACCGATTTCTACGCCATGTACTTCGCCAGGTAAAAATGACACGCAGAAAGTGGCTTCCGGTCAGTTTTTGAACACAGTCACGTTTCCTGCAATTGGTCGAACGTCCACGTGGATTAAGGCGGACGCCAGTTCACTTAATTAGTCCAGTCCAGCCCAGTTCATTGCTGTATTTAGGTAACGGCAGTCTGTCAGACTCTGATGTGCTCGTGTTACCGCTGGACGTAACTGACACTGGGTCTCACGCTGCTGCCACCGACGCCGTTATCAAACACTTCGGACAGGTACGATCGTACGATAAACTCAGCCTGTACATATTTTTGCATCTTTACGTTTACGTCTCGCACTTTTCAGTACATTTATAGCAACAAAACAACGCATATATTTATTCTAAACAATTGCGATTGTTTCTTGCATAGAGTAGATTATTTTGGCTGCGTTCTTGTGTGACTAAGCACCTTGACTGTTACCATTTACTCTTAAGTGATATTTCTGTTTACCCAATGAATGCTTGTGGCATTGCAGTGTTTGTGCGTTTCAGATTGATTTGCTTGTGAACAACGCCGGCCGGACGCAGAGAGCTTGGGCGATTGACACACCGCTTCAAATTGATCGCGATATGATCAGTCTGAATGTGGTCGGACCGGTGTCTTTGACCAAGTGTGTCTTGCCCCACATGATTAACAGGCGTCATGGATACATCGTCGTCACCAGCAGCCTTAGCGGCATGATACGTAAGCCTTCGTTCTATACTTGTAATCAGGGAGCAGTAACAGATTTATTTTTCTTGGAAATTTTACTAACAGCAAGTAGGCCTACAGCTTAATTTGTAGTGGGCCGATGACGCATTCCACAGTCAGACATTGCATTCGCGGACGTCAAAACGCTGCAACCAGATGCGTTATATGCAGGACCGTCGAGAGGGAGGTAAGTTACCTCGGGTCCCGCGACGTTTGGGGGCCCCGCCGTCGCTCAAAAATATAAACTACACCATAATGCGAAATTTTGAAAAAAATTCACATTTTTTCCCAGAGGGGCTCCGCGAGAATGTTTCCCCGGGCTTCGCGGTGGTTCTCGATGTCCCTGGTTATACGTGACGCTTTTAAAAAGCATCAAAATGCGTCAAATTCGATTTCGGTCACGGCTCAGCCTCGGAACACGCTGCATGGGGGAGCTCAGGACGTTTCTCTAGTCTGCTGTCATCTTCCACCCCCTCGACGCTTGTGGCGTCTAATTTGGACGCGTTGGCGCCTCACCTTACGACGTATCTTCCTTTTGTTGTCCGTCAAGTTTTAACGTCTAGCGGCACGACTGTCAATCGAGATAGTTATCTTGTAATTTTTAACCCGTTAGTCGCTTTTTTACTGTGTTTGATTTCAGTGTCTAGAATAGGCCTAATTACTTAACTGACTAACGAAAGATTTTGCGCTCTGTATTGGCAAACGCAGTTAAGAAGTTGAGAAACTTTTCTGTTTTCTTTTTACTACATACATAGGGAAGCTAATTTAATAATTATATACGCACTGCGTAATTGTGCATTAAAAGTTTTTTTCCGTACCTCTACGAAATAGCATTTTTTGGTTCACAATATAAACATAGGGACTGCTCACACGATTTACCATTCAATTACTTTCTGCACATAATACGAGCATTTTTGTTTGTTTTTAGCTCTACCATTCTCTGCCACGTACAGTCTCACCAAGTACGCCGTCATTGTAAGTGTAACCGCTGCGTCTATTGTTAAATTATTGTCTGTTTATAACTTTTTGTGATAACTGATATGCGCATTTTAAAAATATTTTACACGCTGAAAGGTTTACGAAATGAATCAGTAAGCGTATGCAGTTAGTCTACTTCCTGATGGTCATTGAGTCTGTAAAGGCGCGTAGGTTACAGAGTGACGTAATTGAACTGAACTGATATGGTTTGGTTTAAGTAAACCATGTCAGTTCAGTTCAGTTCAGTTCAGTTACGTCGCTCTGTACGCATCTTGAGAGTTATCTTGAGAGTTACAATTCGCCTGCAGCATATGCAGGGGAGAGCGGGGAATTAGATGAGACACCACCGCCGTCAAAAATGTTTGTGTTTTATCTATGGTACGTAAGTTCCTATCTACAAAATATAATAAATAATCAAATAACAATCGCAATACGTCCATATCTGTGGAGATGTTTTAGTTTTTTTCACGAATGTTTGTTTTGGACGTGCAAAATCAAATTTTAGGTAACCGTTTAACTCTGTCTTCTAAAGTTATAGTCGTGGTCACCTCTAAAAATTAGTTAAATTTTGAGAGATCGATATACACGGCATTCAAAAGCGTGAGCGCGATCAATTTATAAGTGATAATACAAGTGTGAACCTGGGTCGCCCTTGTCGGGGTTGGTTGAGAGTCTCAACCAGTTAGTACAGACTCGGGGTTCGTTGAGACATTAAGGTACTTGTTATTTTTCGTACTTTTTTTCACAAAACAAAACACAATTTTGTTACTCAGACTTATTACTTTTGTTGCTAAATGAATACAGTTTAGCCTAATAATAGTAACTTAACAGGTCATGCTAAACGCAATAAATTTTCCGATATGATCTTTGAACTGAAAGTGTCTCAACCAATCTCGCTCTCCCCCACGCCGTTGCACGGTGGCTGCGTTTTAGCCAATTGTATAATTTTTGAATGAGACGATTATTTTAGTGATTGATGATGATAATGATGACAGAAGAACGCAGTGTTGATTGTTGACAGGGTTACTTCCACAGTCTTGCAGCCGAAGTGTTTCCGCACAACATCAGTGTAACTGTCGCGTGTCCAGGACCCGTTCACTCCAACGTCCTCGCTAATGCGTTCACCGACAAAATAGGAGAGGTGAGACATTAATAATTAATATGTCTATGCCAGTCGTTAAGTTTTACCATACAAACTGAACTGCTCAGTTAGTCACCGATTTAGGCCACGGCAGCATTAATATTGAATATCTTATATTGGAATTTTTAATATTGAACATCTTATTATACGCCAGTGGCAGCTGGAAGTCAAGAAATAACAAGCACGCCGCTATGATGCTGTTTGTTTAGTTTGAACTTTAAATGGCTAATGGCTTTGACTTCTTGAACTGAAAATTACCACGCTGGTTTCTTTTGCTCTGGGAAACGTTTAAGCCAACTATGGTTTGCTGTGTGTCTTTCTGATCTCCAGTTTTCTTTGCTTTGGCCTACTAGCGCGTGCTTTCAGCTTTCCACGACAGATTCCGATGTGATGAATTTTGCTTTACTGCATGAACAGAATCTGATTTCTTGTTTTATCTTTCTCTGTCATCTGCCGGAGTTTATGACTGTTTTTATTCTGTAGTCTAGAAATAGATTATTAATTACTGCTGCTGAGTCCGTGTCTATCAATAATTGTGCCATTAGCCCATGACGGGTACGTAGAGTAATAATTTTATTTTTTTAAACTGACTGACTGGTTTGTGACAGAAATATGGCGGCAAGCACGATGCGGATTCTAGCAGTGTGTTGGACGCATCTCGCTGTGCTAAGCTGATGGTCATCGCTGTGGTGAACGAGTTGTCCGAAGTCTGGATCAGTCGCTGTCCATTTCTGCTCTACAGCTACTACGCACAGTACTTCCCCGCATTCTTCCTCAGGTACGAAGGCCCAGTGCATTAGCTACGTCATTCTCCCATTAAAATAACGTCGATGGCTTTATTACATAGGATCCAGAAAGGCACAGGATAGGCCTATTTATTCGACAGCCGTATGAATAGCCATTATAGCCGTTCGTAACCGACCCGGCTATTTATCCGGCGTCCGTCTTAGATTGGGTGCTCGTAGGTACCGGCTACGACGTACAAATAACCGAATCACCGCGATCAAGGAAAGTACTGTTATCCGAGCAACTTTGTCCGACTGCACTCGCGAGTGCAAAGGGCTTAGTTAGTTTGTTTTGAAACGCTATTAAAAGCCTGTTGTAAGATTGTTGTAAAGCAACAGAATAATGTGACTTTCGACTTTAATTGCAAACTTATCTCATTCTGTTCATTATGTTGACGTCAGTGATGTCAGGGGGCGCCAGGTTTTCAAAGCTGGGGAAGGGTCCAGGTCGATTAATTGTCGATTTACCACCGCTAGCTCCACCCTCCCCTTTCATCCGTTTAAAAAACTCGGATTTGTGCGAATCTCGTAGGTCGTCTTGTTGGGAGGCTGGGGAGTCCGGAGTCCGGTCCGGAGTCCGGACTAATGGATCCCGGCCGCCGCCCCTGAGTGATGTAGTAACTTACTCGAGTCCGGTATAGTGGATATACCCGAGTCGGACTTTTGAGAAGTCGTGAGCCTGTGTTTAGGCCGATGACGCGAAGTAGGATTTGACTTGAACTTGGACCCGGGTAGTGCACTCAAACTCTGCCCTGTGTGACTTATCTGCACCGTACTAATGTTTTAACTAATAATTTTGTTAACGTAGTATTATTTACAGACAAAATTTTAAGTTTGTCAAATTTTAGCAGTCTATCATGATGTTGTTTTTCACTATAGGCTACATGCCAAGATCGTGAATATCAAATTTTACCAACATCTCTTTTGTCTCGTTACTCGTATAGACTATAGAACCAAGTGGACTCGGATTCGAAGGTATATCGATGCAGGCGAGTGACGGGTAATTTGAGCAAAGCTCACGAGACGCGACAGCCTTTTAGCAGTTCCTATTCGCAGGTTGTCTTGATCTATTTTTATCCATTTTGATGCAATTCACTTTTGAAATCTACGCCGCAGCCACAAATTGCAAAAAAAGTAACACACTAAAACCCCTACCAGGTATTTTAGAAGATCATGGCAATTCAAGGTCATTGATGTTCACATCAATAAAAAGCTCGTCACTTTTGTTTGTTATGATAAGCAGCATGTCTGTGCCTTTCTGCAACCCTTTTCATGCTACACGAGCACTGTTAGGGGGTGGGGGTAGCAGTCTTTGACGCCCGCCTACATCGGCCTTTTTGAACCTACAGGGTCGGGACTTGAACTGCTAACATCTACGTTTAATGCTGAAAATTTTTTATGCAGGTTGTTTTTAACACCCTTTTCGGGGGTTCAAGGTCGTTCAAGATCATCGATGTTCACAAATCCAAAAAGCCCGTCACCAGTGCTTGTTATGATATGCAGCAAGTCTGTACCTATCGGCAACCGTTTTTAAGAGCCAATGGCAAAAAACGTTTTTAAGTGGGTACCCCTCTTTGACGCCCTCGTTCAAGGTGAACTCCCTCAACCAGGGGCACGAAATTTTGTCACTAAAAACAAAACGAGTCATTGGGGCAGGCCACAGTGAAGATTACGTGATCCTATAGCTTGCACCGTTTTGATACAGATCATGAGTGTGACAGACAGACAGACAGACAGACGGACATACAGACAGACGCCTAGACGATGGCTAAGACGCGCGAAACATTTTGCTGTCGTGCGTAAAAAGTGTTGTATGAAAATTTAACTAATTGTGTCTGCGTGGTTTGCAGATATATTCGCGAAGTTAAAGGAGAGAGATTTACTGCAATGAGAAGTGGAAAGTAACTTTATCATGTAGGCTACAAAGTACAATAATAACTGAAACGTTTGAAACGTTTATTTCTGGAATGGACGCTAGGCCTATATGTCAACTTGTCAGATTCATTTACCGAAAACAGACATGACACCTATTCTGAGTCTGCAGCTGGCAGAAAGCCTATGAGAAAATGTGGTCACGTAAGGGCTTGAAACTATCTAATGCATTGTCTGCCAATAAAATGTCGCTGCGATTTTTGACTGCTACTGATGGTACAACAGGATAAACCTGCATCCTGCATGAATTAAGTAGCATTAATTGGCCTCAATGGCCTGTAGTTATTAATTGCCGCATTGACATGCGGCAGAATGTGTGCAGAACTAAAGACGCATCATGTTTGTACTGCAAAAAATTTATTCGAAAAACATAGTTGCCACTCAGTCTCGGTTACTGAGTAGTGAGTACTAATGACAGACAAGTGAGTACCGGTACTCGAATACGTAACGTTTAAGATGTTATTTCGCTCAATTCAAGCAGCACTAATGTTTCCGGTTACACATAATCCGTCATTTCCGGTTTGGTTATTCGTTTGGTTATGTGTTCTTTTGTTAATGTTAATCAACGTGCACGTTGTCGATGTCATAATAAGCTAGTTATAAGTATTATGAAACTTAACCTTTCGGCGGTTGTTCTGTATGCAGTAGTGACGTTTAGTATGAAATTGCCAATAGTTAGCATTTCTGCCGATACCTACGTGTATGTGGATAGCACGTGTAGCGGGTGACGGGTAAAACTTGGCCAGTGGTTACGTCTACATGCGGAGCTTCTTGTACTTATTGCGTACAGAGCTTTTTACATTAGGCAGCTGATTGATGATGGCCGCTGTGACGTTATTGTGGCTATTCAGTGTCGGTTAATGATTAATGCTAGTGTTAATAATTAATAATAATAATGATAATGTTAATGATTCTCAAAGTAAGATTTACGGTTATGCTGTTAGCTTTGAAACGCTCTTAGGGAAAGGGTCATGGCCTGGGCAGTGAGTGTTGGAAGCAACTATCTATGCACTGAGTACAGAGTGGCTTTATGTGCAGTTTTATTTTTATTGTGGAGCAAATGAAAAATAGATGGAGGTTACTCCGGTAAATTAGGGAGGGGAAGTTCAATATTAAAAATTTGGTACTTGTTTATTAATTCACCCGCACCCGAATTAACTGCAAGTTACGGCTAGAGCTAAGGTTAGGAATAGGGATAAGGTTAGAATTAAGATCAGGGTTAGGGTTAAGATTAGGGTTAGCATTAACAATAAGAATAATTTGGGTGCGGGTGAATTAACGGACAAGTACCAGAATTTTTAATTTTTGACATTTACGATTAGAGCTGTCGAATTAGCAAGTTAACACATTAAACAGTTAATGCACATTAAGAAAATTAACGTGCATGCATATAAAAAATAACCACACATACCTAAATTTACTCAATTCTGTGAAGCAAAAGTTCCAATATTCTATAAAATTGCAGTTATTTGACGATTGAATTAAATATTGTTCTGTTGCCTTTCCATCATTACTGACAGTCCAGCGACACAGCTACGAGTTCGTCGGTCATCATTACACCTTCAGCAATATGATGATGCACTAATTAATGTGTTAAAAAATTAATGCCTTGACAACACTGTTTAAGATGGGGTAATATTGATATGTGCAGTGTGCTGATGAGAATGATGATTTGTCTACGAACCTGATTTATATGAAGTCAAGACATTATTAGCTCTATCTGACTCTGATGCACAACTGACAATAATAGATTGGAAATTTGCTGGACATGCTCTTAGCAAACATGCGCTATTATCTTGTCATTGCAAATGTGCTGAAGTTGTTGAAATATGCATAAAAGTATGTGGCAGGATAATATGCCATAGAAACTGTGTGCTTTTATTTGTGTATATGACCAGGCCTTCTATCCTATATATTCTGGTGGGCGCAGTGACTTTATACCTGGTGGGAGCAGCTTATGCCCAGTGAAAAATAAAGAGGGGGAGTTTTGTTAAGTGTGCAGATCAAAACTTTCCCCTTATTTTTCGCTTTGTAATCTACACCCTTAATAAAACCTCCCACCATCTATTCTTCACTCGGCAATCTACAGTGTTAACAAAACTTCCCCCATATTTTCACTCTAGAACATTTTAAAATGAAAATTTTTCTACAAAGGGGAAAAAGCCCAAAGGGGAATTGGGAAACTTTAGTTCGAAAGTGGAAGGGTAAACTTGAGCCCAAAAGTGGGGTGGGGAAAGTTGCGCTTGATTTCAACTCCAGATTTGGGGGATAGAAGCCACTGGGTGGGCGTAAACAGCGCTGGCTCAATGCATAGACCAATGAGGCCATGGCCTAGGGACCCGCGCTTTTCAGGGGCCTTGTGCTAAGCTGCACTAAAAGCTGTCAGTTTATTCTCGAGAAAATAATCAAAATTGTTGCCACCAGATGTCATATTTTCAGGTTAAAATGCACCAAATCTGATTTCAGCTGTGGTTTTACCCTACACCCCGCTTTAGGAGTTCACAGCACTCCCCTAGACTCCTTAGCTGAATTTAAGGGATTACAGACAGTGAAATATACAAATGATTTGTTTTAATTGTTGATATTTGACAAACGTTTAGATAATGGATAGTTTATTGTAATTTGTACTGTAATGTGTAAGGATCCGACAAAGTATTTGAGCCTAAGGCTTCTCAGGGTCTTAATCCGACTCTGGGCGTAAATTGCACTCAGTGTAAAATAGGGGAGGGAGAAGTTTTGTTAAGGGTATGTGCAAAATTGCTGTCACCAGAAACATTTGTTTTTTTACTCAAAATGCACCACATATCGTTAGGTCAGACCCACTGGGGGAGCTTACAGCACTCCCATGGGCCCCTAACTCGACTAAAGCGGCATTCAGAAAAATGTCTAATAATTTCAATAAATCCATGTACTGTTAACAATTATTCTTTGGATTTTCAAAAATCTAAAGGAATGCATTTTTTAGTTTTACCAAGCAGATGAAAACACACAGTTGACTGTATTTGCTGAGATTCATTTAAACCACCGGTTGTTCAGTATGTTGACGAGAATGATGACATGTCTACGAACCTGATGCAGATGAAGTCAGAAATTATTAGCTCTATCTGACTCTGATGCGCAACTGAGAACCGGTTTTCAAATTAAATATCTTATGTGAATTTACTTGAATGAATACAGGCTGTCAGCAAATTATTATTTGCCGGTTATGTAATTTGCTCGTGGAAAAATGACTACATGGGATTGGGATATTGAAATTTTGTGTCATATTGCCTTCGTTTGTCACATTAGTAGATCAATGAAAAGTGTCTGGTTTGTATTTCAGCTGCTATTGGTGTGTATGATAAGAACCAGCGTGCTGTATAAGCAGTGATTTTCTGTTTGCTGCATTGTACTTACATGTGTTTATTAAGATCCTTTTCTGGCACTGTTGCAATTTTTCGCACAGCTTACAAAACGTTTTTTGAAAAGCCCAGCCCACTGATTTTGTTTCGGTTGAACCTGAGTTTTTAAAAGCCTGCCTTGATTGGTTTTGGGGATTTCATGGCTTTTTAGTCTGTTTTTGTAAGTTTATATTGCTTGGTCACAAAGACCTACATTTTTTTCTGAACAAGTTTGGCAAGTTTAAGAAAACATGACCATTTTTATTATTATTGAACGGAAGAAACTAAAATTGGATTGTTTTGGGGTAGGTTTTAGTGAATTTACCCAGTAAAGTCGCTGGTTTTTTGCTAGACTGTTTCCACGCCATTATTTAGGTTGCACATTGGCACACTGTTATGTTACAGTCGCTGATATTTCTTAGTGCCTGGTCATAACGTTAGTGTGCAAGAGCAATTTCTCTTTGCAACACATTGCATTGAATCTGTTAAATGCAGTGTTTACTTACAGAGAAGACATGACTTTACTCGGGCCCGTCGAGAGGGTGGGGTAGTGGGGTAAGCTACCCCGGGCCCCATGACGTTTGGTGGGCCCCGCCGTCGGCCAGAAATTTGAAGTATTCCCGAATGTACCATTTTGAAAAAAAAATCAAAAATTTTCTCTCCAGAGGGGTCTTGTGAAAATGTTTGGGGCCCTGTGAGAATGTTTCCCCGGGCCCCGCTGTGGCTGTCGACGGGCCTGGCTTTACTGCTGTTATATTCACTTGTCATCTTTGTACAGTGTACTTGTTGTGAACTATAGGCTTAAATTATTGGAAGATTGGTTTCAACATTATTCTGTTAATCAGATGCTGATGCTCTGATATTCGACTAAACAGTTTCATCAGATACATGTATTGTTGATTTTGATAAAATGTAACATTGTCACATTGATATGAAGTATATTTCTGTAGTGTAACTCTACAAATCAGTAGCAGTTTATTAATGAAATATAAATACTAATGTTTAAGACTAGTTGACTTAGTTGCCCTGTTTTTTTCAAATGACTGCATTCTGTGGCTGAATGTTAAAAGAAGGCACAGATAAGTTCACCAACGTAATGTTCTTTTGGTACAGAACTGGAAGTGATGAACATTTCAAAATCAGTTCGTCATTAGCAATCGTAACAAGGCTATTAGATGTGTACAATTAATTGAATGATTTTTACAAAGAAAAATGTTATAATTACTTGTAATTAGATCGGATTAAAAGTTACTTTATAATTGTTATTTGTTTGATTTGACTACATATTCCAGTTTAGGAGATAAATTATGTAATTATACAAAATTTAATGCCAGCCGTTGAATGTATAGTCAGTAGTCTCGGTAGTTGAAAGCAAAATTAGTAGCTGCACGTGAAGAAAGTACCGGGTAACGGTAATTTCATGAGTACACGAGGTATTACCGTACTTGCCGAGTACTAACTACTAAGCTACTGTAGGTTTCGTCTCGTTTACCAGTAATTACGGTACGTATCAACACATGCATAAATCGATAGTGCTGACAGATGACAGAACAAACGCAAAGCTTTTACATCAGTCCAAGATAGTATTGTCTGTTTCAATACGCTCCAAGTCTCCAATGATCGATAACAAGCTCAAAGGTTATTCGAGTAAAAAATGTACCGATATTCGAGTACTTGCTGCAGCCCCATTCTTTATATTTCGAAAATAATATATATTCTGCGTTTGTTTACTTTTCAGAATGACAATGTTTTTTATTGCGTTTAATGTGTTTGCTATATTTTATTTCAGTTTTGCATCATACTACACGTGTGAGAAATTAAATACTTGTCATAAAACGATGATAGGTGTCTGGCTTTTTCTCCCCTTTGCCGGTTCGCCCTGGGCCGGTTACGATCACCGATTGGTGAAAATAAGTATTGGGTCAGTGCTAGGGGTAGATAGGGGTAGATCGGCGATCTCGCACTTGTGAGCAGAAAATTACTAGTGGTAGATCGCCACTTTACCCAATTGCATTTATCACATTATTAATGTAAGAATGCAGCCATAGTTCTTCACTGCATTGCCATCACTGTGGTTGGGACTGAAATATCAGTCACTTTGTTATCAATTACCAAATTTATTCAAAAACAATATATTTTTAAGTCTGTGTTACAAAGAAACAGATATGGCTTGAGATGGACTCTGATA
>Ga0056128_1001000_pt1 | contig 29588 bp, 18 predicted proteins | sample WorMetLIZISLAND2_FD_71113 | JGI IMG/M metagenome (GOLD analysis project Ga0056128, IMG submission 71113) | Marine gutless worms symbiont microbial communities from Max Planck institute for Marine Microbiology, Germany - Olavius geniculatus... ... | reverse complement strand
AAAATTTCAAAGTGATCCAGAATCCAGGATTCCTTCCGGATCACCCCCAAAATTGAATCACTGGTAGTTTGTGCCATGCCCGACATACCCTCAAAATTTCAGAAAGATCCATCCATAACTTTTTGAGTTATCTTGCTAATAGACAGACAGACAGACAAAGTCTGGCAAAAACATAACCTCCTCAGCGGAGGTGAATATGCATCTTTCACAGCCCAACACCAAAAAATACAAATCAAAATGCAAAAATGTAGCCCATGATGGCTGCATGCACAGCAACTGTCTAAAACAAAAAATGTGGGCAGTTCGACTTGCTAATACAGTGACATCCAGTTCAAGTTTGTATTCTCCCATCGTAAATCTACAGTGCACCTCAGTTATTCCCTGCCTTATTCTTTTTTCTATGTTTCGTAATACTATCATGGTAATGGGCTGAGAACGATAAAACACTGCAAATGGCATGAACAAACTACACATAAAACATTGTACAAAAAAACAAGAATCCAAACTTATGTCCATATCTTCACCAAATACTGACAAATGTTTAAATTCTTTTATTGAAAAACTTAGCAGACAAATCAAAATTTGATATAAAGTGGTGATTGGGTGTCATTCAAACATCTTAGTCAGTAGAAGGATGCATGGACGATGGAGAATATTAAAACAGGTACAAGCACATTCTAAAACCTGTAAGTAAGCAAATAGATTTATAAGTGCTTTGCACCCCTACCTTCCCTCGTCACACTCTTTCTTCTTACCACCTTTTGTACACTCTTGGAAATGTGAGGGAGAAATTATGGAACACTGCATTAAGAGGATGCAAATTTCTTGACTTTCCAGTTTTCCAAACTTTCAAGATAAACGGTCACTACATTTGACATCCTGTAGACTTGCACAGTGCACACGTCTCAAGCCATACTTGTGGATTAGCATTTGGCTGGAGTGAAGATACAGAAAAACAACGTAATTGAAAATTTAACTAAAAAATAAAAATTCCTAACCTCATCAATTTTCACTGCTACAATAAATCTACTATACCGGAGTAGTAGTATTGGTAACAAAAACGAATACACCAAGTCAATATGAAGATACTGATGTCACTCAGTCACTGTGCCACGCTGCACGACACTGACAGAATACTAAATGATTAACCGATAATCCTGATGCACAAATGCACTGCTTTAAAGCACAGCTGTACAGCATACAACAATTCTGTCTAATTTAAGCTAAATAAACCTTATACTGGAAATGGAAACAAAATTGGGTTAGCGGTATTGTCACCAACTACGATATAGTTTCTGTTTGAGCTGGTAGCACAGGTAATCCAGTTAACTTTCTCTGTGTGTGTGATTTCACATGCAAGAGCTGACGGAACACCAGATGAGCTTACAACATGACCATCTGATGACAAACAGCCATTGCTAACAACCGAGTCTGATAAGCATTCTAGATCCCACACACAGATTCGACAATCGTTTCCACCAGATATGATAAATTTGTCCGGTGCAAATGTTGGGCAGTGTACCTGAGAAACCCCCTGTGTGTGCGTGCGGAAAGTGTGGCACAGCTGTAAAGTCCGCTTTGAAGCATCAAACACTTGCACGAGTGCATTCTCTGTACCAACTGCTACGGTGTTGCCTGTCGTTGACACAGCGATGCTGTGCACAAATGGCGGATTGACCAAGTACGAGTCTAGCTCTTCAGGCACACAACCCATCTCCTGCATGTCCATAATACAATATGCACGTGACTTGCCAAAATCCCACTGGATCAGCTTGCTGTCATATCCACCGCTGAGAAGCTCCCATGGCCGGTGTGGACGAAATCTGACTGCTGAGCATATATTTGTGTGCTTTTGCAATGTCTTAAAAACTTTTGACTCCATCAGATTTATAATCTTTATGTTATTCGAGTCCTCTGCTGCAGCAAGAAAATTCTCTTTCTCATTCAGGGTTATCTCATTTATCTCCTCTTGATTGAATTCATATGACCTGGCATAGCTTGACAAGTTACGAACATCATAAGAGTAGATTTTGACTCCGCAGGCAACGTAGAATAAGTTCGAGCAAATGTTTGAGCAAACAACTGATGTGACATCACCATCGGCATCAGGTATTTGCCAGTGGTGATGACAGGTGCCATCCACTGACCACACACAAAGTTCACCATTCTCAGCACCAGATATCAGTCGGACGTCAGCACCAGTTGAGGCTGCAATCGTAAGAACGGTGTTTGTGTGGCCACCAGTAAGACGCCTTTCACCACCAGCTGCCATCCTTTACTTCTGCAAAACACCAAACACAAGCTCATCAAATAAACTGCTCAGATAAGAGTCGGATATAGTATGGTAACCCTGGACCTGACTACCCTGCTCCCCCCAAGTCCCCATTCACAATTTAGCTCATGCTGGCCACAGAGTGGAATTATGGAACTTTCGTTCCCAGGAGTGAAAGTGATGTGGAACTTTCGCTCCCAGGTATTTTTGTTCCATGGAACTTTTGTTCCCACAGTCAACGTAATGTGGTTTCGTTCCCCAACATAAATTATGATTATTTAATTGTCAAACTAATGGCATTAAGGCGTTATAGCCTGTTCATATCTTTGTACAGCTTCATTGTAGTAAAAGATGGCAGAATCTAGCAAATTATTTCATTAATTAATTTATCCTTAATTTATTAAGTTCTCCAAATTCTTACTCGAATTATATTTGTTTATAAATTCTTCCTTAAATTATATTTTCCGTCAAGTTCTTACCATTATTTTAAATTCTAGTCTCTTCCCTAAACCTTAAACGAATCTTTCGGAAAACCCTTAATTAAATATACGCTAGCTGTAGCATGTTCCCTAGCGACAGTTGGACGTCGAGTATTTACACCGCATGGTGGCGTCCGTTGATTTCATCTGCTTCTATTAAGTGTGTAGGCCAATGTTAACTCAGAATGAGGAGCGAAAGTTCCACCTCATTTTTGCCTAGGGGAGCAAAAGTTCCAGGAAACGAAAGTTCCTGGGAACGAGAGTTCCAGGGAACGAAAGTACCAGGGAGCGAATTCGCTCCTAGGAGCGAAGTACGTGGGAACGAAAGTTCCTGTTACCATGGAGTGGGTATAACCACCTGCTGAACCATCTCATTTTAAAAATCCTATTTAATGGTCTGCAGTTATAAACATATAGTTACAAACTGTTACAATACAATACAACTGTTAAACGGTTATCACCTTTTTAACAAAAAAATTGTACAAAATGCTATAAAGTAGATCCAGAAAAATTGATGACTGGTGTTATGAACACGGCTGGCCGTATGTATAGAAAACGGCAACGACGTACACGCACGGCCGGCCGTGAACAAATTGGAAAATTTCTATATACACGGCCCAGTACGATTGCAGTATTTTTTCACCACCTAAAATCTAGAATGTTTATTTTGTCTTATATTTATAGGCCTTCCTGTGAGACCGTCATCTGCGTGATATCCTTCACAGGAGTTTGCAGAGGATACGGACAGAAACAGAAACTTTGTACTAAAAATCTGTCAAAGCTGGAACGTAGCTGCAAACCAGGGATAAATAATTATTCTGTGCTGTAAACTTTTAACAACAGCTTTCTGAAACATGGTATTCCGACTTGACATCAGAGGGCACAGATAGCTACAGTAAATCATATTTATTTATTTATTATTTGTATTTTAATATGTAATAAACACTTACGACAAACGCGCGAGAACAATAACATAGAAAAACAGTGCAAGAAAAAACTACAAACATTACTAAGGAAAACAAAAAAATACAGAAAATACATGATAAACAGACTACAAATAAACAGACTAATAATAGTTGCTAAATAATATAATTCTATTTAGATAAACGCCGCAACAATGCAAAAATGACGAAACCAGCACGCCGCACATGCCTAAAAACAGGAATAAAATATGGCACCAATGACTCCACGGCAGAAATTTCTGTAAAGTATTTGTTCGTCACGACTCTTCGGGTCTGATTACTATTTTTTCATTGGCCCGGTGCACATGCATAATTTATCTATACATACGGCCTGCTGTGTGTATAGTCACTGCGAACCACAAATTAGGGATGGGCAATGGCACAATTTTAACATCGATTCGACATCGATACTCGATCGATTCGATACGATATTGACCGATATTGTGATATCGACAGAGATCTAACCAGTGTACCTGTGATCAAATATTTTTCGACAAACAGAAACATAAAGGGACTAAACTGAAAAAAATACAGATACTTAAATTTTGGCTTCATGAATCTTATTAATTTACTTATTTTTTGATCAAATCATAGTGCTGTTTTATTACGTGTTTATCACTTCCGTTTCCTTTTCACGTGTGTAGCTGAGTGTTTGAGGGCGTTTCGCGTCGAATTTCGACTTAAAAGTATGCACCCATGAGCCTCTGAAGTTTAATTTTGCAAGCTTTTGTATTTGCCTAAATTAATTATCAAACGATCAATCTACAAACAGCCGAATAACTATTATTCGGACTAGAAAATCCCCGTATCTGGTAGTCTTGTAAATCCCCTTGGGCGAAAACTACGCGGAATCAATTTCACATCTTCAATCTGGTATAGTTTGGCGGCACGTGTTAGTTTCCCGTAAAAAGCGTCTATCAGTTTATTATGAAATGAACGTGCAGTATGCAAAATGATGTTAGTGACCCTGTGCATGGTTTAATTTAGGACAGTGCTATTCAGTGATGATTGAAATCATACACCATCTTTCGGATGATGTTTATTGATTAGAAATAAATTTCTGAGACTAGCACGCTATGTTACAAACCATGCTCATCGGGACTCATAGAGTGCCAAAAATAGGGCAATGGTAAAATGCAAGGCGCGAGGTGGGTATAGTGTGAAGGAGCATGCGAGGAACGGGTAATTAGCTAGGCGGCTTGCGAGGCCACGCGGTATTGTGCGCTGTTGGGGAGGGAGGGTGAGTAACAGTCGGCGTCAAGGCACCATCCATCATGTAAAATGGCTTACAGTGTATTCAAGACGTTCGTTTTGTGAGAGAAAAATCATTTAATTTCAAACAGAAATGCAATCATCAGTGCTCGCACAAAAGTCAATTTAAAAAGTTATAATGCCCAAAGGAAATTGTTTGTCGTCAGTAGGATAATGCTGTGATGCGTATGGTCACGAAGGAGGACAGATGCACGTTCATACGCTTTGGCACGGACACTGTGATAGCATTCCTATGAAGCAGAATTTTTAGTAGGCCTAATCTGCTGTGATCAATTAAATACAGGCCCATTTAATCTCAAGTGTCCGGTCCTACTGCATTGTCATTTGCATGTTTTAAATTGTTTTATTGGACAGATAAAGATTGATTGATTGATTGAAGTACCCTCCCAATTTTTGCATATAGTTTTGTGTCAAACACCATTGCAATTTATTTAGGCCTAGGCCTAATTCTGTTAGTTACGGTGGTCCACATTTCTTGATTTTCACACTATAAATTTCTACAATGTGCGCCAGCGGTGTAGCAAGTCGCTGCCCGGTGTGGACTTAAAGATTGCCACCCAGTGGCGGATCTAGTCTTCTTTAGCCAAGGGAGGGGGTGGAATGTCCTTCCCTTCACTTCTCTTTCTTTTCCTTCCCTTTCTCGCTCTCCCTCCTTCTCATCTCTTTAATTCCTTCCTCATCTTTTCCTTTCTCCTTTCCCTCTCCTCTTCCCTTAGAAGTAGGACCTTTGAAACCCAGCAAAGAGGTCTGGGGGAGCGCTGTGAAATCGAATTGCGCCCCACTAACCATAGAGCAGGGTAATAGGAGCATTAGAGCAGTAGACCACCTGGTACCTGGCAGGATTTTTTTTACAGTATACAAACACCAGCTACCACTGCTCAGGGAGATCTTCCATTCTAGCAACTATTATCCAGTAGTCCATGCACTGCTGCACTGCTATCACCAGTGGCTTTTATCCCCCCAAATCTGGAATCAAAATCAGTTGTGCAACTTTCCTCAGTTTTTGGGCTGAGGTCCCCTGAAATAGGGGGAATAAAGAAAGGTGCAGATTTTAAAAATGGGCATAAATAAAAATGGGGGGAAGTTTTGATCTACAACCTTATCAAAAATTCCCCCTATTTTCACTGGGTGCAAGCTGCACCCACTAGGTATAGGGATAGAAGCCACTGGCTATCACATATTTTTATAGGGGTGTATAATACCTTGCCAAAAAATCCATATGAGAATTGGCAGACATCAGCTATCAAGAGCCTTCAAATAGACCCCCTACGCTGATTGTTAGGATTTTTGTCTGACAACAAACATTAGCCATGTGCGAATGCGCCACATTTTGATAGTTTATAATAGACAGAAAAATCAAGATGCTGAACTGATATCTGGCCCACTAAAGCCAGCCACACCACCTCAGTAGACACATCACCCCACGTGTCGGGCTGGGTGCTAGGGATGGGTGCTTGGGCCAGCTGTCCACCTGTACCACTCTACTCTCTCCCCCGCACTGCTCCGGCTTGGTTGTGGGCCTTCCTGCAGCCTTCTCCCTGCATCCCTGTTGTCTCTTATCAGCTCATTAAGTCCAGCGTCATGAGAAAATGAGTCGTCTGTTTCTGGCTGACCAACTCTGTAGGAGGCAATGCCTGTTATACTCTGCTTATAAACAGGCTAGTGTTGACCTGTGCAGCTGACTTATTCCATTAAGCGGAAAAGTTTTTGCTTAGGCCTATGTGTATTTAAATACATGTGATTATGCAATTAAGTGGTATGCAATTAAGTGGGTTGACCGGTACCTTGTATATGGTGAGCTGGTCTACTATACATTTTCTCAGGGTGGACTCACAACTGCAGTCTGCAGATGCAGTTGTGAGTCTCTTTGTTGATGCCAAGTAGTATCATTTCTGTTGTTCACCACCTGTCAATCAAAGTGATTAACAGTTGACAGTTACACTCTCAGTTGAATGGCCGCTCGCATTTACTTCCCAATAACGTCGTCGGCAGTCCTGGTTATTACGTAAGCAGCTGCATGGTGTGCAGAGTGCTTGCTGTGCCTTTCATCTCGCCATGCTCGCAGGTCGCACGCTAGTGGCCGCAGGGCCGTATTGCCGTAGTCCATTGAGTCGTTTCCGTGCGTTGGGTAAACTGCGAGGAATCTATTTATAGCCATTAGCTAACCAATCGCGTGCCGCCTCGCACGCTCCCTCGCACTATACCCTCCTCGCACCTCGCAGTTTACCAGACCCCCAAAAAATATGTGCTGGTAAGCAAACTACCTCTCCCTTTACTCTTTCCCTTCTCTCTCTCCTAGATCCATTTCCTCTTTGCCTTTCATTCCCTATTTTTCCTATTTCCCACAAATGCTGCTAGATGGTCTGGTGCATGGTGTGAGCTCCCCAGTGGGGTCCAGTACAGTCGCAAACCGGTTTGTGATATCTTAGTCTCTGTCTAATCTGTTGTACCTTTGCAGATATTTTGTTCTTGAGAAATAATCATGCAAGACCCACATCCATTTCAGTACATAATCAGCTGTGACGGGAGTGATAAATATATGTTAATGATACTTATTATCTAATATTATGGAAAGTTACATATTACATGCACTTTGTGCTGTTCTGTGATGAATGAAATATCTATCACCATCTTTCGGATGAGAGATAATGATTATAGAAACACTCTGAGAATGGCACGACTACAGTTATTATATTTGCTTTTCCCTGTTACAATGAGTCGTGTAACTAGAAGTACCTTCCTATGAGGTGCAGTATTGGTTACACTTTATCATTTCCATTTATTATTATTATTATTTACATTATGCTTACACAAATTACAGAAAATAGAAAATTTCATAAGAATAATTTGCTTGTGTGATGCTGTTACATTTATGTACTGTGTTTACATGTGCAGTTCTTCGAGAATGCGTTACGTCGCTGCATACCTGTTGGCGGTACTTGGGGGCAATGACAAGCCGTCGGAATCTGATATAACAAAGATCCTCAGCAGCGTTGGCATTGATGCAGATCCAACATGTCTCAGGAAGGTCATTGGTGAACTGAAGGATAAGAACTTGGATGAAGTTATTGCAGCTGGTAAGTGAAAGATTGGCATGAGAGGTGGGCAAAAAGTTTTAAGCCTCGATATATTAGACAAAAATTTTTGTTATTGTCTATACCTCAGTAAAACACACCTTTCTTGTGTACTCGTGTGTGTGTGTTGGAAATATGACATCACTGTAATTTATGACATCATTGAACTTTAAACCAAAACGATTTGACGAGTTAGCACAAACAGCTGAAAATCAGGCTCGCTGTTGTGTAACATTTTTTAGTCTATAGTTGGATTTACAAAAGCTGAGCCTCATGGTATCTGATTTTATGAAAGCCCTAACAAATATGTTTGAATTTTTTATTTTCGTATCAGAATATACGAGAGCCTAAATTTGTGTTGGTCGCAAATAAGAGCATTTGAGTCAATAAAGACTTCATGCAAATACGATGGGCGGTCAAAAAAGTTTTGAGCCTCATTATATTCGACTAAAACTTTTTATTGTCCATTTAGGTACTTTCCTTGCGTATACATGTGAGCGGGTTGTGGAAGTGACGTCATTGTAATTTATGACGCCATAAAGCATTAAGCCGAAATGATTTGGTGCGCTAACGCGAGCAGCATTTGAATCAGGCCGGTAGTTGCATGAAACTTTTTCAGTCTGTAGCTGGATTTACCTAGCTGGGGCTTTCTGGAATCCAATTTTATGAAAGCTTTGACAAATACGTTTATGAATTTCTCATTTGCATTTGTGAATATACTCAGTGACTGGGAAAAAAGAAAAAAAGAGTCTATGGTTTTTTCCACATATCTTTGTCAAACTTTAACCTATTTTTATAATTTTTGTCATGAGTCATCTTGAATATTCACTTTATTAAACTGTTGAGATATTTTCTCTTTACATTGCCATGTCACTACGTAGAGCTGACATAATTATGATGTCATCAAAAAAGCCGTTTTTATTGTATCTGAGATGAAAAAAGCTAACAGTTTTTCAGTTAATAACTTTAATAAAATTTAGAATGTTTATAATTTTTTGTATGCAACATTAAAAAAGCAACATGCAACTGACAGTATACTGTTAGTCCACTTTGCCAAAATACTGATGCCACTTTACCATGTAAAATGAAACACTCTTTGTATTCTTACTTTACTCCACACCAAAATTAACAGAAATGCAGAAAAATTGGCTTTTTAGCCTGTAGCTGCCTTAGTTGTCATCAACAGTGACAAAACTTGCTATTAACCCTATTTTGAGTCTACAATTTTATTACAAATGTACACTACCACGACGCTAATGCATGTGCAGAAATGACGCTGCCTGCTGATAATGGCTGCTGCACGACGTTCCCGTACTGCACGCGACGTCGCTACGGCCACGCGTTAACATGGCAAAAAGCAAGACTAGGTTTAAAATTTTGATTAACAAATAATTTATTTCGATGCCAACAATCTCTGAAGTTTTTTACTGCAATTTTCTTTTATCAGTTTTCCTGTTTTTTTATTGCAGAGCCTCATTTAGATGTTATCTTTTCGCAAAAATGGCATTTTCAATGACGTCACGATTAAATTAGCTATACTTGGTGAGAAGTAAATTTTGAAGTTTTAGATGCTTTCGGTAAAGCATATCATTGTGATAATGTGTGCCAAAAATTTATAAAAAAATAAGTTTAAATTGAAGTTATTCAGGAAAAAAGTGTAGATTTTTTTTTCCGGACATGGTGTGTGATAGCCTAATCTGTGTGGTAGCCGCAAATTAGAGCATTTCAGCCAATTACAATTTTGTGTCAATATTTGATGGTATCAAAAAAATTTTATTAAAAAATTAACAGTTAATTATATAAGTTAGTTGATAAAGGACTAATCAAGTTATCCAACCTGTTACATGGGGCCTTTGATGGGCAAATAGCTGGAAGCAAGCCTCATGCACCCCAAATTTAGCACTGCAGTCCAGTCCTACGTCTACTATTACCCAGCCGGCTGTTCATGAGTATATTTTCGTACACCAAGACCACTCTGCAAAAAGTTATGACCAGATCCCTAGTGACTATTATCTGTTTTGAAATTTAAAATCTGATCATTTTGGTATTTGCTATGCATGATGATGAATGTCTTGAGACGTTTTTGCTGATGCTTCAAATCGTTTCCATTTAATGCCCTGTGATGTTATAAATAACAATGACAGTCATATCCGCAGCAGACTCATAGAGTAAAGGACACACTTTTCACTGATATATAGATTGTGAAAAAATTGTAGTCTAATATGTTCGGGCTCAAAACTTTTTGCCCGCTGTCCTGCTCCTCATACAGGTAGCGTATTTATGCTTTTCACTGTTACGAATGCTTGAATATGTGTTATCCAGAGTCCTGCGTTTTTATCTTTTATACAGTATTTTAGAATTTATTTTTAATTATTTCAATATTAGGTAGGTTATTATTGCCAAATGCTACCTGCCAGTGTAGTGGGTACGTGACATTGGGCCACCGCTAATCTGCTATGCTCTTGACACCGTTGTGTGTTGTACTGTTGATAAATTCAAACTGTGTTAACCCGATAGTTGCTGCATTGGTAAGCTGTTATCTCCACATTGTGATCGGCAATATGTGATGAGGTGATCTATGTTGTTTAGCATGTTTTGCAATAAGTAATGCACGTAAAACAGGTCTGTATTCTGTCCTGTGAATACAGTACTTGGTAGCGAGTGCAATATAAAGTCTTTCTAAACATATTTGCCATAACATAATGTGGTAAATTCAACCAAGGAAAGTAACATGCACTGTTGACGTTCTGCCTCATATGTGTTGCCAGTCTGTGAAGTTTCTATGATGTGTGATACGTTGTGTAAATGTAGGCATGAACAAGAACTAATTCAACTGTCTTGTACATGTCTGTGCCTGTGTTATTGCCGAAAACATTTTGGGTAAATGATACAGTCCTAATGAATGTCTGCATCACAGTATCATATGAAGTAGTTTCATGTTGTGTAAATTCAGTTGTACTATATTGATGGAAAGTCTTGCTTATCAGGTACATCGTTGAGACATAATAACTGATGTATATGTGATTTGTAATTATGTGAACTGAGGTAAGATGTACTGTTTGCAGGCAATCTAAAGCTGGCAGCAATGCCAGCGGCTGGTGCTGCAGCAGTGGCACCATCGTCAGCTGCAGCGGCAGAATCTGAAGAACCAAAAACAGGTATTATAAATGGTTGTATGAACTTGTATCTACAGTATGCTGACAGCACTGATATGGAGACAGTTGTAGACAGTAGGCTGAGTAACGCACTGGTAGTAACCTATTTTTAAGTTTAAATACCTAGGCTAAAATAAAAGTAAATATGCACATTCTTGGACATTTTTCTGCAGTATCTTCTAAAAAATGTGGAAATTGATCGACAGTAAATGACGTTTCTATATTGCAGTAACAAGAAGGGTGACCACAGTGCAGTTCATTCATGTATCATGTATTCATGTGTCATGTTCTTGGTTAATGCTGAAATTCCTATTGTATTTGTTGAGTAAGTGAGCAATTTAGAAAACAAACAGTCATTGATTATGTGCATTAGTGTAAGCACATTAATCTGCCACTGATGATTGTTAGACGTTTCTACTATGGTTTTTAATTTGACTGCTTTTGGGGTGTAAATTTTTTTACACCGAGTATTTTAACTGCTTATTTTAGGGAGGTGAGAAGTAGTTTTTTTACAGTCTAGCAGTCAACAGAAGAACTAGGTTTCGAGAGTGAGACTTCCGCTTTGCTGGACCTGCTGCCTGACAATCTTACAGTTGATTTACAGAATATAAATAACCTGGTCTCTTTCAGCATCACCTCAAGAAGACTCAAAACTACACTGTGTTCAGAAATAAAACACCAACTCGCATTTTCTTTTTTATCTCCATGGAAAATGTTTATATATTCACAAAATTTTCAGGGAATGATTAGGATGAAACAGGTATTCCACAGGAGCAAAAGTTAAATATTCTTTGCTACCGGTGACGTCATATTTCCGTGTTTGTAAATTATGGGTTTTACCGCTGAAGACAGACATTTGATGAAATGTAAAAACACATCAACTGATCATTGAGATGACTGAATCCCAAAATATGCTATTCTGTCATGTAATCTTCCATTGTGAACTGTTCTGTGGTTTATCTTCTTGGCTGATACTTGATACTGCCGGTTGTGTCAATTTTTTTTATTTAAAAGTTACATTCCATCAATATTCCAGTGTCTGTCCATTGTCCAGAAACATCTTGCGCAAACTTGTGGATGCATAACTTTTGCTGACTAGCAAACATTTTATCAGATGTTGGTCCTCAATGGTAAACCCCATAATTTACAAACATGAAATTATGACGTCAGCATGACGTCACCGGTAACAAAGAATATTTAAACTTTTCCTCATAAACATTTCCTGTAAATTTTGTGGAAATCTAAGCATTTTCTACAGAGGTATAAAAGAAAACGTGAGTGGGTTTTTCTTCTTCTGAACACAGTGTATCATGTACCGGTAGGACATAGTAATGTTAGCAGATGTTGTCAGTGATTTTGGACGTTTCTCACAAATGATGCTGCTTTATGTTACAGTTTAGATTTTGAGTTCATCTACACCTATGAAGTTGCAGTTTTTAGATATTCTGTGCTCTGGGGTGCAGGTAAACACTAAGTTAATAAACCGACAAACTTCAGCTAAGGTTTTAGTTGGGCTTGTCTAAAAAAAACCTTGAGAGGGTTGCACTGTGGAGGTGTGTATGTTTGTTACAGTAGCTGATGAAAAGAAGAAAGCAGAGCCAGAGTCTGAATCAGAAGATGAAGATCTCGGCTTTGGACTGTTTGACTGAGCTGTTTCGTTGCAATAACAGTTGCCACCAATATCACATAAGAAACGCAACTAAATGAGTGCATGAATAAAATTTTTCTTTTATCAAGTTGATTCATGTGTGTCATTCAGTAAACATAACAAAATAATGCTAAAAAAATATGTTGGCACATATCACGTGGGCCACTGCGCGCATATCCACAACCCTGGCTATCTGAGTTTTAAAATAGGCACATTGTGTGTCCTGGGAAAAATTTGGCTGTAGAATAAGCATGGCTATTCGCTGTCACCATAACATGCACTATGGTCAGAAAAAACTGGAAAGTGCGGGGAAGTTATTGTCAAAGTCACATGTAGGAACTCGAGCTTGTTTCGATTACTCACATGTTTCCTAAAATATTAAAGCCAAGTTCTGTTGGCAAACTAGTGCTAACACACGCTGACTGCACTAACGGCATGCATGCCTTTGCAGAGCGCACAAATTTAGTTTAGTTTCACTCTGCTGTCAGTCATGAGCTTCCAAAGACAACTAGTGACATTAAGTTAACCCTCTCTTCCTTAACGTGATTTTTTTACTTACGAGTTTCGGAAAATTTTTCTTAGTTATCTACCGACGATGGTGCGGTAGTGTGATAGTACGATGGTACAGGCCCAAATTCAGGGTTCCTACAGGTTTCCAGTAGCAAAATTCCCTGACTATTCCTGACATGGAATGACAATTTCCCTGACATTATCAAAACAATAATCCTATCGCATAAATGTCATAAAGTAATGAAACGGTATTAATAGAGCAATATGCAAATGACAGAGGCCCTGGTCGAGGGGTCAGCCGGGCAAAGACACCTGAGGCTGAAACACGTCTAGCTTTTGGACATTTAATGGAAGCTGCAAATTTGCCTGCTTTTTAATATTTGAAGATGCAAAAAAATCACAGTTATCTGCAGTCTGCATGATCCAAGATCATTTTCCCCGACTTTTCAAAAATAATATTTTTCTCTGACATTTCCCTGGCAACACAAATTCCCTGACGTTTTCCAGTTTTCCCTGACCTGTAGGAACCCTGCAGATTGCAACTCAAAATTAATCACCAGTGAATAGAGGCATCATGGGCCAGAAGTTGTAATTTTCCCACAGACACTGCAAATTCTCGACAGAATTTCGACATAAAGTTGCAAGTTTTCAATAGAAAAGATTATGGGTGCTAAGCATTTAACTTTTCCTCCAGAATGGATGTTTTCAGTCGCAAAGTTGGCATTTTTATTTTTTGCCCTCTTGCTACGACACTACTGCCAGTGAATTGAATCAGGATTTTTTTTTAATCGAATCGAACTGGATTTGTTATCAGCCGAATTGCCCACCGCTAGTAGGAGCTGTACAGTGACGTCGTGGTTTAAAAAAAATAGGCAGGGCACAAAGTTGCTATTTTCTGATGGCTGGAAATTTTTGACTGGAGATAATGGATGCTGAAAGTTTCATTTTTGCCCCCAAATTTCCTGAAAATGGGGCCAATAAATTTTGCACTTTTGAAAAAAATATCAACAATTTACCAACAGTACAAATTTTAGCGGAAGCAACCCCCCCACCACGATGGCATTGGAGTTGTTGCATACATTATGAAATGAAATTACTCTACGCCGGGCCCGGTTAGCACTACGATGGGTGACTGCCTGTGGGCAGGTAAACCATCTAGGTGCGAAGCCTGCCAGCTAGGTCGACTCAGCCTTCTACCCTCTATGGGACAGTAAAATGAGTATCAGCTGTCTAGCTGAGTAATAATAAATGGCGATGGTGAATGTAGTTTCCGTTGCCGCCTACCGGTGGATCTATTGGCTCAAGCTGATCGGCTTGGTCCAAAGATTGGCAGCCACATGGCACTCGTGCTGCATTCAGTCAAATGAACCAGGTGAAGTCTTGCAATGGTTGTGCCATGATGACAGCAACATAAACATTGGCATTGGTATTATTATTATTATTATTAGACAGTCATTCAAGTAGCAAGTATGGACAATGTCAGTTTATGAGACTCTCCTCCAGATGCAGACCAGGTTACAGTCAGTGACGGCGACAATGTAGTGTGCAGTGCAGCTCACAGCCGTGTAGTTGACAATTATCTACAACAATACACTGCAGAATATCTTCAACTTACGTCACTTTAATTAAAGAAAATAAAAATGAACTATGTCATTGAAGAGAACTATAAAAAAAAATAAATAAACAGTCAAATGTGACTGCTTATTAGCCATATGATGGGCAGAGTCTACACTTTGCTTCACGTTCTTGTTCTTTAAAACCAAAACAAAAGTAAGGTACAGCAAAAAAACTACAAAAACAAAAACTGAGATTAAAAATACATTAGTGAAAGTAAAAAAGGGAAAAGTAATGAAAATGAAGCTTAAAATATTTCGAAAATCATGCTGTAGAAACGGAACTGCTTCATTGGCTTCCTGTAGCTTTGGTATTTTCAGCCTTTTGACTGCTGAATTATTATAGCATTACGTAGGAGTGTCATGTAGGACTGGGACTACACTTGCAAGATGCACCATTTCTCATAAATTCTGCATATTTTAAATAAAAGGGCACTGCCTACGAAAAAAACGAGAAAAATTCAGGTACCAGTCGGCTAACAACTTAATTAGGCTTTGGAATTAGAAGAAAATCCCAGTAAACTTTGTAACACAGCCCTAGGCTTCTGTGAGTTGGCAAACAAAACTTAGGCTTATACAACAAACAAATGAAACGCAAGAATACCTCTCGCTTTTCAAGCACATTGGTCATCTTTCTCACATCATCGTTTGCTTCACTGAGTAAACACTTCGGCCAGTTCAGTTTCTGACAAGATACACACTGGCAATGTAGCAATAAGCATACACGAGCGAGCAGCACAAGCTTGCTTATTAGCAACAACAGAGGAGCCGTTACTGACGTGATGATCAGGTTTGCAACAGTGAATTACCCTACAGCTGTTTGTTCATGGCCGCCATCCCACAAGCATCTACCTATCCCATATGAGTTCCTGAGTCAAAAGACAAAAAACAAACATAACTTTAACAAATTTTATACGAACGTTCCCTAGTGTAGGCTGACTGTACATCTTGCAAATTTTCCGTCAAAAATGTCTAAAAGATGAAGGTCACTAAATGTAAAAATACAAGAAAATGACCACATTTTTGTCAGGATATAAGTGTATGTTTACTTATAGGAAGCGGTACCTTGACAGCCGATTGGCTCAGGTACATTAGATGGCTCCTGCATCAACAGTAACCTAAGCCTAACCATCACTACTGTACACATAGTTTATAATACGGGTAGGCTCAGTTTACTGTGAATCAAGTGCTGTTTAGTTTAAACTATAATTTAAAAAATATTTTATAGTGGTATCCCTGTAATAAAAACATTGAACAACTCGGAATTTAATTGAAGTTACATCAAAGAAATTTTCACATATAAGAGCAGCGTAGTAAAGAGAAAGATTGTCAAGTTACTCGCGATGGTGCTAAGATTCTGGTGGAACGGTTCGAATGGCTGAGAAGAGGCTTTACATCATATAGCCACAGACCTCCGCGGTCATCACCACATGCCAACAGACCTGACAACACAGACAACGGAACAATGGAAACACGGTCATGCCAACCAATAATTAGCAACAATGATGCAACAAGTGTAGCAGTCTGTTTTTAGTAGCTACAAGGTACTGACGGATGAAGTCCCAAAACAAGTGAGAAGACATCTATAAGTCGGTAAGATCTTGTTCGAATTTTTGAATGCTTTGCATTTAGTTTCACAACTAATATGCACAAAAATATAATTACACTGAAAATTATAAATCTGTAATTATCACAGCCACAGAAACTATTGCAAAATTAACTTATAAACACTACAAAGACCAAATGTAAAATAGTGGCCCAACAAGCGTAAAGTGAGAAATGGTAGAAAAATAATATAACAGCCGTTAAAATAGCTACCAGCGGCTGCAGTTAGATTGATGTAATGCGTGTCTGTCGGACTCCACTGAAGGCTGCAAACAAATGCAGCAGGTTTATCTGGATGCCGCAGAAAAGATGTCAGATTTATGACGTGAATGAATCCTTCACCAGCACACTTGTATGCTAACAATACAGCACAACCACACTGAAAAACTTACTCAAAGCAATATTAACAAGTTATGTTCAGTAAACAAAAAATCTCCAGAAGTCTAATGTACGAAAGAATGTAAGCTGAACTAACAAAAAAACTTGGAAAATATCAGACTAACGAAAAAATTTGCGTACAGCATAACTAAATTGCTAACTTGGAAAAACTAGAAACTGTTGCTGAAATGAAAAATACCATTAAATAGGGTTCATAATATATCTGGTGTAAATATTCACAGAGCAGAAGTAACCAGTACGATAATCTTTCTAGCTCAGCTGTCAAAGATCACGTTCACTGTATGTCAAAAGCAACCCATGATCAAGACTTGCATGGTGGCATTGTGAAAGTGAACTTTCGACTAATATTTCAAATAAAATATAAGACATGTATGTGCAAAGGTAGAGGGCTGCATAATATGTCAGCACTGGGTTGAGACATGAAAGCATGTTAGCAAACCAAGATGGTGTTCATCGACCATTGCCATGCCATCAACAACATGCGAACCAGTCGACGGAAGACATAGTTCCAGTGAAGATTCCCTGATGACAAACGATCAAGCTCAATATAACAATTGCACCAAAGACTACAATTTCTGTATATCACAATCGGAATAACTCTGCATTATTACAATGCACTATGAAATCAGATGATGATGTGCTACAAAAATGAATCGCAGATGTGGAAAAAATCATATTCACACTACACAACATCAATGTCATAAATAATGAGATCTACACCGTGTCTCAAAGAAAACAGTCAAAATTGTTTTTGGCATAACTTTGTCAAATTTCCACCAACTTTGATAATTTTTGGCACAAAGATGGCCAAGATGACCTTATTATGTATGGTGCACTCACTTACCACCACATCTAATTTATGTCAACGCACTACCATGTGAAACACAGATGCTCCAAATTGTTACATTATGTGGCGATTATTTGTATCAGATGGCTCACCTTTGCATCATCAATTCGACATAGAGTGCGACATGGTTTAAAAATTTTTACGTATTAAATATTCTATGCTGAAAACAGCAGACAACAAAATAGCTGGTTGATGAGCTTAAAACACGTCTAATCAATGAGTGAATGCATTTTATCAGTCGATCGTTGATTCTGCTATCAGCCACTGGCGTTGCATCTAAGCCATTGCGTCTTTGTATGCGGAGCACACTTTGGCATAAATTCTAATCTGCAAGCAAGTTGTTATACAAACTTATAATTCTGTTAAATAATTCACATTTTAGTGTATTTTGTGCCTAATTAACTCGTTACAGCATTTACTTGAGACAACAACTCAGCATTATGCAATAATTTGGAGCATCTATGTTTCATATGGTAGTGCATTGACATAAATTAGGTGAGGTGGAAAATGAGAGAACTTTACATAATTTCGTCATCTTAGCCATCAACATGTCAACAATTATGAAAGTTAGTAAAAATTTGACAAAGTTATGACAAAAACAATTTTGACTTTTTTTTTTGAGACACGGTGTCGTAACTACATTAACTCATTCAATTCCTAGGTGTAAACAAGCAAAGACGCCGGTTCAATGTGTACATAATGCACAGCCATAACCATAACCATTATTTAACTGTGACCTATGATTTATTAACTAAAAAGCAGCACATCAGTTACTGGACGACTGCCAGATGATGGGCCTCTCACTCACGCGAGCAACACATGAAGCTGAGGACAGAAGACAATGGAGGAAATACACGCACGAGGCTGTCCAAGTGTGCTTAACTGCATCGCCATGACACCATAGGAGGAGGTTCCTGCCAATCTTGGTTTTTCATGGATGCCTCATCATGTTCAAGTTACGAGCCCATACGTAATAGATAAACAGGCAAAACCCAATGAGATGATATGCACTAAAGTGACATGGCGATGGGGACAGCGGTAATACCGTGGTAATGGGGACAATAACGGCGGTATTCCCGCGAGAATGAAGATAAGTCACGGTAATACCACGAGGATGGGGATAGAATTTGCAGTATACCCGCAGTAGTGGGGACAACTACAACTTTCATCTGTAGTTGTTGCTGTAAAAATACATGAAAGAATAATACATTTCACTAATTTGTACACTGATAACGTTGAATGTTGTGAAATGTTATTAATTTGCAGTACATTAGTAACCAAGAGTAGTAAAATGTGCAGATTATTAGCAGCAATTATTTTCATTAACATAACGATGCGGATAGGGACAAAGCGTGTGGGGCTGGGGTGGAGATGGGGACAGCATGCGTGGGGATGGGGATGTTATTTCATCCCCATGTCGCTCTTTAGTATGCACATCAAACTGCAAATAGCAATTCAGAGGCATACCGTTTTACTGCTGACTGGTGACCTGCAGCAAACTTTGCATCAAACTTCCATGCAAAACAGCCCTTTTCAGTGCCAGCCACCAAGTGGCTTGATGCGACATTGAAGACAATGTTGAGAATTGAAGCATCTTTGGATGTAATGAACACTGCCAGCTGCCTACAACAATAATTGCGTAAAATTATGCTCATTCAGAAACAAAAACAAGACTTTAAATTTTCTGTGGTAAGATTTAGCAATTTCTGCAGCACATTATAGTGCATAGGCTGCTCATAGCTTTCATCGGTAGAGTTTTAGGTCCCATTTGAAACATTACAAGCCACTGCTTGAGTCTTTCCAGGCAATCAATTGCACTGGTAATGACATCAAAAATCAACAGTAAGAAAATAAAAAATAATCAATTCTCACAACATACTAAATGTCTTTAACATCAAAAGTAATCATACAGTAAGAAGAGTAAGAAGTAACCTGATGTCAGTTTTGTAGTTGCGTCCCTGCGGAATGCCGATGTCAAACAACGTTACTGTTGTGTCAGTAGATCCAGCTACAGCAGACCAATACAATACAGAAAAACTCAAATGGGTGTTTGATCACTCTGACATAATGAGTGAAAACAGGACAACAACGGCATATATGTCATCATCTATCATCACATTCCCAGCGGACTATTAACCTTACTAGTTATCAGCTGCAGCACGACAGAAACTGCACATTAAGCCACAGTTACTAAAAAATGTTTCTATTTTAAGAAAACAGATAACAACATAATACACCACGCATAAATACAATCCCGAGATGCCTGTACTTTCACTCACTGTTTTTCGTGCAGCTGTCCTAACAAGCCACAGTACAAGTGCTACCTGCCTGTCTGCCCACATGGGCTCCTAACTTGTTAACAACAAGGTGCATAAAACCAATATCTGTGCGAATGTATATCGTTTCCAAGCCAGGAGTAAAAAGCGAACCAATTTTCAGCTCAAAAAGTCAAGAAGGTAAGGCTTGTGTGAGGGTCACACAGCTCTAACTGAACAGCCCCATAATATGTCAACACAGCTGTCAGGTTATTTGAGCAAATATACGTTAAGTACAAAAAAAACAACAAAATGCGTACAGAAGAGCAGTGTCGGCTTGCATGGATGAAAAACAAGACAGTTGCAGAGAAAATGTTGCACAGATCGGTTCGGTCGACCAGAGCCATGTTCAGCGTAGCAGACTAGCTGTGCTGGGTGCAACAGCCGCAGGTGTCCATTGAAACCTGTCACAAATACAGACACGAGTAAAGCTTTGTTCGCATAGACACAAGTCAGAGCTGAAGTACTAGTACAGGTTTTGGTTTATGGCTCACACAAGCTTCAACCACACGAGTAGTAGACTGTTTACTGTCACTTGCACATTACACGAGCATGTAACAAAAAATGTCTTACTGGTAATCCCCAGTGAAATCAAATCGAGTGAATATTCTGCACACGGTGGCAACGACAAATTAAAAGCAAAGATCAAACTAACTACACAAAAACCTAAATAACATTGACAAACTACCTATGGACACATACATCAAAATAATACAGTACTAAGAAAAAGACAGACGTAAGTCGCAAAATCTAACTAAAATAAAAATATATGACATTTGTACTTTTACACCACCCAGACAGGAAATGAATCACACCTATCCTACTGCTCCCACAATTTGATAGTGCATTGACCTATTATCATCCCTACAAGTGATGAAAATTTCATGCTCATACAGCCTCCAGTTTTTGAGCTAAACTGTTATCCCTACCACATTATAATTAAATGTCCATGGCCACGGTCAAACTCACTTGTAAAATTTATGTAGATCTGAATTAGACATTTCACCTTGCATATATAATATGTTGATTTCAGCTTTAAAAATATATGAAAATAATGCACAAATTGTAACAAAATGCAGTGTTACGTTACGTTATGCAAACAAATTTATCTAAGTCAGTGATCGGAAGTGACGTCACCAGGGGAACACAGTCAATGTTTGCCAATTAATTTCAATATTTTTAATGACAAAAAAATACTGTGTCACATGACAACTGCAGCAGTACATAGGTAGAAAATATGATCTTATAATGCTTATGTTTCTATACATATTTTACATTGACAGCGTGTTCCCCCGGTGACATCATCAGAATGTCAACATGGTGGTTTGTTTTCTGCAGCCTTTTCGTAGATCGTCGATTTCAAATGTGTCTTCATGTTGACAAAACACCGGTTGCCGATATAGCTATCAAAATTATCAGCAAATTATGCTGTTTTAGGAAAATGGATGAAATATATATGTTAATGTTGGTGCCCACGGACCTTTAAAGAGAATGGAGACTTGATATTCTGCAGGATACTCCTTTACCTTTTGAGATAATATTATAAAATTTTATTTAAAGGCAAATAAATTAAAATAAAAACCAAAAAACAAACAATTACTGCCAACTGCTTTACATTTTGAAATAATATTGCAAAATTTCATTTAAAGGTAAATAATTTGAACTAAGTATAAAAAACAAATAAACAAATACCGCCAACTGCTAGAATGTTGGATCTTTTCTGAACACCGTCAGAATCAAAAGTCAAAGTGGTCCATGTGAGAGCATAAAACTCCTAACAGATAATAAACAGCTCTACCATATATGCACATTATATGCAAACTCAAAATAAATCACATTAGACATAAGATTCAATGTATTTACTTTACATGTAAGATTATGATATTATAACTTGAGAAAAGTTATAATATCAGTGTGTCACGTGGTAAAAGTTCGTCGCAGGATCTGCTTGCAAATGTTATCTAATCATGACCAAATGTTCAGCATAGCTCAGCATCAAAGATGATAAATCTCATCTCCAATCACGATTAAATGAAACAGATGAGCTGAAATACCTTCTTTACTCAGAGACAATCAAGAAAGCTGACAAAACAATCAGCTTCAACAGCATTTAATAACTGATCATAATATGAATGTATATATTGTAAATAGTTGTGAATTAGTACGCACACTGATAATATAGTTGGTTATTCGTAAAAAAAGTAAGCCCCTAACTCATTATTTCACTATTTCAGTTGTAAACTTTGAAAACACTAACGGTCGAAGATACCATCGTATCTCCATCATAACGACCACACATGCATTGTGGAATATTGCCAAACCCACAATGCTGACAGTTACCTTCTAACTCAGTTACTGTGAAGCTAACTACCAAAGTACTGTGGCGATAAATTTGGAGAGGAATGGTATCATTCATGACCACTCAATTTCAAATGTACTGGAAAGTATATTGGTAAAACAACTGAACAAGAAATCTCAGCTAATGCTCATGAGATGCGCGAGAGCCTATAGCAGTTCCTGTTCGCAGGTAATCTTGATCTATCTCCAACCACTGCGTCACAATTCACTCTTCTGCAGCCAAAATCACAAAAAAATCACCAAAAACCCCAATTTTGGAGTTCAAAGTCATCGATGTTGACATTCCTAAGAAGCATGTCACCAGTGCTTGTTATGATAAACAGCATGTCTGTGCCTATCTGCAACCATATTCATGCTAGACAAGCCAATAGCAGATAAATAACCACTTTTTAGAGTAGTATCCCTTTTTGACACGTGTGTGCGCAGGCTTCCTTGAACCTAGAGAATCAGGACTTGGACTACTAAAATCTACATTCAATGCTGAAAATTTCGTACACAGGTTGCCTTTGTCTATCTCCAGCCATTTCAGCGCAATTCACTCTTGAAATGCGTGTCGAAGCCTGAAATAGCAAAAAAAATCACTAAAAACCCTTATTTTGGGAGTTCAAGGTCATCGATGTTGACATTCCTAAAAAGCTCGTTGTTAGTGCTTGTTATGATAAGCAGCATGTTTATGCTCATCTGCAACCATTTTCACACTAGACAAACCAATGACAATAAAATAGCATCTTTTTGGAAGGTGCCCCTCTTTCTCTCTTTCGTTTGGGGGACCCCCCTCACCCAGCATCAAAAAATTTTGTCATGAAATACATCAGACTCTAAGGTATGGTGAAAACCCAAAACCTCTATCTTATTTGGCCTCTGATCAGTACCAGGACGTGACAGACAAGACAGATGGACAGACAGACAGAATTACCATAGATAATACGTGCTATAGCTATTTTTTAGTGGTATTGTACTTTTTTTAATTCTGTATTTGTATTTGTATTTGTCTTCTGCCTGAGTGGCGAATAAACAAGTTATGCTAGCTCTTGCGTGTAAAAATTGGCAAGTATTAAATACAGTTATGACAAAAAACTTAGGGGCTTACTTTTTATGGTGCTACTCTGTATACACTGTGTCCAGTAAAAAACTGACCCCATAAACATCGTACAATAGAAATGTCAAATCTAAATGAAATTTTGTGCACTTAATCCTCAGTAAATTCCTGTAGCTGTCACTAAATTTCGTTGCAAAATGTTATTTCTTAGCTGAGTTATTAATTGTTGAATATCGACAACAAAATATCTCCGTTACCAATATGGTGTTACATAAGTAAACCCCCGTGTACACTTGCATAACTTTAACAAACAACATCTGATTCTGGCAAAATTCTACATTAACAATGCATCGTCTAATGGCAATCAAAGTGCCAAATTTCAGTTAAATCTATCTATGCAAACAATAGCTACCGCAGCTTTTGTGAGGTTGCCTCAAAACGTGAAGTGTCCAGTATGAGGCAGCCATTTGTTTAATCTTGACAGTGTCCACGGCTTGTGGGGAAATTCCACTACAAACTTTTTAGCATCATATTCTTTCTCTTGTCACAACAGTTTAATTAAAGCACGATCATTTGCAGAAAACACCACTCTGTTAATTTTTATGTTATTTTGACTGTGTCAACAAACGTCACTTCCGCTTGAGTGACTGCAGTATGTAACGCCATATTGGTAACAAAGATATTTTGTTATCAACATTGAACATTCAATCATTTTTGCACGAAATAATATTTTTCAACGAAATTTGGCAGCTGCTTCAGGAATTCATTGGGGATTAAGTGTGCAAAACTTCATTCAGATTTGTTCAGATTTGACATTTTTATTGCACAATGTCTAGGGGTCAGTTTTTTACTGGACGCAGTGTAGAACAAATAATGACATACTTCCTTCTGCTGTTTGAACCTCTTCATAACTTGTCCAGTTCCACAGTCAATCAGACACACTGTATCACCACCACAAGTTGCTACAATACCTGTGTCTTTAGCTGTGGACATACAACACAACACCTTGATGAATTACAACTTTACTGCTACAAACTTCACTACAAAACAATTACTAGCCATAAACATTTAAATTTCACCAAAAATTGGAAGACACGAGAACAATACAATATCGTAAACTGAAATGGTTCCACCATGTGTTAAGGCAGCAATGGAACACTTTGAGATATATTCACAAAGACCTTAGGGAGAAAGACAAGAGAAAGAAGATGGATATCAATAGTCGATGACTTGGTAAAAAATAACATTTCCAATGATCCAAATAAAGCATCTGCAGACAGGAGCATTTGGCAAACATTAATAAAGACCAACATAATCCTGCTGAATGAGCAGATCACTGAAAGCAGACAAAGACAAAAACAGAGAAAAAGAACACTGTCACATAAAAAAACTTCTTTAAAAGCTTTCATTGTGACTCAAGTTGCAGTGCAATATGTATCATCAGCTGAAAATTACAGAAATCAGAGAGGTGAACAATGAAGAGTGACAAAGTGGCACAGAAGTAGCCGGAAACTGTGCCAAGTATTGTTACAGTTGCAAATGCGCAAACTGACATCCTGTTCTTATATGAATGATCCTGCTACAACTTGCAATCACACTAAACATGAACTGCATCGAGCAAAAAAAGAGATCAGAAACTAGATAGTTCAAACATGATGCACAGCATCACAGACATAAAAAAAGGACTGATGGACAGAGCACGACAAACGAACATAATGGCTCTGGTGCCACTTAATTGTGGCAGAGACATAACAAGTGAAGATGTCGACTCAATGCCGACATATTATGCTGCACCGCACCTAGCTATACACTGCACTGTGTAACCCTAATGCCAAACCTAACCACCAACCTAACTGAAAAATAGCACGCCGGTTACTCCTGCCCTGAAAAACGTTCACTCCAATTTTACTTTTTCTATGCCTTTTTGTTTTCATGCTAGCAACCATAGGAAACGGACAAACAGACAGAAAGGCAGGCAAGACCCATATTGCTGTCTATTAGAATAGCTCAAAGACATTAAATATTCATTGCTAGACCAGTAGCTCCGCCTTCCACAGTGGCATCGCTGGCCGATGCCCACAATACTGTCGTCACGTGACCAGCCAAATATGTATCAGTTCGTAGAAATTTTTGATTCTTGTATATTTGGCCTATACATCAAATTTCGCTCAACATCATACAGGTTTTATATCATTTCAGTTTATCATATCGTTACTCGAATGATGATTACTGTGATCACGTGACTACAGTGCGCAGACGACAGCCTGAAATGAATATGCAAATCCATGCGACAGCCTAAGTCATATGACAACAGTATCTTCCAGTTAGGCTGAGAGTGTGCTGTGGCTGGATTAGGCGCTAGCTCATAGGCTGCCAGTCCAGGCTATTAATAAAACATCACTAGAATAGCTACATGTGTGCAAGCAAGAATGCAATCGATGACTAAACCTGAATCATCGGGATCGGGTTCCATTGCACAGCACCAGACGTTCGTCACACCATCCGTCGGGTCGTTGTCACAGTGACCCTTCCTGAGAGCTTTCTTGTCAGCGAAATGACAGCGAACGAAGTGTACAGGATCGTAGTCGCTCACCACGGGCTGCTCGAACATGACACACATCATCATCACTGCCATTATCTCCATGTCAAATGTTAAAAGTGAATTTATATCTACACATATTCTCGTACAAAACCAGAAATGTGCAAAATCATCAACAAAGGAACATGCTGCCACACTAATGACACAAAATGCGGCTATCCACCTAGCTGCGTACATACAGCTCTTACTTATTGTGAATTTCAGCTGAAAGAAGTCAACTTATTAATCACTAGCAGCAGCAACAGAAGCAGGCTAATAGAAATCTTTATTCGCCATGACAGCAGCAAACGGATAAGACAGACAATGAGACAGTAACACAATAAAAAACGATCAACAGAAAAAAAAATTAAAAAATAACAAAAACACAGAAATAACGCACCAAGAGTCACAAATGTGTACTGTACAGCTAACAATTTTACAATCAGAATGTTAATGTACAATTTACATACAGAAAAATACAGCCAATGGAGGTGAATGGAAGTAAATGAGGGTGCTAACTAATACATGTATGTAGTTAGAACAGGTGCAAAACAAAACATTTTCTTTGAGCAAAACATACACAGGATGAAGAGATGTCCAACTGCTGGGTGGAGACTTGGTTGTTATTCACTGGTGGTTCCACATCTGTGTCCATTGGTTCATCATCAGCAGAAGGCTTGCTGTTCACCCGAAGACTCAGAGGTTTATAAGTTCCACCTTTTGCTGCTTGCATTACAAGGTCTGTTGCCAGCTTGTCTATCTGTACTCAGCAGTCGACAGCAGGCATAGATTTCACTTACACCCATCATCAAATTACAACTCAATGTTAAAATATGACAAAATTTAATGGCTAAAATGCATGCCTGTAAAGTATGTTATCGGAATGAGTGGCATCTGCTGACTTCTCATCATTTGCTAACCATTTGCAGTCTTTGGTACTAACATAGCTACAAGTTCTCAGAGTAAGCTTTATCACATACCACAGCAAGCACTGTACTGGCAGGTATCAGGATATAAAAAGAGGACCAGGTCGACCAAGAGCGAACTGGAAGAGCACAGTCAACAAAAACTTACAAAAGATGGGGTTCACCTGGGAAGAAGCAGAGGTGGCAGCTCTTGACAGAAACGGATGGTGCCGATGTGTGACCCGATGTGTCCAGTTGGACGTGGGATGAACCAAGGTCAAAGCCAAGGTCAAGCTTTAAGGAAAAATAACTACAACTACTTGATAATTTTTTTGTTATTTAAGGTTATTCAAAAGAAACAAATTTCTACTTGCATTCTACATTAAATTTTCAATAATTAATTCACTTAGCAATTATTAGCCAGTCATTCAGTACCTTCTAGAAATTGACACGTTTTTCTACACTTTGTTGCTGCCTTGTAGACATGTAGACTGATTGCTGCAAATATGCAACATTAAAATATGTTTTAATTCAAACTTCCAGCAGTTGTCATTGAAGGAATTCTAATAACTTTTTCATCATCATTTGCACACAAAGTATGCAACGTTACCATGAATTCACGAAACGACCGAGGAACTCCCGGGGCACTGAGCTTTCGACATCGTACTTTTGCTACCAGCTCCTGCATAACATGATCCCTATCTCCTGCACTGATGCCTTCAGCATAAGCTTCTGCAAAATCCTCCATCCAGGCAGACTCAATCTGAAATAGTAAAATAATTGAACAAACACTTTCATAAATTTGCAGATATAAACTTCTAAGTACTACGAAAATACTGTTTGCCAGAAATGAAGCTATAACAAGCCGTCAGTTATTAAACACATTTTCTTAACTTTATCATCAAACCACAACAAACACAACTGATGCGGAGCAACTCAGCGGTGTAGTGTGTAATATGTAGAGTGTCAAAGTGTTAAATTTTTTAACGCTTTAATACACTGCATTAATTTTTGTAACACATGCATTAATATTACTGATATTGTAGGCAGACTGCATCGAGAGAGTAACTGGAACGATGACCGACGAACTTGTGGCTGCATTGCAAAACCGTGACAGTATGGTGATCGAACGACAACAAAACAATTTTCAATTACTTGAATGTTATTCGGTCGTCAAATAACTGCAGTTCAATGAAATATTGAAACAACAGCTTAACAGAATTTAGAAAATTTACGTATCTGTGATCTCTTTTAATACACGTTAATTTTTTAAAGTGTTAGCACATTAAGTGAATGCGCTGATTCAACAGCTGTAGTAATATGATAATACATATCTCACATACTGCTGGCAAGAATTTGTTGCAGCAACGATCAACATTTTGTTGCAGCTGAGTAGTTGGCTTCCCATCAAGTTTTGACAGAGTTGGGCAGAGAAACACAGCTGTAAACTTGTCATTCAGCTGAAAAAAAACATACATCAATGACGTATATAAATAACTCAAAATTAACCCATAGACGAGTTAGATCCTCTGGTCCCTGATCCCAATGGGACACTGAGTTGGGCAACAAGCTTTGTGTCAGTTGCAAAGGTATCAGTCATTAGCACTGTTCAGCATCCATGTTGCAACATCTGATTCCCTTTTGTTTGAGATTATCTTGAAACAGTGACTGCCAGGATTTCTTAAGTTGCTGCCTTTCTCTACAATATCTCTGTGATATCTGATGACATACCTATCTGGTTTCTGCTGCGGTAGTCGACCGAACTTACTAATATTATCCAGCGTGAAACCACTACACCACATGGTAAAGTTCAAATGATAAATCATCAAAGACGTCCGTCTTGAATGTTAATCAATATCTATCAACTCAGCTCATCCATATTACATGCTTTGTTAAACTTCAGCTATCAAATACAAAAATTAACATGAGTTGTTTGACTGTCTAACATATCAAAATTCAAGAATGTTCATTTATCATGTAAATAAAATAACTGCCATGCACTGTTAAAGACTACATAACAAACTACTGTGATAAGCAAATTTTATAATTAATCGCATAGTAGTTCAGAATAATACTGTAATTAACTCCACACAAATATATACAGTTCAACATGACACAAAGCCAGCACCAGTTACACTAATGTATTGTCAACTAGCTCATCAAAAATAATTTTACAGAAAATAGCAGCTAACCGTTAAACCATTGCCTTCAACCCGCAGTTCTTCAAGTTGTGGCATATTTTCAACAAACTCGAGGGAGTTCAAGCGATTTTCAGAGAGATCGAGTTGCTTCAAGGCAGTGAGGCCGGCATTGCAAGGAAGCATCCTCAGCTCATTGTCCGACAGGTTCAGCACAGTCAAAGACTTCATCTTCTGCAAGGCTTCACGATCAATACGCTTCAGTCTGCGACCGCTCAAACTGCATCCATCAACATACGAGGGTTGTTCTATAAATAAGTTACAAAATACTGCCATTCTGTTAGTTTTCCTAATTGTCTGTCCAATGCAATGCATAGCATTGGACAGAGTATAAAATCACCTTTGTGTCCGTGCGTGCG
>Ga0056128_1000999_pt1 | contig 29591 bp, 10 predicted proteins | sample WorMetLIZISLAND2_FD_71113 | JGI IMG/M metagenome (GOLD analysis project Ga0056128, IMG submission 71113) | Marine gutless worms symbiont microbial communities from Max Planck institute for Marine Microbiology, Germany - Olavius geniculatus... ... | reverse complement strand
TTGATGAGCGTTTGCTTTTTTGGTAGCCCGCCTACATTGTCTAGTATTGTACGACAATATTGTATTTTATGTTTTTGGCAAATAAATACTCTCTCTCTCTCTCTCTCTCTCGCAAAAACAACGCAAAATTCGGTCACTACTATTTACAGATCCACAAACAATTTTAACGGATTTTAATTTTTACGGATTTGGCCAGTGACTTCGGCAACGCCCATTTCGGAAATTGCCCATAAGTTTTATTCGAAATAAAAGCTGTTCCAAATTTCATCATCAGCATTCTATTCCATTTGCGTGAAATGCCGAAGCAAGCACGTTCGCAAGACAGACAGCGAGACAAATTGCTCTATTAACTGCACATAGAACCTTGTAATAACCTACAATAATTATGTTTGCCGAGATCGATCGTTCAAAATTGAGGTCACACAATCTTGTCCACGAACGCTGGACGTCCACCGGATAGAGACACGTGGACGCCGCGTGATTTTTATTCGGTCCAATATGCTATATGCATTGCATCGGACGGACAATATACACTCTCCGCCTCTCTAACCATTACTTACGGACGCAGCGTCGGCGCACAGCGTCCATATAATTTTATGAGCTCAGCTCATCACACATATTTGCTTTTCCCTTCTATCATTACTCGACTACGGACCGGCGCAGTGCAAGAAGTTCTGCTACTGCTAAGAGACAATGCTTCGGCTATGCGTTTTGCTCCAACCCGGTTATAACGTCGACTTATCGGTATTAAAACTTACGCGGTGGACATGCATTCGGCAACAGAGTGTTAATGGCGGTTCAAGGGCATTCAAGGTCGTTAATTTGCGCACCAATGAAAAGCACCTATGCGACTTTCTACGCCACCAAACGGCGACTCGTTGGTTGAGAATCGCAAATACAGTTTGACCGGTGACGGCCCGCCATAGCCAAGGGCCGCTACAGCCATCTTTGATAGATCCAGAAAGAAAAATGAGAAAGCTGTATTTTTACGCGCGAGAGCTAGCTATAGCTAGATATAGCGCGTATATACAGCTATGGTAATTCTGTCTGTCCGTCCGTCTGTCCGTCACGACCTGGTACCGATCTAAGACCAGTTGAGATAAAGATTTCGAGTTTTCACTACATGATAGCTCAGTGTCTTTAGTATTTCGTGACAAAATTTCATACCACTGCGTGAGAAGGATCCTTACGAACAAGGGACGAAAAGGGGGCACCCCTTCTAAAAACGTTATTCTACAGCTATTGGCTAGTCTAACGTGAAAATGGGAATGGATGCAGATAGGCAGAGGCATGCAGCTTATCACATAGCAAGCACTGGCAACGAGCTTCTTAGAAATGTCAACATTGATGACCTTATAATGACCTTGATCACCCAAAATAGGGAGTTTTAGTGAATTTTTTGCGATTTTGGGTTGCGACACGCATTTTAAGCGTGAATTGCACCGAAATAGCTGAAAATAGATTAAGATAACCTGCACATGGAATTTTCAGCATTGAATGTAGATTTTAGCAGTCCAAGTCCAGACCTTCTAGATTCAAGGACGCCTGCACACGCAAGTGTCAAAGAGGGGTACCCCTCTAAAAAGTGGTTATTTATCCGCTGTTGTCTTGTCTAGCGTGAAAATGGTTGCAGATAGGCACAGACATGCTGCTTATCATGACAAGCGCTGGCGACGAGCTTTTTAGGAATGTCAACATCGATGACCTTGAATGACCGTGAACCCTAAAAATATTGGTTTTAAGTAATTTTTTGGCAATTTTTGGCTGCAAAAGAGTGAATTGCGACGAAATGGATAGAAATAGACCAAGATTATCTGCGAATAGGAACTGCCATAGGCATTAGCTCAGATTTCTTGTTCCCACCAGTCGTCGACCTGTGACGTAACATAGAGTTAAGTTTAAGTCAAAGACAGCGTTAGGGTGATAAGAATAAGAATACAGTACTAGATAGGCAGCAGCGTCGTGGGTTAAAAAGTAGGCAGGAGTCGCGGTACAGAAAGTTGTAATTTTTCGACAAACACTGCAAATTTTCTACAAAGTATTCATAATTTAAATGTAAATTTTGTTTATGAATCTTTTAGAAATGGGGGTTTATCTAGTTCCATTTTGGCATATGACGAAATGTTCGTATAAGAAGATTTACCGACAATTTTCCAACAGTCCAAACCATGGTCCAAACTTTGGACGGGCAACTGCTTCCAGGCCCCGTGCCACGACGACACTGGGATAACGATAAAATGCATCTTCGACTATGGCGGCCCTTGGCTTTGGCGGATCCGAATCTTTTGGACCGCCTTATTATGTTAGGACAGGACCGAATGAACAGTCGACAAAACTGTACCGCCGTTTATCGATTCACGTAATAAATTAACACCACCAGCAGCAACCGGCGACTATGATAATGATATTCGATAATTAAACGTACTGATCACGTGGAGCGGAAATCGGACGCCTTGCGAGCATGCGTGGTAGCGATAAAAGCGTCGACGGTCGTCGGATGTGTTGTTAATGTTTCTATCTACGGACTTAACGACCCCTAGCGAATAGACCCGGACTTCCAAGAATATAATGACAGACCGTCCGTATCCGAGTAGTTATTATTTGTAAGCAGTATATAAGTCCATAGCGTAATGGTCCGATCTCTTCTGTCTCTCTGTTTATAGGTGCGTACTCAGGCGGATGGTCGCAATTTTAGTCAGTTTCGATGACAGAAATGACAAGCACCAAATTAGTTCGGCAAAAAGCAAATCGCTACTCATTTGTATAAGCCAGATGGCAGCAGAGAACTGCCAATTGCATGTTTTGGCTGGGGTTTTATCCCTAAATCTCCGCTTTCTTTGGGAGTCAGAAACCACATCTATCACAATGCGTCATTGCCTCACAAGTGTATCTGCCAAATGGTAATCCTATCTAATTTAATCCGTCGAACAGATCAAGCAGAGTGCACGAAAATGTAACAGACGACAGACACTCAGTCCACGCTACGCAGAAATGTGTAGGAATAAGTAAAATTGCTGGCGATGCAAAAGCGATTTCGCCTAAAACATCTTTTGCATCAAAATCAGATAAGTGCCACTACCTAGACCTTTATTTTATCGTGTAATAGAGACAGACAGGCTCCGTTGCGGTAGGCTCCGTTGCGGTAACAACTATCACAACAGCTGTTGTCGTCGCCGATGCAAAAAGCGGTGCCGCCTAAAAAAGGAATAATGGTGACATCGTGTACAGTGCATGTATAGGGGCCTAGACCTTACGTGGTGTATTTGCTCGAAAGCAAAAACTGTGTACGCCTGTGTTAATTACTTTCTTCAAGTGCGATTCACTGTTAGATAATTCACCATTCGTTAAGCTACTTTTATCGTCGCTAAATTCCAGGGCTGCCGTGGGTATGGGAATTCTCATGAAAATTCCCATACATATGGATATGGGATGCTTAATTCCCATGGTTTCTGTGGGAATTCTGTGGGAATTTTTGAATAGATGTGAGATAAGGCCAAAAACGCATAACAGTCTTCCGAGAGCCGACAGCCGCTGGCCGGTAGGTCGCCATCACTGCAGCATGGTGACACAATCAGAGTTAGCCTACGTCCAGCCAGCAGCCGTAGCCGGACACTCCACGCGTTACTTTTTCGAATTTAACGATGTTGGTACAGCAACTGGTGACAAATGCCAGTGTTCTTGTAACTTCTCTGGCTAGGCTAGCTGACTTTCCACTAATAATAGATTCATCTGTGTTTTTTCGTTTAACGAAATGTTTCATTAAAAACATGTCATAGAGAAAATGCTTTATCCCTCTCACATTGCCACAACTCATCTGTTTCTGTACCTCACAATATTGTGACGAGTCGTCGAGTTGTGTCAGAAATGGCAATTTTGATTAAACATTTGAACTGCGTCAGTGTTGGGGAGAGCTAATTTAACAAACAGCAATATAGGCTCATAGCCTGCATGGAAACCACCACGTTGATAAATAGGCATAACGGACAACAAAAAACCACTGGACATAAAGTATATAATGTCATGAGAAACAGCAAAAACTTGCATCGAACAAAAAAAACGCGAGGTGTGGGGTATAAATATGAAAGATTTCTGGGTTCACTGGGCAGGGAGAGTCTGTGAGAATTCTGTGGAAATTCTGTGGGAATTCCCACAGGTTTTTCTGTGGATGTATATGGAAAGGGTATGGAAATTGAAGTCTAATTCCCACGGCAGCCCTGCTAAATTCACTGACGGCGCTTAATTATCGGTCGGTATAGCAGCGAATATGTAATGACGCTCTGTGAATTGACGACGATATCAAGATCGGCCTGAATCTGCTATGCTGTCTATGTCACAAATGCGGCTACACTGATGAGACAATGACATAATTTATAAGGTTTGTGAAAAGTAATTAAGCCGGACTGCACAGCACTAGAAAATGCACGCAGCGAACATTTTGGTCTCGTCACCTTCCTGTCTGAAAAGCCCGCTGCGGCAGTCGATTTCCCGAGAGATGTTAGCCTTTCTGAGGCCAGTCACGTATGCTCATTTCAAGAGCCGTCTTAGCCCTCTTGGGAACCCTGGGCCCGCCGACGCCAAATGAGGGGGCGAAAAAGACGAAGGTGTTCCTCTTTCCAGCTGAATAATAAGGTCCGGTGGAGCGCTGCAAGGTTTCAGCGGAGTCCCCGAGAAACGATTTTGGTATATTTTCAGCTTGAAAGAACACACATAATGGCAACAAAATGTCTGATGAATGGGGACATGTATACCTGCTCTATTAACCTAGCTGTGGCAACAATACTCGTAGCCCTTTATTCTGTGCCCTGTGACACTGATGTTGGCCTGAACGCAGGGCCCGAAGGGGTGAGAGCGCTTCGGTGGTATTGCTGGAATGCGAAAACGAGATTTTGGTGTATAATAATTTGGTGTAATTAAAACACAACATCGGACTGCTAAGATAGAAAAAATCAACGTATCCATGATGCGGTTAGCCCCCATAACTCCCGTCACCTGTTTCATAAGTATTATGCTGAAAACGCACTACTGGTTCGATGTTCAATCCCGTCATTGAAATTTGTATCTTTTCTTCATAATGCCGCAGTAAAAACACCTGGAGCTAAAGGCCTATTGGATAAAAGGGTCCTCGTCAATCATCATTCCGCTCGAGCCTAAGAAGAAACAACAGCAACGACGACGACGACATCGATATCTGCAGCTGCAGCAGAACGGACGTCACCAGTGACGTCACCAGCTGCCAGCACGATTGATGCAGTCCGAGTTCTGTGCGCAGACTTTGTCTGTTTGAAAACGATAGAAAGTATTCTGTTGATAAATCAATAACTCGCTGGCAGTAAGTGAATCGACTGGGCTATATGACGTGTTTTTGGCGCAACTGATCTGCTCACGTATCATTGAATTACAATTATTTCTTCTAAGGTCAGCTAATGACTAGGCCTATTGATTCATAACATGACGTTACAAGACGACGAAAACATAAATGTATAAAACATTTTGCTATTTCATTCCATCAAAGTATTTTATTTAGGCTATAACAAACTCATTTCACACATTCAGCAATGAGTAAAATACGTCGGCTGTGAAAGCGAAACAGGAATATGCTAAAGGAGAACATGATATAAAAATAGAATAAAATGTTCCACTTTACTTTGCGGCACTCTGTGAATATGAATAGCAATTCTAATGTTTATGGTGCTATCATCACGGCACAGCCACTAAGAGAGTTCATTCAGTTCATTTCATGGATGCATATCAGCGCGGACAGCCGTTGACCGTTGGGCCACGCCAACACAGCTTAAGCCACAGATGCGCCTACAGGCACCCATCCATACTGTCGCCATTTATTACCACTGAGCTTGACAGCTAATACTCATTTTAACGTCCCACGGAGAACAGACTGTTGAGTCGACCAGGGTGGTTCGTCAAATACTGGGATCTGTCCGCAGATGGTTTTCCATCCAAATAGTAACAAAACCCTAATGCCCACTTGGATGACGTGTGAATTTGTGAGATGCGATATGCGGAAGTAATAGAACGATAGGCTACCTTATGCACAAGCAGCAATACCATACGGTATCATAAACCAGAAAAATATGTCGCCGCATAGATGCGAAATCGTAACTTTAACCAAAACCCTGACCCTTTGAACTGAAACTTGCACACTCATTAATCATGCCCTACATGTTCGCACCAATTTCGTATTTTCTGAGCCCTTTTAGTTTTTGACTTCGATAGTTGGAAACTCTCGGCCTATCATTTGTATATACTGGAGAAATAGAGAAGCAACTACGTACATCGTGGTCCATAAAACAGGGCAATTACAGAAGCCTATCGTTGATAGCTTTATCAGCCAATTTTCACAATTTTTGCACCGTTTTTAAAAAGAAAACTAATTTATTAACAAAACCAATGTGACATCTTCCACCTCATTTTAACGCTTGATTTATCACAAAATCCGAAGCATGTATTATTATTTATAGTCCTTTAAAAGACATCGCATCCTCAGGAAATGACGACCAATTTCTCTTTTTACAATTTTTTTTCTGTCACACGCAAAAATAATATTCACTCGTACCAAGTTATAACTGATATTCAAAGTGTTTGCATGTGGCCTTAACACAAGCTGTTGGCCGTTTACGACAATGTTTCTTGTCATGTCAAATGGCTGTGAGCTGTTTTCTCAGTTCACTATGAACACGTGATCAATAAAACACGAAGGATAAGTACATGTAAGTAAGATTGTTCACAAATTACATATTCTGTAAATAGATCACAAAGTGCACATGCTTTGGTTTTTGTAATAATATACTATTTTTTTAAATTTTGCTAAGATAGTGTGGGACCAGTGTTGAGGCAAAGTGGGAAATACAACACGGGTTTTGTTGAAAAATTTAACCCCCTTTGCAATAGTCAAAAATTGTGAAACTCGGTAAACAAATGTTATACAAAGTTTTCAGCGATTACGTAATGGCCTGTTCTATGGACCACGTTGCACATATACAGGGTGGCCCAAAAAAGTAAGCTTTTGCACTTTGTCTATATTTTCGCTAAATATTGAGCAATTTTCACAATTTTTAACCAATGGACTCTGAAAGAAATTTGCTACTCAGTAACATGCGCACCACATTTATTATATTACTAGACTACCTTGTAAAATATAAATATCCGAAAACATACATTATCTACAAATGGACAGAAGGTCTAATAGTAAATTTCAAAAGTATACAACTTAAATGTTAAAACATGAGTTATAGTAAATGTCAATAGCGTCGAAAAACATATTAAACATTTGCACTAATTTTCAATGTACATTAATGCTGGTTGGTGGCTGCAAACTTGCTCAGTTAACTGCATAAGCATACAAAGCAATGTGTTTTATTGTGCGGCCCTACAAGCTGTGCACTATTTTTGAAACATGAAAACTTACTCCGTAGCTACTCCTAAACCTTTTTGACATTTATTATAACTTATATTTAACATTTTATTTGAATACTATAAAAATTTACCACTCGACTTTTTTAACCATCTGTAGACATTGTACGTTTTTGATATTTATATTTTACGAGGTAGTGTAGCGACATAATGGGTGTGATGTGCATGCCGTTCAGTAGCAAATTTATTTTAGAGTCTACTAGTAAAAACGTGTAAAAATTGGTCAATATTTAGCGAAAATATATAAAAAATACAATAGCTTACTTTTTGGCCCACCCTGTAGACGGACAAGGTCGGTACTGCGAATATTCCGTATTGCGACCCATTAGGACGGCCGCACATCATTACGATAATAGTTTGTTGAAAATGGCAATACTATCAGTGCATAAAATAATGACGAGGTCATCTGCAGCTAATCTACTGACGCCATGCAGTCTGGCACCTGCTACGTTCGTGACAAGTCATAATGGCGCGTGACCATTACACAAACTGACCACTTAGTGACCAGCCACCACGTAGCAGGTGACCACGGTTCACAATGCTCAAGCGGCAAAGTCATAAAATTATCATTCAGCGCTCAGAAACGCCGGTGGTAGGCTAATGTAGTATATTACTGTCGAAAGAATTTCAATTATTGAGAAGTTTCCTTTAGTTCTTAATGCTTGATCTGGCTTTTTGACGCGCTACAGCTATCGTTCATAGCACGATGTGTCGTCTCTCTCTCCGTCTGTCTATCTGTTTATCTGTAACGGACATATTGTAGCTAAGCGGTAGGTCGTAAGAGAAAATGTTTTACACGATTAATTAGAATGTGTGTCTTAAATCAAAAAGTGCAAAATTTTAGTGGTCTAGTGCAAAGGAAACATTTTTATATTCGAGGTTAAATGAAAAGAAATAGAAAAAAATGTGCGTTTTTAACGGAAAACTGGCCATATCTCAAAAACGCATGATAACTGTGTGACCGTATGGCAGACATCTTGGTCGCCAAGCGACCGCAAGGAAGCAGCAAGAAAGACGAATAATAAACAAGTCTGCAACGGTCAGTCAGTCACGTGTGAGCGAGTTCAGCACGCAGTGACGGTGGTCGCTCGTTGACGCTTGATTTCCTTCATACAGGGCAAGCTTGCAACAAATGAGCGCCAAGGGGCAGCCGGCGCATCGTTAAGCGCGACTTATTCAACGCATACCCGGTACTGTCGGTCGGTCTCGCGCTACTGAGCGCAGCCCGGAGCAGCCTATAGTTCGTTCAGCGTATTACTGGCATCTTTACGACATTCGCAACAGACTCGAGACACCGGTGTAAGGACTTGCGATGAGACGAGTATACGCGTCAGTGAGTGAGACTGTTTCCGGGTTCGGGTGTCGATCTCGATGCCATAAGTTTCGTCCAGCATTCTTTCTTGCAATCCCATTTGCTAGCGCTCGTCTTCCGTTTTGCACGTTCTGCGACACCGACATTGTTCGTTTTTTGTTCTTTACCGAAAGTGTTCATTTACAATGTTAGGCTATTTTATTATGTATTATTATGTATTATTGTGTATTATGTACTATTATGTATCATTAAACTTACTTACACAACATTAAATATCGACATGTGAATCTTTTAAATTTTACCTTGTTGCTCACAAAAACCGAGTCGCCAGCCCATGCGTTAATGTCCAATATATAATATATATACAAATAAACGGACAAAATAACAGCAAATGAGGAAAATATCATGCGAAAGCAAAAAAAAACTCTGATCCAACCCCTGTCTGCCGTTATTTACCGAAAAATATAAGACTTCTGACATGAGCGATTATGTTGACTTTTGTCTCTAAAATGTATACTAAAGCTGTGGTTAGAAAAAGAAGAGAAAAAAGGGGAAAAGAGGAAATAGAAGATACGTAGAAGAGACGCAGCTGGCGGGGAATTTCGTCATTAATCTTGAAGGATAAACAGTTGGATGAAGAGCGCCAATCCTCCGTATTGCTCTTTTCCTCGACTCCTGCGGCATTCTTATCTTGGCGCCTTTCTTCTTACAGGCTACAGCAAGTCCCTCGGTCGTTAACTTACGTTGTGTATCTTCACAAATTCCCCAGAACAGCCTACGAAGGTCGTTAGATAGTTCAGATTAGTTTCAGAAGAAAATGCTGAAATAGTCTCCAGCAAAGTCGCTTACATGTATCTGGCCAGTCATTTAATGCATGTGAACTATAAACGAGTCACTGAACTGCACATTCGGTGACATTCCATCCCTAGCCGTAAATCATGCGCTTAAGCATCGTCTGCAGTAAAATATGCTCAATTCATTATAACCATAGAAGGGTTTAGCGTCGCCAAAACAATAAGCCCTACTTCTGGCCTAAAACCACGTAAGTAAATTGTCAGAGTGCCAGATGAGTATACCCCTAAATCCGGATATAAGAGACGAAACAGGAAAGTCTTGAGACGCTGTCTGAAGACCGACAGCGACGGCACAGTTGTGCTGGAAAGCTCGTTCCATAAATCCAAGTTAAATGAGCTGCTGCTACACAGGCCCACATGAATTGCGTATCAATCATATTAGATGCACTGGAACAGTGTCTAATATTGGATCATCTTTATCAGCAGCAGCAGCTGCTGCTACTGCAACGATCAGCGTCAATACAACACTGTGATCACTCTCGTATCGCTCGCTGATGGCGGTTGTAATGCATGTAAATGATTGACGGTCATGCTGTGAGCCAGTGAGCGCCTACGCTGATGATCTGTTGGCTGTTGCGGAAGCTGCTGCGGCGCGATGCGGCGATTCTCATCTTCGATTTCTTATCCTCATCCACTTTTCCTCCTCCTTCTCCCCGCCTGTCACTTAACCGGAACCGATTTCCGTGCTATTTCCCGCGGCGTAGGCGGAGTGGTCGACATCGGTTAAGAAATGAACGAGTGCGACAGCGTGGGTCAGAAAGAAGACCGCAGTACAGTACGGTACAGAGCCGCTGACCGTGAATAGCAAATTCCAGATTGAAGAAATCACCGGCAGGCCGGGCGGGTCAATTTCGTTAGATTCGTTTCACCGATGGAATCACAATCACTCATGTGCTGACGTATACTGTTTGTTAATACAGCACAATGCGTCCATTGCACGAAATCCAAGTACTTGTAGGAATTGATATCTTATAGCAGAAATCAATTACTTGATCGATTAAACACAAGGTTATAAGAGAAAAAGCATATTATAGTTTATTATTGTCATCCTGCATTGTGTCGAATACGGACGAACAAAGTGCTCGATGTTGTGGGCATAGTGCATACCGTACTTAAGTAGGCCCCTAAAAGTACGCTTAACATTCCCATTGATGTTGCAGTCTGGTAACGTAGACTATAGACCAGGCCATTATCATCATATTTGTTTAATACAGTCATTTGACAAAACGCAAGCATGTGCACAATATATGCCTAACGTACAGTGAATGTAGACCACTTGTGAAATGTCCATTAGTCTATCTACACTATGTTGTAAAAACATTTTAGTTAAACACTAATTATAAAAAAACAAGGCAATAGCAAAAAAAACAAAAATTACGTAATTGCCTAACATATGATCATTAATATAAAATAAGATAAAAGTTATGATGTGGTGGGCCTAAAAACTACGGTTAAAACTTAGTAACTGTGTTTATAGAGCACACAGGTGACAAAGTTACAATCAGATAAATATGTGCAGTGTTCGGGTAGTGAAAGCGATAAGTCGAGATGCTGCGTTGCTGCCAGGTAGGTACTATTATCATCTACGAATTTACAAAGAAAGTTGCCCAAAGTTGTAGTTTTGAGGACTGAAATCTTTATTCTTGAGGACGAGTTCAGAGTCAGACTCAAACCCACTAGACTCGGATTCAGCGCTGCATGACTTGAAAGCAACTGCGCCCTACTGATTTTTTTGTGTTTTAGCTAACGCGCATCAACAGACAAATGTTGTCAAATGTGTAACATTGTGCTTTTTTCAGATTGCGAATACCGAATTTCACGAACAATCCTCTCGCGGAACTCATTGGGCTCGGGCTGAGTGAACTCGACACATACCCCACTGAACCTTTATTTTGTCCTTCAAAGTCATCAATGTTCCGGAGAGCTTATTATCGGTGCTTGTCAATACGCACTGTAAAACTTTGTAAGTCAATATTTATCTGCGACCGTTCTCATGCTAGATCAGTCAACAGTAGTAGAAGTCGCTCACAGGTTGTGAAGAGGTGCATAAATCTGATGCCCTCGTGCGTATTTATTCCTTGAACCTAGGGGGTCAAAACTTACACCGTTAAATAGACATTTAGCGGTGAAAATTTAATATTGCAAGCGTTTTGGTCTATCTGTAATAATTTCGGCGCAATTCACTTTTAAAATCTGCGCCGTAACCTAAAATCGCAAAATCATTAAAACCTTCTATTTTAGGTTTTAAGGTCGTTCGAAATTATCGATATTGGTACTTCCGGAAAGCCGGTAAGCAATGCTCGCTATAATAGTCAGAAGTATGTGTCTATCTGCAACCGTCTGCAAGCTAGACGAGTTAATAGCATTAAGATAATCACGTAGGAGTACCCATATTTGTCTTTCTTATTAAAGAGAATTCCCCTGATTCAATGTCACGAAATTTTGTCACAAGAAACTAGAGACCCTACGCTATCGTATAATACAAACTTGGTGTCTTTATCTCACTTGGTCTCGGATGGTCATTGGAACGTGACGGACCCAAGACGGACAGACAGACTGATAAACAGAATCACGATAGCTATATAATATCGCACGCGCTAGCACAGTAAGTCGCGCGTAAAAACGAAAATCAGTCGACAGCTAAAGTTCTGTCAGAACGTGTGGCTTACTGTTTTAACTATCTTGTCCGGTCAGTTGCAGTAACTGTGAATAATTGTATTACTAACCTTCCGGTTCACTGCAGTAAACTGGAGACAAGAGAACGACAGTTGGCAACACCAGGAAAACGAGCAACATATTTCATAGAGCAAAGCTATTTATGTCTCAACATTCAACTACGTCTTATAACGACGGAGTACTACTTTTTAAAAAACGAGAGAACAGCTCGAACACGTCGATTGTTGAAACAGTCCCGAAGTCGGAGCTTGTTCGCGCATCGCCGCAACAGCAAAACGTCGGCGTCTGCCGCAGTCGCTATATAATCGCTCTTCGGATGTGCGCAGCATGGCACTGCGTGATGGTGCAATTGTCATAACCGTGGCTAGCAGTCGAGTCAGCCACACACACACACTGTTACTGCACAATGGTCACACCGACTTGCTACACGCAAGCCACTAGATTGTCGCACGAGGGTCGATATCATTTGCAATCGGAAAATAATTATAGGACCTAGGCCTAACATAAGTTTAGAAGCTGGTGAGTATAGTGAACGATCGCACGTACAAGTAGATGACGTATTGTACATGTAAGAGGTCACATTTGTGCGATTCTGTCGCACAACCTCCGTTTTTGGACGATACCGAAACATTTTTTATTTCCAGAGTGCTAATGTAAACAGCTTATTATCGGCTGTTTTAGGTGCACAGTCAACTTATATAAATTGACGTTTTACTTACTTTCTTATCTACAAGTAACCAGACAAAATGACAAACAATAGGTTTAAATGAATTTTTAAAATGTGGGGGTTAACAGATGAGCATGAAATACAAAAAGCTACTATATTTATGCCTACACAGTTTTCATAGACTGTCAAAACAGTTTTCATCACACGTAAATGAAAACTGGACGTTTTGTGCAAATTATGCCAACACGAGTTTTGGACAGCAATTGAAGTGTTTTAATGATTCAAACAGGTAATTGTGTAACGTACATGTACGATCAAAATCGCGTCTGACTTGGAGAGCATAAAGCGGAGACAATGAAGTAGCAAATTTATGCTTGCCAACAGTAAGAATTTTACAGAACATAAACATTTTAGTCTGCTTAAAAAACTTTAACCGCTACTAATAAAAAGTTAAAATAAGCCTCTATTCATTTCCTGACGACGTCTAGCTGTGTCTACAAGTCATAAATGACAATGATGCCACAAGGTTGCCGAGAGCTATAGAGCGTTCTACAGTTAATTGCGTTGCTGAATGGCAGCTGTCCATTAATTTCATTTTCTGTCAGCGGCTGTATACACCTTAGACTAAAAATACTCGTGTCTTGAAATGTCGGGAAACTGACCAAAACCCATTCATCACGCCCGTCTTAGCATCAACGACAGCACTCGGCCAGTGTAATCTTGTGCCGACTTGCGACTTATTTATAATGGAAACATGTGACGTTTGTCTCGCACATTTAGAAGTCTTAGCTGCTGTCGTGTATAGGCCTATCGTTTATGGGCGCTACGTCGTAGGCCTAATAATATATTCGTTAAATTGTCGATATAGGCCTACCTGAACTTTTAATCACGGAATGCACTGACTATTTATCCGGCAGCCGTACAAATAGCCTGTAGGCTATTTATCCGGTCAAACAAAAACGAGGCTCTACTAGATTGCTTAGTCAGAGATTCAATTATGATCCAATTGAAATCACTAGGCGGCGGCAGTAATGTCGGTCGCTGTCATTAGCGTTACGCGTAGTCACTACATTTAGCGTTAATGTAACGGTTTATAGTTTAGGGCTTATGGTTTAGAGTTAAGATTAGGGTTAGGGTTTAGGGTTAAAGGGTTAGAGATTTATGTGACGATAATGCACACTCAAAAAACGAGTAACATTAGTGATGAATTTGACGTGCCGACTGGCGATACCCTTGATTTTCTAGTTCCTAGGGTTGAGATTGCCAGTTGGCCGACTGCCGTCGTGTCTCTGCGGCTGTACGACGAGCACCTTATGGACACGTCGTACCGTCGCAGAGACACGGCCGTAGAATATGCGTGTAACATATCCTTTTAAAAATTTTTACGTTTTTGAAAAATAAATTTCAGAACACGTCAAGGTCGATAAAATTTTTTGACTTGCACTGTAGTATAAAGTAATTTGAGCAAAGCTTATGAGACGCGCGACAGCCTTAGCAGTTGCTGTTTACAGGTTGTCCAGGTCTATCTTCAGCCATGTCGGCGCAATTCACTTATGAAATGTGCACCAAAAAACACTAAAACCCCTCTTTTGGGAGTTCAAAGTCATTCAAGGTCATCGATGTTGACACCGTTGTAAAGCTCGTCATCAGTGCTCGCTATGATACGAAGGGCGTTCAAAAAGTTTTGCAAGTCGATATGTTGGACTGAAAAACTATTCAATATTTATACATCAATAAAACGCACATTTCTCCGGAACTCATGTGAGCTTGAAGCGGATATGACGTCATTGTAATTTATGACGTCAGAAAGCGTTTTATATTGGTCCTCCAGTTAGGCTTCTACCACAGACTCGAGTCATTTATAGCAGACACCACAGAGAAAATTTTTCAAATTTAGGAAAAGATAATAGTTACAGCAAGTCAAGTCCATGCTGTATGTAGAGTGGTCTTATTGTACGCAGTCGAAGTCGCGCACAGCTTTCTGGGCAATTTTAACTATGGGATTGGGATGCAGTGCCTGGCAATGCCGGATTTAGTAAAGATCTTCGGGGCTCGCTCCCAGGTCCCCGCACATCAGGGCTCCCCAGGTTGTACATTGTAAAATTGTTCAGCCTTTCTCAAAGACGACGGATATCACTAACTGCTGACTTTTCAATAAATTTTACGGAAAACGCCAAATCCTGACGTGCCGATGATGATAGTCTTTATTAAAGCAATTAACAGACAAACCGCTGTAGACACAATGCAAAACATACTGACATGCTTAAAAAACAACTAAAAACAGTTTTTGTACAATACACGATAGATAAAATTGCACTCATCAATATTATTTATTTTGGAGGGAAGTTCGTAGTTATGCAGTCGCGGACGTGTGTGACGTCGTAATTAACAGAAGCGTTCTTATTAATGGCCAGCGCAGACTTCGGCTACTGTGTGTTCATATTGCAAATAAGAAATTCATGAACGTATTTATCAGGGCTTCCACAAAATCACATATCCTGGAGTCTCACATTCGTAAATCCGGCTGCAGACTGGAGAATTGTCGTGCGTATTTGTGCTGCTTGCGTTAGCACTCCAAATCGTATCTGGTTAACGCTTTATGACGTCATAAATTTCAATGACGTCACATCCGCTTCAAGCTCATACGAGTATGGGAGAAATATAACTTTCACTGCTGTATAAATTTTTAAAAAGTTTGTTAGTCTAATATACGGGGCCCATCGAGTTGTAAATTTTGTTTAATTTTCCTCGTACGTATAGTTTTTTCACGGCTGACACAGATATTAGCTATTGAATATTTAAAATCGCAAACGAAAAATTCACGGACGTACTTGTTAGGGCTTTCATAAAATCACATGTTCCTGGATCTCATGTTGGAAAATCCGACGGTAGACTAGAGAAATTTCATGCATCAGCGAACCCACTTTTACGCTGATTTCGCTGGCGCTCCAAATCGTTCCTGTTTAACGCTCTATGACGTCATACATTACAATGACGGCATATCCTTTTTAAGCTTGTGCGTGTTTAAAAGAAACATGCGTTTTATTGGTGTATAAATTTTGAAAAGTTTCTCAGTCTAACATATCGACTTGCAAAACTTTTTGAACGCCCCTCGTAAGCAGTATGTCTGCGTCCACCTGAAACAGTGTTTTCACGCTAAAGCGGTAAAATAATCACTTTTTAGGGGGAGAGGGTAGCCGTCTTTGACGCCCGACGTATGCGCAGGCCTCCTTGAACCTAAAGGGTCGGGACGTCGACAGCTAAAATCTACGTTCAATGCTAAAAATTTCGCACGCAGGTTGTTTTGGTCTATCTGCAGCCATTCAGTCGCAATTCGCGGTTGAAATGTGCGCTGCAGCCAAAAATTGCCAAAAAAATTTAACCAAAAACCATCTCTTGGGGGTTCAAGGTCGTTCAAGGTCATCGATGTTGACAAATCTAAAAAGCACGTCACCAGTGCTTGTTATGGTATGCAGCAAGTCTGTACCTATCTGCAACCATTTTCACAGTGTAAGAGCCAATAATGGCAAAATAACGTCTTTTCAGGGAGGAAGTACCCCATTTTGACACCCTCGTTCGAGGGGAACCCCATCACACAGGGGCACGAAATTTTGTCACTAAAACTAAAGTCTTTGGGGAAGACCACAATGAAGATTTCGTGATTCTAGGTGTCGCCGTTTTGATACAGTGCCAGGGTGTGAAAGACGCACGGACAGACGGACGGACAGACACCTCGACGACGGCTAAGACATGCTGTCGCGCGTAAAAACCATTCCCTCAGTTCAAAGTCGCAGCTGAACAAATACTTCGGGCTACGCATAGGCCTACATTTTTAGTCGGCTATGAAAATAGAGGTCATGCGGCCCTAAAACCATGCGGCTGTTACTAGACCACTCTATCGGCGCAATTACACATGATCTCTTCAATATATTCGGACCACCGTAAGAAATCCATAGCTCTTCCTGGAATTGCCGCCTCTAAGCGATCCGCCCTTCATTGCGCTGACAATGCCAGCTGGCCCGCCGCCTGACGGAATGAGATGGTGTAGCAGCAGCAATAGTCTACGAGACGTGTCTAAGCTACGCACGCACGCTACGTCTTAGGTATAGAACGCAATTAAAGCGACGACGCAGCATCTGCAGCATCTGTGTCGGGCGTCGTCGATCACGCCTCCGCAGGAGCGAGTTCACATTGGTTTCAACACGGCCAGAATGTTTCTTTTAAACCTAATACAATTTAACAGATAGTTGTTTGTTTCGTAACAACTGAACTTCCGGATCAGGATCAGATGAGAAGTGTTTGACTTTTTGGCGGTTTTCTTCATTTTCTCTTCCGTTTCTTTAGGTCTACATGGGACGGGGGTCCCCCTTACATTTTTACAAAAAAGGGTAAAAATTGGCTCAAAATTCAGCGTATTCGCGCCCATAACTTTGGAGTTAGAGGAAGTGACATCACGAAACTTTGCTACATGGCGTGCCATAAGGTGGGCATTATCGCGTATTAACGACTTTTGGGAAGCATTGCCCCCTTAAAATTTGGGATAACAAAAACATCCAAAACTCGGCGCGATTTCAGACAACATTCGAATCTGACCACGAATATCTCAGAAACCGATCAAGATATCGACAGCTAGACACAAACTTCATCGAGAGCAATGCCTCCTCCTGCGTTGGGCAGAAAAAATTAGTGAACTTTGGTCCATTAACAAAAAAGTTATAGGCGCAAATTTTGACCCACCCTCAGTCGACAATGCGCGTTCTGAGTATGCTAATGCATTTGAGTTCGGGCCACGCGACTTTGCTAAGAAGAGAATTTCAACCCCTTAAATGTTCGTCCAATCGGACTGATGGTGCCGGGCGGCCTCACGTTGGGCTCTGCCCGAAATTTCTAGTTGTCTGTTCAATGCAATGCATAGCACTGGACAGAGTACAAAATCACCTGAGCGTCCGTTGTGTGTCCGTCCAACATTTGAGGCGCCATATCTCCATAACGGTGCAAGATAGACGCATGGTGACGATGGACCATTTATAGTAAAGCGCTGGTGACGAATCGAATGGTCTCGTGACTGACAATGTCTATTGTTTAGTTTAAATAATAGAGAAAAATGAAAGGATCATTGCTGCTGTACAATTCAAAATTAAACATTTAGATTTTTTTTTCTACTAGTCTAAACAGGTAACCGATCATATTTATACAGACATATACCGTAAACTATCGAAATGCATTGGACAGACTCCGTGTTCGTATGAACATTATCTAGCTTTTTTATTTTTTGGAAGCACATCTAAGTGCCGGTTTTTGGCTGGTTGTTGACGCCACAATACTACTTTACTTTATTATAATCATACTATCTTTTTTGGAGAATTAGGCTACAATAAATAAATTATGTATGAATGAACCTGACTGGCATAAAGCAACACCAACCTAGGTTACGTTAAACAGTCAAAACTGTTTCATAAAGTTTTGGCAACATGTTGTCGGGTTTCCTTTATACTCATCATCCAACAGATGTAAACGTGCCCGTTGCAATATGCTTGTTATTGAATTTGAATATTCTGGTCAAATAATTAATAAATCATTCTCAAATGATGTAGATTTTAACAAAAAAGTTACTTCAACTTGAAATTGTTATTGTATTGGTTGTGACTGATATGGCAAATAAACTCTCTCTCTCTCTCAACTCTGCTCATATAAAAACTAATTTGATGCGTACGCATCAGTCGGTTCGTTGAAACTTGAAAGCTAACGAAAATTACTTGTTTGCCAATGCCCCTGTAAACTAGAAGATGAGTAAACAACAACTCCTGTTGACGCTACCAACAGACTTGCTTTGCGATATATTACAGACTTGAAAAATACAGCAGTGTTGTTACAGGTTTGCTGTGTCTGGTATGAAACGATGGAAATCGATCTCACGACAACAAAATAAACAAGCACTTAACACTTAACAAGAAGTACACTGCAGAACTGCTGGAAAGCAGACACTCGTCACCTGGGTCAGCGTTATCAACGAGTCAGTAACATCGCACCGAATGAATTCATAGACTGAAACAAACACTGACTGATAAGCTGCATACAATTCACCAAACTACGATTAAATCAGCAGTCACGGACCATGCCATTTCTCGCAGCCACATCACAAACTGGAATCGCACCAAGGAGATCGACACAGATAGCAACAGGATGAACAAACAGATCAAACTGGTAACATACAATAAGGAAGGAGCAAGTCGATAGACAGAGACTAGAAGGAGGGTCCTGCCAACTTCTTCATATCTGTGACAATCTGGACGTCATGAAAATTGTTTCAAGGAAAGTAGCAGTGGTTCTCAAAACGTCAACAACTTATCAACTCTACTAACATGGGAGCGTATTGTTATTAACCAATTTTCTACTAAATGAAAGCAAATAATTACAATTTTTTTTACTAAATTCCATTGTACATCCATCAAAAACTTATATTCTGTCTCAGGGAGCAGAATAATTAACTCATAAGGGTGGAGAAACAATTTAGAAACACCAAAACGCATTTAACAACCCTCTCCCTATACTGTATCTACACTATTTAACTGGCGATTGGCCCGTTCACAATTCTCAGCCCCAGGGCCCTAGAAGTCTTAATATGCCCTGCTGATTCAGGTTGTAATTTGATGAATGTATACATATATTATCGGTGACTGATGTTTCAGTAACTCTGTCGTCAAGCAACAATAACACAGTGCTGAGCAGACAACACGTTCGCTAGTTCGACCCTATGAGGAGGCAACTTCAGCCGACGACGACGCTTCCTGTCCATCCGTCTCCATCGACTCCGTATCTTCCGTGACTTCCAGCACGCGAGGACCGTACAGAAGAACGTATGCACAGTGCCAGTCACCTACACCACAATCAATGAAATAAGGACTGTCTTATACAACAACAGTTAATTAATAATAATAATAAATGTACAAAACATCAGTTTATACACTTGTTAACGCCAACATGCAATGAGTGACACATCGAAAACAGCAAAAATCATAAAAAGGTGATATCACTCACCATCACATCGTCTAACTGTCAATGTGCTGTTGAATAATAATCTTAGTCGTACCTGTTATAACGTCCTATCTACTAAAGTAAAGCCAATAGTACATAAGATAATAAGTATACGTTTCATTACGGTCACAGCCTGGAATGTAAATTTTTATGCGAGTGTAATAAGGCATAATAACCTAGATGGTGAAAAAGACGCTTATTTTATGGCCACGATCGACGGTGTTTTCCGTGTGGGACATGTGTGTGATTTAAACAAAAGCGAGACACGTTTTATTCATCACACATGACTGGAGTGATATTATAGGTGGCAATAACACTGTAGACACTGTAGTGAAAGACAAGAGGATGAACCAGGCTATGAAATTATGACTATGATGCCAAACACATACGGCAAAATGGAAAACAGCCAGACTAACTTATATGTGAAAAAATCTCAATATCGCCAGTCATTTGATCTCAAGGCTTTGCCTGAAAGTAAGTACATAAGTAAGTGAAATAAAAATTTACATAGCGCATAACGTTAACTAACAACATCTAATGCACTGTAGCAAACAAACTGCAGGGAACAAACAAAACTGAAGTGAACTATGACTTCAAAAAACTAATGCCACTGAAATTTCAATACAGTTACAAGAATTTTGCAGCAGCTTCCTTTCCACTAGGTGATATGATGAGCAAACTGGACTTCAGACAACGATAACAAAACAAGAGATGGAATAAGTTGGTGGTGGTAAGTTGGCAACACAAATGTATTGCATCCCGAAAATGGCAATATTTACACAGCAACAGTTAGCAGATGTTCTCAGCAAATAAACTGATTATAGGACAGTGAGTATACCTCCGCCTGACAGCTTGAGAATGTCTTCAGATGTTACCATTGATACGTTCTCATCATCAAACATCAGCCATTCGTCTGCAGAAACACACATTATGATTATATTAACAAAGTAAGTCACGCATATACCAAAGATGTAGCACTGGAGGTAACCTTCAAAATCAAATAATAAAGTATTGCTCTTAACGATAAATTAATTAAATAAAAGTAACATACTGATAAATTTATATAACATATTCCTTATCGTTTCAACCTACAAGTGAGTCTATTCGAAGAAAAGTTTTGCTTAGTTTTTAAGTTCAACTTATTTCAAAGTGATCTGAACTGTCTTTAGCTAATTGTTTCTAGTCTATCAACTCTACTCATTGGAACCAAGAGAGCTGTACCTAAACAAACCCTAATAAGATAGATTAAACTGTTTAGATTATTGACGGATACTACAGTTCATAAAAATCAAACTGTTTTCCTTTGTCAGCAACCGCTGCTATCTTTAGTAAACACGCTACTGTCTAGCCACATGCAAAAGTGTACCGACCTAATGTAAGACAACACAATGACCAGAAAGAAGTGCGAATTAGGTTGGTTCTTGAAGGTGATAGGGTAAAGGTTGTCTTTAGCTCTTAACTGTGATCCATTTCAAAGCTACAGAGCACTACACACAGTGTAACCTGCAACCCAAACAGGTGAACGTGCCCTGCCATAACGTCAGTCAGACAAATTAGTACTTGATTTACCTATCCCAAAGGGATAGAAAGCTGAGTTAAACTTGGCAGGTGGTTATATACTAAGTTTGTTTATTTGTCCATAGATAGTCACCCATCCAAGTACTAACCACGTGATAGTGACTTGACTGGAAGTCAAACTGATGACCTCTTGACCATAAGACCAAAGTCCAAACCACTACACCACCATTATTCTAAGATGGTGCACTATTGCTAGTAGTAAGCACTAACTGTGACCTTGTTTAGCGGACTTGACCCAAGCAACGTAGTGACCACTGGAGCTGGACCTGCCCTTGTGAGTCAGCACGGCCTGCAGTTCGTAGTACCCACTGTTGTTAGACCCTGCATCTGTTACATGTTAACAGCCACCAACCATGCAAAAGCATGACAAGAAGTTTATTACCTCACACGTTATACAACAGATTCAGCTTATAACAAGATAATGTTCATACGAACACGGAGTCTGTCCAATGCATTTCGATAGTTTACAGTATGTCCGCATAAATATAATCAGTGAGCCATTTAGACCGGTAGAAAAAATCAAACAGTTCAATTTCAAATTGTACAGCAGCAAAGATCTTTTCATCCTTCTGTATTATTTTAACTCAACGACAGACATTATCAGTCACGAGACCATTTGATTCGTCACTAGCGCTTTATTATAAAAGGTCAATCCTCACCATGCATCTATCTTGCACCGTTATGGAGATATGGTGCCTCAAAGATAATCGGGTCACGAGTTTGACCTTTTGGGGTCACGTGACGTCATCAGTCACGAAAAAAAGATGGAAGAAGGGAAAGAAAAAGAGGAAGAGGGAAGAAAGGGAAAGGGGGAAGAAAAAAGGGCAAGAGAAAGGGGAAGGGAAAAGGGATGGAGAAGGGAAAGAAAAGGGGGTAGGAAAATGGGGAAGGGAAAAGGGGAAAAAGGGGAAAGGACAAGGGAAAAAAAGAAGAGAAAAGGGGAGGAAAAGGGGAAGGGAAAGAGAAAGGGAAAGGAAAGGTGGAAGGAAGATTGCTTAAGAAATGTAGGACACACGGACGCAGAGACACAAAGGTGATTTTATACTCTGTCCAATGCTATGCTATGCTATAGACAAAAACATGTAACATTAAACTAGCACTAATAGTTCTTTCTTCTCAGTATGGTAAAACTTCAACAAGTTTAATAAAGACTCCTGACCAGTGGCCGCGGACTTTACCATCCCATGAATAGACGGAGGTTGGAAGTATGAAGATACCTGCTACTGTTAAAAAATGCAATTTGAAAGAAGTTACTGTTACACGATTGCAAACTGCTGTTTTCGTAAATCCTATAAGCAACGGAAACAGCATGCACGTAAACAGTAGCACCAGTGGACGAACCGTCATCAAAAGAAAATGGTTCTTTTCTCGTTGGTTGAGTTGGTGCATCACGTGCTGCTGGTTTTGACTTAGTACCACCTGCCTTTATCTGCTTCTCCTAAAGTCAAACCGTTCAATACAACAAGTGTGGTAACGGTAATGACAGCAGCAGCAGTAGTAATGCACCATAGAGTGCCGAGATTAGTAAAAAGCAAAGAAGTGCTTTAAACAGCATTTAAAAGTGTCAGAGGCAAAAATCAGATTTCTCAGATAGTCTGGCAATGTATTCCAGACACGAGGCCCAGAAACTGAAAACAAGAAATTTGAGCTAATGCTTACGAGACGTGCAAAAGCCTATAGCAGTCCCGGTTCAGTATATTAGCTGAAAATTAGAGTGTTCATGCTAAGCTAATATATAAAATACCAAATTCTCTATCTGGATCGCACAACGATAGTTCCGTGCAGCTGACGGTAAAAATTTGCTAATCCTAGCTTGCACCGCTTTTGACTGATCCACTCATGTGACAAACGGACAAAATTGCGATGGCTAAGACGCGATGAAAGCAGTAGCTGCTTTCACGCATAAAAATTTAACAAGTCAATCAATGTAATCAATCAGCGTTGGTTAGTGCTGCGCGTTGTAAACCGATTCCCGAGGTGGCAGCACCATTGAACAAAATATCACAAATTACGCTGTAAGGTATGCAAGCTGCTTCACCAAATAGTGTGCATCAGAAATGTACTAAATAATAAAATATTGCACTCACAATACAACAAAATCGTACAACAAAAATTTCTGTCGCTGTTTGAGTTGGATTTGTGGGAATTTGGGATAAAATACAACACATTTATTACAGTCATGCCGAAAAGCACATAATGATAGTTCCGTGGCTCCACCTTGTGAATAATATAGACTTGTGTCGCAGCCCAAAATTGGCAAAAAATCCATAAAACCCCCTATTTTGGCGTTCAAGGTCATCCAAGGTCACTGAATTCGGCGCCAATCAAAAGCCAGTGTACGATTTCCTATTAGTGATTAATAGAAACCTAGGCCTGATCTCGCACCATTACTGAGATACTTATTGGCCAAAAATCGCAAATTTTGCCCACCCCCCTCTCATTTAGCGCCCTAGTTCGGGGTGACCCCCTTTGAACTTATGGAAAAGCATGGAAAAGCTTTACGGTTCCTGAAACTAGAGTCTTCCAGGCAGCCGACGGTGAAGATTTGGTGATCCTAGCTTGCACCGCTTTTGACTGATCCACCCATGTGACAGACAGATGGACGGACAGAACTCCAATGGCTAAGACGTGCTGAAAGCAGTAGCTGCTTTCGCGCGTGAAAATCAAGCTCCATACAATAAACTGGAACAGCCAACTGGCCGGTGGTAGTGGTGGTAATAGTAGTTCATGTTCCGTGTAACAAAGTGGGACAGGGCAGCCAGTGCCACCCCACAGGCCTTGTGGGCCCATCAGCCATCCCCAGAAAGTTCCCAGCAACTATACTGTGTACTGAAAAGTCAAGACAGAAATAGCAAAGAGCGCAACTACCCCCAACCACGACCACTCTGTATACTGTGGGGTAACCGAAGGATTTCGCAGTCCCCTCAGAAAATCACCTGGCAGATGGCCCAACCTGTTCAGCAGACCAGCCACACCACACCTGCCATGCCTCAAAGCCAAACGGGTCAAAAAAGAGCCCCCACAAGATTTCCAGGCCTGATAGGAAAACTGTAGTTCTGAACTGCTGTGCATTCAGTATCTACTGGAAATCCTAATCTAACCCGTCATCCCTCAAAAGTCTCTCCAATGCTCCAACTGATCCAAGACATGACGAGAACAGTGAAGCCACACCTTGGGCACCCTTTCTCAAAATCTTCTTTGGAAGATCTTCTCAAATTCTTCCAGACATTTTCCAAAGAAGTTTCGAAAATCCGCATACTTTCTTTGGAAAAAAGTCTTCCAAAAATCTTCCTAAGAAGTTTCAAAAATTTGGCCCCAGATTCTAATAATTTTTGGTGTGAATATTCCTGACACAACTTGCCATTAAATGGCCATTCAGTTTTTGCACCTCACCCAATGTCTGCTTCTGCACTACCTCGGGAAAGAAAACCAAGTGAAATATGCATTGAAATATGCAAAAACATGAAAAAAACATCCCCAACATTATTGACCGTAAGCATGATTATCAGCTTTCAATAATTTATGGCAAAAATGCAATATTTCATTGGTTCTGATTTCCTCAAGTAGTGCTGAAACAAACGATGGGTGAAGTGGGAAACTACATAATGATTTGTTGGCCAGTTGTCTGAAGAATACTCTTACCCAAAAATATTAAAATCCAATAATCCTTCTTCAAGTTACGATTGAAAATGTTCAGGATGTTTTTTTTGGAAACATAGTGTATAAATAAAATGAACTAAAGGATGTTTACAGTCTGTGCAGCGTCAACACGTTTGTCCTCCTCAGCTTTGAACTTGTCACGAGCAGGAATCAGCTTCTGTTGTAGCTCCTCCGTGCACAGGTCGAACATGTCCAGACTCAGTGGAAACTTTATGTCCTAAAACACATGGACAACATTTATGCCTTGATTATTATCCAAGAATAACAAGCAATGACGTCTGCATGCCATGTGGTGACATGTATGCAGGTATCCATTTGGGATGCATTGCACCATCGTTCATGATCTCAGTTCAGCTGAACCTAGATCAAAAGGTGAACCAAGTTCACGCTGATTTACGTTGCACCAAGTTGAACTCAAATCAGCTAATCCCGTTCAGTTGAACGGCCGTGGTTATACCGTGGACGACGCTGATTGGTCAACCATGCTTGGCCTACGAGCCAACTACAATGATGTCACAGTCACACGCAATGCTTACGAAACAGTTCAGTACAGATTGGCCGTAATTTGTTCAAATTTTTAGTTTCCCTGAAGTTACTACATGATTTTCGCATCAACAGTTGCATTGATAAAGTTTCGAAGATATGCAATTTGTGTTCCAATAGACATTCGTTAATTATTCTACGTCTGTTGTCAAGATAATATGTTTACCGTGAATACGGCAACGGCATAGCAACAGCGCAGCAGCACTCTAGAATGCCTTTTATTTATCCATTAATTCATTTATCCAGCAAAAAGACCACAGAAAACAGATATAGCACAAATGTAACATATCTAGATCACAAGTATAATTGAATTTAATGCCTTATAAATCGATACGAAAAAGTTTTTGCTGCTGTGGTTAGGGTTCGATCGTATGTTTACTGTAGCAGTGAGACATCGCCACAGAAAAATGCAATTTATTCGTCTATTTGTTAATTTATCAAGCACAAAAAGAACATAAAACGAATATAGTAGAAATCTAACATATCCAAATCATCAGTATAACTGCATCAAAAGTCTTATAATTTGATACAAGGAAGTTTTTGGATAGGATAAGATTCAAATCAGACAATTTTTTTGCAGCAATAGTATCACGGAAAATATGTATTGCCTAGTACGCATGCATAACCACGAGTTGAACCGAGATCAAAATTTGATCGATGGTCAGATGGCAGTTCAGAATTGAACGTAAATCAATGCTTGAACCGCTTTGGTGCAATGCAATTTACGGCTGAACTAGGATCAAATTCAGATTTGACTTGGGTTCAAAGTTGAACGACGTTGGTGCAACAACGTTGGTGAAACGCGCCCTTAGTCATGCAGTACAAGGTGCCAACTATGCGAGTGAGCACTCGTTTGTATACCTTTGTGCATGATATGGGTTACTTACTAGACATTTTTGACATCCCGTGACCGAAGCAAATGAGTTCCTCATGCTCTGCGGAACGTTTACTGAGTGTTAAGTCACAGTGCTACATGAGCTGGTTATGCTGGCAGAAAAAAATATCTGTTCAACCTTCAAGATCTTGGCGTTGACAGCCTCCTTGCCTTTGTAGAAAAAACGAACCATCTGAATTGTGAGATACGCCGGCAGCCGCTTTAGTCTGTTCTGCAACAAACATGTTACCTCAAACCTACTTACACAGGTTCTAGGCCATATCTTTTTCGAATTCGGCATCTATTGACAAATTTTCACCACTGTTTCATCACTACACTCACTATGAAATTTGGAAAGAGGATTATTACAGATTCCACCTCATCTTTGTCATGCTGTTACACTGCCTTGTAGTTCAAAATATTACTTGCCACAAATTAAATAAAACTGCACTCGCAGAAAGCAACTAGCCAATATCTGGCAGAGATATTGACACAAGCTTGGCATCTTTTTTGACTCACTCACTGCCAGTTATCACTCACAAAACAAATATTATTTACCTACTACTTCAGTATATTAAAACTAACACAAGTTCTTCAGTTTATACCAAATCACAAAATTTTAAAAACATATTAGTACAAAAAATTTTGGCATACCAGTTTCTGGTATTTGGCGTCTCGTCCCAATGTTGGAGAATTCTTCATAAGTTCGCCTTCTAAGCCCTATCAACACAGCAACAGTTCCTTCGGCCTGACAAAATAACGCTGCTGGCAACATATGCTTAGCAGTCAACTGAACAATAAGTACAGATTAATTAATCGCTGACTTTTGACTGAAACTAACAGCAGTAATTCTGCAAAAATACACATTTTTTGTTGAGCAATTTTAACGGTTACTCAGCTGACTGGTCACATGAGTGCACAAAGACACTAAAATGTTCACATTCTCTGGAGCAAATCACTATTATTTTTCAGATGTCTGTCACCATATGTACTGCTTTCTGAGTGACGTGACTCTAATCAAACTCCTGCCAATTATAACTTCATCGACTATTAAAATTAATGACGGTTAATGGTATGACTGATCATCAAATTTCTGCAGTTCTACAAATAAACAGATGCAAATATATTGAAACAAAAAATGTGACAGCAATATGGCAGACAGCGAACTTACCGCCTTCAGACCCGACTGCATATACTTCACTTCTACAAATGCATGCGCAAACAACACCAAAGTTATAAACCTTATTTATAATCAAAAATGTGTCAGATCATAAATGTCAAATGACTGAGCAATGTCTTTGGCTTTGAAAGTCAATCACATCCGGCAAAAGTCCACACAATATTCAATTGCTCATAAGTTATCATCCTTGTGATCAACTGATCCACGCAATTTTGTGTGTCAGCACTCTGCAGCCAATAAAGTACTTGTAGTATAACCTAAGACAAAATAAAATATTTGTTTATTCGACACTTCTTAGACATGAGTCTTGCAGCTGCCGGCCTGAAACTGTGGAACAGTCTTCCAGTTTATTTGAAACAAGCTGGAATGAACTTTGAACAGTCTGAACAGTGGCTAACGATATTCTTGTTCGGGTGACGAGATCGCATCAGATGTGACTAACTGTTAAACTTGTGCCTCAGCTACAAAGCACGACTGCCTCCATACACATGCAGTTGTTAACCTTCCATCTATCACAATCTGCCACAATCTCAAGCTGATCTGATGACATGGAACTGACTATTAAGACATCTGCATGATCCTGTTCACACCATCGCCGTCTATGGATGATTACTGAATACATTTTTCTTTTCAGCATACTTACGTAAGCAGCGAAATATGGATTTTTCTGGCATTAAAGTGCTGTATAATTCACGTTTTACTTACTTAATTACAGAAAGAGATGAAAAGAAAGAAAGCAAATGATGAAGAGAAGTGAAAAAAGACCTTTCTCAATGAAGCAGCTGAGTTGATAGAACGTCTCAGTTGCGGTTGACGATGGCTCATCTTCATTCTCTAAGCACTTCATACTGATTCATTCAAGCTCGTTAAGTGCTTATAACATCAAAGATGTCTTGATACCATAGTCTTGTTCACACTGCTTATGTGTAACACTACGTCTGCAGTGTTATAATGGGTTCATAACTCCACAGGTGACCAAACATTGCATATAAACAACTCTGTAGACGTACAATGGAGACCACAACTAACTGTAGCATAAATCCATTGAAGCATTTTTTGGAATGCATAAGTTCATTTAATGAATACCAATCAAGCCAGTGGTTCAACATACACTCGTACTATATCGAAATAACAATTTATACAGCGCATTTTTCTTAAATGATGTATTTCTTTCTAGAAAAAATAGGCACAAAAATGTGTGAAATTTGTTCAAATATGTGCTAAAAAGATGTGCCAACACATGCAAATTCCTTGCATACACTTAATGCCATGTGTGGCAAAACCGGAAAAAATTACCAAGCCAAAGTAAACTATCGAGAATTTTTGCAGCAAGTTTTGCTACAGATCATATATCATTCCTGCATTCGAGTAAACACATTATCAAGACACACATCTGAGGTGTGACAAAAAGATACGTCGTCTCAAATTCTCCACCGAAATATTCATCAATAAAACTCTGACGACCGGAAGCAACGGCAGCATCCTGCAAAACAACAACACACACAGGGACATTTATCATCATCACGATTCTATGTTTGTACTGGCTATCTCTATTCTACTATTGGCGACCGCACCTTTCCAGCGACTGCTGCATCGATCTGGAACAGTTTGCCGGAGTCGGTCCGGTCGTCTCCGTCATTGCAAGTTAGCAGACTAAAAACCGCAACTTTTTGCCTGGTCTTACAGTCATGACTAACAACGTCTCATTGCACTGACTACTATTACGTGACTTCACTGTTTAGGCTTATTGTTACGTGTCCTTGTAGTCTTAGGACTTAACGCCA
>Ga0056128_1000997_pt1 | contig 29603 bp, 19 predicted proteins | sample WorMetLIZISLAND2_FD_71113 | JGI IMG/M metagenome (GOLD analysis project Ga0056128, IMG submission 71113) | Marine gutless worms symbiont microbial communities from Max Planck institute for Marine Microbiology, Germany - Olavius geniculatus... ... | reverse complement strand
GACCCCTTGACCTTGAAATTGGTCCACGGGGTGCTGGTGTCCCAGGGACCCTTCCTACCAAGTTTGGTATTCGTAGGCCTTTTCGTTTTCCCTCTAGGTGGAGGCACAGGACAGACAGACGGACAGGATCAACACATGATGGGGCCTCCTTCTAGGGACGGCCCCATAATAAACATGCATTGTTGCCCCAAACAGGAGATCACAGAACATATGCAATGCTAACCGTGCCATGTATTCTTTGATATATGTCATATAGTCTTTCTTGCTCAGCGTGTACTCAACTAGCCGACTGTTCAGTACGACGTCAACGCCCTGCTTTGAACTAGCTTCAGCGCTTTCATCACCAGTGCCCTCAGCAGAAGCATTGCCTCCGATAGCACTCTCATCAATGTCTATCACATCGGTCCTCATCTGAACACAAATATTAACTCTACATTCAAAATGAATACTGACCAATATTTTATTGGGTACTAGAGCTGTCAAAGTGTTAATTGTTTTAATGCATTTGCGCACTGCGTTAATTATTTTAATGCATCAATTAACGCGTCAAAGTGTTAACTGTTTTAACGCATCAACGCACTGCGTTAATTATTTTAATGCACCAATTAACGCGTTATTAATGCACCCAAGGCTGTCAAAAGAAAGAGTAGGGAGGAAGTTACCCCGGGCCCGCGACGTTTAAGGGCCCACCTGTAAAATATAGAAAGTTGGAAACTTTGGAAAGCAAATAGAAACACATTGTCCATGGACACCGAAATTGACATATACGAATTTTTCCATTTTCCTAAAACAGCATACTTCTCTGATAATCATGACAGTAATATACGCACAGAAACATACACCTTATGGAATTATATTTTCTACCTATGTACGTCATTTCCGACCACTTGCCGAGGTCAAATTTTTCAGCATAACGTAACGTTAACACCATTTTTCGTTATATTCAAACATAAATTTCGTACATTTATAAAGCATAAATCAACATATTATATATACAAGGTAAAATGTCTAATTGAGGTCTACATAAATTTCACAAGTTACTTTGACCGTGGCCATGGACCTTTATGTGCATTGATTTCTTAACGCATGAAGTTAACATGTTCAACAGCTGTGGTGTATACTGATACCAATCATATTACATTGGAATGAATGTGTGCCGTGTTCAGGTATTTATCACCAAGACGCTTACATGCAGAACATGTATGCAGCGTATCCGGAAGTCCTACTGGTCGACGCAACATACAAGCTATCAGACCTCCGGATGCCGCTATACATCATGATGGCAGTCGACGGCAACGGCTTAGGTGAGATCGTGTGCATGTTTCTGGTGACAGACGAGACTGAACCTCTTATAGGCATGGCTTTACAGACATTTCAGCAACACAATGCAGCTTGGACAAAAACCACTACAGTACTAACAGACAAAGATTCTGTCGAGCGAAATGTGTTCAGAACACTGTTTCCATCTGTCTCATTGATTATTTGTTTGTTTCATACTCTGCGAACATTCAGACGTGAAATAACATGTGAGAAGATGAAAATTTCCAGTGCCCAAAGAGGCGTTTGCCTAGGCATCGTCCGTGATATGGTGTACTCCAGCAATGAGCAGCAGTACAATGTTAACAATACACACTTGCAGGCAACTGGCTGCCTTACTGTGGTGGACTATATAACCAAGTCTTGGCATCCAATACGTTCCGAATGGGTAGAGGGGCTGAAGGCCCAGCACTTCACGCTTGGTGAGACGACAAATAATTGGCTAGAGTCGATTAATCAGAAGATAAAGACAGTTTGTACACGACATTCACGTCTACAGCGATTTTTCACTGAGGTCATGCAAGTTATAGTAGTCCTGAGAAATGAACGGATGCACAAAGCATTAATGATGTGCACCAAGCGGCCAACAGTTGGAAATGACAACCAGCTGGCGCTGTAGTAGGAAAACCTCACTCCCTATGCATTTAAGTGGGTGCAAGCACAGTACGTCGCATCTCAGAAACTAAAACGTTCAGCTGCCTCAGATGTTGCTGCATCTGTGTATGAGTTCGAAAACTCTCCGAACTTGCACAAGACGCCTTTGCAGTGTGCTTGTCATTCTCTCTCAACCATGCGGCTACCATGCAACTGAACTGAGTATGTTCATCATTGCATTGGCAAGCAACAGCAAGGTGGAAATAATGTGACAGGAGTTGCGCATATTAGCACTCCACACACCTCTGCAGTTCTCTCACAGGCAGAAAAGTACAGAAAAGCAAAGGCTTTGTCAAACACTATTGCTTCTCTGTGCTCTGAACCAGGGACGGCAGTGCATGAACAGTGCATGTCTGTTCTACAGCAGCGTATGGATGCATGGAGCAAAAATGAAGATGTTGCAGTGATAACTGTGCATAATGAAGGAGGAACCGATGTATCGGAGCAGACTGGCAAGAATGGAGACAGCAGAGCCGAGTTAGCAGTCGAAGCAGGAACTGATGTACTGGATCAAAGTGAAATGCAGCCAAACATTCTTGCCGACTTATTAGCTGCAGAAGGAGAAACCTACAGCCAGGAGTTGATGCAACCAAGCAGCAGTGCAAATGAAAGTAATGCAGGACAACGTGCCGTTGACTTTGGGTCGATTATCATGCCACCAGCTAAGCGATGTCGAGGGCGGCCAAAAGGTGCAGACCTTACTGTAATAGGCTTGCGTAAGGCAAAAGAGAAAAGCAGTCAAAAAAGTAAGCTAGCACCTTTCACCAAACTGAATGCTGCTGAAAAGGATGATATTATGCTTAGTTGGTTTGTTGCTGACGAAGCGAAAGCTAAAGCTTTAGCTGGGTCTTTGATTGAAGAGTGTGAGGTTGAAGTACAGCCTAGCATGTGTTGACGATGTTGTCTGCATTGACAGCTTGGAGAAATATTTCACTAGTGAAGCATGGCTTTGTGTTAAGCACGTTGTAAAAGTGAAACGTAGGCAAAAGTTTTGACCATGTCCTGCACGTAAGTGCACTTACGTGCAACGCTCGTGAGAACAGCATTGGCTGTGATTCGTGTTTGGGGTGGTATCACAGAAAGTGTTGTGGTCTAAAAGCAGACTATACACCAAAAGGGAAATTTTGGTTCTGCGCTGCATGCAAACAAAAGTCATTGTGATATTCAGTTATTGGCGACTAAGCGACTTAGGTTTAGTCTTGCTTTGCCGTATTCTTGGTGTTGCAAAGTGTTATTGATTTTGTGTACTATATGCATGCATACAAACATAAGTCGTTGTGAGATTTAGTTAGTGCAGAGCCAAGTTATTGGTCAAAGCAAGATCTGATGTACTGGATCAAGTTGGCACAGGTGCAGACAATTTTTTGGAGTTGTAAAGTATTATTGATTTTGTCTGCTATATGATGCACCAGATTTGCATGCAAACAGGTCTTTCTTGAAATTCAGTTAGTATAAGAATGTTGTTTGGTAGTTACTGAACTATTTTGTGCTCTTTGGTGACTTATTATAGTCGATGCTCTAGACAATCAGGCTCCGTGATTATGCTAACATAAGTGATATAATGCATGCAAACAGCAAGTCATTGTGATATTTAGTTAGTGCAACAATGTTATTCAATAGTTAATTGAATATTTTGTGCTCTTTGTTGACTAAATGGCTTAGGTTTAGTCTTGCTTTGCTCTATTTTTGAAGATGTAATGTACACGGTGGGCCAAAAAAAACCGGACCTGTTTGAGCGCTAATAACTTTTCATAGCAATGAGATATAGATGTGATAATAATGCCATTTTTTTCAGGAAACAATAGAGAAAAAGACTGGCTACAAATTAGTAATCAATTTTAACGCTGTTCTTAAATATTCTTTGTAAACGCATGAGCGTCATTTGTGACGTCATTTATGTTGATAAACATGGCGCCTTTAACAAACGAAGACAAGATTTTAATCAAAACATTAAGAACAGAAAAGGGTTGGGGTGCATTTAGACTAATGCGAAAATTTCCTTCACGGAAATGGAAGAAAAGCACTTTATACAATTTTATTAAGCAGATCGACAAGACCGGAAACACTGATCGAAAAAAGGTAGCAGTCGACTGCGGTCAACGAGAATGGCAGCAAACATTCAAACTGTTCGGGACCTGATATGTAGCCAAGAAGATTATCCTGGCACAACCAAGAGTCCCAGAGAAATCAAGCGCAAGACAGGTATTTCACAATCGTCCATTCGCCGCATAGCTAAAAGAGATCTCCATCTGAAAACATTTCGACGCCGCGAGGTGCAAGTGCTGTCGGATGCTGACGCTTGCAAGAGACTTATTGCCTGTAAACAGCTGAAAAAACGTCTGACAAAGCAAAAACTCTATCGAACATGGTTTTCTGACGAAAAAGTATTTACTGCTCAAACTCAATCAAACCCACAAAATGATCGTCTGTATGCTGACGTCAAGTTGAAGAGAGACGTGTCTGCCAAGCATTTACTGAAAGGGCGTAAACACTTCTCACAAAGCGTTATGGTTTCTGTCGCCGTTTCAAAACTTGGTAAAACCGATCTTGTGTTTGTACAGCCAGGTGCGAAGATAAACAGTGTCTATTACTGTGATAACGTACTCGAACGAGGCTTACTGCCGGACATTCGCCGTTTATCGAATGACGACTTCTTGTTTCAGCAGGACGGAGCGCCAGCTCACCATTCACGGCACACTGTTGCTTACCTGCGCTCCTGTGTGCCCGAGTTCATTGAACCGGAAAACTGGCCGCCGAATAATCCAGACCTCAATCCTGTGGACTATTCGGTGTGGGGGGCGTTGCAACAGATGGTGTATCGTCATAAAATTTCAGACATTGACCAGCTGAAACGCGTGCTAATCAACTGTTGGGCTCAAACTGAGCCAAGGCACATTAAACAGAGCAATCGATCAGTTGCCAAAGCGACTGGGGATGGTTATCAAGGCACATGGTGCTCATGTGGAATTTCGTCTAAATTAAACGCGTGCGCGTTAATTAGCCTATTGTTTGTGTTTTACTGTATGATGAATAAAAACTGAGTTTAATCCATGCATTACTAATATCAAATTCAGCATAATTTCAGTGGTGATGACGATTTATGCAAATTAGGCAAAGAATATATTTAAATGCACCGTTATGCGAGTTTGTCGATTATTCTCTACAACATTCTGAAACTTTTGACGTATCACACACCTTTCTATTACTAACCGTCGCTAATTTATTAATGCTCAAACAGGTCCGGTTTTATTTGGCCCACCCTGTATTACTGATTTTGTCTGCTATATGATATGCTATGGTGCTCCTTGATTATTATAACATAAGTGATATAATATGATGTCACTGTTGGTTTTTCATTAGTTCTTTCTTTCAAAGTGTAATAATTTACGTGGTAAGACATTGCAATTTATTGCAACCACAGCAAGCCACAGCTAAATAATAATAGAATCATCAATTATATGTGCCACAAAATAATAATAAAATATCAACCATTGTACAGACATGCTGCATATTGTCAATAAAATTGGTACAGGAAATGAATACGAGGTTAATAAGAAAGCACTTGATTAGAATATTGGTATTATAGCAGATACATGAAAGTAGGCCTATGAAATTTTAAAATTACTAGCAATGGCAACAGCAAGCTCAGAAGATTCAGAGCAGATAGCAAAAATCGCCCACTTGTTAATTTTCACAGCAGGAAGGTAGCATTGCACCTAAAGCCGACTGCCGGCCCTCTAGGACTAGATTATAATATTAGTATTATAGCAGATACATGAAATTAGGACTATGAAATTTTAACATTACTAACAATAGAGAGCTACCAAACTCGTTATTACCTTACGAAAGTTGCCATGCAAAGAGCATTTGATATCTTAAAAGTTGCATACACTTAAATACAGAAGATTACGTGGTGACATGATTGAGGATTTTAAAATTGCGAATGGTATTTATGACAAAAAAGTCGCACCTAGATTACATTTCAATAAGAGTTCAGTAACTAGAGGTAACAAATTTAAATTGCATAACCAAACATTTATTCACAATTTCAGAAAACATTTTTTCTCAGCACGTATTGTGAATATCTGGAATAGCTTACCTAACTGGGTAGTTGACGTACAGTCTGTTGATTTATTTAAGGTGCGGCTTGATAGATTTTAGGCACAAGAAGTTATGTATGATTGGACCGCTGAATTAGCCGGAACTGGAGACAGATCAGAATATATCGAAAAAAATGATTAGATTATTAGTATAATTTATTATACCGTGATACGGATATAGAGACTTTTAGTTCCTGCATCCGTTTATCTACATTACTGAATAGCAACAGCAAGCTCAGAAGATTCATATCAGATAGCAAAAATCGCCCACTTTTTCTGTTAATTTTGACTGCAGACAGGTAGTATTGCACCTAAAGCCGACTACCGGCTCTCTAGCTAGAGGGCCGACTGTCGGCCCTCTAGGACAGCCTAGAGCGCCGACTGTCGGCTCTCTAGAGGCGGTGAAAATTTAACTTGTTCTAGGGTCTCAATAGTCAGTTATCTGCAGTTTCCCATTATTAAACTAGTCTGAAACATGCGTAACAACACTAATTCTACCTATTTCAATCACTTCTGAAGTAATCTGGGGTGGCAGCTATAATATATATTTTTACCGAATGCTTGTCTGAAAAAAGAGAATATGCTGCCACTATTCTAGCAGCATAAATCTCAGTTTTTTCAGTATTCATCTCCCAAAACTTTGGCCCTGTACGAGACAACAGCATACAGGAATTTGACTTGTTTTGGTACTACAAGACAGGGAGTGTAATCACTCCAATAAAGTTACAACTTACCTTTCCCTTCACTTTGTACACAACACCATCAACAAGCTGCAGCGGAAATGAATCAGAAAACAGTTCATCACCTAAAACAATTCAAATCACAGATGTCAACAATAATACAAAGCAACATTTTGCCTCAGTCCGTCGTGTCAGCCGGCTCTTTAGCACTATTGCAGAGCCGACTGTCCAGTCATGCTGCACCATAGTCATCACCCCGTCGGTGTGATGTCCCAGTCCTGGGGCCCTGCCGACTAACTATCCAGATCCAGATCCAGCAACTAGCGTACAATAATAGTGGGCCAACCAGTATTCAACTGCCATCATCAAAACTGCGTAAAACTGCTAGACGCGGAAATAACTTGTACAAAGTAAACCAGGAAGAGTACAAAGACAACACATACCGGTAAAAAGATCCTTATAAATTATCATTGTGCCAGATGTTGTACGATAAATCCCAGCAAACAAAACAAACAACACCCACAACGAAACGGCAATTAACCGGAAGAGACTTATTCATAACAATTTAGTGACGTGCGAAAAAAAGAAATGTGTAAACAAACGTAATTTGGTATCGAAGATCAGACTAAGGCCGTAATCGATTTAGAAAAACCGAAACCAGTTTCCGTTTTGGGTTTTGCTGTGTAAATCGATTGCACCAAACCGTTTCTGTAGGACGGTAGGATTGTAAACAAACAACATGGCGAGCAATGTACCACGCAACTTCATCGTAAATATTTGTGTGCACGAAGTGTTATTTACTACTGAAAAAATAAATTCATTTTACTGTTGAAGCTTTATTCCTGTACGTGATAACAATTCAACTACAAGTAAACAAAACAGCAATAAGCAAACGGCTTCTGGTTTTGCCAACGAAACCTGCTACAGAGTCGGTTTCAAAAATTAACCCCGGTTTCGCGAAACCGGCTTAATCGATTGCCGAAAACTCTAGTACTCTACCCTGAAAGGCTGAAAGGAAACCGGTTTCGGTTTTTGCTAAATCGATTACGCTCCTAGTGACAGCATGTATTTTTTGATGACTGCATATTCCTCGCATTTTTTAAAAAAGCGTTTTTATTCGAGTATTTGAATAATAAAAGGTTATAATTTGTATTCGTCGTTACTCGAGTAACAGAAATAATCGAGTATTCGGCACAGCCCTAATTACGCGACAATATTCTGCAGATTAGCTATTCAATTGTTTATGTTTACATTTCTTTAACCATCGTTTGATCGGATTATGTTAAGATTAGCTGCAGTGTTTATCAGTTATTCATATATTGTAGCTGCTTGTTGTAATTATGCTACTCGTACATACACTAATTTAAGTGATGTTTATATTTATAAGAACAAAACGCGGACATATTTTGCTGTTGAACCGTCTGTGGTCGTTGGACCTGTTCTGCAATTTTGGACGAATACTGGTTTGAGGTGTGTTGGTTTTGCTAACATACGGTAAATAAAGTATTGCTTTAAATCTACACGATATGAAAGCATATATGTGTTGCTGAAATCTCCACTGGTACTTTGTCACACTTACTCTACTGACACCGTTACTTATTATAATGGATCTAAATTAATCATGTCACATTCTTGACACACTGGTGAACTTATAATGCAAGGTGTTATCTGCTGTGAAAATTTATGGGCTAGAGTAAAGATGACGGGACCGGAAACAAACCGATCCACCGCTATGTGTAGTTGTGTGAAAAAAAATAGTTCCACTTAACTTGCGAGTTTCATTGCATTTTAACAAATATTTTTTTGTGATTTTAACACATTTCACTTTGTCATTTTATTTTGCTGTTAGTATAATTACTAATGCAATTGTCGTTAGTTATTACTTCTTGGTCCCGTTTTTTTCATTGATGCTAGCCATTTTGTCATGTGCTCAAAGAAGTAAACGGGATCAGTGACCTATGCACAGTTATGCACAACTGCTATCAAAATTACTACCTTAACCACAAAATGGCAGTGGAGTCTGGGGAGGGGGCAGCGCCCCCTTCCCAGGGAAATAAAAATGTGATAAATTGTTTCACTAGAACATAATAACTTGGTTGGGAAAGTGTACTTCAGTAATAAATTATTCAAAACAGCACAGCTCTAACGTGTCGAACTACTTTAGTACACACGAGATACCATTGCACTTTGCTACAGTGAATGATGGCGGATTTTAACAATTTTCGATCTAAAACTTCACTTGTTTAATCGTTGTATGAAAAAATTCGATTGAAAAATGAGTGGAATATGTTTCTTGTAGGTTTGTTTATCATATTAGTAGGCTATAGTATTGTGTGGGTTATTTATCTGTACTAATTACCGTCAAACATCGTCAAACACCATCAACGATAAAAGGCCGGTCCCGTCATTTTCACACGTTCCAATTTATGGAAAATAAGTAGTTGATTTTCGCTATCTGCTGTGAATTTTCACGGAAGCTAGCATGAAATGGTTATCTGCCGTGAAAATTTGTTGAAAATAAATAGTCCTATCTGCTGTGAATTTGCATCAAAATAAAGTATTGTAAAATGATTGCCAGTGCTATTTAGTACAGTATTATCAGATTGTACAAGCAATAATAGTAAGTTAGCAACTTTTGATCACATCACTGGTAAGCAGCTGTGGCTTTTCAGCTGATGTATTTCTAAAATGTATAAACTATACGCAATGAGTCAAAAACATGGCACTAAATTTTTGTCTATATTTTTGCACAGACATTGGCAGCAAAAGAATTTTGCAAATCAGTCAGACTCGTGACCGTGGCAGACGATTTGCAACAAAACAGCATTGAAATTTCCATCTTGCCTAAAGTAACTACCAGATACATTGTGTAAGGTTGGCAGCAATGCAGTGAGAGAATCAAGTTAAGCTTCTTCAACCTGCAAATTTTTCACCATACCTAATTGTTATTGTTAGGCCCTAATTGTTTGATTATTCACTTATTTCTCAGTTTCAATATATACGTTTCCGTACATAAATTTTCACGGCATATATCCAAAAGTAAAAAGATGCTTCCGTGAAAATTCACGGAAAATAAGTAGTCAATTATGACTATCTGCCGTGAATTTTCACGGCAGATATAATCTTTGACTTGTGATAGACATATAGTCATTTATATTATTTGTATGAGGTTTGCAAACGTTAATATTTTATGCACCTGTCATTGTGGTAGTCATTAGTAGATATGATCAGTGATTGCAAGAGATGTATTGTGTTGTGTGTTTGTGCAGCCCTCCTGATCCACATCAAGATGCTTGCTTATGGATTCTGAGTGAATGTAATCGGCGTAATTTTGCACTGATATCTGCTGTGCCATCTCCCGGCATTCGCCAGATACGCATTCATTGGCTGCTCAATGCTGTCACAGTGCAGTCACGGTAAGAACTGAAAACTGCCATGTTTTTGAACGTTTACTGAATTTATTATCACATTCAGTCACTAAGTTTTGTTTCAAACATTTTTCTTAGTTTGTGACTATTGTACTAAAAATCAGCTTAGCTGCATGTTTATGGTTGGATAATGTGTGGTTTCTGGATAGAGAATACTTTCCAATACAGAGTTTTATTGATTTGCATTAAATTTTGCTGACGACTGATAAATTAGAAATTTAATTACAAGTAAGGATATAAGGCCAATATTTCTCGTAATGTGAAACAAATGAAAATATGACATACAAAGAACTGCTGTGGTTTGCTTTGCGCAGAACATCTGACAACCAGTTGATCTTCAATTTTACATGTCTCGATGGCATAATTCAAATGCTTCATGATTTGAATCTGATGCCTGGTTTTGAGATGATGGGCAATCCTTCGGGTTATTTTACTGACCTAGAAGATCATTTTCAGATTATGTTGTTTGCTGATCTGGCCTTCCAGCTTGCATCTAGATATATTGGTTTGTTTTATTACTACTGTTATTTCAGGTGAGGAGTGATATTTATGGATCTGTCCATTTGTGTGCAAGATACCTTGAAAAGTTATCAACTAATTTTAATTAACATTTTACGTGATGGGTTGGGCATGGTTCAAGAAAGATGTGATTAGTCTTTGGCGGTGATTAATATTTTATTATTGATTCGGGATTATTTAGGATTCTTTAACATTAGGAGTTATGGTGTAAACTAAGAGGCCATTGTATTTGCCAGCTTTGAAAGCTACGATCATGCATGGTATCTAGTTCTTGCGTGTAATTTTTAGACTTTTGCTTTTCATTATATACTTGTTTGTATGTTTTATTGCCTTTTAAATATAGCATTTTTGTGTATGTGTTGTTTTGTACTTTTGCCCTCGATCTTGTGCTTAGTCAAAAGAAATGTACAAAATAAGACATTGTTCGATGTGAATTAAGTTGACAACTGTCTGAACTTTGACTGCTTGTGGTTTCCAGTCACAGCATGCAAACTGTGCATGTGATTGAGTCGTGTATTAGATATGTCTCTGCTAAGTCTGGTTAGGTTTAGATTTAGTCCGGATTTGGTAGATTTTCACACATTTGTACTGTACTTTTAGCTCTAGTTTTGGTTTTTTATCATACACTTTCATTTCCAGCAGATACTGCAGATTGAACTCTTTTTTTATTTTTAATGTTTATATATACTTTTTTCATTTGTGTGCATTGAAGTTAATGTTTTATTATTTGATGTGGACTGTAGAAAACCAGTGGTATGTATGCTTGACAACACAAAATTTAAATATGGCACATTTCTAATGTGATTTGATTTGACAGAACAGTTTGGTGAAGAGTACGTGTCCAAGTGGAATTTTGAGTCATGGAATGAACCAAAGATGAGACATTTCGATGGTCTGAACATGACAATAAAAGGTATGTGATTCCTAACTGGTTTCTGTTTTTATGTTGTTGCAGAACTGGTGGCATGTGAAAATGCAAATTACTTTTCATAAATACGTAAAGTAATTACATTCTTTATTTTGATTAGTAGTAGTAGTAGTTAACTTTAGAAAAAATAAAATTAATTCATCATTAATTGCAGTTAATTAATCATCAGTTTGTTAAAAACAATGCAGTTCCTTGTTTAGCAGATTTAGTTATTGAGCTGTAAGCAAGCAGTATGCACTTAGAAGTACGCTTGCACTGAGACACAATTATTTAGTGCATTTTAACCCATTTCTATAGGCAGACCAAAATCTTGGCTTTTTCCTGGAAAAAAATTCATATGATTGAGATGATTTCAGATGGTTTTATATGCATGATTTCAATGAAAATTTTAACAACTAAAATTTTGTTATTGTTTATATTTTTTAGCTCTAGTGCTTGCTTGTCTGCAGTTACTCCAGTATAGAGTTTTTGAGTGGAATGGATTTAGTGCAATGTATTTATTGTGTCATCTTGTATCATGTGTTTCATTCAGATTTAGCTTTCATTTTGTGTACTACTGATGACTACAAGGTTTCAATGTTGCATTCATTATGCTGTAGGATTTCTCAGTTACTACGATGCTATAGCATTTGGGCTGAAGAAGTCAAGTCCACTGCTGAAGCTGGGAGGTCCAGGAGGTGCGTGCCAGGATGTGGTAGACACACAGACTTCCTACTGCTGGGCTTTGTTGGACCACCTGCAGAATGGCATCAACTATTTCACTGGCAGAAAAGATATCCCTCTTGACTTCATATCTGTTCACAAAAAGGTGTAGTATTGACTGTTTTGTGTGATTTTGGGTTATGTGTGGGTTTGGAGTACTGTGCTGGCAACAATATGCGAGTATTATGTGTTTAATTATGTATTTCATGTGTAGTTCATTAAGATATGTTGAATAATAAACGTAATGTAATCTGGTAATGTATTGGTCCAGAATATCTGATCTTGCAGCATTGGTTAGTATATGGCTGAATATCAGTGCTTATGTGCCATTAGCGAATCTCAGACAGGTACGTGCATTTTATTTTCTATACCTGTCTATGTTTGTAAATTAGTAATTGTTTGTTAGTAAAAGTATCAAGGCATTCGTGTGATGTAAAGAGCACATAACTTGTGAAAGTATTTTTTCAATTCTCACTAAAAGTCGGCTTTTGGGGACCCAACCTAATTTTGGATAACTCTGGAACAGTTGGCCCATTTCAGTTGCCGTTAACTTTATTTGATTGAATTGAGTCAGAAGTATTTTATTAGTATGTTTACTGTACAAAAATGTTTATGTTCGTCTTTAGTTTGCAGTATGAAGTGTGATAATGTTGCAGGGTTTTGGTCCTAATAACACGCTGGAAATATTTCGTAAGGAGCAGCATTTCATCTCTCTGCTAAAATCTCATTTTCCGTCACTTCTGACAAAGAATCTATACAACGAGTACGTGGTTTTGATCTTCGTTTTGTTCCTATTTGATTTTTTTTGTTTTAGAATCATGATTTCATTGTGATTTTGAAGGTACTAAGTTTGTGATGTGTGATGTCTGGGCATTGAAGTTGATCGTGTTATTATGATATAAAACTGTTGGCTTTTAGAATTCAATTTTGGTGCCAAATTGTGACTTTATTACTTGATCTGTGGTTTATGGACAGTGAGGCTGATCCGGTGGTATCTTGGCATGTGTCACGATGGTGGCAGGCTGATGCTACATATGCTGCAATGGCTGTTAAGGTGAGCATTTACGAAACATCCTAAAAGGATTATCTGATTTATTTTATAACAATGCATATTGTAGTCTTGTGACGATACTGATTTGAAAATGTATTATGACAAAGTTGTGATACTCTTGTGAGCAATGATTTATGATAAGTCACAAGGCGGAAGTTGTAAATTCAGATGGCAAAAATCTTACAAATGGCAAAAATTCAGATGGCAAAAGTCTTATGAAGTCCTAAACTTATAAAGATGTTAGGAACATCTTAGGAAAATTTCCAGAGCTGTCAAAGTGTAATAATAAAAGTCAGAGTTCTCTGGCACTTAGGTCATGTCTTCAGAGGTGCTGTTGTTTGTCTGTTTCTGCAGACAATTGTAGAGCATCAGATGCAGCTGCCGAGCTTGGGTATTAACTATCGACTGTTGAGTAATGACAATGCATTTCTGAGCTATCATCCATTTCCATTCAGTCAGCGAACATTGCTCGCTCGTTTTCAGGTCAACTCCACTGATCCACCTCATGTTCAGTTCATCCGCAAACCAATCTACTCTGTCATGGCTCTTCTGTCGTTTCTCGGTGGCCAGCAGATTCAAGTTAAACCGTCACAATGTGAGTGCCAGTGCCTATCTATGTCTCTCAGTGGTGTAATGGATAATTCGTTGTGTCTAGACAACATAGTTGCCCTGTGTCAGGCTGACTTAATACCGGAATGGGTGACTGTCTGTGACAAGTAAAGTTGATGACACGTTGGCCAGAAACAGACACCTGTTTCTGGCGCCGGAAACAGGCACCTGTTGTCTGGTGACACCATGACAGACTTAGCCGGCAAATGATACCGGCAGAAAAAACAAAGATGGATTCCGATTTTACAGAAATTCGTTTTTTTGCATTATACTCTGAGTTGAAAAAAACTTTCTTCACTTCACTTCATCTTTTATTTTTGTTTACAAACAAACGAGCAGTGCTGTCATCTGCTCAGACTGACCAATCACAGTTCAGCTTTCCAGCCGGTTTCCGTCGCGAAACTGAACATGCTTTATCTGACGCTTTATCTGACGCCAGTTTCTGGCACTAGAAAAGTATGACATACCGACCAGTTTATGCTACCAGTTGACTGGTACCAGAGACCGGCACCTGAAACCGGCCAGTGTGTCATCACTTTTAATCGTCTTTGTAAATAACTATTCACACGTCAACTGAGCCTTTTTTCCTTTTAGGGTGGGTAAATTGACTACTGTCTTGTCTGGCTGGAGTTAAGGCAGGGTGTGTTTACCTGTGTTGGGTGGGAGGCTAAAGGTTAAATCACCGATAGTTAACACGCCCTCTCTCAGCTCTGTGACCGATGTGAGCGGTGCTCATCTCCGTTTCCAAGGCCCCAAGCCAGCAGTGTGCTGCAGACGCCTCGCCTGCCATATGGGGATCACACAGTATTACCTGCCACTCGATACAGGCAATTCCGTCCCTGCCTTGTATATGGGAGGAGGGCCAGACCTCCGATTATTACTGCCGTAACCTTGCCAGCAGTGAAGCCGGTACCAATTTGTACTGCTTGGTGAACAGAGGCACATGTCTGAACAATTTGCCCAAGGTCATTACATGGCAGTGCTCCGACTCGGATTCGAACCTGCAACCTCAGGGTTTAAAAGTTTGGCACATTACCGTTACACTGCCAAGCCACTGAGGGATGTTATTTCTGTGAACAAGAAATTTGAGCTAATGTTCACAAGACACGCAAAACCCTATGGCAGTTCCTATTCACAAACTGTCACTATCTCCAGCCATTTCGTCACAATTCATTCTTGGAGTGTGCGTTGCAGCCGAAGATTGCACAATAGACTTGTTGACAACAGTAAGACAACGACTTTTAGGGGGTACCACTCTTTGATGCCCTCGTGCGCAGGTTTTCTTGAACCTAGAAAATCGAGACTTGGACTGACAAAATCTACGTTCAATGCTGAAAATTGCATGTGCAGCTTTTCCATGTCTGTCTCAATTGGTTTCGGCGCAATTTGCTCTTTAAATGTGTCTCACAGCCCAAAATCACCAAAAAATCCATAAAACCCCCTATTTTGGCGTTCAAGGTCATCCAAAGTCATTGAATTCGGTGGCAATTGAGAGCCAGTGTACGACTTTCTATTAGTGATTAATTGTAACTTAGGCCCTATCTCGCACCGTTACTGAGATACAGCGACTTATTGGCCAAAATCGCAAACTTTTCCCACCCCCTCTCATTTAGCGCCCTCGTTCGGGGTGATCCCCTTCAAATTTATGGAAAAGCTTTATGGTCCCTGAAACTAGAGTCTTCCAGGCAGCCGACGGTGAAGATTCGGTGATTCTAGCTTGGACCGTTTTTGACTGATTTACCCGTGTGACAGACAGACAGACAGGATTGCAATGGCTAAGATGCGCTGAAAGCAGTAGCTGCTTTCACATGTAAAAACTACAAACGTCCACTAAGCTTTAATTTTTTTTACATTGTTTTGTCTTCACCACCATTAGGTGCTGTCAGAAACATTGTGTTTTTATGATGTCTGACAATGTTTCTCTCTGCCAATGTCTGTTTATCCACGTTGTTTTTGCAAATATACAGGGTTCATTACAAATACTTTAGAGGTATTGACATGTAAAATGGAACAGAAACATTTTTGCAATGTTAAAGGCTAGTCTACGTAAAATTTTGTCATTACTAATGGTGTTTATTGCTATGTTTGTGCTGCAGTTTTTTCTATTCCAAATTTGAACATTCTCGCTACTAACCATCAGAATTGTTTGACTGATCCACGTGACAGGTGTGTCTTGACTTTATTTTGACATAACATTTTTTTGCTGACTTTTGTTTGTTTTTTTTACGCGCTATACAGCTACTACTTTCAGTGCGTCTTAGCCATCGCAATTGTGTCCGTCCGTCTGTCTTTCACACGGGTGGATCAGTCAAAAGTGCTGCAAGCTATAATCACCAAATCTTCACCGTTGGCTGCCTGGAAGACACTAGTGTCAGGAACCGTAAAACTTTTCCATAAATTTGAAGGGAGTCACCCAGAACGAGGGCACTAAATGAGAGGTGGTGGGCAGTATTTGCGATTTTTGGCCAATAAGTCGCTGTATCTCAGTAACGGTGCGAGATAGGGCCTAGGTTACTATTAATCATTAATACTAATTGTACACTGGCTTTCAATTGGCGCCAAATTCAATGACCTTGGATGACCTTGAACGCCAAAATAGGGGGTTTTATGGATTTTTTTTGAGATTTAGGGCTGCAACACAAGTCTATATCATTCACAAGGTGGCACCACGGAACTATCGTTATGCGATCTAGATAGAGAATTTGGTATTTGTATATTAACTTTGCGTGAACACCCCAATTTTCAGCTAAACTACTGAACTGGAACTGCTGTAGGCTTTCACGCATCTCGTGAGCATTAGCTCAAATTTTTTGTTTAGGTCTGCTGTCACGAAATGGCCACTAAATTGAATTTCCAAAGATCCACTACCTCAGTCTTGTGTACCATAGTACCATCTTTTTGACTTTTTTTCTAATCTCAATACTCTTTGACTAAAAGCCGGTCTAGTCTTTAAGAATCGTTAAAATCGCTGTCACTCGTGGTAATCTTTTTGTCTACATGAAAACTTTGTTTTTTTTGTTATTTACATTTGTATTTATGTATTCACATATTAAATGTAATTTATATGTAGTTATTATTTAGATGCAGTAAAGTGTAACAATCCACCTACAGAATCTCAATTTATTTTTACAGACTTGCTTTTAGACAGAATAAGCTGTTAATTAATTTCACATTGTAATTAATCATACATAATTAATTATTGTCAGTTTTTGGCACATTCACTAAAGAAAGTATTCTGAGCATTACGAGTTTTAATAGTTGTTTCCGTGTTACGTGATGTAGATTTTGTCAGGTATTTTTGTAATCTATTTAGCTCAAGTCCATTATCATTCGTCATCATAGCATCATTGCTTCATGTTCGCACTTGATCACCCTGCGCCATAGATCAGCTGGAGAAGCACCGGTGTCTAGACGGATTGCTCCAGCTAGTTGTTAAAGTGGTCCATCTACTGATGCATTGACATGGTAGCGTAGCGCTTGGTTGGCTAGAGCAGCATTATGTGTGAGAACACCAAGCAAGTGACTACGTTATTGTGTGTTAAGCAAACTGAGACGCGTTTCGCATTTTTTTCTCTGAGAATCTCACTTCTACGGCTCAGTAGTTCTCACTAGTTCTGGCGAAAAGTGTGAAACGCGCAAGTAAGAATTTTACAAGAATTCTAACATAGAATTCTACGCTAGCCAATTTGACGTAACTCACAAGCAAGTGGGCGGAGCTAGCATAACGTAGCAAAGGAAAATCTTGCTCACTATTTCTCAGAGAAGCTCAGAGAAAAGGAAGTGCGAAATGCGAATTCTAAGTTAGAATTTCTGAGATTCTCAGAGATTCTCAGAGAAAAAAAGTGCGAAATGCGCCTCTGGTTGTAGTTGGCAGCTGAGTATACTGATGTATCACAGTGCCGATTCCCAGCCTGTCAATGATGAAGAGCAAATCATTCTCAACGTACACGAGCTGCCACATTATTCGTTCACAAATCGAAGTGAGTGCTTTGTTCTTAGGATGCTTTATTGTTTTTTTTAATTTACACCACATTCATCTTTGTATTCAATCAGGCCAACTCAGCCTGGCCATCCATCCGTAGGCGTAATGAGTACTTGCAATGGTTACGAGTTGTGACCAGCACTGCTAGGGAAATTAGAAAGCAGTCAGAGCCCGCACACCTCCACCAAGGCAATGTTGTTCGCTAGGTGGCAGCATCATCTTCGGTTTTGCAGCGGTTTCCTTTATGCCCCATTGAAAGCAATGGTAACGAAAATTTCAAAGTGATCCAGAATCCTGGACTCCTTCCGGATCACCCCCCAAAATTGAATCACTGGTAGTCTGTGCCATTCCCGACATACCCTCAAATTTTCAGAAAGATCCATCCATAACTTTTTGAGTTATCTTGCTAACACACAGACAAACAAACAAACAAACAAAGTCTGGCAAAACATAACCTCCTTGGCGGAGGTAATAACAGCAAGTTCTGCAAAACCAGGATTGCTGGCATGCTGACCGATTCTGTTAAAGGCATTAGCTGTTAATTTAGCTAGGCATCTGGCTGACTTGGGCTGTATGCTAGCGTAGAAAACAAGCTGCCTAGACAAGAACAAATGCGTGTATATAATGTGCATGAATTGTTATACCTGCACCGGGTAATCGTGAGTTCATGTAATGGTTGGACAGATTGAGACGAGTTGGGAGTGATCTAGATATTGTTCTTTTTGTCTTAGAAAAATGTCCAAAGTATAGGTATTCTATTCGCAACCTTACTCCAGACTCTGGTTGTTTTATCCATTTCCATTAGTCTTTGGTCCCATTGTAGATTTTGTTAACGCAACTGTGATTGCCAATGACAGTTCGAGTACACTAATGTGAGTGAATTTATAGCATTTACTGTATTGGTGGGAGGCCAGCCAAATCTGAAGCAATGACACAGGCTGTGACTTGTTGACTTTGTTGAACATGTTGTTGTCCTGTGTCTTAAGTCATTATATTTTGCTGTTTGTGCAGCTGCTGATTTAATGTACGTGATATATGTCGTCGATAACGTTGTCACAAATCCTCACTTGGTCTGGAAGTCAGCCGGCAGCCCTCAGACTCCCAGTCCGAAGCTTTTCCAGCAGATGCGAGAAGTTGAGGTGTGTTCACTTTATGATCTGGCTTATTTACTGTGCTGAGGAAAAGGAGGTTTTCTGTTTGACTTTTGTTCGCTGAATCAGTCAACAAGTTGTAAGTGAATTTTGGTGAGCTTACTTGCGCGGGTGGTACACAGCCATGTACCAAGTTATTAGATCTTAGTGTCTTTCTCTTTGTTCTCCCGTTTTTATCCCTTCCCCCTCCCATCCTTTCCTCTTGCAGTGCATTTTTTCAGTGAGATAGCAGTAGTCATATCTCAAAAAGTTACGAACATATTTGAAATATGTTGTGTTACTCATATGTGTTGTTTAAGTACCTAAGAAAGCTTGAAAGGCACAGCTCGACACTTAGTCACTATGTGCTTCAATCTCATCATTTGAACAAAAAAATTGGCAGCTACTTAGGTCCAGTTTTTCCATCGCCAATCAAATCAAATTTGATCTCTGATTTACTGATCTCCGATCAACTTGATGTTCAGAATTGATCGTCGATCAACTGTGTTTCGTTTTTCCATGGATTTTCGATCTCCAATTACATGATCGGCGATTAGCTGATCCGCCGTCAACTGAGCCTACTTTATGCCAATCTGATTGGCTGACAGTGACCTTAATTTGTGGTGTTGCGCTAAATTACCCAGCATGCACTGCGAGTGGATGCCGTAGCCAGTAAACGTCGTCATAGCAACGATATCAACAATATCGTCTGCTGTCAAAAATACGTTTTATCGCAAATCTATGCAGGAGCGTCTATCCATTTTATTTGTTCACAAAACACCATGCACAGTATAAATTGATCAGTAGTGACTAATCGCCATGCCTGGAACTTTATTTTAATGCATGAATTACCGTTCTGCCCGGCGACATGAAGCGATGTTTCTGGTGCGAATAAGCAATGAACTGCAGATTGCCACGTTTAATCGTCAATTATCTGACTTGATCCGCCAGTATTCGGCTGTCAACCTGATGGGAGATTTGATGGATGATTAGTCGCTAATTGGCGATGGAAAACCGGTTATTGAGATGATCTCAGATCAAATACCGAAGTTGATCGGAGATCAGTTTGATCGGCCATCAAATGTGCATGGAAAAACGGGACCTTAAACTGTTCACAGGGTTAATGCCGGCTTGTCTTATACCTCGCTGGTGTTTAGGCATGTTTTAGTCAGATAGTTACTAGGCAGTGTCCTCTGGTGCCATATCACTGTGGCTCATGTATTACATCTTGATTATTTGATACAGGAGCCGGTGAGGCTGATGTTGCCTAGGAGATGGAATGCTACAGCCTCACATACTGTGATAACTCTTCCACTTAAGCTGCCTGGAGTTGCATTGCTACATCTCTGTGACAGAGCCGCTCTGCCTCCGTATCAGGTCTCACCGTCTCACCACATCTGGGTGTTGACCCAGTCTTACTGCTGTTGTGTTTATTTTTTTCTTTTTCTAGGACTGCAGAAATTAACGGTCAGTCAGATGATTGTTCATTAAATTTGATAATGATCAGTGGAATTTCAGTTGCTGTATATTCAAGTCATGCCACTAAACATGCTTTATAAGGTAGTAATAATGATGATGATATTTGAAATCATTTCAATCACCTGTTTTTTTTCTGGTGAACATGATTTTTAGTCTGTTTACAAGACTGGATAATAACACCCAATAATTGCGTCTTAGCGCATTTCAGAGAGATGACTTTTGAAATGGTACAGAAAAACATGCATTTTTGAGCAGTTAACTCTTTTCAAATTTTAGTCCTAATTACCAATCAATTAGTTTTTACTTTTTGCTGAAGTTAACAATTAAAATATTTTTAATCAATACCAGTTTTAGTTTTTTGCATCAGCATGGCTTTGGGTTTGTTTTACATTTATGTCAATTTACAGCATTTTTGTGCCTACCTTTTATAATTTTCCAGTCTCTGAGTAAGTGGAATTTTTGGAGATCATATTTTTGCTGGTGCAGACAAGTTATTTCGGGTGAAAATTGAGTATTATTGTTGTTCTTCTGTTTGTTTTATTTACTTGTAATTAAATGTTGAAACAATATTATTTTTAGCAGTGGTTGAAAGATGACTTTATTTTCTGTTTCTATGCAGCTGAATTGGTTAGTGACACATTTTTTTTGTGCAAGAAGTAACTGCACACGTGCTGTAACATTGTTGCAATAATGTACATAGATCACAAAGCTGAGTGTGTCAAACGTCACTTTCAACCAAGTGCAGCTGCTATGGAGCAATGCATTCGTCTATTCAAAGTGAGAAACGTATCTTAGGCTCTTAGTTGTCAGTAGCCTGTCGACAAGTCTGAAGCTTAATTTTTTCTTTAGGGCTACATAAGTTCTGATTTTGTGTTGTATCATGGATGTGTGCTATTTATTATTTCTTGATGATGTTGAGATATAGCAGTTTTTACGCGCGAAAGCAGCTACTGCTTTCAGCGCTTCTTAGCCATCGCAATTCTGCCCGTCTGTCTGTCACACAGGTGGATCAGGCAAAAACAGTCCAAGCTAGGATCTCCAAATCTTCACCATCGGCTGCCCGGAAGACTCTAGTTTCAGGAACCGTAAAGCTTTTTGATAAATTCGAAGGGGGGTCACCCCAAACGAGGGCGCTAAATGAGAGGGGGGTAGGCAAAATTTGCGATTTTTGGCCATTAACTCGCTGTATCTCAGTAACGGTGCTAGATAAGGCCTAGGTTACTATTTCACTAATAGGAAATCGTATACTGGCTTTCGATTGGCGCGAAATTCAATGACCTTGGATGACCTTGAACGCCAAAATAGGGGGTTTTATGGATTTTTTGGCGCTTTCAGCCTGGACAAGTCTACATCATTCACAAGGCGGCGCCACGGTGCTGGCGTTGGTGGCGTGGCGTAGTTGTTAATGTGTTTCGGCTGAAACGAAGTTACTCTACGCCGGGCCCGATTAGTACTGCGATGGGTGACTGCCTGCAGGTAGGAACTGCTATAGGCTTTTGTGCATCCTGTGAGCATTAGCTCAAATATCTTGTTGTACTTTGTATTAAATCGGGAAAATTGGGAAAATTTGCAGATTAAACTGTAGTCAAAAAGCAACTTTATATTGATGATGGCAGTGTTGGTGTTGTACCAGCAATAGCAGCTGCAGCAGCAGCAATTATGTGATCTGATGCAGATTTGTGCTCAGAAGCTGACAGTGAACTGTCATTTTAATCTGGCTCATGGATATGAGCAAAAAATAGTGGAAAAACCGCAGCCATGTAACAGTTGATGAGCACCAGTCCGATGAGCAGTCCAATAATTTTTGATGGTAGGATATAAATGACGACAAAATAGTAAACTATTGAAGACCAAACGAAAAAGTAAGCAATAAATTACAAAAGAATTTAAAAACCAGTAGCAGCAGTAGCAACAGTGGCAATAGGCAATAATCATCTCTGCTGGCTGTTGAGATAGATATTTTCATAGCATGGTTTGCACAACTGTCTTGTCCATTTGTTTGTCCATTGTTTCTCACACTCGTTAACCTTGCAAAAGCCAAAAAAAGAAGCAACTGTATAGCAAGGACACTTGCATGATCTCACCCGCATAACATTTTGTTCAACGGCAACCCCAGTGAACCATGGGAATGGGTCAGGGAGACCTGGGCATCACAACCCTCAGGCAGAACTTGCATTGCAGTTTGTATTCATACTGATGTATTGTTAGCAACAGTGCTGCGTAGGGACAAAACACTGCCTCTTAGGGCGAGTTGCACCAACGTCGTTCATGATCTTAGTTCAGCTGAACCTAGATCAAGAGTTGAATTACGTTGCACCAAGTTGAACTCGGATCAGCTGATCCCGTTCAGTTGAACGGCCGTGGTTATACCGTGGACGACGCTGATTGGTCAACCATGCTTGGCCTACGGGCCAACTACAGTGACGTCACAGTCGCACGCAACGCTTATGAAACAGTCCAGTGCAGATTGGCCGTAATTTGTTCGAATTTTAAGCTTCCCTGAAGTTATCACACAATTTTCACATCAACAGTTGCATGATAAAGTTCCGAAGATACACATTTTATATTGCAATAGATATTCGTTAATTATTCTACGTCCGTTGTCAAGATAATATGTTTACCTACGGAGATCAGTGCTTGAACCACTTTGGTGCAACGCAATTTACGCCTGAACTAGGTTCAAATTCAGATTTGACCCGGGTTCAAAGTTGAACGACGTTGGTGCAACGCGCCCTTAATGGCATTGGTTGTGATGTATAGTATCCAGTGATGCCAAGTGCTGTTTTCAGGTGTATTCTGACGTACGAGGTCCAGTTTTCATCTTTCAACGCATCTCTGTTTTTCAGACGTGTTAACGATCGTGATACAATTTTGGCGTCTTTCCTTTACGACCGTTCACTTGAAGATATGTCAGGTTTGACATCATGTACATTTTTTCTGTTAATGTGGCAAACTGTGTCACCGAGATTCGGTCATCTTGGCATATTTGTGCAGTATGAATATTGATATGCATCTATGCTGGTTAAGCAAAAACCAAAAGTAGTTTTAATTAATAATATTAGTAACCTCATCGTTCTAGTTCTGTTGTGAGTAATATTTTATAAATAAAGTCTAAATTCTTATTGTAAGTTTCATCTAAATTTTCATTGTAAGTTTTTTTCCAAATAAGTTTGGTGATTCTTTAATACGCTGCAGAGATTATCACTGTTTTGTGCCAATATCTGCTTAATTAATCAATCAGTCTTTCATTAGGCCAAAAGGCAGAACATACAAAATACATATAAAACATATAAAAACAATACCAAAAAAATAATACTGAATGTCTGCAGCAAAAAAACCTTTCAAATTGACTTTTTATGATATACTTATCATTGCAATATACTGGGTGGTCCAAAAAACGGACCCCCTGATTTCAATTTTGATAAGTTCCGTAAATGTAGACCAATTTTAACCATTTTTATTGTTACAACTAGAAATCCATAACGCATAAAAGTAAAATTATGTTGTACTAAGCATTAACGTAACTGATGATGTTGCCGACTGCCCATTAACACTGATAATTCGATATGCAGCGTCAATACAAAGAATAGTGTGTTTTGCTAGGTAGGGTGATTACAAAATAAAGGTGAGGTGCTGGGTGTGAATCTGCTTTGTGCACTATGGATTTTATGATGTAACTGTAAAAAATGGTTAAAATTGATGTACACTTACGGAAGTTATCACAAAATGAAATCAGGGGGTCCAGTTTTTTTTTGAACCACCCTGTAGCCAGTGAAAGATATTTACTACTTACAGCAGCAAATTAATCCAGCACCAGATCTGACAAAGAACACAGTATTAGATTCTTGCTAAGAAAAGTAGTTTATTTTGATCCGTCTTTTATGAGATATACTTCACTGTTGCAGATCTTTTGACGGAAGCAGTAATTGGTTACTATCGAGTGCGAGCAGTTGATTACTGGAGACGTTCAAGTGCATTTTCGCGCATAGTCCGCTACGCAGCCATCTGAGCGGCTGCTGAAATGATCGATCGTGTTCTGTGCTGAAGCCAGTGAGTGCCAGTGAAAGATTTGCAGGCTGCTGCGACAGTTGCAAAATAGTTTCTGCTTCATCTCAAACCAAGCAACTTCAGCAACAACGTCGTCGATCAATATCCGTCGTTGGATGGACGGAAGAGTGGTGACGACGGTTGGGGTTTGAGGTTGAGGCTTTTCACCCAACTAGGGGGTTTGGGGATGAAGCCTCAGCTGCAAACGATTTTTCATACGTTTTTGGTTCTAAAATGACTTTTTCGACACCAATAATGGGGCTGCTCTCAGTAACTTCAATTCGACATTTCTCACACATCCCACATCCCACCCAAAACTTTAGAGGACATGTTTCCTTGTCCTGACCAGCGGAATGGTTTTTATAAGCTCATTTGTTGTCATCTTTTTTCTCAAACCTGATAATCTTGCATGGTCACTGGCAGTTATATCAAATCACAAACATATCAGGATTTGACACAGGCTTGTGGCCAACCAATTGAGCCAACAGCAGCTGAAGTTGATGTTTTTATTATTGTTTTTGGGCCAGCCGTAACTGTTAAGCTTAGCTAAGCCTGCCTGTCAGTCTCTCTGTCATCTCTCTGTTCGTAGTGGATGCATTGTTGCTAAATGGAGTGAGATAGGGCCTAGGTAAGGCTAGGTTGCTATTGATCACTAATAGGAAGTCAAATATGTGTGCTAGAGTCCCACTCTTTGCTATGCACTGTCACTTGAGATGATAATCATTGAACTTGGATGATATTGAAGGTCAGTACGCACTATTGAGCTATGTCGTATCTTAGAAACGATGACGGATAGAGCCGAGGTTTTTAGTGAGCACTAACAGGAATTTGCATAAGCCCTTTGACATAACATGAAAATTATTTGCTGGTCTTCAGACACTGGCATAGGGTCGGCTCTCCCTAGTTGTTATTAGGCCTATATCACTGTTTAACCAGTAGCGATTGCAATCCAGGGATCCCGAATCCCGAGATTGGCGGTGTCTCAATCCCGGGATTAAGGGATTACAAAATTAGTTAAAATCGTACTTTTTCGTGTGTTAAATGATAGAAATAAGAATTTTAGTCGTCTGGTGAATAAAATATTTATGTGTGCTAGAGTCCCACTCTTTGCTATGCACTGTAATTCATATTTTGACAGTCATTGTCACTCTCTGCAGTTTAGATGTACCTTCCGTATGGGCCTATACTACATCATGTGCATGAAATAAGTTAATTAAGGATATCAAAATGACGACCAATGTGTGAGTTTAATCCCGAAACGGGATTCTGGAATTACAAATTTCTCAATCCTAGATCCCGGGATTGGGATTGCAATCGCTACTCACCAGCTTGCAAGCTGGCAACAGCAGCGCTTAGTTCAAGTTAGTTGAGCTTAAGGCACTAGTCAGTCACTAATTCGGATTTTTTGGATTTGGATTTGGATATTTAGTCGGCAGGACCCCCAAACTGGGGGATTGCACCGATGGGCTGTGGTGTGTGAACAACGTGCCCAAGGTTTTTACTTGAGAGTACAGTGGTTAGGGATCGAACCCACGACCTCGCGGTCATTGGGTCTGACACGCTAACCACTAGACTACCAAGCCACACCACACGTTTAATGACAAACACATTAGAGCAGCATACATGTACATCTTATGACGGAATACTTTTCTTGTGCATTCATTGTGTGAAATGTTATTTTGGCATCAGTAACCTCGGTACAGTGTCGCTGTCTTTAGACTGTTTGAAACTTTGAATACTTGCTATTCCAATGCTTGTAACTTATTTCAGTTATTGGCTGACCGTACATACTTATGGTTGTGCCTATGGTGCAAGGTTGTGTCTGTCTATGACATATATATTGTGTCTAAATGGTACATCATAGGGGTCATCGATAGTGCTGTAACTACCGTTGAATAGGCGACGATGCGTTCCTGCATCTATATTGTTGTATCCTATTGTTGATTGTAGCATTCAGTAGCAGAGTTAACAGCGTGTATGTAGGCTTATGGAACTGTAATCACTAAATTGGTAAATTGCTTTCTCTTCACGACTAGAAGGCACGTGTGGCCCATTCTAGTAAAGGCTGGGCTTTCTGTGTCATTTGTGTTATGTTTGCTGGCACTAAATTTGTTATTGAGGTGGCTTTAAAACCTTTGTGTTAATGATGCTGATAGTCAAATAAAGCAGTAACTGGAAAATTTTGTTTTGTGCTGTTTTGCAGGATTGTTTGACATGGGGACCCAAGACATGATAGGGCCTAATAGCCTATAAATTACTGTACAAAGGCTAATTGATTGCATCACTAGAGTAGAAGCAAACTTGATGGGTCTAATTTACAACAAGAAGCCCAGCTGTCCCTAGGATAGTTGACCATACTGGTTGTCAGTTACTTTCAAGGTCATCCAAGGTCGATGATTTTCATCTCATCTGAAATGTGTTTGCTACGTCTAGTGATTAGTAGTAACCTTGACCGCATTTCTCAGTTTCCTAGATACGCATGGCCAGTTTTCCATTGAATTTCTCCCATTTTGAAAATGCTTCACTTGCACTAGATGACTGAAATTTTGCGTGCCTAAGTTTAACACATATGGCTAATTATTAAGTGTTGAAAGTTTTCCTCTACGACCTACAGGTTAGCCACAATGCATTCGTTACAGACGGACGACAACCATGCCAATAGCTCGACCGTTACTTTTAATAATGTAAAGATAATTTTGCGGCAGTTAAACTTTAATTAATATGCAACGACTACGTTTGCACAAGCCACGATTAGCCGACAAATTGCTTTTGAACGTTTACTAGTTTTGTTTAAACTTTTAGCAAATTAAACGTTAGGCGCATCCTTTAATACGTTTATCATGTGTGTAGTTGTATATTTAATGCTGATTATTGATGAATTTTGTACTGTTGCTAAAACTAACCAAATATTTGTTAACATCCGTGTTATGATTGTTCTGTGAGGCTTACAATAGAATTCGACGTACGCAACCACTGCACCATCTACTGACAGTGATTTTTACTTTTATAACCTGCCAGCCTAATGTTCAAGCCTTTCAATCTGAAATCTGAGCCGTGTATAACAAGGCTAGCCAGACGGTGTCATCAAAATCTTTTTAGTGTGGCTAAATCTATTGCGGCGACAAATGTTGCCGTACTGTGCGGCAAAATACACTAATGCGGCGGTAAACAACTTATCTATAAGTAGGGCTGTACGAAAATCGCGGTGCAAAAGTGAAAAAATCACGGCATACTTTTAGAAAAGTCGCAAAATTCACGGCGAATTCACGGTGCCAATTCGCGGGTAATCCTAAACCGCGGGGCGGGGCGGATCGTCGGGGCGGATCAAAATACAGTCCTAAACCTCGGGGCGGATCATACGGTTCACGAATTCTCGAAGGGATCGCATGGCCTCGGATCAACTCGGGGCAAACTTTAAAAAACTCGGATCAAGATGTGTCCAGGGTTTAAATTTTAAATCATTTTGCTTCTAATTACGTTTATTTGTCTATAATAAGCTGGAAATTGTTATCAGAATCTGTTTTCCAATGTTTCGTTGGTTCAATAATTTTGGCTGACTAGTTTCTGAATATTTCATTTCATGAAGACGTGGCATGGCAACCATGTTAATTTATTCTGTGAACAGTTCTGATCCAGAAACTGCAACTTTCATTTTGCATAAAGATACTAAAATTAAATGTTGCTTGTTTTTACAAGAAAGCCCAGCTGTCGCTAGGGAAGATCGCTACAGCCTATATAGTTCCTGTTGAAACAGTCCTAAAACTCGGATCACCTACGTCACAGTCACGTGATTGTTTAAACCAATCATATGGTGCCCCGATGATCCGCCCCGCCCTGAGGTTTAGGATTACCCCCAATTCGCGGTCATATATGGCATTAAAAGACGTCTCATTAACAAACATTTTTGTTCTCTGCCAGTCAACAATCAGTCATGTATCGTTGTCTCACAAAATGACTAACATTAATCGTTTTTAGTAACTTTCAGGAACAGTTTTAGTAACTATGCAGTTATACACACAGCAGTGAACGGCTGCAAATGATTATCGTAATGATCAACGAGGTCATATTAGGGTCAACTTTCAATGTTTAACTATCGAATTTTATGGATTTTGACACAAAAGTGCAACCTGTGCAAAAATTCGCGGCAAATCACGGCAAACGCTAAAATTCACGGCAAGCATCAAAATTCACGGCTTCCATGAATTCCGTTAATTTGTGATTTTCGTCTAGCCCTATCTATAAGTCGTCTTATGTTTTTACACGGTCCACTCATGATCTATAGTTAGGCCCGTTCCGAAAGCGTTAATTCTATTTTCAGTTCGGCGAACTGATAGAAGCAACGCAAAATTTGCTACTGTCAGTTCGGGGAAAACGGATAATGCCCGACGCCGCCAGGCCGCTGAGATCCTGTCGCTGAACTGGTCTGATATCGCTGCAGCCACTAATACTTCATAGGAAGTCGACGGCTTAAGAGGACTAAAATGTAGGAGAAAGTTAAAATTAACTACATAATAAACCTGAAATAAATAAACTTAAGTTGCACAGTAAGATTTTAGGTCCATGCCGTAAGTTCACGAGCAGGTCATTATGGTCTAATTCTGCCATTGTGCAGCTGAGAGTATAATGAAAGAACGTCACTGTGCACAATTAATTAGTCATAGTAGATTGCATCACTCTCCATGTGCGCAGATTTCATTTCAGCAGCCAGCGCTGGTAACGAGGAGCTTACTAAAACTATGAATTAAAACTCTTTCTAATATTGTTTTTACTTTAGAATTAGTGAATATTCAGCATCTTTAATGCAGTACTGGCACGGGGGTGTGAAATAAACAGCAGATTTCATTCAGCAGCCATTTCATGCTGAAAATTTCATACGCAGGTTGTCTTGGTCTATCTCCAGCCATTTCGTCGCAATTCAGTGTTGAAATGTGCGCTGCATCCAAAAATTGCGAAAAATTCACTAAAAACCTCTTTTTG
>Ga0056128_1000996_pt1 | contig 29622 bp, 22 predicted proteins | sample WorMetLIZISLAND2_FD_71113 | JGI IMG/M metagenome (GOLD analysis project Ga0056128, IMG submission 71113) | Marine gutless worms symbiont microbial communities from Max Planck institute for Marine Microbiology, Germany - Olavius geniculatus... ... | reverse complement strand
GTGCGGCTTGATAGATTTTGGGCAGAACAAGAAGTTATGTATGATTGGAAATCTGAATTAACCGGAACCGGAGATAGATCGGAGTATGTCGAAAAAAGTGATTAGATTATTAGTATAATTAATTACAGCATGATATGGATATAGAGGGACTTTTAGTGCCTGCATCCGTTTATCTCCATTACTGATTACTGATTACTGATTTACTACCCATCCCTTCCAAACGTTGGTCCAATTTGGTCGTTAAATGGATCATTGTTTATGTTTTTATGAAATGTCATATGTTTATTATATGTGTAAAGTGATGATTTCACCGTGAACTGGCGTAAAGATGGAGAAAGATTATTCGCCATTAAGCGCATCATGCGTCAGATCGCTGAATGATAAGATGTACGAAAAGAGAAAAGTCGCAGCGTTGGAGATCGAAAAGTAGGCGTGGCTCGTGTGCCTATCCTTTCCACAGCGTCTCTACTTAGCTTCAGATTTAACTGCATTTTCTACAGTGGATGTTATGCGATGTCGAATTAAATCATTTAGCTTACATGTAAATTATGCTTTTTGCAATTAACGTGATTTTGAAGGCGCTTTGTTTGGAAGTTTGGCTTTTCTGTGAGAAAACGTTTCTGGATGTTATTTCCACGTGGACGGACAAGTAAGCCATTCCGACGCTATTTTTCGTCCGCCATGGTCGAACAGAAAGTAAAACTGCATGAACACAATTTTCAGTCTGTGTACATAGAAACGGTCGTGCCTATAGGCCCTGTTGGCTCATATCATTGGTCTATGAAACAGTTGGCACATTTATTAGTCAGAAATTAGTGGTTATGATGTGCATTATTAATTATTAAGAATTACATTGTTTAGTGCACGTCAAAGCATCTGCATGCTTTTAACAGGCCATATGTTTGTCAGGAAATTAATGAGGATGACACATAGCATCAAAATATGCTGTTATTTATCTATGTGGACATGTGTGCATGCAGTTTTATACATGGCGGACAGAAAAATGCATCAGATTTGCTTACATTTCCATCTGTGCGGACGGTAAATAACACCGAACGGTTTAGAATATTATAGTAAAGCGAAACCGTTTTCGCAGCTGTTTGCTTTGAAATGCAAATGTTGTAACAATTCCATGCATTTTGGATTGGGTGAATATTTTTGATTTTAGTAATTATTGTGTCATATTTTTGTACTGCAGAATGGTAAAGGATTTTGTATCATCAAACAACATCGGACAAATCAAGAAGCTGCTACGTGTTCTTGGACAGGAATTCACTTTGTCACAGAATCAGAACAGTCGAAAGGGTGGTTTAATCGGACTAGCAGCCACAGCCATTGCTCTCAGCAAGGTACCAGCCTTTTTTCTCGTTGGTTTATTTGTTCTTAGTTTAGTTAAGTGCGGTGGATGTACTTGTAAGTTGTGTTGTCTGTCATGTATGTACCTTCTATGCAGAATGGCCAGTTGAAAGAATTGCTAGGAATTTACTTAACATTAATCTTGTTAAATATAATACTGTCTACATAATGGCTGTAAAGATATGTGATTTTGTTAGTGCCACATATTGCCAGTTTGCCTCCAGTACCTGGTATATTTGAACATTTTGAACAGTTTAAGAAAGTCTGTGGTTCAAGTTGCTTGGTTGGTCCAAAGGTTAGTGGCCACTAGGGTTGTTAACAGGATTCAAATTTTCTGGGTGCTGAAATAATTTTCCATTCTTGGGAAAAAATTTCCTGAACTACAATTTTTAGAAAGTAGACCTGGACTGTCTGCTAGTTGAAGCACTGGTGACATAATCAACGTCTGCAGGGTGACCACTTGTCTGGAAATCCTGGAAATGTCAGGGAATTTGAAACATGTCAGGGAAATGTCAGGGAAAAAGTCTTGTCAGGGAAAAGTGTCCCAAAACTGTTTATTACTAGTTGAATATTTGCATTCAACTCCATTTTTTCTGCTCGCTTTGCTCGCAGACTTGTACTCCTGTACTTTTAAATTAGCGGTGCCAGTAAGCCACTTTTGTTTGCCTTTATTGTTTAAACTGCACTAAATTTACTCGATTAATTCTTTGGAAAATAATTAAAATTGTTGCTAATAGATGTCATATTGCTACTGTTGTGAGGGGCGATACTCTGTCTGTGTTCCCTTAAAATGTCTGGAAAAGTCAGGGAATTTAATCATGACTGGAGTGTGGCCACCCCGCGTCTGCCGACGGGAGCTGTTGGATCAGTGCTGGCGACTGCATTCTGTCACTGCATGTTGCATTACATATTGGTATTACAGTAGCGACTTTACTGCTTCTGTAGCAGGTTCAAAGTTATCGGATTAACAGCACCATGACCTTTGTAATTTACCATTGCTATTGGCACTTTCCCTGTGTCCAGGAGTCATCAAACTATGTGTGTGACTTGGTGAAGCCAGTGCTGACGTGTTTCTTTGACTCAGACAGTCGCGTTCGCTACTACGCCTGTGAGTCTCTGTACAACATTGTGAAGGTCGCCCGTGGATCCGTTCTTATTTTTTTCAATGACATCTTTGATGGCCTCAGCAAGGTGAATCTTAAATACTTCTCTATTCTTGTTCGCAGCAGTGTGATTTTTTTGTCTGGCCATGCTAACAGTCATGCCATGGGCCAAGATCATGTCTGTCATCTATTTTCTGTTGTCTGTTTTATTTTAACATGTGTGTCGTGGCTAAGTGATATGTCTCGCTTTAAAGCTGTTTGATTAGGCAAATAGGGTTGCTCTGTGGTTAAGGCCTAGTCAGATTCCCTACAACCTGCCATTTCCTAAAATGAGGGAACTGCACCTTGATATGCTTGCATTGCAAATAGCAAGCATTGCTTACTTACCATATATGTATTAAACCATTGTTTCGACTTGAGTTGACCGCTGTTGTTTTAATTTTTAAAAAGTTTGTTTCTATTTACTGAAATGTATAAAAAGGGGATTAGGTTCATTGAGGCTATTTGCCGTAGTTTGTAGTCAACAGTGAGTCTTACCACTATCGGCTTAGTGGACTGTAGCTCATATAAAAAGGAAAAAGACAATATGGACCAATTGATTTATTTGTTTACTATATGCTCATTTGATTTAATGTTTAGCCCTGCATAAAGGTATTATGATAGCTCTCAGTTGCTATGCTGTGCTGGCTATTACATTGTTACCTCCGCCAAGGAGGTTATGTTTTTGCCAGTTTTTGTTTGTCTGTTTGTCTGTTTGTCTGTGTGTTAGCAAGATAACTCAAAAAGTTATGGACGGATCTTTCTGAAATTTTGACGGAATGTCGGGCGTGGCATAAGCTACAAGTGATTCAATTTTGGTGGTGATCCGGCAGGAATCCTGGATTCTGGATCACTTTGAAATTTTCGTTACCATTGTGTTAAAGGGGGCAAAAGCGAAACCGCTGGCAAAGCGAATATGGTGATGCCACCTGGCGAATGGCATTGCCTTGGCAGAGGTACCTGCGAGCTATGATTGCTTTCTAGTTATGATTATGATCTTTTGTTCCTAGCAAAAATTTTTGTATTTTTGTGCTGTGGTGTGGTTATCTGTAGTTGGCTGCTGATCCTGATTCAAACGTTAGAAGTGGCTCGGAACTACTTGACCGACTGCTCAAAGTATTTCTGCTGTTTGTTTCTCTGTACCGTGTTGCTGCATTTAAGAAGATGACTTTAATAAATACCGATACAATCGGATGTACACTGTGGGGCATAAAAAACGTGCCGCTTTACTTTTGTCCATATGTTCGCCAGTTATCGACCAATTTTCAAAATTCTTTGACTGGCATACTCTGCAGACAGTTTGCAATAGTGCAATTATTATATATCCCACTACACGGTAAATGCGTTTCTACACTACCTTGTGAAATGTAAATGTAAGCAAAAACTTATGATAATAATAAAAAATTTAGGTAAATGAAAAAAAAACACTTCAGATCAACTATGCGATGAATGATTCGTACGATACTAGACTGTGTTAGACCCACACAGTCTAGTGACATACTGACCTTCAGTGCAATGTTGAAGTGTTTTTTTTTTCAATTTTACGAAAATGTTTGTTATTATCATTATGTGTGCATATTTCATTGATATTTCACAAAGTAGTGTAGAGATGCATTTATGGTGTGGTGGGATCTATAATAATCGCATTATCGCACATCGTCTGCACAGTGTGCTGATGAAAGAATTGTGAAAATCGGTCAATAATTGGTGAAGATATGGACAAAAGTAAAGTGGCACGTTTTTTATGGCCCAACCTGTATATGTGAATTCACATTGAGAGAAAATAAAATAAAATGTTTACTGGTTAAAGTAAAGGTAAAGCTTTGGTATTCGGTATTGTACTGCTTAAATGAGTCAAGGCTCATGACAGTCTTGGAAATGACAGCTCATTAGCATTCATAGCTAATGATATGGCAGCACATTATGCAGCCATCCATTGTCCACACGAATGAACAGTTGGAGTAATAATGCTCTGTGCTTGTAATCCGTAGCTCAAAAGCTACTGTTTATTTGGATTTTTCAGCTCTGTGAGGATAGGAGGCTGAGATGACCCATAGTATTGTGTTTAATTGTAGGACATAGTGACGGAGAGTTCCAGCTTCGACCTGATATCATTCATGCCATTGCTACAGGAACGTATTCTGACAAGGAATCCCTTCGCTCGACAGTTCATTGTTTCCTGGGTCTGTATGTCTTCTTGATGAACTTCGGCCCGTATGATGAAACAAAACAAAAAGCCCAGCTGTTGCTAGGGAGGACCAACCTTACGCAAGTGTCAAAAGGCCAGCAAATGATTTTCATGTCATGTGAAAGGGCTTATGCGACTGCCTGTTAGTGCTCAGTAAGAACCTTGGCCTTATATCTGACCATTTTTGATATACGTCATACTGTTTAGCCACAATAGCATGTACTGTCCTTGAAGGTCATTCAAGGTCCATGATTTTTATCTCATCTGATAGGGCGTATGCCACTTCCTGTTAGTCGTCAATAGCAACCTTCGCTGTATCTGTCACTGTTTCTGAGATGTGGCCAGTTTTCCTTTGAGAAACTCTCATTTTTTCTGTTCCCCTTCCATCCAACCCCAAATTTGAAAATGTTTCCCATGCACTAGATGGCTGAATTTTTGCAGCCACTGAATCACCACACCAGGCCGTGAAAAACGTTTTCTAGTATGACGTACCATTTAGCCACAATTTTACGGACAGACAGACGATGGACACATTGTATCATAGGGCAGACTGTTAAGCTTAAATGTCGACCCAGTTAGAATGATCACTGAAGTGACAAGGAATTTATTTGTTTGTTTCCTGGCTGAGTTTGTGTCTGTTTGTTATTATGCATGTATTTGTGGATTTTTTAATGCTGAGATTAGGTTTAAATGAAGTATACACTTTCACCAGTTCTGGTGTATTTTTTATATTTTGAACATAATATTTTATGGCACAATATTTTAAAAATAGTTCTCAAATTTCAGACAGTTGGAAATACTGTGGGGTTTCCATATAAACTGAGGCAACTTTTTTTGCTACGTTATACCGAGTGGTGCAAAAAAACGTCCCGAACATTCACATGTATTATTTGGCTAAGTGGTCATAGTGAATCAACACAAAAGCATTTATGTAATGTCCAAACATCAATGAATATGTGTAGGAATTTTTGCTTAAAACACTTTTGTATTAGTCATGATACAAACAAAATATTGTTACACGCCATAAAGCAATTTTTGCCAGTGGTTCATCATTTGCATTGCCGCTCGTACGCAGGCTATACCAAAACGTCACAGTATGCTGAATTATCAGTAACTGATCAGCAGAAAAAAATGCCAAATCGGTCCTTTATTCTTCTTTATCACTGACGCTAGACGCTTTTTCCCACTGATCTACGGCTTTTCTGATTCTGGCTGTCTGATGTCGACGTCATGACATTTGTCTGTGATAACATTCTGAAGATCTTTTGAGGTTCGCATACGGCTCACGCTTTCCTTCACAAACAAGTTGTTGCAAGGTATCCCAAACTGAGACTAATGTAGTAAATTCAAATCTGTTGAATGCGGTTTCCATTCCTGTGAGCTGACAATATCGGGCGTGTTGTGTCGAAGAAAATTTTGAAATGCGGTGTGATGAAACGCTGTCCTTAGATAATTGGATTTTTAACTCTCCTTACGTCATTAAGCGGCATCCAGTAGTGTCATAAGTGAGGTCACTGAAATTTATAAGCAAGTAAGAGTACATGTTGGTCTACAAATGTACAAAAGGAAATTTATCTCTGTAAAGTATATGCACCACTATAGTTATGCAAATTTTGGGATGTTTTTAGCACCACTCGGTATTAATTCCATGGTTTACATCACAATTAAATAATGATTTTTGGATCAAAAAGTTTTTACTTGATGCATATTTTTGTTGTTATATGAAAACACGACAAGGATTTTATTTTTCGAATGTCATGTGGATGTTATTTGTGTTTACATCGTGGCCAGGTGACAACGTTGGATGCTGTGCCTGATATTGAGATGCTAATCTACCTGCCAGAAATTCTTGACGGTTTGCTTATTATCCTTGGAGACCAGAATCAGGAAATTCGTCAGATGTGAGCGAATCTTGATTAGCTTTCTGACAGTGACTTTGATGGCTAAAGGACTGTTTGTTTTTCAAAAAATCAATAATTAATTCACCAATTGTTTGTTAGTTAATTGACTGATGTGTGGATATGCAATGTCAGGTAGCAGATTGTTACATTTGTTGGCGATGGATATCGGAAAACATAATCCTCATCGGTTTTTAGCTGTATGTTCATATCATCCATTCTAAGTGAGCTTTTTCATTGTAAGACATACACAAATAATCAAGGATACTTGATGTCAGACGGACCTACAGCAATTTCCGAGACAGATGTTTTCCTGCTGCATGTTAATAGAACTGTTCCAGAGCAGCCTTCTAGCTCATCTGAGACAAACAAAAATTAAATTTGAACAGTTTAAGCATACGCTACAGATTTTTCGGGTATTGAGAATACGGTGCATTGTGACTAACTGTTAAATCGTGCCCTACTTGGTTATTTTGTGTTCCAACTTTTTTAAAATGCAGACTGTGGGTACTGCCTGTTTGTTTGTCCGTCTGTCAGACATCAGCTTCTGCTTGAAGATAGAAAGGCACAGGAAAAACAGTATTGGTGTGAATGTCCCCACTTTATGGAAAGGCAACTGGTGTGCTGATTTTTATTTGAAAACATTAGAGTTAAAAGTAAGGTTTGTGCGCAATATGTTGGCACTGAGATGACATAATTTTCTACTTCAAGTTTTCCATTTCTGTGCATTTTCGGGTGTTAAGTATTTATGGGTGTGTTCCTGCAGAAACTCATATGACAACTGGCAAAGGATGGCCAGGCTGAGTTTGCCTGAATGGCTTTGTAATGTAGTCTGTTCATGATTTATGTTAACAGCTGTGAAGTATGTTTGGGTGAGTTTTTGCAAAACATCATTCGACGGCCAGCAAAGGTCGACTTTCAAGCTATGGCCAACATACTCGTTGTTCACAGCCAGTCTGCCGGTAATTTATGTATCTTTTTATTTGGTGTCTTGTTCTAGCTTGTTAGTCTGCTCGGAAAGTAGTTCCCGGTGGGCCTATAAGTTACTGCAAATTTTTTCTTTCTTTTAAATGCAAGATCTGTGTGCTTCCTTGGCCCATCGCCATGAAACTTCGCCACATGATGCGGAGTGTGTTCTGCTTTATAATCCAGGTTCAAAATTTGTGATGGAGGGGGCAAAGATGTTCAAAATCTGGCAGGATTTTGAATGATTTTAGACTGGTTATGAGTATTTTTGGATCGACATATCAAAAATTGGAAACAAACTTGATAGATCGTGATTAATTCTGCATTTGACAAAAACATTGATGAACTTTGGTCCGCTTACAAAAGTGCTGTAGGTGCTCATTTTGACCCGTTCAAGATCAACATTGCATGTGCTGGTTAGACGAACCCAATTGCATGCGTGCCGCGTGAGGTTGCTACGACCGGAATTTCAACTTTCTAATTTTTTGCCAATCAGGCTTACACTGTTGGGTAGCCTCGCATTGGGCTCTACCTTAAATTTCTAGTTTAGTTTAATTTAAACTCATTTTATTATGTTGCTCAGTGCTTGGGTTACAATTGAATTCTGATTGTTGTGTGTGCAGACGTTTTGATTCAATTCACAGCAATCACGTGGCTCAAGGAGTTTGTGGTATTATCTGGGCCGGTGATGTTATCATTTGTATCTGGCATTCTATCCGCCATACTACCGTGTCTCGCATACGACGATGAAGCTCGAATCAGTATCCTATTTTAACATCCTATTGTATTGTTTTATATCGTATTAATACACTTGGTCCGTAAAAATGTGCCGCTTTTATTTTTTGAATAGCTCTGTTAAACGTTGGCTGATTTTTAGTAATTTTTCACGTGCGACATCAAGAAGAAACTCGATGCAAATGACTGTAGTTTTGACCATCTCACCTTACTACTGTTGCTATGCTACCTTGTGAAATGCAGGTTTTTAAACCTGCTGTTAGCGAGTAGTGTGAATGTCTACCACTTGCATTCGTGCTGGAAGAGCACATTCTGAGCACACGTTGCAATAAAGATGATACGCTGTGACACGTATGACTTTTTGAAAGACAATAATTGCCAATTGTGTTTGTCGCTATTCAGTTAATCATTTCTGAGCTAACGCGTCCACTATCCAGTATGAATTCATTGTTGTAAACGGTAAAACTATGACTTCTGCATTTCACAAGGTAGTGTAGCGACAGTATTAAAGTGAGGTAGTCAAAACTATAGTCGTTTGTGCCATGTTTTTTTTGATGTTGCTTGCCAAAGATTATTTAAATCGGCCAATATTTCATGGAGCTATTCAAAAAATAAAAGTGGCACGTTTTTTATGGACCATCGTGTTTATTATGATAGTATATTGGTATGGTATTATTGTATGAATCAGAAATTTTGTTGTTTGTGTTTCATATTCTGTCAGCCATATTGTTTTGCCTATCGCTGTCATCAAGACATCCAGTAATCTTTTCTCCTTTACTTAACTTTGTGCATTTGTTTTTACGTTGTGATATCGATGATTGTGAGTTGTAAGAGTACAGCTATTGGATGGGCATTGAAAATTTCATGTTTTCGTTTGAAAGTTCTGTCAATTTTATAGGTTGAGAAAAATGACAGTCAAACACAGCAATTACACGCAGAGAGCACCATGGTAGTAAATTGTGCTTTATGCTGTTTATTTGCTTTTTTATTGTAAAATATTCGTAACTTGTTTTCAAAAATGTTACGTTATAAACCATGAATAAAATGTTAGTTTATATGCTGAGGAAAATTTTGTGAATTTTTTAATCTCTGTGTACAGTCTGCATAATCGGTACCATACTTGTTTGTTTTCATCAAATTATTTTTCTTTTCTTTTAGTTTTCATCTAAAGTTATTTTGTTTATTTTTTTGTTGCAGTAGTTTTAACATGTTTGGCAAAGGCTGCATGATGTATTGTTGTCGGCTGGCTTGCTGACTCATTTTTGACTGCTTGTACGTTTCTAAGCCAAGTTATCTTTTAGATATTCGCGATGTAGCCAAGTCTGTGAATACATCACTGATACAACTTGTCAAGCCTGAAGACTGCATATCTCTTACGACACCTGCTACAGGTATTAGTCCAAGGCACCTGTGAAACTGCCAAGTAATTTAAACACATTTTTGTGAATTTGTTAGTTGAAGTAATTAACTAATCTTCATCTTTGTAGTATATGGTATAGTATAACTAGCTGACTCTGCTCTGTCTTCAATAGAAGCTGGGAACTATTATTATAAGTTTTTGCAGTATCTGTGAATTTTTTGGCAAAAGATGCTGAACCACTTTATGATGTTAAGCATGCTTAGAAAGACCAGAAATCTGAGCTATTGCTTATGAGACGCACGAGAGCCATAGCGGTTCATGTTTGCAGGTAATCTTGGTCTATTTCCATCGATTTTATTGCAGTTCACTCCTTTGCAGCCAAAATCGCCAAAACCCCTACTGTTGTAGTTCAAGGTCAATCAAAGTCATCAATATTGACAATCCTAAGAAGCTCGTCACTAGTGCTTGTTAAGTTAAGCAGGATATCTGTGCCTATCTGCAACCATTTTCACGTTAAGCAAGCCAGCAGCGGATAAGTAATCACTTTTAAAAGGGGAACCCCTCTTTGACACCCACGTGCGCAGGCCTCCTTGAACTTAGAGGGTCCAGACTTCAATTGCTGAAATCTACATTCAATGCTGAAAATCTCATATGCAGGTTGTCTTGGTCTATCTCCAGCCATTTCGGCGCAATTCACTCTTGAAATGCATGTTGCAGCCTGAAATTGCGAAAAAATTTACTAAAATTTAAAACTAAAATTTACTATTTTGGGAGTTCAAGGTCATTCAAGGTCATTGATGTTGACATTTCTAAGAAGCTCGTCGCCAGTGCTTGTTATGATATGCTGCATGTCTGTGCCTATCTGCAACCATTTTTACGTTAGACGAGCCAATAGCAGTAGAATAATGCCTTTTTAAGGGGGTGCTCTTCTTTCTCCCCCTCATTTGTAGGGACCCCTTTCACCCAGTGGCATGGAATTTTGTCACAAAATACTAGAGACTCTTAGTTATCATACGATGAAAACAGAAGTCTCTATCTCACCTGGGCTCCGATCGGTACTGGGTTGTGACAGACACCAAGACAGAATGCTAGCTCTCGTGCGTAAAAAAGTGGATATATGAGTTATGGGTATATTGCTTTCTCCTGATTTTGCGCTGTAGATTGTTGACGACTACTGCTGTATATTGCATGGTTGGTGAATTAAACTGCAAAACAGTCTATCAGTATATGTTAAACTTTGTTCCTACAGAAAGCAGTCTGAAAATGCAAAGCCATGCAAATAACTATCCCATGTTGTTTTATACACAAAATGTTGCTATTTGTTTTGTAGGTGATGGAATAAATGGTGTGGTGCAAAACAGCTTGGATGAAAAACATACGTAAGATTTTATCTATATCTATTTGCACTTCCTGTTATGCATGTTTTTCACTTGTAGTCTGCTTTTCTTATTTTACTGTTGTGTTTAAATTTATTAACTTATGTACGGTATGTTTTGGGCAAACCTAGGTTTGAGTTGTTAGGCTAATTGTTATTGTAAACTGCTGTGATTGAAACGAAAAAAATATATCAGGAAATGCAGCATTTCATTCTAATAACAGAATTTGTTGGTCATGGACTTTATGACTTTGTTTTAAGTAATTCGTACATTAGGTGTTTTGACTTTTATATCTCAAACGTGGCTCGCTTAATACTCTGCTGGCGATGACATGAGCAGCTACGCAACTGTGCTAGGCATACGGACAGTGACCTTGATTAGGTACAGTAGAAAATGGTTAAAAAACATGGCATATTTTTATGAAATTTGCAAAAATCATGGCACAGACACGACATCAGATCACATGTCCAAAGACCTTTATACATTTTATAAAACTCAACATCTAGCATTGATGACCATCATTACACGCAGTGCAAGATTTGCTAGGGGCACATATTGAGCCAGTAAGTAACAAAGCACACGGACTTTTGTAGCAGTGGCAAAGGTAAAAAGTCTTGCATTAGAATTGCGCAGTAAATTTCAACTTATGCCGATTAAAAACAAACTGTTCTTGTAAAAAGTGTAAAACCACAGTATTTTGGGGAAAAACTGGCAAAACACGGCATTTTGGAAAAATTACGACATTTGATGAAACTCACAATTTCGGTGATTTTCTACTGTTTTTAATCTTGATCTGATGTTGTTGTCGTTGTTGTTGTGGTAGTTACTGATGATGACATGTTACTGTGCTAGAGATGTGGACAGTGATCTTGATGTATCATCTATCATCTCTGTACTCACACGGCAAATGCTTCATGAATCGGTACAGACTCGCATCACTGCTCTACACTGGCTCTACCATCTCTACGTTAATCTACCCAGCAAGGTATTTGTAGTAGTAGTAATTGTAGTTGTACTAGTGATTATTGCGATAGTAGTAGTCATGGCATCATTACTCTACACTGGCTGTACTATCTCCATATGCCCAGCAAGGTACTTTATATGCTTTTGGTTTTTGGTTGTTTTTTTTTATATCAATAACTACACCATGCCGTCATTAGATGGTGCGGGAAACTTGACGTTTTTATGTTAATCGTTTCATCCCGAAGTGCTTTACAATCTCAGAAGTGACAGCTGATTGGCATGAGGTAATGATGCTGCAGCGCACTGTGTGGCCATCCATTGCCCACGTCAGTGAACAGTCGGACCCACAGTTTGCAGTTAACAGACATACCACCACCCCAGTCAGCCACGCTAGGCCTTCACACAGTAACCTGTGAGCTACCACTCATTTTCCATTCCACTGAGAGTAGGAGGCTGAGTTGACCTGAGCACACAGTAGGTTGTCAATTTTCTCCATTGCTGCTTACACGTGACTTCTGCTTAGATTAAAGTTTAGAGCAGTAGTAAAATGTTACTTTTTAAGGCGCATACTGAGCAACGTAACTGAACTAACGTGTGTTATGTTTTGTTCTGGGAAAGCAGAGTAAGCCCATTGGTCATTGGTTGACCTGTACATGAGCATAGTCGTGTTAACTGTAGGCCGTCAACACCATTAGACGGTGCCTACTGTGATGCATTACTCTGCCCATTGGTCAGTTTGTCAAAAACTAAACCATGTCAGTCGAGTTCAGTTACATCATAATATATACTTGTGTCATATCTGCTGTGTTCTGTAGATGTTCTGTCATGTGGAAGAACTCTTTCCATTGTTACTGAAAACACTTTCCGACACTTCCGATGAGGTAACGTCAATTTTAGTCTCTTGTTAGTCATATGACTGTTGTTTTAAGTTCTCAGATTTTATTATTCATAAACCAGTGGTCGCAGCTTATCTGTGTGACATTTTTCGCACGTTATCTGTTACCTGCAGTGCTTTGCTTAGACTGGCAGTAATTTTTTCTATTAGCTATGTGTTGCTGTGTTTATTTGTGAATAATTTCTTGAAATGATTTTTATTGGTATTCACTGTGTGAAGGTTGCGAAAGTGGGCTATGGTGTTATTTCATCTCAAGAGTTGCAATTTCACTTATTGGTCACATGTATTAGTCATTATTATTATGCCTTCACCAACGTTGTGGCCGGAGGCATTATGTTTCCAGAGTGTTTCGTGCGTGCGTCCGAGCGTGCGTGAGTCTCGAACGAACATTGTTAGCAAGATATCTTGGTTATTTGTTGACAGAATTTGACCAGACTTGCACCACTAACAGATTTTGTGGCAAGGATGAAAACGTCAAATTTTTGGGTCAAAAAGTCTAGGGTCAAGGTCACGGTGGGGTCACGTATGCCTCAAAATGCACTTTTTGGCCTTGTAGTTGTTACATGTTGGCGAAGGCATAATAGTCAATGGTGTTGTAACCACCATCCGGTTTATTATGTGGTTTATGCGCTTGCTCAACATGTTTGCTGTTTGATCCGTGTGAGGGACATAGGTTCCACTTTGGATTATCGAGCTGCCCCGCTATCTAAAAACATACAAAAGTTTGGAGGTTTAAGGTTTTTTCCCATACACTTCTACAGATGTCGACTTAATCTCTTCATTTCTTCTCAACTAAGAGTAGAGTTAGGGTTAGGTGTAGGCAGCTACAATACTACACCAACCATCACCATTTATTACTATTTAGCCCGACAGCTGATACTCATTTACTATCCCGTGGAGGGTAGAAGGCTGAGTCGACCTAGCTGGTTGGCTTTGTACCGAGATGGTTTACCTGCCAGCAGACAGTCACCCATCTAAGTATTAACTGGGCCCACCGTAGAATAACTTTGTTGATCTGTCTCAGCTTGTTACCAACCAACTAGTGGACACCTTTGGATTATCGAACCTTTGGATTTTAGACACACAACCTTTAGATAGCACCTATCATATCACTAGTGTGTGCACCACTTTTCTGCAGGTGGTACTGGTGGACTTAGAAGTGCTGGCTGAAATCTCGTCAAGTCGCGTGGCTCACAAGTTCCCGTTGTCTCGTAAGGTCGACGAGACGTTGCGAGTGTCTGCCGATGTGCAGCAGCGACTCAGTAACTCGACTCAGGGCCGGCTCAACTCCTACTTCACACACTCTATGATTAGCCTCTTGAAACTGTTCAGCACTGATAGGCAGCTTCTGGATGACCGAGGATCGGTCATTATCAGGTTTGTAGTAGTAATGGTTGTTGTTGTAGTAGCTTTAGTAGTAGTAGTTACAGTAATAGTAGTAGTAGTCAAACTAGTCATTGTGATGCAGTTAGTATCACCTTTTGTGATTTTTGCTGTTTTCGATGTGCTAGTTCTTAAATGTTGCCGTTAACAGGTGTATGAACTGATGTTTTGTGCATCCGTAGAGTAGTAATGGTAGTAGTGACTCATCAAGCCACTAGAAGACGTACTGTAGTAATTACTGTGTCATTGTCTGCAGGCAGCTGTGTCTACTGCTCAATGCCGAGGACGTGTATAGCTGCTGTTCTGAGATACTGATAGCAGAAGATGATGTAATGTTTGCGTCACACATGATTCAGACGTTGAGTACCATCCTACTGACGTCATCAGAGCTGTTTGAACTTCGCACTCAGCTCAAGGAGCTTAGTACTGAGGTTGGGAGGATCGAGTCGTTAGAGTTAAATTGTATCTGCACCTTCACTCAACTTACGAACCCTTCAGTGGCATAGGCGAGGTCTAAGGTTTAGGGTGTCTGTGGACCAATGTCCCAAGCGGAGTCATGAGGCAGAGAACCAACTGGTGTGGATTTGGGGGCAAAGCCCAATAAACTGACAATTAAGCTGCATGCAAAGACTTGTTCAATTTGACCGTATAAGATAATATTATTTAGCAGTTTTATTTCACACGTAGATCACAAATCGTTATTGTATTTAACCAAAAACACCTTGCGGGGCAGTCACCAATGGCTGTTTAGCCCCTTTCCACTAACCCCAAAAATTATCATTGGATCTTTTATGTTTTTGTATAGAAGCCTTCGATCAGCTCAGGAGGTCTGGATCCCTGTGCTAGCTACGCTGCTGCGTGAGGCTTTTTATATATTTCAAGCAAAACGTTTCAGTAATTGAAATTCTTTCAGTAAATGGACAAAGGATTTATTAACATAACCACTAATAGTTTAGGGTTCACTGTTTAATGCAAATATGTTAAGACTGTCAACAGCAAGAAAATATTCAACACTGTATGCAAAAATATATGGCTAGCAGCGCTAACTTCGAACTGAGTATTTGGTGCTTAGTAATTTATGGCCTGGTCTGACGTACTTTCGCCTGCTAGGTTATTTTTAATCCTTTTTACTGACCCGCCGTGGAACACTTGGCAGATGCTGGCAGAACCATTGGGTTTCACAGAACCCTGGTTGAAAATCACTGAAGTTCCGCTTGTCTGGAAAAGCTGGAAAACCCGGAGATGTCATTGAATTTTGTGGATGTCGTGAAAATGTCAGGAGAAAAAATCTTGTCATGGAAAATTTCCCAAACATTTGCTTACAAATTGTGATGGATATTTAAGCAAAAATTTTACTTGTTATGCTTGCGTGTCATCCTGCACCTATTACAGAATACACTGGCAGCCACAATACGTTAGGTGATGAATCCTGAAAGCATGTGGGCAATTTGGCCCATTTTTTATTTACATGAAGCAATGACTGTCGATCATAGGCTTAAACAGTATATCAATGAATCTTTGCCTGCCTTTACTGGACAAGTCAAGGACAAGTGCAGAAATTTCATTTGGTCTGGAAAGTGCTAACCTTCATGCCAGTAAGTCACTTAGAACTTTACTCTAGATGGGAGCTGAATGATCCATTGTTAACTTGATTTGTTAAAGGTCTGCAGTCACAGCTGCTGGATTTTTTTACTTTCCAGGAAATCAGATGTGGGTGTTCAAAATTTTAATTTTAGCTCTCTTAGTTCTTTCTCCACACAGTGTGGTATTTTCAGTCCTAGATTTTTTTTTTTGAAAGAAAATTTTCGTATCCATAGAACATTTTCCAACAGACTAAAATCTAGTTAGGGGGCAGTTGCCACAACACTGCTCGTTAAAATATTTTTTTATGTTTTTTCCCTGAGTTTCTGTTTAAAGATTTGCTGATGTTGGATTTTGTAGGCGAGCTGCGACTTATTCTGTTCGCTGTATAAATCCTGGTGCCACAATCCAGTGTCGACCGTTGCCCTCTGTCTGCTAACTCAGAACTACGAACATGCCTGCCAGCTACTCATGATTTTGTATCCTTTGTCTGCATTTATATATTTGCAGTAAATCCATGAAATTAGTACACACTTCGTCACAGTCTGGAGTGCATTATGTGAGTGTACCGAGGCATAATATGCTGTTGACTGTGTTGATGTGTACTTGTTTTATGGCCATGATCGACGGCGTGTTCTGCCTATACACACATGTTGTATACAAATGCAAGATGCTATCAGTCGTCACGCTTGAGTGGAGTGGGATTATAGGCACTTCAAACAGACTCTTTGGTGAGAGTTACCAAATTAATTACTATTTCATGACCGCTCGGAGGTCAAGCTGGGTCATGAAATAGTAATTAATTATATAACATATCTGGTAATTATGCGTAATGTTGTGTTGTTATTGTGCAGCTGTGGTAATCGGCTGCATTACAGGTCTTGTGAGAGGAGTGTCAAGCTTACTCCGTGCTTGAGGAATTTCTGCAGGCTATGACCTGGCATTTGCTCAACCCACTTTTTTGTCTAGCCAAAAAAGCTATGGCCTCTACGTGCACCAAATTTTGGCATTTTGTAGGAGGCATTGAGGGCTGCTCAGTAGCAAAATTTTGGGCGAATACATGGAACAGATTTTGAGGGGGCATGAGGGGAAAATTTTTCTTTGACCCACCATATATTTCCCCATTGGGGGAGCTTAGGAGCTGAATTTTTTTCTTAACGGGCCTCGGAGGAGGCTGTGTTCTGCCAAAATTTCAGCCCCCTCAATTCAATGGGTGACAAGGGGGAAAATAATAAGTGATTCCCCCAATTTTGGGGGTCGATTTCGGTCCCAGCTAGTTCTCAGAAAGTATGGCGTGGATCAGTTTGTTCTGTTAACGCGGTTGTCAAGAAGTAGTCCTCATTTCGTATGTGGGGATAGAAATTTCCAAATTTTTGCCCACTTTTCACAAATCGCCCCCCAAAGTTGACCCAATTTTTTCAGCATTTTTCGACATTTATTTAAAAAATTCTCCCAAAAAATCTGCAAGCGGCTCAAATTTTTTTCATGCAGCACATTGTAGAATTGGTATCCCTAAACATAACGTGCAGCTTCACTAAGCCGTGGGCACTGGGGGTTTTGGTTCACAGGTCCCCAAAATGTTACCCGAAAATCACCTATTTTATGCACAGTGTTCACCGTTGCCGCAATCCCGTCCGTTGTGCGTGGGGAAAATATCTTACACAACTTTCTTAGTGCTGGTCGTCCTCTAGCAGATTATCGAAAAAATTTTTTTTGATATCTTCAAAGGAAGTGGGGCTACGAGCCCCCAAACAAGACCTCTTTTGGGCCTTTTTTCGAGCTTCAGTGCCCTCTGGCGAGTCACTTGTGCATTGTTTCGCCTTTTTGTTGCCAGCATACTATAGATCAGGTCTTGGTCTTCAAAATTTGTATTGGACATTTTTTGCTGGGGGCCACCATGTGGGAGCTGGATCCCTGTAAGTGTGATGCAGACGACCAATGAATGTCGAATATCAGCATGCATTCTAAGCTTATGTGGAATTTGTGGTACAGATATTTTCTCACATTTTCTCACTGTGTAATTGTGTAGTATTAATCGCGTTTGTTTTAGATATATTATTTCATCCTTGATTATGGTGCATCCAGTGGCAATCTTGAAGTCACCGTCGACTTTCTAACAGAGATTGACCGACTTGTTCAGCTTATCGAATCTCCAATATTCACCTGTAAGCGGCTTTTTAATAATCACGAGTGTACTTGTATTATGTCTACTTGTACACATAGAATTTAACGTGGTCTACAGTGTATTGTCAGAGTGTAACAAGGCATAGGACACAGTAGATCAGATCATGTTGAAACGTACTTTTTTCGTGGCTGCGTTTTGCCAGGAGGCACATTCGATATAAAAAACGCGAGATGCTATCAGTCGTCACACTTGAGTGCAGTGAGACTTTGGGCACTTGTGACACTCCAGACACTGTAGTAAGAGATAGGAGGACTGAGTAGATGGGTCATGAGATAACTGTACTCGTGGCATGTACGGCGTACGCAGTTTGTGGTTGTTGAACCTACTTTCTTCATGCCTTTACTGATTGGAATTTCTGGCAGAGATTGACCGATTTGCCCAGCTTATTGAATCTCCGGTATTCATCCGTAAGTAACTTTGTGATAAGCATTTACTTGTTTGCAAATAATAATGATGTTTTACTTTTAATGTTTTTTTAACCCTCCGTGTGTCTGTTCTGTTTGTAAACGATAGTTTTTAAAGGTCCATGGCCATGGTCAAACTCACTCGCACAATTTATGTAGATTTAAATCAGACGTTTAACCTCACATATATCATATGTTGATTTGTGCTTCTTTGATTTGTGCTTATATGAAACTAATGCGCAATTTCGAACAATATGCGGCATTACGTTGCGTTTGGCGAAAAATTCTAATTTTTCATTTCCCCCCGGTGACGTCGTGAGCCTAGCCTAGAGACATCATGAATATTAATGGCCTAGCCAGTAACATTATCAGTCTAGGCTAGACCATTAATATTCATGATGTTTATTGGCTAGCATGATGACGTCACCAGGGGCGCCTACATGCCAATATGGTGGCACGTTTTCTACATGGTTTTCGTAGATCGTCGATTTCAAAGGTAAATTTCTCCATATTGACAAAATGCTAGGCACTGATATTACTGTCAAAATTATCAGAACACTATGCAATTTTAGGAAAATGGATAAAATCTATACGTTAATTTTGGTATTCATGGACCTTTAAAATATGTTTTGTTGAAGTCAGTTTCAGCTTTCGGACAAACCATGAGACATTTTTTGCAGATGTTTGCACAGTTTTGCATGAATCACATATTACATTAGGTTAGGTTAGGTCAAGTTAAATGCTATAGCTCTTCATAAGAAACCCATTTCAGAGCTATGGAGCATCACCCGCCATATGGGATCACACAGTGTTGCCTGCCATCTGACACAGGTGAATGTGCTCCACCTTAACCCCAGCCAGATAGGCTGGTGCTCGATTTACCTACCCCGGAGGGATGGAAGGCTGAGTTGACCTGGGCGGCTGGTTACATACCGAGATGGTTTACCTGCCCGCAGGCATTCACCCATCCAAGTACTAACCCGTCCCAGCGTAGAGTAACTTCGTTGATCGGATGAAACACGTTACTGCTACTCATCGCCACCAACCCAACAGCATTGTTAGAAGTTGCATTTGTCAACTTTTTGTATCAACAAAGATGTGTATTTGATGATGATGATGATGATGATGATGATGATATGTTACTGTGGCATAGACCTGCGGTTACAGCTGCTGGATGTTGAGCATAACCATCATCTGGTAAAGAGTCTCTATGGACTTCTGATGTTAATGCCACAGAGTGATGCATTCCGCACTCTACAGAGACGTCTGCACTGTGTGCCATCCACCAGTCAGATTACTACGACACCTGCCATTACTACTACGCTTTCCGCAGACCACAGGTAGTAGTAGTAGTAGTAGATATGGCTTGGTGGTGTAACGATAGCGTGCCAAACTTGTATCCCTGAGGTTACAGGTTTGACTTTGGGCCAGGGCACTGCCAGGTAACAACCTTGGGCAAGTTGTTCACACACGTGCCTCTGTTCACCAAGCAGTACAAATTGGTACCAGTTTCACCGCCGGGAAGGTTACGGCAGTAATATGTGGAGGACTGGCCCTTTTTCCATATACAAGGCAGGGACAGGTTCGTCTGTATCGGGTGGCAGGTAATACTGTGGCACACTGCTGGCTCGGGGCCATTGAAAACGGCGATGAGCGCCACTCGCATCGGTCACAGAGCTGAGAGAGCACTTTGACTCTCCATGGTGATTTAACCTTAACCTTAAAGTAGTAGTAGTCTTCACTGTGTGCCATCCACCAGTCAGATTACTACAACAGCATCCACTGACCGACCACAAGCGGTAGTGGGAGAGTAGTAGTAGTAAGGTGCATAAAAAACTTAGTGGGAACCATTTGTGAATTTATGGAGCATCACCTGCCATATGGGGGTCACAGTCTTTCCTGGCACAGGTGACCGCCTCTCACCTTAACCCCAGCCAGATAGGGCAGTACTAAATTTGCCTACCCGTGAAGGATGGAAGGCTGAGATAAGCTGGGTGGTTAGTCATATGCCCATGCTGCGATGGATTACTTGAATGAAGACAGTCTCCCATCCAGGTACTACAAATTTACAAGCTCGTGGGCAACTATGAAACTTAGTGCAAACACCTATACCAGTAACTCAGGAAGTAATTGGAATGAGTAAAAATTTTACGCACTTTTTATGGGCAAGTTCCCAAACACGTTGTTCAGTTTACATGCATTCCGGAGATGGTTAAACAGTTTTGGCCATTTAGTGCTTTTCAAACGTAATAACCCTACTACTATAGGATACATTGGCTATGCTGTAGGTGTCAGATGACGGAGTCTGGAGATGTAGGACATTGTCGTAGCAGAATCAACTTTGTCGAACTTCTAGACTATTTCCGCTCAGCTCAGGACAGACGCCGCGCCTGGCGACGACTCCCACGCAGCTCTGTACGCTTGCAGCAGCCACAACAGCAGACTAACGGTAGTCCCAACACTACACGGTGACCTCCGACCTTTGACCCAGTTCTTCTGTGTTGATTTTTGACCTGTGGCATGTTCAGTAGCCAAGAATCTTGGCACCGCTTGTCAAACTGCCTACTGAACGGACCGCTTGGCTTGCTCATAGACGTCGTGAATATTCATGAAAGCTATGGGCCTGCTGCATGGAATCATACCGATGGTTGAAGGATTGTATTTCCAAAAAGTGGAAATTATTGTTGTTTATTTCCTGTGCTGGTAATAAAACAATGCGATACTAGTAACACTACTCGAAAAATGCTGCACAGACGTGACGAAAATATACAGCAATTTGGATTATTACGTGGTATTGCATCATGCATTGTTTGCAAGCAAGCGCATGTCCACGAGGTGCTTGGTGTGCTAGCCAACCAAGCTGCTTGGCTACTGAACATGCCTCAGGCTAACATTGGACCCAAAAACACATGGTGACCTCTAACCTTTGACCTCACATTTGTGCTCAGAACGCTGCAGCCAGACTGATTGGACTTGTCGCTACCAGGTGGCCTGTTCCTATAAGGGTACTTGCTGTTGCTACTGCGTAACGATGAAATAATCTGTCGATTAATCAAACACATTTCTACAATGTGTCTCATGTTGCAGATGAATCAGAGGCATGATTTTTCAGACGTTCCAATAACTTTTTGCACTCGCCGTGAGGCGAATTAGTTGTTTGTAGTCGTCGAGTTGTAAGTTATTTTTCTACGAGTGACCGACTGTCCGGTTGTTGTTGTAGGTATATTATTAGGTATTATTATTAGGTCAGTGTGTTGTGGATATTCATGTTGTTGTTGTTGTAAAGTAGTCGTCGTACAGTTGTATGGTTTGCAGACGTGTGCAGCAAAACTGCAACTAGGAGGGCACTCAGAAAGTACAAACCTCATTTTTAGTTTTTTTTTGTTCATTTTTTTGTCATTTTTCTCGTCACATTTAGTAGGTGGCAGCGCTGCATTCGGATTAGGTTTGCCCTATCTGGCGATCAGTTCTGTCACGGATCAATTCCAGAGGCTTATATGGATGCTCATGATATCTATTCACCTCTTATGTTGGACCAAGTCTGACCTTCCCTTAAAATTTCAGCCGAATCCACCCGATACTTTTTGCATAATCCTCCTAGGAAACTAATACACATATAAATATACAGATGCCAAGTATCGCATGACCTCCTTGGCTGAGGTAAAAAAACTATCATAAAATTACAGGGGATGGTCATCAGTCTTTTCCTGGCAATGAGCTTGTCACAGAGCAGAACAGAGTTGCAGAGAACTCATATTTTGTTGCAGTATAGCTGGAGTGCAACATATTGTTTTTTTGCAATTTGGTTGTAGTTTTGTTGCACATGTGCTCACCCCATTAGGCTTCGTTATCTTATATCCTATGTCATTGAGTTAGAAAGCGTTGAAGGCATAAAGACGTGAGCATGTCCTGGCCTAGAAATTGTTTTGTCAAAACCGAAAACCATCGGGTCAAAATTTCCAAATACTGATGAAGAGGTGCATTTTTTCTGATTGAATTGATGGCCCTGTTTACACACGATGATTATTAACTACTTGCATTAAGCCAGTGGTCAGATACGGAATTCCTGTTTTTGAAAAATGGTCACGGAAAAACAGTGAAATGCACAGATCTGTAAGGCACTGTGGATGGAGTATTGCATTAGCTTCAACATTAGTCTTTGATGCTGTTCATTTATCTGTAGCAGATATCGCTATCCCTTCCCCTTTTCCTTCTCTTTCCCCTTTCCTTTACCCTTCCCCCTTCCCTTTTCCTTCCCCTTTCTTCTTCTTTTTTCCTTCCCCTTTCCATTTCCCTTCCCTTTACTTTCCATTCCTTTTCTCCTTCCCCTTTTTCCCTTTCCCTTCCCCTTTCCAATTCCCTACCCCTTCCATTTACCTTACATTGCTTTTCTCCTTCCCCTTTCCCTTCCTTTTTCTTTTCCTTTTTTCTTCCCTTCCCCTCCCCTTCCTCTTTCTCTTTCCATTCTTCCGCCTTTCTTTCTATGTCCAGGTCCGTGCGTCCAATATTTGAGGCGCCATATCTCCATAACGGTGCAAGATAGACGAAAGGGGAAAGAAAGGAAAAGGACAACCCCCTGAGCAAAAATTTTGGCTATAGCCTTGCCTACTTTTAAGTTGTGATCCAACGCCACCAACGTTTGATTGTTACTTTAACTGCGCTGAATTTGGTCAGTTAATTGTATGAAAAATCATTAAACTTCTTGCCACCAGGTGTCATATTTTAAATGTTTAAATCCACCAAATTCGGTTTTGGCTGGGGCTTCGCCCCAGACCACACTGGGAATGCTTACAGCGCTCCCCAGACCTCATAGCTGGATTAAAGGGGTCCTATTTCTAACGAGAGGGAGAGGGCAAAGGGGAGGAGAAAGGACAGAAGGAAAGGAAGGGGAGGGAAAAGAGAAGAAACGGGAGGGAACGATAAGAGAGTAAGAGAAAAAGGGAAGGGCAGGAAGTGAATTAAAGATAGGGGGATAAGAGGGAAAGAGGGAGTGCTTGATGGGCATCCGAGTTGGAGGGAAAGTTACCTCCTGGTGCTTAGGGGGTCTAGACGCCCCTGCTCACCATAGTTGGTAATGGCTTGGGATCAGTCAGTAAGTAGTGCTTTATTGTTAGTACCGTATTGGTATGTAAGTTTTGCTCTCTAGAAAATGTTTCGAGAAATGCATTAAACATTATTAGCATGATTGCTTTCAGACAGCAGTCAGCAGGTGGTCGGTTACGTGTAAAATAAAATATTTTTGCCACTTATTTCCCGGTATTATCCCACGGATGCTAAAAATTGGAAGAAAAATTGGAAGTAATATGCAACAGTTGCAGAAATGTTGTGGTGTTAGTTGTTAGTTACACGTAAAGTATCGTTACATGTCAAGCACACTGTCAAGATGGATATTTCCAGCGGATCACGTTTATTTATTCCATTTGTCACGTGCATATTGTGAAATGTATAAAATATTTGCTCACTGGTCTGTGAATTTGTTCTGCCGAGTAAAATATGGTTTAAAGCTGTGACACACTGATTAGTAACATGTTTTAATAACAAACAGCAGCCAAAAAACGACGCACACAACTTTACACAGTAGAACAGTGTTAATGCAAGTTCGTCAGCACTCGGCAAAGAAATTATATCAACATGAGCTGAAAATATCTGCCAGCATCTAAGGACTGCATTCCCCGGATCTGTTTTCAGTCTCTGAATTCGCAATTGACGAAAGCAGCTGCGATCCCAGGATTGCAATCCGCATGCCACCAGAAGCGGTGAAAAAGAATCCAACCACACATTGGCCTCACAACAACTGAATGTGTATGCAGTGAGGCGGCACAACACAAAGTGGGATGTACAGGTAAAGCTAAAGGTGGTGTATAGCTCTTGATAAATAACCCATCACAGAGCTATGGAGTGTCACCTGCCATATGGGATCACACAGTGTTAGCTGCCACCCAACGGAGTTGAATGAGCCCCACCTTAACCCCAGCCAGACAGTCTAGTACTTGATTTACTTATCCCGAATGTGAGTGAGTGAGTAGGGTTTATCATCCCGCGCGTCACAGTATAGGTCGGGGACAGCCTTTCCAGGCAAAATGCACGTACACATAATAACGAAACAAAAAGTTTAACCTTCACAGAAAGTTTAAGCTTTATGAAACAAAACACACAGACGATCTAAACTGAAAATTGTAAGAACTGCCGATTATAATTGTGCATATGTAAGACTAATGGCAGTTCTAATAATCTTCCCGGTTATTCTCCAGATAGGTCATCAATCTTATAATGCTGTCTATTGAAGGACAGGGGGAGCGAAAGGATGGAAGGCTGTGTTGACCTTAGTGTCGGTTATAGCGAGATGGTTTACCTGTCCACAGACAGTCGCCCATCCAAGCAATAACCGTGTGATAGTGACCTGAGTGGGAGTTGAACCCGTCACATCTGGACTGTGAGTCTGGCACCCTGCGATTAGACCACCAAGCCATCAGCTTGTGCGATCAACATAAAAAAAACCTCACATGCCACAGTGTATAATGCAGATGCAACAAAATGCAGAATATGTCAATACAACAAATGGACTGAATAATACAGCTGGAAATAGTATGCAGGAAAATATGGCCGTCTGCAGCAGTCACAAGAAACCCTCAGGAAGCAAATCATCACCAAAATTGATCGCTCCTTTGGTCATAGCCCATGCAAACAAAAATTCCACCAAAATGCATTTGACTTTTCTACTTATCTTGCAGGCACAAAGACAGACCCTGTGTCAATTCGTAGAAACCGAACAATCTGTTGATGCATGTATGCCACCATTTTATTATCTGTCCCATAGCATGGGACAGATTATAAAATCACTTGCATCTGTCTGTCATTCTGTCAGTATGTCTGTAAACACTCCTACGGCTGCAATTTTGATTCAATTTCAATGAAATTTTGCACAGTGATCTGGGGCCCGAAAATTAAGATCGACTTTGTTTGGGATACAAATCTGCTAACTCCTTCCCCTAGTTTACCCCAATTTTTAAAAATTTGCATTACGGCCTATGGGGACTTCAAAGCGGTATAACTCGGTCCCTGTAAAAATAATTGCATGCTGTTTGCACCTACCCCCCCTAGGCTATCAGATGGTGTCATTTAAATTTCTCCAATGCCGACCCGTGTTGCCATGGCAACGAATTTTGGGACTAAATTGACTATAACTCTGCTTCCGCAAAAGAAACGCAGCTGTTAGGCTATATAACGTGGCGATGGGACAGATACCTCGTTCCACAGAATGTATTTCTAGTTAACAAAATATAACCATAATAACAGCACATTACCCTCAAAACTATGCACGTATAAATGCACTGTGTAAACTATTATGCTATTAGTGCATCTCTAGATATTAAACAGTTTCTCCTACAAGATTTTCCATGAAGTTTTCCAACTCTAGGTCCGTTCCCTGAGCTGTCGAATACCCTGACATCTCTAGGTTTTCCCAGACTAAGTGCCCAGTTACAGTCCAACGAAACGGCACTCTAGGCAAGCAAAGGAATTTTGTTCCAATAATTCCTAAAAGTTCAGTTGATTTGGGGGGGACACGGTTCCACATGAGCACCCATTTAAACAAAAATCCAACGTAATACCGACACATCGAAGACTTGTTGTTCAAAAAATACTGAAATGTACACAGTTACAAAAAACGGCATGCAGATATGAAAACTAAGAACAATATACGTCTACAGTTTTACACCATGTCTGATAAAAAGAGGCATCTGTTTTTTTGCCATCAAATTTTGCAAAAACAAAGATGTTTTGATACTGGCACCAGAATAGTCGAAACAGTTAAGCATTTTAAAAAATTACACCTACTGGACTGAAAAAATAACATTCAAAATTTAGTTTGAGCTACAACTTCCCATTAAGCAACCATCGTAATATGCTACATTACTCGTCTTGTCTGTCTGTCTGCTCCCATTCAAAAACAAAAGGTGTACAAAAAACAAAATCGGCGTGAACCAAAGACATTGAATATTCATTGCTAGACCGGCAGCTTTGCTTTCCACAGTGGCACTGCCAGCCAACGCCCACAATACTGTCGTCATGCGACAGCAAAATATGCATCAGTTCGTAGAAATTTTTGATTCTCCTATATTCAGCCTATACACCAAATTTTGCTTTACATTATACAGGTTTTATATTATTTCAATTTATCACACGGTTACTCGAACAATGTTTACTGTGGTCACGCGACTACAGTGCGCAGACGACGACAGCCTGAAATGAATATGCAGATCCGTGTGACAGCCTAAGTCACATGACGGCAGTATCTTCCGGCTAGGCTGCGAGTGAGCCGCGGCCGGATTAGGCGCTAGATCATAGACTGCCAGTCTCGGCTATTAATAGAACATCATTGGTGTGAACATTCCTCCGGGGATGAGTAATTAGTGTGCCAATTTTTAGTTCAAAAATCATAGCAACTTTACAGGTGGGGTTGCAGAACTCTAACCTCAAGGCAGAGAGCTGTGTAATATGTCAGCAATGAGCTGACATATGTTTTTTGTAATTTGCATGAAATAATAGTATCAACTAATAATAATAATAATAATAATCTGACTTAAAAGCGCCAGTATGTGCTAAAAGAAAGACTTCGAAAACTAGTACAGAAAATTGCAGTTCACATGCTTACATCAAAATTATTCCCCCCATGGTAAAGCGTGCACAGTTCTGCAGTTCTGGTGGATAAATCTACAATTATTTAGCCTGCAAATGAATACATGAACCCAATATCACACAGATATCCTTCATTTTTTTGGGGGGGGGCTATCTGTTCACACTGCAAAGGAAAATATCGGATCAGATGCCTCTTTTAATCTGGACAACCTGCAGTCTGCACTAACTTTGACTTAGCTGGATAAAACTGGCAACATGGCGTACAGTGCATGAAAAAAGCACACAGTCTGTTACAGTTAGTTAAAATAAAGCACAAAGTATTGTCGTTCGAGAATATCAGTCTGACTCTGTAAGTCAACAATAACAGATGCGCACCGTCATTACACAGCTGTTGAAATGCTAGTCTTCCCAATCCTGACTCGACGGCGATAGTAGTAAAATAAAACGATCAAAAATTGAAGACTAGGTGTAGAAACGTTAACGAAAATTGACTGCAGTCTACAAATACTATCGTCCAGGTATCCGTCGTCACAACACAACTTCTGTGCAGCAATGGCCTTTATTTCTACAACAGAAAAAAAAATCACATTTTGTTAACTACAAAACTGCTGCTGGGAGAACACTGGCGGATTCCAAAAACAAAAATCATCCAGTGTCCGACTGTAAGCTAATTGTCTTCAAAACAGTGCAAGAATGCACCTAAACACACCACTTTCGTATAAAATTTTTAAATAACCTGTATAAAGCGGTGAGAGATATCCCACATCCCAACCATAAGAGCGAGCCTGCTCCGGCGATGGCAGAGTACAAACTTCTGCCAAGAATACTGCTGGCAACTGACGAATACAATGCACTCAGTACAGTTGTGTGTATACAAAAAGGTAAAGGAAAAAAGTATGGGTGGTGTACAGTTCTACATGGGAAACCCACCACAGAGCTACGAAGCATCATCTGCCATATGGGATCACATATTGCTAGCTGCAACCCAACACAAGTGAACATGCTCCACCTTAACCACAGCCAGACAGGCCGGTACTCGTTTTTCCTACCCCGGAGGGATGAAAGGCTGAGTTGACATAGGCGGCTGGTTACATACTGAGATGGTTTACCTGCCTGTAATCACCCATCGAAGTGGTAACCACTCAACTGAGAGTCAAACCAACAACATCTTGATCATAAGTGCAACATCCTAACACTACACCACCAAAACATCATTCCTTAACCAAGTTGCTACCTCTGCGTGCTCAGGTGAACACAGCCTCCTATCCTCAGAGGGACAGGAAACGACTGGAAGCTTATAAGCTACAAGATGAAGGCCTGTGTGGCTGACTGGAGTGGTGGTATGCCTGCTAGATGCTAGATGCAAACCGTGGGTCCAACTGTTCACCGCCGCAGGTAATGGATGGCCGCATAGTGCGCTGTGGTATCATTAGCTCATGCCGATCAGCTGTCACTTCCAAGATGCACTTCTGGTGATGAGTTTGACACATGTAGCAGTACTATAGCAAGTACCGGACCTGTCATCAGGATTCTGGATTCTAAGCCGAACTGACACCAAAATAAGACCAGTTGGTCCTTGGCCACTCTCTACCCCTCCATAAACTTTCATCACAAACTGAAAATCTGTTCACTACTTGCTGAGGCAGACTGCAAAGTGTCAAACTGTGCCCACTTGCAATGGGTGAAGTCAATTCAGTAACAATGCACCCAACGGCTGAAAGTTTGATTATTGTGTAGCCCAAAATTAATCACAAGATTTCTGGATAAGTTAATTAGCAAACTAAATGGTGGTTACGACTCCATCGACTATTATGCCTCCGCCAACATGTGACAACTACAAAGCCAAACAGTGTCTTTGGGCATATTTGATCCCACCATGAACTTGACCCTTGACCTTTTGACCCCAAAATTTGACACATTCATCCTTGCCGCAAAATCTGTTAGTGGTGACAGTTTGGTCAAATTCCGTCAACAAATACCCGAGATATATTGCTAACAAAGTTCGTTCTGGATTCATGCATGCATGGACACACGAACACACTAAAACCCAGGAAACATAATGCCTCCGACCGCTACGTTGGAAGAAACATAAAAAACAAAGTTGACAGTTTTTCAGACACTGTCTAAATACTTTCACATAGTACACGTCCCAATACTGTCGAGATATGGGGTATAACAGATACTCACTTTGTTGTAACGTCTCGGAGTATCTGATCTTTTGGCTGTTGTGCCGCTGTCAACAAAACCAATACAAACTAAAAAGCGCTCATAAAATGATTTAAACATTACTACTACGCCTACACCTACAGCTACAACTACACCCTATAACAAGGAAAGGGGAGGGAGAAGGAAGAGCCGCTTCATGGAGGGAGGTAAAAGTAACAGCCGGCATTGCTGCTTGTGCTGTGGTGCAATGACTTCATTGCCATTATGAGTCATAAATGTACAAAACATCAGTTTATACACTTGTTAACGGCAACATTTAAGGACTTGCACATCGAAAACAGCAAAAATTACAAAAGGTGATATTGCCCGCATCACACTGACTGTGTG
>Ga0056128_1000995_pt1 | contig 29624 bp, 18 predicted proteins | sample WorMetLIZISLAND2_FD_71113 | JGI IMG/M metagenome (GOLD analysis project Ga0056128, IMG submission 71113) | Marine gutless worms symbiont microbial communities from Max Planck institute for Marine Microbiology, Germany - Olavius geniculatus... ... | reverse complement strand
CAGCCACAGTGTCAGAAATGTGAACAAAATGTGTTTTTACGCGTTATGTTAATTAAGCAATCATGTCGCATTGAATAAAAAAGTGATATTTTGTTTGTTCTATTTTCACCAGGTAGTGTAAAAACAGATGTTAAGCAAGATGGGAAATTAAATTGTCATTTGACGACAAGTTGTCTCAGGAATATTCGTACCAAAAATTATTAAAATCCGATAATCCTTCTTCACGTTACAGTCGAAAATGTCGGGATGTTTTTTTGGGACGCAGTGTAGTACGCAAAAGCGAGGAACACGATGAGGCATCGCGACAGCCGTTTTCACAATAATTATAGCATTTTTACTATTTGTAGGCCAGGAACATCATCTAGTGATAACCACAAACGTTTTTTACTGCTAGTTAAACTAGAACCTTTGAATTCGTTAAACCGGTGGTTTAGCTAAAAACGTAATATTCAAACGACCGTGACTAGCCCAAAGTAGCAACTTGTCAACTGCCATTTTATCTTTCTAAAAGCTCGCCGCAGTGCTTGATGTGAAAGACGGCACGAGGCGGACGACTCAATACGGTAAAAGACGCTCTATTGGTAAACGAACAATTAAAACGATTTGGGATTAAATTACAAAGAGACGTTGACGAGACAGAACGTGTGAGGATCGCGAAAATGGAATAAGCAATAAGCTTAGACGAGATTTAATAACGATCTGTTCTGGCGTAAGCCGGGAATTAAAGTTTTGTCATGGCGTCCGTTGGCGTTTTCGTGCTAGAATAAGCTTAATCATAGCCGCAATCCTCTTTGTAAGTCAGATCACAAGCACCGACACCGTGGTAATGTGCTTCACATTATTATTTCCGACGTAATCTGCCAGCGATGTGCAGAGAGCGAACAATCTATTTTTGCACCGTTTATTTTGTTCATAAATAAAAAGTGTATACGCAACAACGAACGTCTCAATAAACACTCACTCGTATGCGCCGGCCAATTAAATGATAATTAATACAATAATAATAAAATATTGACTCGTGGGGTTATCAAGCCATAGAGCTGATGCAAGATATCGGTAGACTCATCGCCGATATCACCGGGGACAGCAGGGAAGCCACATTCCTTTATCAGAGGCTCTGCAGAGGGGTAACGCAATCTCATTCTTTTTCTGTCCGATTAGTTCGCCGCGGCACTTATTTACGCTCTGCTTAGTTTTCTATCTTCGGGAACTGAGTACTGAGGGTCGTGAGGGATTAAAAATAATAATAATGACAAGAACCGATAACTGGTGTATGCTTTCGGTTTTAAAGCATCAGATATTGCACCTCAAGATCTGCGCTGCATTTTACGAAAAAATGACTTAGAAACGTTTGTATTAGGCCTACTTAAATCGTTGGCTAACGGTAACGTTGATATGCAAATTACACCGTGTCCACACAAAAAAATCTTTCTAAAATCTTAGAATAACAACAACGGACCTGCACAAAATAAAACACAATTTTATGCATACAGTACGGCGTCGATTTAAGTCATAAATGCAAAATTTCATAAATATCCGTCGTTTCCTTTAAACGATTTTTTTCGAAGTCCTACTTACAGGTCTGCGTTACCAGCACGACTTATCGGCCGACGTCAAGTCACTTCGGCAGGACACTTCACGTTTTGGGGTGACCTTACTGAACCCGTTGTTATTACGGTCTCCGTCGACGAATTTTACTGAAACTGGACAGTTTGTTTGCAATTAGATGTTGCATAGTTGGTGTGAATTTTCTTGAAAGTTCGATGTTGTTTGTATAAACGGATTACTTTTTCCGGACACAGTCTATATAAGGTTTTATAGAAAAAAAACTGCGCAGTGTGATGTGACAGAGAGACGGGTAGATTGGCAGAATAGCGGAAGTATAATGCCCTGCTGTGCGTAGCAATGGTCGGTTAGCCTACACCACGATGTGTGAAACCAAATGACGATTCCCTACCGTTTCCGTGATTACATCCGGCACTTGGCCAGTAGTATATACAGTCTATATATACACTGCATTCTAATCTGCAGTGCGCTGGTACATAAATCCATTTATTGTTTTCAACATAACATAGGACTGATCACCAGTAGAGAATAAATCGACAGCTAGGGACCATTAGTGCTCTAATGGCCAGCCCATAGTAATCCAAATCCAAATCCAAAATACATTTGTAGGGCGCATTAATGCAGTTTCTAATGCATTACTGAGTGACAATATTTACAAGGAGCCCAGCTATCGCTAGGAAAAGCCGACCGTACAGTCTACGTTCGAAGCCCAGCGTCTGACTTCCAGTTACGGAGAGAAGGTGATTTGTCAAAAGTGAAACAGTTCCATGCACGCTATGTTAACGGAACGCTGTCTCGAAAGCTAAAATGAACGCTAGTATAACAGACATCGCAAGGGTCATTTTGCCAAAGGACATAAATAGCTACAGTTCCAGGCACGTGGTCATCTCGCCAAATGATATATACAGCTACAGAGTAAATAAACAAAGAGAATATCGGACGCAAGTTTAACAAATATTTTTCACAATAAAAACGCCTTGTTCGGGAAGACACGTTACAGTCTACAGTATACAGTTCCTGTTGCAGTACTGGCCTTCAAGGTCATTCAAGGTGAATAATTTTTATGTCATTTGGAAGCCAATGTGAGACTTCCTTACAATGATCAATAGCAACCTGAGATATATCTCCCACCGTTTAGCCACAATACATCTGTGACAAACAGACAGACGACGAGAACGATGACAACAGCTCGACCTTTAGTAAAGTAAGGTCGGCTAAAAACGGAGAAAACCAACATCAATAGTTACAGTAAAAAAATTTACCGAAATCGCCGATCCAAAAATTAATCACCAACGCTGTGTAACAAAATCAGGTACTTACATTTGTCTACGATTTATGACTGAGTTTCGGAGAATTTTAACGCTGAGCATGTCGGTTTTTACGCTTACACTTTGTATTGCGACTTGTTTGTAATGTTGCTATTTTACGCGCAGAAAGTTCTTTTGTAATTTTAGACTATTCTTGTGATTTTAGATGTCTTATGGGGTGTTTACACGATCGAACAAACGTCGAGCAAACGTCGAGCTGGCTCAAGCAGGCCTATTGGAACCTCGCCCCTTGGCTCAAATGTAGGCCTAGGCTTAGGATCTTAGCACACAGCTGATCAAGTGTTATATATAGGCCTTCCAATTACAACCCGCCCGCCCTCCTAATTAGCATGCTAATTATCATAGAACGTCGAGCTAACTGCTCGATGTTTGCTTGATCGTGTAAACACTGTATTAGGTAATAAGGTAAATATAATTAGTGATTCATAGGGTATTTACACGATCGAGCAAACATCGAGCAAACGTCGAGCAGACGTCGAGCAGATGTCGAGCAAACGTCGAGCTGGCTCAAGCAGACCTATTGGAACCCCGCCTCCTGGCTTAAATGTAGGCCTAGACTTAGGCTCTTAGCCCACAGCTGATCACGTGTTATATAGGCCTTCCAACTACAACCCGCCCTCCCTCCTAATTAGCATCCTAATTACCATAGAACGTCGAGCTAGCTGCTCGATGTTTGCTCGATCGTGTAAACACTCTATTAGGTACGAGTATACGCCCTTTGAAAACTCCATTGTTTGAATAGAGGCACCGAGCAGATGTACTGTGGGAATGGAAGCATCGTCGATCTCACTGCGAAGGAGGCAATGTCCCCCTTTCTCGCCAAAAATTGAACTTTTGACCTCTAAAAAGTGTATTATATCGTTGTAGATTCGTAAGTGCTAAATCAAAAAATATTTGTAAAAAGCGCCGTCAAGATGCACATACTCCTAGTACATGCAGCTGATTCACTACCAGTGAGATGGGGAAAGGTTGTGGAAAGGTTGTGACGATCTCTTAAGGGAAATTAAATTTACCAGAGCTAAGGGGGTCGCTGCAGTCGGCTAAGGGGTTCATCCCGTTCGATCCCCCAACAATATTTCGAGCTCTCGAAACACATCATATATCTGATCTGAGATCTCTGTGAGGTTTCGTGACCTTCGCCTGAGACTGTATGGCGTCGAATTTAAGGTCTCACCGCCGTCAGCCGGGACGCGAACTTTATTAGACTATCCATTTTTGACTAACAAACCAGGACAAGACCGACGGGACATGGTGATGAACACGCATACGGACGGCGGACGGGCGGACGGACGGACTGGAGTGTGTGAAAAGTCACCTAGTGACAGGACTGCACGGAAACGGTCACTGTTGGGGGTCAATCGTATCAACAACAGTCACAACGTTGGCGCCATTCGGTTGATGACAGTTGCCGATCCGCCGCCGCCCCAATCCCCATGCTGTGCACCACGCTCCATATTAGTCGAATATTTCGTGTGAAACTAGCGCCCTGCAGTTCCACGTATAGCCAACTATATATGCTGCTCATTTGCATATAGACGACATCGCAGCTTCGCCTGATTGGACGCGACCGCCTCATCTTTATGATAATAATATACCTTATACACATAGAAACACCAGAACTCATTACTTAGATTTTTTCATATTAATATCATCTAAAAAAACCCAACGTTGTAGACCGAGACGGTTCGACGTTGACTTTGTAGTACAGTAGGCTAAAGACTAATCACTACAATACTTAACTTGCGCACCTTCAACCTGTCTAACTTTTTTCATTAGCCGATGAAAACATTATTTCCTTTGTCCACGACAATACTGTCTCAGCACGGCAGCGCTACATTCGCCAGCTCGTGGTCGTGCAATGTGTATTCTATTAATTGTGTGGACGAGAGAATAACTCGGTAACCGCTTGATATAGTAACGACATGACGCCAATTAAGTTTGCCCAGATAGGCCTACAGCCAGCTGCGTTAGCTGAAAATAATGGCGAATTTGTCCCGCTATAATTTAAAGCCACCGGTGCGAATAGGTTAACAAGTGGGGAAACGTTATCGACGCGCTACTGGCGTCCGCTGACGATATTTTCACCTATTTCCACACACGTTAGTCGGCTATGAAAGAGTAAACAGGCGAGCAACATCGCCGTATGACGTAAATGTAAGTCTACAGGCCTACTAACTAGCCTAGGGCACACGCTTTCCGTTGCTAGGTATTCACTATGCTCTATAGGCTCATATGCTGGCGCTCATTAGTGTTACGTCGCTGAACGATTGACGTTAATTGATACACAGGGGTATAGGCCTATGGTAAATTTATTCGCGAAATAATACGCATAAATGGTAGCAGTTCAACAGTGCTGCTGATAAACAGCGTCTAGAGGCGTGCGATACGGTCCGGCTTATACTCGGCTGACGATCCTTCTTTTACTCAATTGGTTGAAGACATGGACGACAACTTATTTGCAAAGATACAGCACAATCCGCATCACGTTCTGTACAAACTTTTACCTGAGAAAACTGATCACACTTACAATCTCCGACCACGGAGTCATTCTTTCACATTATCTGTCAAAACTGATAGCAGAAATTACATAAACAGAATGTATTTCAAAGACATTTACTAGTCAGCACTTTTCACCTAATAGTCACACTACAGTAGTAATCATTTGGACAAAGTTCTATTCAATGATTTTATCAAATTTTTATGTTTTTTTGTATGCTATGTATGGTTGCATTTTGTCAATCTGTTTTATTAAAGAGAGATGATGATGATGATGATACGTACACAATTATCATACACTCCATGCACACAGCCACACGCGGGTAGAGAAAAAAAATAAATTAAATAACTTACTGCCAATAGTGACCGATTGCGATTTTACTGACCAATATACAAAGTATTACTGCGTTTTGCAGAAAATAAAAATGAAAAAAAGTCACCAGCCTAAAATTGATATTCTCCGACATGCAGACAATGGACATTAGACTTAAGTATCATCATCCGTTGCGTAATAAAATGTCAGTCCGCTCCACGCAAGAAACACCAGCGACCGACGCTTAGTCTACGGAATTCCTTGTCCGTTATGTATACTAGCACCAAATTACAAAACAAATCAACACTGCCACCCACGAAGTCTGTCGGTGCTCTGTCAGATGTCCAGTTAACATTAATCACATCACGCGAAGTGATTTACACCAGAGTAATACCTCGTTTACACGATGAAGCAAACACGAAGCAAGCGGTTTCCATATACACGTGCACGACGTGTGCTCTAAAGTTGCTTCATGTTTGCTTCATTGTGTAAACGGGGTATAAGTCTGCTCAGTGGCACTGGCACACGCGTGAACCGCAGATATAAAGTTTGACTTACAGCGCACTAAAAAAGAAAACAAATGCGACGGCATATCCAGTTTATTTTGCTCTGTGCTTTGCCAAATTTCAGTGAATATAAGTGCTGTAAAATGAACTGTGTCATTCTTTAAACTTTAAACTGCACCAAAATGGGTTTGTCAGCCGGCATCTACCCATGGCCGACTTTAAAAAAGTGAAAAAAGAGAAAAAAAGATGTAGGGGTAAAGCGACGGGGTAGCAACAAATGGAAAAGGAATAAAAAGAAAAAAAGGATGTAAACTTAGATTTAGGCTACGTGTAAACCACCCACGGCCAAATCCTGCCTACAGCCTACGCTAATGGGCTTGCTAATGACGACCAATGAGCCAGAATGCATTTATTTACATCGGCGATTCCTAAAAAAGCAGACAGTATTTTGGCATCAGTAGTTAATTGTCCTAGCTTTAGTTGTTGTTAGACAGCCACAACAGCTGGCGTAGTCAGAAATTTTCGACAGAAAGAGTGCGCCTTCAGCACTCCCTAACTATTTTGTTTTATTAAGTTACGGTTGCAGTTAGTGCGGATAGTGATTTTCACCTGAAACCAGCTACTGGTCGTAACAAGTGTGACAAAACTTGTCATGTGAACATTTACGCAGTAATGTACATCGTGTCTGGAAAAATATTCCGGACATTTTCGATTGTAATTTAAAGAAAAATTATCAGATTTTTATAATTTTGACACCATTATTTCTGATACAACTTTGGATCAAATAATTGTTCAATTTTCTATCGCACCCATTGTCTGCTTCTGCACTACTTGGGGAAACAAAATCAACGAAATATTGCATTTTATCCTATTTCGCCTGTTCTGGTTTTCCCGGGTAGTGAAGAAGCATACATTTAGAGAGGTGGAAACTAAAACGATCATTTGATGGCAAGTAGTGCCAAAAATGTTTGCACCAAAAATTGTTAAAATCTGTCAATCCTTCTTCAAGTCACAATCGGTAATGTTGGGAATGTTTTTTGACGTATTTTCGTTCATTTTAACTCATATTTTGTTGGTTGTGTTTCCCCAAGTAGTGCAGAAACAGACATTGGGTGAGGTAGAATATTTAATGATTATTTGATGGTTAGTTGTGTCAAAAATATTTTACCAAAAATTATTAAAAATAAATATCTTTTCTTTAAGTGACAATCGATAATGTTCGGAATGTTTTTCCGGACACGGTGTAGAGCAGCGCGACTGCGCAAATTATGATTGACAACGAAGGACAACGAACAAGAAATGAGATGTCACCTTTGTCATCTCGTTAGTTTAAGATGTGTGGACCTGTAAGCTTTCTCTTATTGTGCAAGAAACGTCGGGTGGCGAAAAAACATAATGCGGTGTGGAATACATCGTTTTCTGCAAATACTGCAATAAATCGTGCATAAATATGCAAAGAAACGTCTACAGAGTTGTTTATCTTGCCATGCGCTGAAACTCGAACAGATACGAAGCAAGAGATCACAGAGAACAAAAACCTAAACAGTTCTTCGTCAAAGTCCCCAGATGCAACAGGCCTACCGACAAAATTCTGGTGAAAATTTATTAGTGCATAACGCACACGTCGCGGAAACAGCAGCAGAGACGAACGCACGGACGCACAAACGAACAGACAGAATGACAACGTGAAAACGTAACACGTTACACGACGCCTAATGGTGCCTGCGTGAGTAAAGTGAGTGAGTATAATAGAGGCTCAACGTCTTTCTTAACGCATAACAGGTCATTTCAGGGACGGCCTTTCCAAGCAGTGCACACATAAACACATAATAATAAAAGAAAAAGTTTAACCTTCAATCAAAAAAAAAAATCTGATATGGAACATAAAACCCAAAATATTGATCTAAGCCCAAAATTGCAAGAACTGTCCACCATGAGCGTGCATATGTAGGCTAACAGTAATGGCAGTTCTATTCCAATAATCTTTCTTTTTATCCTCCAGACGGTCATCAATCTCAAAACGCTGTCTATTAGAAAACGGAGGGTAACAGTGCTTGGCAGACGCATTAAAATGCAAGTTAACTCCGACATCTGTAGGCCCATTAAACAAAAAAAGGTTCTGCCTGTAGCCTTTGTGTAGACGACTTGATCCGCAGAGTCTAACATTCGAACCTGAGGCCGAACGACGTTCAGTGCATGTTATATTATGGAAGAAGACACAGTTTCTTCTGATGCTGTTGCAGCTGCTGAACTAATTACCGTTAGACACGACATGTTAGTGTCAGCCGGCCTACTGTGATCTTTAATATTTGCCAGACAGGTAGCCTAGCCCACATGTCATTCATATGCCTGAGAGTTACGAACGTCTGAAACACACCTTTGCTTTACCTGCAGTGCAACGTGTTCGTCACTCGGGGCTGCGGTGGGCAGAGACGCGAGATATCGTGCCCTTTGCCTTTTTTCCAAGAAGCGGACGCGTTCCCATGGTCCCAGGGTGTGCTCACGTTTCCGTGCAGCATGTTTCCGCGCAATGGCGCTTATTGCAAAAATGCCAGAATAATGCGCACAGACTATAACGTCAATGACGGCTTGATCAGCTATATTTTCTTTAATCGTATCTTTCATTTCAGCTTATGGCGAAAAAGTTTATCTTTCGTTTAATCTGTTCGAGCTGTCTGTATAAATATAACGTTCAATAATAACCAAATGTGAATACGTATTTTAGCAGAAATTACACGGAGTGTTAAGTGTATAGGCCTATAGCTTTGGATAATTTGTGTGCAACGCACTAATATTTTTTTAGCATTAAACAAGTTAGTATGAACCAAAAACCAAAAACTTGTACCAAAAAACTGTGTCACATTGCGACTTTTTAATTGCGCCCGTATACTTACTTTATTGCACTAAATGCATATAAAGTTGTTAACTATTTTTTACCTCTACACTGTGTTCAAAAAATGTCCCTAAACATTTTGCAACATTTTTTGCAAGAACAAGCGCAAACAAGTTAAGTGAAATTTTTTTACACATAAGGAAAACGACGTCCAATCTAAATACTGTAATACAATTTGGCAGAAACCTGCTTCGTCTTTACAGGCGTCACATTTTAAATAACACTGCCGAACGCTAAGAGTTTTCAAACATAGCTAATGGCAGTAAAAATAGTCCAACTGTTTAAATGGTCGAATGCTCAAAGTGTCACCATTTCATCCGGATACATTTGCGCAGTCCATCTAGCGACTGATTCACTGCACTGTCAATAATGTTTTGATCAAAGCGACGCCAGTCTTCAATCAGTTGTTCTTTCAATGATCTTCGACCTGATTAACGTTTTCGTCAGTGTGACGTCGACCACTGCATCCGGTTTTGATGTCTGCAAATCCGGTCTTGTGTAGCAGGCTTTCACAGAAGCCAAATACCAGTTTGTTCTTGGAAATTCAGTCTTTAATAGCACTCCATCCTTTTTTCAACGTTGAGAATTTTGGTTAAATCTCGATCTGCCATGGCAACATTAAACATATGCAAGTCGTGTTGAAAACGCAGATCTGTGACACTGACAGCACTTTGAAACAAGAAATTTGAGCTAATGCTCACGAGACGCGCGAAAGCCTACAGCAGTTTCGATTTAATAGTTTAGCTGAAAATCGGGCTGTCCACGCTAAGTTAATATACAAATACCAAATTCTCTATCTGGATCGCATAACGATAATAACGTGGCGCCACCTTGTGAATGACATAGACTTGTGTCGCAGTCCGAAATCGCCAAAAAATCCATAAAACCCCCTATTTTGGCGTTCAGGGTCATTCAATGTCATTAAATTCGGCGCCAATCGAGAGTCAGTGTACGACTTCCTATTAGTGATTAATAGTAACCTAGGCCTTATCTCGTTCCAACCGTGTGACGGACGGACGGACAGACGGACGGACAGAATTGCGATGGCTAAGACGCGATGAAAGCAGTAGGTAAAAATGAACAGAACGACGGATTCGTACAAAATTCTGCGAAAATGTTAATTATATTCGATTCCGCGAAATTCCGTAGTTGTTATTTATACATCTAGGGCTTTTTTCTGAATATTTTTGCAGCTGAGAAAATTATAAATTTGCATTAATGTTTAAAGTGGACCGAAAACTAATTACGTTATATTTTTGTACCTACATTTAACGTAGAGAGCAAACCATGCAAACATTCAAGCAGGATTTTGCTTTAAGCCACTGGGTTCCAGACGTCCACAGTTGTTCTTAGGACAACAGCCCTAGTGTTCGTATGGCTACTGTAAAAGCGACGAGTGTCAAATGCATTAGTCTGTACCCGGCGAAGCAGAGAAAACATTCTCTGATCGTTACCATGAAATTTTACACTCAATCGCGGCGAGCAACTATATGCACTGCGGTTCCTGTCCTCGCACGAATGCATCGGTACGCAGTTCTGTTCTCCTACGATGAGAGGGCGACAATAACCTAATAACTAATGCGTCGATCACGGAGACTTAAAACTTACTAAAGCCACCGCGTATCTTCAGAGATCCGACTCTGTGATACCGGATCGATAAACCGAAAATTTCTGAGGTGAACAAGTTGAGAACAACTGTAGTATTGCTTGTAGGCTACTAAGTAAGTCGAAGCTATAGCGAGTTTAATTGTTAATTTTTATTATTTCCTGAGTAGAAAATAACTAGTTGAAGAAGACTCATGTTAAACTAGTCCACTTCAATCTTTATTAAGCTGAATATCGTACGTACAGACACGTCAGTTACTTATAGCTGGACGTGTGAACCACACGTGATGAATGTGGTTGATTCACAATTTTGGGACAGGCATTGCAACCAATACTATAGGAACCAGAAAAAAAATTAGACTAATGCAAACTTAAAGTAAAAATGTAAATTATTATCACAAGAAAAACTAAATTAAAATTAAAAGTAGAATCGTTGTCTGTAATACAAAATGAGAACTGGAAGTAAAATTAACAATGCAGAACTGAAATAGAAATTAAACGACCAATTATTTTCAAAAGTAAAAATAACATTGTTTGCCATGTCATCCATTAACAATAACACTAGCTACTACTAGGCTTCGTTCGGATCAGGTCGATGCAGCTGCCTAAAAGAGAGAGAGAATCAAAAACCAATTTTAAGTAGGGTCGTCGGCTTACCATAGTACTTAGCAAGTCGGATGAACTGAAGAATGTCTCCAGCACTAAGCCGTCACTGACCATTAACTGCTGCAGATGAGGTCGAGCGCACTCAGTGACATAGGCTTACTCGGCTGTTGTGTGTCGATAAGCCCTGCTGTCGCAAGAAAACTGTGCGATGTCGCAATTATTTTGATGCGATAGCCCAAGAACGAGCAGCATAAAGATTATATACGAGATTACATACGTAAGAGTAGACTACATCCTGCCACCGACGCTGTAGGTCTGTCTCCATTTAATTTTTTTAGAGTTTTGAAAGATAATTCATTTTATGCAACAAAATGCGTAATAACCGTTCAAAGTCATAAAAGGTCATCAATTTTGGTGCCAACTGAAAGCTCTTATGCAACTTAGTATTAGTGTTTAACAGCTAAGATAGTGTAGATATTTTGTTAAACAGAGTCACGGAACTTCTAATCCGGCTGATATTAGAAGTTTCCCATCCATGACCTCGATTCATTAACATTAAAAATAGACGGACAGACGGACAACTTGCGGAGACAATACCCGCGTTGACCGTACTTCACAGGACAGTATTGTTTGTCAGCTTAAGATTCAGATGTTTATATGCAGTTATTATACGCAAGCGCAGCCATCGTAATATTTTAATTTCTGAACGACGTGTTGCATAAATAATGTTCCTCGACTGAATTTAACTGAACTGAATGTACATCGCACAGCAAAGCAGCAAAGTTTAGCTTATAAGGTTAAAGTTACGCCAGAATAACCTTTTATAACACAAAATCTGTAGCGTGATCTATTCAGCTGTATTGACAAAGTCATGAGTGTAAAGAATAGCCAAAGCAGAACTGCTACAGCACGCAGTGCTGGCATGTGGGAAATAAATAACTCGTTATGTAAAAACAATCGATATAAAGTTCAAGAAAATATTTTAACTACCGTTGCACTAATAGCTGATAACGAGAACAGACTGCATAATAGCAATAATGATTGCTGACAATGTTCGCTTCGTGACCAGCCTTTCATTAAGACACTGGACTGATCAAAACAACGCGATAATGTCATGACATGACAGAAACGCGTGCACCGCTGTTGACTCATGCCGTAATGCACTAAAAGCAAAGTCGCGTTTATATCAAAGTAACGTGTCAGGATGGCTGCATAAGCCGTAACAAGATGTGCATCATGACTGCGTCGGTTTATGGCGCGTTCACACATCATGAAATTAGCGACATACTCATCATCATCATCATCATCATCATCATCATCATCATCTTTCTTTAATAAAACAGATTGACAAAATGCAACCATACGTAGCATACAAAAGACATAAAAATCTGATAAATGTCATTCAATACAACTTTGTCTAAATGATTACTACTGTAGTGTGACTATTAGGTGGAAAGTGCTGACTAGTAAATGTCTTTGAACAACATTCTGTTTATGTAATTTCTAATATCAGTCTTGACAGATAATGTGAAAGAATGACTCCGTGGTCAGAGATTGTAAGTGTGATCAGCTGTCAACACACTTACTTGCGTACAATGATAGGTCAACGCAAACCGATGCCACCACACCTGCACACCAAGCGTCATGTCAGGTCATTGCAATGAAAGGCGGGCAGAGTCTGGGGATGAACTAGAGGAGACCGCCCGGGCGTCCTCGAAAAACCTGGATACAGCAGATCGGCAACAGAACACCGGCCAGCTAGAGACAGAACTGATGTGGCAGAGTGCAGATGAACGTGGACATCGTGGGGAGTCGCCGCAACGGACGTCAGTTGTCTACGCGTCATGATAATGATGATGATGATGATTTATTGAACATTAGGCTGCAACTAGATCCAAAGATTGTTAGTTGCAAGTCTAACTTTAGGTCCTACCTAGATAACATCACAATCAATAAATAAATGAATAATAAAAATGCAAGATATACCGTGTCGGAAAAAAGCATTATAGTTTTTCCCTGAATACATTTGAACGATTATCGTTGTTATAGAAGCAAAATAGCAAACTCCTATCATCTCCACAAAAAGGCGTATGGGGCAAAGTGCAGTTACCACACTAAGCTCTGCCCCGAATTTCTGTTTTGCATTTTTTGATAGAGTTGAGTAATAACACAGAAAACACTCTGTTTTACGACATAAAATGGCAGAATTAATTAGACGAGGTGGAATATAAGTGTACCGGCGGTTGTACGTTACTTCTTTGCCTTTCAAATGTTAAAAAATACGCTGGAATTGGTGAAATATATTATGCAAAAAAATGGCTACCTTTTTCACTGTGGACACCGAAATAACATTTTCAATGACTGTCATAATTACGTCAGCCTACACAATAATACTTCAATATAAAAAGCAAGTTTCTTGATATTTCAGTTCAGTGCATTCTCCACTTAATTCTCAAGACGACTTAAATTTACGCCAAGAATTATGAAAATATTTTAATTTCAGAAACGGAAAAGAAAACCGCAGAATCTTTCTTCCAGACTCGTGTCGTATCGCTGCAGTAGTTTTCGGATAATGCGTAATAATAACGTTGCTAATTTTTGCCTGTTCTGCGTAAAAGCCTAGCTAAAGGAAAAAGTGCCCAAGGCCTTTTGCGCTTGTCTGTGGACGCCTTGTCGCCCACGCTCGTGAAACCTAAATGGATTACAGCCTGCGGCACGCTTACGAATTTACCAGTTACCACAGGATGATCAACGAGCATGGAAAAATCCCTTGAGATATAGCGTGGATGGACGTTAAAATGTAATTTACTGAGTCTTGCCGACGTAGATTAGCTACTCGTTTCACTATATGCTATTTGGTCGTTTAGTTTCGAACGCTAGTTGCGATGTGGCTGATTATAAGCAGCACAGAATGAGACATTAGAATCGTTTTTACGCGCGAAAGCAGCGCGTCTTAGCCATAGCAATTCTGTCCTTCCGTCTGTCCGTCCGTCCGTCACACGGGTGGATCAGTCAAAAACGGTGCAAGCTACAGGATCGCCAAATCTTCACCGTCGGCTGCCTGGAAGACTCTAGTTTTAAGAACCGAAAAGCTTCTCTATAAATTCGAATAGGGTCACCCCGAACGAGGGCGCTAAATGAGAAGGGGTGGAAAAAGTTTGCGATTTTTAGCCAATAAGTCGCTGTATCTCAATAACGATGCGAGATAAAGCTTATAGCGCCCTAGTTACTATTAATCACTAATATAAATTCGTACACTGGCTCTCGATTGCCACCGAATTCAATGACCTTGGGTGACCTTGAACGCTAAAATAGGGGTTTTTATGGATTGTTTTGGCGATTTCAGGCCGCAAAACACATTTCAAAAGCAAATTGCACCGAAACCAATTGAGATAGACATAGAAAAGCTGCATATCAAATATTTAGCATTGAACGTAGATTTCGATGGTCCAAGTCTCGATTTTCTAGGTTCAAGGAAACCTGCCCATAAAGGCATCAAAAAGCGGTACACCCGTAAAAGTTGTTATTTTACCGCTGTTGGCCAGTCTTTCATGAAAACGGTTGCAGATAGGCATGGGCATGCTGCCTATCACAACAAGCATTAGTGACAAGCTTTTTAGTCGTATCAACATCGATGACTTTGAAAAATTCTAAACTTTCAAAATATTGGGTTTTTACGGATTTTTGCGATCTTCGGTGGCTGCAGCGCACACTCCAAGAATGAACTGCGACGAAATGGCTGGAGACAGATTGACAGTTTGCGAACAGGAACTGCTATAGGCTTTTGCGCGTCTCGTGAGCATCAGCTCAAATTTTTGTCTTAGTACCCGACAACTGGCTGCTTGGATAAACTTGCCTGCAAATAATAGACAAAAAAATTCGTTTGTAGTTTGTCTATTTCGGTTACAAAAACGACAAAAACCAAGAAATATTATGTGGCAACGTTTTGCGGACGTATTCACAGTGTCCCACTGAAGTAAGTCGCTCCGATTTTTGCGATAATTTTGGCAAATGGAACGATTTTTAAAATGTTTACTTTCTCAGATAAACTGGGGAGTAGACGAAAAATATTATCTCGCCTTAAATTTGCGTGTTCGCGCCGTGCGAAATTAGGATATGTCTAACTATATGTCGTGCCGCACTTATTTAATACCAGAATGGTTGAAATCATCTTTCACAATAAATGTTTATCTTGTTTATTAATTTCTCGCTTGTACATCGCGTCTGTAAAATATTTTTTTCAGTTAACAATTACACGTCGTACACGTAGGCTATGCTTTGCTTCGTGCATGCAATATGTTATTGGATGCGTCAATGGCGTGCTGTTTGAAAGGGGTAAAAGAAGTAAGTAAGTAAGTAAGTAAATGATTTATAAAGCGCCAAAGTCTCAGAAAAAATTAGGGTGCATAAAGTACGTAGCTAAGAATAAAGGGAAGGGTGAAAATATCTCATCATCCTAAATCAAAATTAATGTTTGATGCTACGAAGACGAGAAATGTTTTACAGTGAGCGACAGTGAGTCAAAAACCACTCAAGTCATGTTTATATAGCGAATGATCTACACTGAACTGCTAGATGCGTAGCTCGAAGTAGCATTTCAGTTCCGTTTGGTCGTTTTTTTACACTTCTTTAAAATGACCGATAACTTTGGCAAATGCGATGACACATTTATACGGCAATAGTGAAAGAATTACCAAAATATGGCAACATCAATTGCCAAAATTAACGTAAAAATACTGTGTGGATGTTTCTATAACTCACTATGTATGGCGATGCTAAAGATGTAAAAGTACGAGTATTTAAGAATTAGTTATTTAGGCCTACAACTTACCAAATAAATCTGCTGACGATCTTTTTTACGTGATTTTACTCAGAGTTCGGCTAATGCTGAATGCAGAAAGTCGCAGCAGAGTCGCGCTGGTAAAACTTGCAAGAACGCGATATTTTATCAGTTGTATCCAACAGCTGTGCACGTGATTCTAAAATTAAAAGTTTTTACAAAAAAAACTGACTCGGATAGGCTAATTCACTCACCGTCGCTGGCTGCGCTGACAAGCTACAACGAACGGACGATCGAATCGCGTTTCACATCTCGATGTAGTCAGCGTCTGCATCAACGTCGCGTCGCGCTGACAGCATCACTTCTGTTGCAGGAACTACATTGTAACTACAGCAACGCAAGCAACGCAGCTTCAGCGCCAGCGAGCAGAGATGTGCAGACGCGTCCGCGGACGGAAAACGCGTGCGACTTGTTTAAAATATCTTATAATTTGTAGCTGCAAATTATGAGATGAATGAAGGGGGTAAGAAAAATGTGCGTTTTTTCAACGGAAAACTGGCCATAGGCCTATCTCGAAACGGTGAGAAATACAGCTAAGGTCACTATTAATCAGTAATAAAAAGCAGATTAGATGAGAATCATTGATTTTGTATGACTTTGAAGGCCGTTAGGCGCTACTGTGGCTAAACGGTGCGAGATAAGGCCTCGGTTGTTGTTGATTGCTGGTAAGAAGTCACATATTGGCTTTTAAATGACATGAAAATCATCGACCTTGAAGATCATTGACAACCAGTACGGTCGGCTATCCTAGCGACAGCTGGGCTTCTTGTTAACATTATTACTGTTGCCGGCAGTTCGGACGCGGACGCAAAATTCCGGGATCCGCACATCTCTGCTATCGAGTTATAATGCGTCTACTACGTGCGCCGGATGTTAAGACAAGAAACGCGCAGACAGCCTACAGTAACTACACACCCTTTTACGCCCCCTCCTTTTCGTATTCTTAAAAAATCCATGTAGGCCTACGTCGTTATAAATATCTCGGAGCTCAGAAAGTTCAGTGTTTCGTCAACACATTACGGTAGGTTACGTTAGTACCATTAACTATCAGTGATGTAAACAAGACTTTCTTTCAAGATCAAGACAAGACAAGACTTCTTTGCCAAGACCAGGAAAATGCATGCAACATAAAATGTTTTGACGCAGGCTCCTATTAACGCCACTAAGTCCAAAAATGTGGCTAGTGAAAGCATATGATTAGGCATATTTTATAAGGCCCAGGATATTTGTCCGGCAGCCAGTCAAATATCCTATAGATTACCGATTTCAGCTTGGGCGCTGAGGGAGCTCTCAGCGCTCCCCCAGACCCTCTAGGTGGATTTTAGAAGGTCCTACTTCTAAGGGAATGGAGGGGGAGAAGAGGGGAAACAGGGAAAGGTAGGGAGGGGTAAAAAGGGGAAGAGAGAGAAGGGCATGGACAAAAGGGGAAGGGGCAGAGGGGAGGGGAGACGAGCCCCACCCAATTAAAATTTCTGGCTACGCCACCGCCTTAGCCGGCACGTATAAGCAGCGAATGGTGCTAAGACCGTATCCCACTGTCGTATCGCCGCAGGGACGGCGGCAGCCGAGCAACTGACGACCTTAACAGTATAGCAAGTAGTTCAGGGGATCACGGATCGTCAGTCGGCCAAATGGCACCTCAAAGCTAGCAAGCAGCTTGGCTATCACGCATTACCAGTCGGCAAGTTTTGTGCCTGCGTGCACGAACCTCGATTTCACCACCCATATTGTACGCTAACTTTTGGTGTTCATTAGGCCTATTGTCACATGAATCGTCTAAAAACGCTAACCCTAGCCCTAAACACTACACCATAATATTCACGCGAATTCTAGTCAGTAGCGCGTACACTGTATTTAATATCATTTGCTATGTCGCGACTGCGATTTTTCGTTTTGACCGGTCATATAGGCCTAGCCTATATGACCGGTCATATATATGTTCAGTTTATTCTGTAGGTAAACTCTCTCATGGACATCTTAAAGCTTGTGTTTGGTATGCTTTTTATGTTTGTATAGCATAGGTTTATTGTTTGTCTTGCTTTCTGTCTGTCTCTGTTTCATTCTACACTGCTTTTGTGTGAATAAAGATTATCTATATACAAAGGCCTATTTGACCGGCTGCCGGTCAAATAATCAGTGCGATTTTATAAATCGGTTGATATTTGATAAAGTTATGAATATGTGCTTGTGTGCAAGTTACTTTTTATATGACACCCAGTCGGGCTACTGGAATTTGGTAACTGTAACGTTCGGACAAGGAGCCCCGGGTTCCTTGGTTCGGACACGGAGGCATAAACGCCTTTGTAGCATAGGCCTATACCATCTGGTGAATACAGATAAGCTAGGGTGGTCCAACCGTTTATCCGTCATGGCGGGCCAGATCAAAGCTCTTAAAACACCTGGCGGGCCACTAACATTAGACACAACAGAAAACCGATCGTAGGATTAATCGTAATCGTGCAGTAAATTTTAAGAGATAGCGCTGAGGCTGAGATTTAGAGGATTTTGTGTCCTCGCAATTTCACTGTGCTTTGGATGTGATCGTATAACAGGAGGGAAATGTTATGCTATAAATGCTGAGAATGGAGAACAGACTAAACTCTGAAGCCACCGACTCAGCCCGCTGCCAGCCGCCGAAATTTTGCTGAGCCGCCCCGTGACCCCCACCACAAAAATCGTGGCTTAACCGCGAGCAAAAATTGTGACTAAACCGCCGAGAAAATCGCGGTTAGCGGAGAAAAATTTGTTACTAGGCCTATTGGTATATACAGGGTTGTTAACAATACTTGTGAAAAGTAGGCCTATTGACAATACCAATATTAATACTTTGGCCAAAAACTATTGCCAATACCAATACTTTTCAGGCAATAGTTTTTTCCTACTCATTCAGCAATCACGGTTGCATTTAAGAGGGGCCTAGCTGGCTGCGCTTCTTTTTTCCTTCATCGGTGTGGTAGTTAACTTCAACAGTGCGTTAAGATTTTGCATGCCACATATTTTCCATTTTAAGTTAACAAAAGGCCCCCTATGTGGGACTCTATAGAACAAAGACAGCAAAGTGATCTCATTTTTTTCGCTCGCCACACTTGCTATAAGACTAAGTGGAGTTGTTGTCCAAATAAAAAAATGCTACCCACAGACAGTGACACTCATACAGTGGTAAAAAAATTCAAGGTCATTCAAGGACATCAATGTTAATATTACTGAAAAGCAGGTCAGTAGTGTGTACGATGATAAGTAGCATTTCTTTGCCTATCTGCAACCATTTTCACGCTGGACAAGCCAATATCGGAAAAATAACTTTTTAAAGGGGTACCCCACTTAAACACATACGTGCGCAGGCCTCCTTGAATCTACAGGGTCCAGACTTTGAGTGCGAAAAACTACATTCAATACTGAAAATTTCATATGCAGTTTGTCTTGGTCTATCTCCAGCCCTTTCGGCGCAATTCACACTTGAAAAGCATGCCACAGCCAAAAATCGCGAAAAATTAACTAAAATCACCTATTTGGGGGTTCAAGGTCATTCAAGGTGATCGATGCTGACATTCTTAAGAAGCTTGTCACCAGTGCTTGTTATGATAAGCAGCATATCTGTGCCTATCTGCAACCATTTTCACGTTAGACAAGCCAATAACGCCTCTTTCTCCCAATCGTTTGTGGGGACCCCCTTCAACCAGTGGCATGAAATTTTGTCGCGATATACTAGAGACTCTAGGCTATCATATGGTGCAAACCAGAAATCTCTATCTCACCTGGGCTCCAATCGCTATCGGGTTGTGACAGACAGACAAACACCAAGACACCTGGACAGAATTACCATAGCTAATACGTGCTATGCTCTTGCGCGTAAAAATGAAACCTGTTGTCGCCAACTGCTAATGCAAGTTAACCAGAAATTTTTTTTAAATTTAAAAAAAACAATACTTGCATTCGTTGTGACTGTATGTGGTAAGAAACCCCAAAAATGCTTTCAAAATATTCTATTTCACACTGCAAATTTATGCAGAAAACAAAATCTTTACAAGCACGTTCTAAACTGCAACACAAATAAATCACAACAGAGCAATCAGTAGTTACGGATGATGACATAGCAGTAAGAAAAATACAGAGAGTTTTGATCAAACACGCCGACTCAAAACTGGTACAAAAGCAAGCTCATATTTGACACAGTACAGCTGATGACAAATAAGACCGATTCTAAACCCGATTCTTGATATTAAATATATAAGACAAGAGCCGAGTCATTTGATGGCTTTCATGTGCCAAAGTCCATCATTCAAGTAATGCACCGTCTCCAAACCTATACCTTTGTTCAGCTCCAATCTACCAGACAGCAGACAACCAGTCAAATTGACATTAACACCGATAGAATTATAAAACATCAGATCTTAGCAGATATTAGAGATTTAGATATTAATTTAGATATAAATCTAGAACAGTAGTCAATGCAGAGTTAATATGGCATGACCCCGTGCATCTTTTTCGCCTCCTGACTTACCGCTGTCTGCTAAAATACAACATTAAACTAACTAAAAATGTTCACAACAAAAAATTTTATCAGCTCAGCCACCGGCGTTATAGTGCTGGCACCTAGTGAAGACTTGTAAGTTAGAAAAATTTCTGGAAAGTGATCTGGATTGCCACAAATATATCTTAGCCACTCCCATCAATACCCAAAAATCATCAGAATCTATTCCTAACTTGTGGAAATATTTTCCTAACAACAAATGACTACACACTGATAGACCCAACCATATTATCAGGACTTCACCAGACCTGCCAATGCTTCGAATAATAATTAAAATGAAACAACGAATGATCAAAATTCAATGCATACAATAAGTAATTCAATATACACAGCAGAAGCAAAGGTAAAGAATCACTATGGCAATTTTTGTCATGCAATCTGTCAATGCACCAGCCTAAAAGTATTCATGCTTAATAAGAAACACGACTATAATAATTATTATCACCATACCACTGCTATTGATGCGGCTGCTGCGCTACCACAATGCACATACGATCTTCTCGTGTAATCAAAGGTAATATAAACTATACATATTCTGAATGATATGACAATGTTCATGGCGTTTAGCTAAACTATATTTCCAGAGTTATCCCCAAAGAACAATTCGGTATGTGCAGCAGGCTCATACGAGAGAGAAGAACATCCTGGCACTCAAGCAACAGAATAAAAGCACCCATGAAAAATAACACACTACAGATACAGCCATAAAATTCTGTAATTACATACATCTTTGCAGAAGACATCTTTGTAACACCAACGGCGAGGGCATGATGCTTGCCTTCTGCCATGATTGCCTGGCAAAGTCTGTTAAGAGCATGCAACATATCAGCAATGCACAATCAATAACCTTATACTATACTTGTCATTTTCTATAGCTGGATGCCACTGAAGCAAAAAAGTAACAGCACAAAGCATTCATATGTCAATAGCATCATTATAGTAAAGCTGCAAGCAGTATCAAAGCACACTATGAATACAGTATAAACTAGACATTTGGGGCAAAGCCCAATGTGAGTCTGTCTGGCACCCTAAGTCCGATTGGGGGGAAATTCCTCCAGTAGCAAAGTCACGTGGCCTGAACTCAAATGCACTAGCATACACAAAACGCCCAATGTCGACTTAGGGTAGGTCAACATGCGTGACTATAACTTTTTTGGTAGTAGACCAAACTTCACAAAATTTCTTTTTGCTGAACCGAACAAGAATAGTTGTCGATCAAGTTTATTTCAAATTTTTGACATCTTGATCATTTCTTAAGATATTCACAGTCAAATTGAAAGTTGTCCGAAATTGGGCTGAATTTTCAACTTTCTGGCCCTCCCAAATTTCTGGGGTGCAGGCCACCAAAAATTTGTACATAAGGGATCATGCCCACCTTGAGGCCCGTCCTGTGGCAAAGAATAGTGAGGATACTCCCACTACCCCCAAAGTTTTAGGTGCGCACTTGCTGAAATTTAAGCCAATTTTGGACTCCCTTTGAAAAAATGTAAGGGGAAACCCCATCCCCGGTGGAGGCACTAGTAAGACTTGGTCATTCTCTAGCATGTGTACAAACTTAAGGGTGCAACACCCTTTAGTGGCCAAAACATGGTCTCTCGAATAAGTCAATTTGGGTGGGTACAATTTTACCACTTAATCTCCGTGATTAGTGGACCAAAGTTCACCGAACTTTCTTTGCCCAACGCGGGAGGAATCGTGGTAGAAAATGTACTTGTCCGATTCAAAATATCTTCATCCGTTCTGGAGATATTCAACGCCGAACTTTGAAATCATCCGAAATCAGGCCAAATTTTGCACATTTTGGCTTCTAAAATTTTTGGAGGGGGAGGGTCCCTTAAAATTTTGGACCGGCATTATAAAATCCAGTCTAGGTTTGATCACTGTGCAAAATTCCACGCTGATTGGCCGACGCATCTCGAAGATCTCATGACTGAAATTTAAAAAATAAAACATCTGCGCTAAAACATAAGTCCTCCCAAAAACTATTGTTTTCGAGCAGACTAAATAATTAGCAAAAACGTCGGCCCAGTGCTGACATACTACACGGACATCCGCATAGCTATATACACTTCATTGCACACACCATACCTTAACCCTGACTTTGACCTTAAGTTACATTCCATTAATTTTAGTATCTGTATACTTTTTCTGTTTGCCCATATGGACAGTTGAACCAACCGACAAACAAGACAAAACCCATAAATGGGCCTATTAAGACAACTGCATAAAAGGTTTTAGATATATACCACCAACTGATTAGAATGCTCAATACTAAAATACATCAGTATTAAGGCACTGAAAACAAACATACCTATATGCACAGCACAACTGAAAATAAAAATGGACAGTGTGAAATATCATGCTAAAAGGATACAACAACTGTTTCGGCCTGAACGTCGGTCATGCGAGCCCCGGGAGACGTGAGGCCCGGACACATCACATTCGCACCACTCAGAATAAACTTGATTGCGCCTTTGTCAACCTGCATGGGAGGCAACATGAACGGATCTGCACAGACAAACCACATAGTGCTTGTAACAGTGCTTGTGCTTGTCAAGTAAACATCTGTGCATAAAAATCCTTCGCCTCTGGAGACTCAGAATATATGGTGATTCATAATTACAGGAACCCTTGGTTTTTATTGAATCACTCCATGAAACATCAGCCAATTTTGATAATTTTTGGCAAGCAACATTACGAAGAAACTTGACATGAATGACGATAGTTTAGCACACCTCACCTTAATACTGTCACTACACTACTTTGTGAAATGCAGAAGTCATAGTTTGGCCATTTACAACAATGAGGTCATACTGGGTAACACATGGTAACAAGACTGATATCATCACATCATCCTTACACACAGTTGTAAACTGGTAAGTTTTTTTTACATATATCCAAGTAGTGGAAGTGAAGTAGCATGAATTTGTGGAGGCACATGAGCACAATTGCAAACACGGCTGCAAGCCATACAGTATGGTACAGATACACTGCACATTGCCAAACATAAACAAAATCCAGGCAATTTAGACGCTAATGATTAATAATACTGTGTATCACATTAATCCTGCATAATATACGCGAACATGTTAAACCTAGATAAACTTACATTTGTGCATAAGTCGTAGACTAGGAAAGAACGGGCCTTCTCGTTGGCGGAAAAACACTGGCTCGCCATCTTTTGTGACAACAATTTCTATATGCTCGTGGCTAAAACAGCAGCAAGCAGAGCAGTCACAGGTCTACTGGTATAAGGACTCAAAGCCAAAAAACAGTTAACAAAATCAAACAACAATCTGCAGATTGAACTAATTAGCAAAAACAGTGGATGTGTATCAACCACTGAGAGCTCAGCCATACGAATATTGCAGTCCCAAATGTGCATAAGGCTGAATTATTTGGCCAATCTGTTACATTTTTGCAAATTAGCCAAAGTCGTTTTAAGCAACTTGACTTATAGGCCCAGCAGCCCAGCAACCCAGTGCACTGATTGGTTCATTTTCCTGCTAAAATTCCACAACTGGAAAAACCAATTCCATTTTCCCGACTGCACATAGCCGACTTCTGTTACAACTTTTCACAGTAAAGAGTTCAGTTGACAATCTGATCAGTGGGAGATGACTGCCTACCCTACAACTTCAGTGGCAATGTGAGATTCTGTAGTAAAACTAAATTAACCAAATTCATAATGGTCAGCTACATGCTTCATCAGAGCTTTCTCATGCGCAATAATGTGTTTGGGGGCTCCGACCTAGACTCTGCTAAGGCTGGTAAAGTTGGGAGGGCTATCTGCCCCCTCCTAAGTACCCCACCCGTGCTCTCAGCCTTTGGCCTTGATTTTTGACCCTTTAGGGCTCAGTCTACCCCCCCAACTCCAATTTCCGGCAACACCTAGGCATCTAATTACAATAAAATGCACTGGAAACAAGTTCAAAAATTAACAGCTTATTCAAGCTCAAATGCCAATGTCAAGTAAACTTTAGTAAAATTCTAAATCCTGAATGCAGCATTACATAATTTAGCCTAACCCAGCCACTGTTTCTTGGCTGGGCTGGGCCCCTTTATCTGATTTGACTTTCCGGTTACAAACGTTGAATATAAAGCACGATAAACCGATAATCCATCACGCATGCATAACATTGCTATTCTGGAGAATAAATGGATTAATCTGGAATGTATCTTACCACTTTGCTATCCGAAGTGGATCTTTCTTCGGAATGATCTGTTCTAGATAATCTTCTATGAATGGAAACTGCTCTGTCAGCTTAGATCGGATGCCTTTCTGAACTGAGGACTTCACATTATTTACACCAATCAGCTGTTCCTTCTCATCAAACCTGCTCATAAACAAATATTCACAAATAAAACTCATTAGCATTCACTACTGATTTGATACTGATTTTTGTCTTTGTCAAAATGTAACAACTCCGTTTAAACTGTAATTTGTGTCTATGTTGAATAGAAACAGAGACCACAGGCCTGCTTCCAAACCTTGCCGAAAACTATCGAAAAAAAACATTTTTGCTATTTAGTAGTAACTGTCAAATTAATGCATTAACTTGATGTGTTAACTGTTAGGGCGTTAAAAAATTAACAAGCGTAAAAAATTTAATGCACGTTAAAAAAATTAATGCACATACCGGGCATGTAAATTTAGTAAATTCTGTGAAGCAGGAATTCTTATATTCCAGTAAACTGTGGTTATTTGATGATCAAACAACATACAAGTAATTAACAATTGTTTTGTTTTGTTGCGAGCTACGTATAAAAAGCGGATTGCAGATCTGCAGATGTCACAACAAGTAACACTGTAATTAAGCTGTAATTTATTAGTTTAATCATCTCTTAACCCTATTTCTAACCCTAAACCCTATCCCTAACCCTAAACTAACCCTAATCTCAACCCTATCCCTAACGCTAGACCTAATCCTGCTGCGACATCCGCCGAACCGCTTTTTACCATCGTTCTTTGTTGCGGTTACTGTCACGGACCTGCGACAGAGCCGCGAGTTCGCTGGTCGTCATTCCAGTCACCCTCTGTATATACTCCACCTAAAACTTTAGCAATAAAATGCGTTAATGTACGCGTTAACAAACGAGTTAGAAAATAACGCACGCGTTAACGCCGTTTAAAAAAAATAACGCCTCGACAGCACTACTACTTAGTGCCACCCGATTACTGTACACTTCTTACAGTGGACGAGCTATCACTGCCCATCACCGCGATGTCATACAATTGTGTTCAGCAGCACATAAACAACACCACAGTATGCATACTTTTTAAACATCACTTCTGCCGGTGTATATCTCAGAAAATTTAAAATTATTCAAGTTTTAATATGACACAGTAAACAGCTTGACAAATGTAAACAAAAACAAACACCACGTGGTCGGTCACGACCAGAATGATAAATAAGTAGCCAATTAATCGTTCCGCGGTAGAACTCGCTCACAGACTTGCTCATTGAACAGAAGCCTAAATATTTATTCAGTCCGATGAACCCGACTCTCTGTTTACTGCCTCCCTGTTTTTTGACGCGCTACAACTATGCTGTAAAGCGTCTGTGGCATGATGTGTCGTCTCTACTCGTATGTCAGTCTGTCGTCATCTGTCACGGATGTATTGTGGCTAAACGGTGCGAGATAAAGCCTATGTTGCTATTGATCACTAATAAGAAGTCGCATATTGACTTTGAAATGACATGAAAATCATTGACCTTAGATGACTTTGGAAAGTTATAACGCACTACGGCAGTGATTTTCAACCGGGGTTCCGCAGAACCAAATTAAGGGTTCTGCGAGCATCTATCAAGGGTTCCGCAAATGGCCAGTAAAAATAACTTAGCGAGCGAAGTCACGCCAGACACAGTCATAGAAAATTAGCACCGAACGAAATTAAGCTTTAGCGCGTCTATTTTTGCATAGAGTTGAATCATTTTTGCTGTTAATAATTTCGGCATGTTTGCATTGTAGGCCTATAACGCAAGCCCCTTATAAGCCTATGCACGGCATTACTCAACTCCGAGGATTAGTGCGTTATCAGAAATGATTAGAGTTATGGTTACGAAATCGTTTGAAGGTTTACTTAGTCAATTCAATTCTTTGCTAAGGAAAACATAAAAACGCGTGTCCGAGAGCGTCCACGTGATAAATTTTCTGAACTGGTGGCGGGGGCTAAGCGGCCGTCGACGATCGCCTCGCCCGCCGTGTTCGGTTAAATAGTAATAAATACGTACAATAACTTACTGCTGCCTACTAATAGTTAAATGCTATAGCTCTTCATGGGAAACCCATCTCGGAGCTACGGAGCGGCCAAATTTCATATCATAATTGGTCATCTTTGCCTGCTTTGTCGTCGATATGAGGGCTCTGCCCTGCTAGGAAAATGAGTCAGTAGCTTTTATAGGGCCTACCTCGCGTACGTCGCTGGATGCGTGGATCAATGCATGGGGTTCCGTGAGTGAGTTTCACGCTTGTTTAGGGTTCCGCTGCAGCAAAAAGGTTGAAAAACACTGCACTACGGTACGTGCGGTAGGCCTATTGCGGATAAACGATTAAGTCGTGGGGGGTCGGCGATAGTAACATCGGATAGGGCGCTGGCAACTTTCTAGGCAATCAATAGTAACCATGTCTTTATCTGCAGCGGTTTGGCTGCAATTATCAATGGAAAGTTTCAAGCTATAATAAGTGGACGTATCTCGGAATTTCGGAAATAGTAAGAGATAAGACCAAGGTTACTATTAATCACTATGAAGTGGCATATACGCTCTTTCAGATTACATCATTGACCTTGGATGACCCTGACATATACTCCTCTATCGAATGAGTTTGTTCTCACGCCTCAGAAAACAAAATAAGATTTAGCAGCAAATATTAGCAAGATTTTTTACTGCAACAGGAACAGTATATATGCTGTAGCGCTTTTTCTTTAGCAACAGCTGGGCTTTCTTGTTTTTTTAAATGCAGCCCTAGCTGAAAATGGTATACTTACTTCAGTTCTTTCGATTATTAACCGCATTTTATTTCATGATTATGTCTATAGTGACTGTCTTTATATACAGTGTACCATACTGTATGTATAGACGTGCGAACGTAACGTAGCCTATCTATAACCACGCAGTCCTGCGTGACAACCCAACAACAGCGTAACTAGCCCAAGTGGCGGATCCAGAAGTTTGGAATAGGAGGGGCGGAGGAGTAGGGGGTGCAGAAAAGGGGGCTGTGCCCCTTCCCCAGAAAATTTATGAAAATTTTATTCAAAAATCATGCATTTTGGTGCAAAATTTTCCCTTGTTTCAAGATGCATCCGATCAATAAGGGGAGGGGCGCCCCTCTTCCCCTTGAATCCGCCACTGAGTAGCCCACATGACCAGCCGTCGTCCAGCGTAAAATAAGTGTGTTCATTTGCTAAACCACTGTCCGTAGCGTTTAAGTTCGTTAAACGCTAGCTAATTCAACTGTATAGAGTATAGAGTGATAAGTAGCAATCACAAAAAGAGAAACAAGGCATTTAATATGGCCCATGCATGTGCAAACGAAAGCCAAAAAGGGAGGTCGAAAGGTAATGTTTTTACATGTCCTGTTTCTGCTCAAGGATAAACGTTCCTTTTCTCCCAATCTTTACATCGAACGTCATATCACGAGAAAAGCAGAAAAGAGGCCAAAAATATTTCGCTTGCTTGCTATATTGGCTTACGATATCGTACTACCATAAGTGTTCTGTGAGGATAAAAATTTGATAAAAAATTAAATGCACCAAATAAAAATTTAATGCACCAAATTTATTTTTGGCTGGGACTTTGCCCGGGACTCTACTAAAAAGGAGCTAATCACGACGCTCCTCCATAAGCTTTAACTTATTCCATAGGCACTGAATGGCCTATTTTGTGCTGACGTGCCGTTAAGAAACTACTCACTCACTATGGTTTATCCCGCTGTAGTTGGCTTAGGTGCGGATACCGCGCGGCTCACATTTTCTATCCCATTCTCTCGATCGTCACACTATAGACCTACGTGTACGTGGCGTCTTGTTCTCGGTGCCTACGGCGCCTCGCACGTCGCCACAAATGTTGACGATGGATCGACGCCGAGATATGTACCCGTATCGTGATTTTTTAGCTGTTTTTTAGCTGTCATTATTATCAATCTAATATGCGGTTTATTCTTGGTAATGAAAAAATAGAAGCTACCATCAAATAGGGCGCTGACAACTTCTTAAGGCCTATAGGCTGTCAATAATAATCAAGTCTCCATCTGCAGCGGTTTGGCTGCAATTTTCAACGGAAAGTTTCAAGCTATAAGTGACCGTATCTCCGAAAACGTGAGAGATAGGCTAAGGTTACTATTAATCACTACTAAAAGTGGCATACATTTTTCAGATTACATGACAATCATTGACCTTGGATGACCTCGAAGATCGGTACGCGCTAATGTGGCTAAACGGTGCGAAATAGCGTCAAGGTTGCTATTGATCACTAAGAGGAAATAATGCATACGCCCTTTCAAATTAGATGAAAATTATCGACTCTGGGTGACCTTAAAGGTCAGTCTGCAACAGGAACACACAACGTCAGTTTGGCTTTCTTGGGCTATTTCATACGTGCAGCCAACCGTACCACAGCTGGGCCTGCAGCGACGTACAGTATATTATAGTACTTTGCGGGCCCAGGCTATTATGAATGCCGCGTGCATCACGCGTGTCTCTGTAGCGTGTTGTGAACTGTAAATGTAAGAATAGAATATGAAAAATCTTACAATTTTGGCGTTATTTAGACTTAAATTTTGGCTATCAGTAAGCCTAATCATCGCGACAGTTAGGCCAACCAGTGCAGTGGGTCTGGTAAAAAGCGCGGCTATGTATTCGTTCGACCCGACGAAGGTGGATGGTCTGATCGAAAACAGTGAGCAGCAGGTTAAGATCAGCTGTAACAGCAGCTCGTT